>Ga0181529_10008442_pt1 | contig 10027 bp, 7 predicted proteins | sample PEATcosm2014_Bin_36_FD_119763 | JGI IMG/M metagenome (GOLD analysis project Ga0181529, IMG submission 119763) | Peatland microbial communities from MTU Mesocosm Facility, Houghton, MI, USA - PEATcosm2014_Bin10_30_metaG | ecosystem: Environmental > Terrestrial > Soil > Wetlands > Peat | place... | reverse complement strand
TGGATAATTGACAATGGACAATGAGCGGGCAGAAACGGCGGTTTGTCGATCTACTGTCTACTTTCCACTGTCTACCCTCTCGGCCGCAGGCCGGCCCCCACCCCCCCCTTGGTTGCATTCGGTTGCATTTGGGTCGCGCAGCGCGAGAGAGGAGATCGCGGCGCTGGTGGAGGGGAGAAAGGAGAGCGTGAGGCGGAAGGCGTGGATCGTCGCTCTACTGTCTACTTTCCACTTTCTACCCTCTCGGCCGTGGGCCGCCCCCCACCCCCCCTCCGGGCCATTCGGTTCCATTTGGTGACATTGAAGAATCGGTGGAGAGCGGGAGACGGGGGGCAGCGGAGACGGACATGCTGGCGCTTTCGGCATTGGCGTCATTGACTTCTCGTGGACACTGGTGGTTGGTGTCCCGTTCTGGCGCGCCCAGATTGGACTCGGCCGGGCAGAGTTCCAACTTCTGCGGGCGAAGTTCGAACTTTTTCGAGACATTCAGGGCACGTTTTGGACGCGATGTTTGGCGTAAACCGCGATATCCGGCTGGAAATGAGGGTGGGGTGAAGTGGGGATTGCAACGCGTTCTTATCGTAAACATGGTGCGGCAAATCACTTAAGAGAAATCTCACGCGGAGGCGCGGAGCAAAGGCGTGTTGACCGCGGATGCCACGGATAAGAATGAAAAGATGAAGATGGAAGCCAGGCGATGGAACCGCGGATGAACGCGGATAAGACAAGAACCAGATTCTATCTGCGTTTATCTGCGGTTGATCCGTGGTTCAATCGTATTTGCCGTTCCTTTGTAAGCAACGTCCTCTACGCCACGGCCGCGACGGCTTTGGCGGATTGGACGATCCACCGGCGGATGGCGTTCGTCTGCCCTTCCCAGGCCGACGAGCAGCGCACGCGCAGGAAGGCGTCGAACATGTTGTCCAGAGCTGCGGCCAGATCGCGGAGCATGGCGATCCGCTCCTCGAACACCATACGCGGCGAATCGGCCTCGGCCACGTCGGGCAGAGCGGCGCCGGTGACCGCCAGCGATTCGGCCGCCAGAGTCAGGCGAAACTGCTGCTGGTTGGCGTGCAGGACCAATCCCATCCGCCGTGGCAACTTGCCCGTGCGCAATGCGGCCCGGGCTTCGGGCATGCGGGTTGGGCCGTCGCCCTTCAATTGCACCCGGCCGCTCTCGCCCAGGGCGCAATCCAGGTCCAGGGCGCGGTCGATGAGCACCGTGGCCGAATCGCCTTCCCATTCGATGGCGCCGGCGTGATGATCCGCCTCGTGCCACAGCCACAGCAAGAATTCGTTGCCTAGGAAATTCTTGCCCGCTTCGCCGCGAGCCAGCCAGGGATAATCGAAAATGGTATTGGCCGCCCCTTCGCTGGAAACAAACCGCGTCGGCCGCAAGTCGTCCAGATCGCGCTTTCGCGACCGCTTCTCCAGCAGGCGATGCGCCAATGTTCCCGACGTGACCGCTTCCAGTTCGATGCCCAGGCTGCGCTCGAAGAGTTCGATGAGCTTCTCGCCGTTGGCGCCGGTGGCCGGGCAGTAGATCACCGCATGCGGCACATCCCAGAGGATCGGCACGAGTTTGCTGCGGCGGTATTTTCCGCTGCGGATGTCGTTGTCGATCTGCTGCTTCAGTTGCTCGCGGGCCCGCTGGCGGCGCAGGGCCGAATCCCGCCCCGCCGATTCCTCGGCCGTCAGTTGATACGCCTTCTTCACCTCCGCCGGCACGCGGTTGGTGTCGACGCGCATGGCGAAGCAGACGGCCTCGGCATAGACGTTGGTCTCGAAGCCGATGGTCGCGTCCCAGACATGACGGCCGCCGCAGAAGCCGTATTCCTCTTCCGGCATCGCCCCGATTTCGGATTCCTTGAGCAGATGCTCGCGCAGGGAGATCAGGAGTTTCTCATCGGCCTCCTTAGGCACGGACCCCGACAGATAAAAGCGACCAAACGAAACCGCGCCCGCGGAAAAGGCCATGATTGTCTCCTTGACGGCCGATCGTATAGAAGCACCCGCAAGGGCGAGCCGGCGGGCTCTTCCCGCGCCAGCCCGCTCTCAACTTATCCACATTTTCCGCCGATCCACGCACAAAGAACCGAGTGGGTAGCGAAGAACACTCACCCCAACCGCTCGCTGAGTACAGGGCGAGGTGGAAAGGCAGGCCGCCGATGGCATTGCGCCCGCACAAAAGAACGGCCCCATTGCCTCGGGTGCCCGATTGATGCGATAATCGCGGGACTGGCCGCTGTAGCTCAATGGCAGAGCACCGGTTTTGTAAACCGGATGTTGCGGGTTCAAGTCCCGCCGGCGGCTTTGGTTGCTGTTTGTGTGCCAGAGGCCGTATTCACTGCTTACGACGTATCGCATGAATGCCAGCGGCATCTCTACATCCGCCGCTGTCGCGCTGGGTGTGCGGCTGATCTCGGCCAGGCCCGTTTGAGCGGCCGACAATGTCAAAATCATGGTCAACGGCCAGCAGGTCGGCCGCATCTGCAACAGCAACGACTCGTCGATCGCCCGCGAAACGCTTCGCAGCGGCGTGTGTCAGAAGAACGACTGGATGTTCGACGCGAGGCCGTTCAGGCCCGGCCAAAATACAATGCGTTTCGGCGCCAGCGTCGGCGGGTTGATGTACGACACCGTCGGGCTGGAGTCGGATTGATCGGGTCGGGTCATCGCCCCGCGGTCGCGGACTTGAGTATCACCATGTTCTTCGGATTCAGCGGAATACCGCTGACATTGGCGCGGTACATGTAACAATTGACGTAGACGTAGATGGGAAGAATCGGCGCATCCTGCAAGAGGATGGCTTCGGCGTCCGAAAGCAGGTTCATGCGCTTGGCCGGGTCGGTTTCCGTTTCCGCCGCGGCGCAGAGGCGGTCGTAATCCGCGTTTTTCCATTTGGCGTCATTGCCGTCGGCATCCGAGCGGTATTTGTCGGTGAAGGTCGTCGGATCGTCGTAGTCGCCGATCCAACTGGCGCGGGCGATGTCGTATTGCTGGCTGTGCAGACGCTCGCCGAACGTCTTGATCTCCAGGCCGCTCAGATCCATGTCGATGCCCAGATTGAGCTGCCATTGGCGATGGAGCATCTTGGCGATGTCGCCGTGCATCCCTTCGGTGTTGTACAGGATCGTCAGGCGCCCAAATCCCCGCCCGCCGGGATAGCCGGCTTCGGCCAACAGTTTCTTCGCAGCCGCAATGTCGAACGGCAGGCCCTTGGGCGATGTATAGCCGTCGAAAATTCCCGGCGGGATGTACGTCGTGGCCAGCGGCTGATGCAGCCGGCCGACCTCGTCGATGATCGACTGCTTGTCGATCGCCATCGAGAGCGCCCTTCGCACGCGCGAATCGTACAGCGGATTGGTTCGCCCGTCCGGCAGCTTCGGCAGGCAGTTGAATTCAAAGTAATAGGTGCCGAATCCGGAGAACATGTGCAGATCGGGACGGTCGCCCCGCCGCAATATCGCCGCGGCCAGGTCTGGATCGACATCGCTGAGCCAGTCGGCCGTGCCGTCGTTGTAGGTGCGATACGCGGCCATCGGCTCATCGAAATAGATCTGGTCGATGACCCGGCTGCGGACGTGCTGGCGATCCCAGTAATAATCGTTGGCGATCATCCGCAGCCGGCGTTTGAACGTCCAATCGGCCAGGTAATAGGGCCCATTGCTGATGAGGTACGGTGGGCGCGTGAAGTGCTGATCGAAGGTGACTTGCCCGGTGCGCTTATCGACGATGGTGTTGTGCAGGGCCGGATTCCACATCGACCGCTCATTGAGCGGAAAGAAGCTGGGAAACGCACACAGGGCGGGAAAGAACGGAATGGGCTCCTTGAGCGTCACGCGGATGGTTTTCCTGTCGGGCGTTTCGATGCCGACGGCGGCGAAATCCGGCATCGGCCCGATCGGCGCGGGCTGCTGGTCGCCGGCGGTTTTGGCGGCCTCGGCGACTTTTTGGGCGTATTGGGATTCGTACTCCTGTGCGCCGCGGATGTAATGGAAGAGATAAGTGTAATCGCCCGGCGTTTCCAGCATTCGCCGCCACGCGAACACGAAATCGCCGGCCAAGACCGGATCGCCGTTGCTCCAGCGGGCATTGTCACGGATGTGGAACGTGTAGATGGTCTTCGTCGCGTCGATGCCGATCTCATCGGCGCAGCCAGGAATCGGTTTGAGCGTCGCCGGGTCCAGCGTGTACAGCCCTTCCCACAGGCCATACGCCAGGCGGATATCCTGCATCCACGACATGCCGTTGGGATCGAGGCATTTGTTGTCGCCGCGGAGGATGAAGGTGAAATCGGCGCGCGGGTCGGCCGGCGATTTCCACAACAGGATCGACGCGGCCAGCAGGGCCACAAGACAAGTCGGAATCACCAGCAGCCGAAGCATGCGGTCACGGCTTGACGGCGACGATCGGCGGCGGCGGCTGCAGCGGTCCCCAATCGGCCGTGCCCTTGCACAGGCCGGCGCAGACCTGCGTGGTCGCGTCGCGTATTGTCGTCTTGTTGGCGGTCATTTCCATGTCTTTCAGCGGGGCGACGATTGGCATGGCGGTGGGGATGGCGCTGCTGTTCTGATCGAACGCCTTGAAAATGTTATCGTACATCTGGGCGTATTTGGCCAGATCGGTGGTGACGATGCTGGTGTTGGCCCGCTGGCCGGAGACGGCGATCAGATCGCTGATGTCCTGCATCGAGTGGGTTCGGTCGGAACTGGATTGCTGGCCCCAGGTGCTGCACAGAAGCAGGACGCCGAAGGAATCGGACATCGGGTTACTGGGGGCGCCGTTGATGTAGTAGTCTCGGCGTTCCTCGATGAATTGCTGCACAAACGGCACCATTCTCGCCTTGGCGGCGGCGGGCACGTCGGGCGTCAGTGCGTGCCATGCGTCATCAACCATCGAGGCGGGAGTGTCCTTGTTGGCGGCCTTGACGATCGCGCCGGCCAGCGCGTTGATCGGCGGATTGCGCACGTCGTTCAACATCGCCGTCACGATCGGCCCCGCCGCCTTCAATCCATACGCCTGCACGGCCGCCGCTGAATCGGCCAGAAGTTGCTGATCCGACTGTTGAAGGTTTTCGGCCGCATCCTTGGTGAGCGTGGCGACCCGCTGGCAGATGCGTCCGGCGCAGATCTTGGCGCGGATGGACGATTTGGTATCGCTGACCAGTGCCGACAGGCGGTTGTTGAGGACCGTGTCGAATGTGCCAAAATAGCTCGAGTCGGCCTTGTCGGGAGTGGCGGCGGCGATGACGAGGTCACGGGCCTTTTGCTGCGCCGCAACGTCATCGCTGAGCAACTGCGCGATCTGGTAATTGACATAAGCATCAATGGCGGTGTCGGCATCCGTGGCCCGGGGCCTCGGCGGCGCGGCCTGCGCCATCGCGCCGCGCGGCCCCACAAGTACCGCCATCGCCAACGCCGCCGCCAACATCGCCGCTCGACACACGCTCATCGTCATATCCACACATCCCCGTTCACAGCCGCTTCCCCGACAAAACCGCCGAATTTTCCGGAAATTACGATCCGAGTGAACCGTATCAGGCGCGCAAAATGCTGTCAAGCGACGCCTTCGTCTTGACGGACGCCCCGCGCGGGAAATAATCCGCTTCCAACGTCGCCGGCTGGCGGCTACCCTCTCCGCCAGCCCTGACGCGGCCGGAGTCACATGGATCTCAAACCGGAAGACATTCCCAATCCCGCCGTTCGACGGCTCAGTCTCTATCTGCGCCAATTCGAGTCGTTTCAGCGCCAGGGCCGCCGCACCGTCTCCAGCAAGCAACTGGGCGAGAGCCTCGGCCTCACCGATGCCCAAATCCGCAAAGACCTGACCTATTCCGGCCAATTTGGCCATCCCGGCGTCGGATACCGCGTTGATGAGTTGATCGGCCAGATCCGCAAGATCCTCGGTACCGACAAGAGTTGGAACGTCGTGCTGGTCGGAATCGGCAACCTGGGCCGGGCGCTGCTGGCGTACGGCGGATTCAGCGCCAAAGGATTCAACCTGGTCGCCGCGTTCGACAATTCACCTGAGAAAATCGGCGCGCAACAGGGCTCTTTTGTCATCCGCCCGCTGTCTGAGTTGGCGGCGGTCATCAAGGCGCATTCGGTACGGCTGGCAATTCTTGCCGTACCCGCTGACAACGCGCAGGAGGTTGCCGATCAACTGGTTGCTGCCGGCATCCGCGGCATACTCAATTTCGCCCCCGTGTCCTTGTCGGTGCCCAAGACGGTCGCCATCTCGGCCGTGGACCTGGCCGTGCAGATGGAACAACTCAGCTTTCAGGTGAATGTCTGGATGCCGGACCGTGGGGCATAGACAAACGGAGATTTCATGCGTTGGACCCAATCCCTCATTCCCACCCAGATCGAGAACCCGGCCGATGCGGTGATCGACAGCCATCGGCTGATGGTGCGGGCTGGCCTCATTCGCCAATTGACCGCCGGCGTATACGACTTTCTGCCGCTGGCGACGCGCAGCCTGCACAAGGCCATGCAGATCGTCCGCGAGGAACTGGACCGCACCGGCGCCGCCGAAGTTCTGCTCCCGGCTCTCCAGCCGCTGGAATTATGGGAAAAGACCGGCCGGGTCGCCGCCATGGGGGACACGCTGATGAAGCTGAAAGACCGCTTCGGCCGGCCCATGGCGCTGGGCCCGACGCATGAGGAGGTGGTGACCGAACTGGTGGCGGCGCACGTGAATTCGTACAAGCAGCTACCACTGTCGCTGTATCAGATTCAGACCAAATTCCGCGACGAGCCGCGGCCGCGATTCGGACTGATGCGCGTCCGCGAGTTCATCATGATGGATGCCTACAGCTTTCACACGGATGCGGCGTCGCTCGATAAGACGTACAACGACATGTACGCCGCCTACCAGCGCATCTTCACCCGCTGCGGAATCCCCTTCGTCGCCGTTGAGGCCGAGAGCGGACCCATCGGCGGATCGGCCAGCCATGAATTCATGACCATCTGCGCGGCCGGCGAAGACACCATCCTCGCTTCGGACAAGGGCAACTACGCCGCCAACGTCGAAAAGGCCCAGACCGGCCCGCGCACCTGGACGCTGGGCGGCCCCGCCACCGGCGCACTGGAAAAGGTCCACACGCCCAACCTTCCCGGCATCGACGATGTCGGCAAATTCCTCAAGGTCAAACCGAAGAACATGCTCAAGACGCTGGTCTTCCGCACCAATCACGCCGGCCCGGTTTCGGAGAACGCCACCAGGCCGCATTGGCTGGTCGCCGTTGTCCGCGGCGATCACGATGTCAATACCGCCAAACTCTCGCAGGTCGCCCGGCAGGTCTTCCAGATCGACTCGATTGAGATGAAGGACGATTCCGAAGTCCGCGCCAAATGGGCCATCGGATTCGTCGGCCCCGATGCCGCCACGCGGGCGATTGATGCCGTGCTGGTCATCGACCCCGACGCGGCCCGCGAAGGGTTCTGGGCCACCGGCGCCAACCAGGTCGATTACCACGTCAAGCATTTCAACTGGTTCCGCGAATGCGGCGACAAGCTGGCCGACCCGAAAAAAACGGCCGTCGCCGATATCCGCAATGCCGTCGCCGGCGATCCCTCCCCGCTGAACGACGGCGGCACGCTCGCCGCCAGCACAGGGATCGAAATCGGCCACGTCTTCAAGCTCGGCACCAAATACAGCGAGAAGCTCGGCGCTGAGTTCCTCGACGATAAAGGCGTGCGCCACCCCATGATCATGGGCTGTTATGGCATCGGCGTCGGGAGAATCCTCATCGCAGCCGTCGAATCCAGCCACGACGACAAGGGCATCATCTGGCCAGCGTCGATCGCCCCTTTCAGCGTTATCGTCACGCCGATCAAGAACGAAGGCGAAATCAAATCGACGGCCGAGTTGCTCTACACCCGCCTGAATGACGCCGGCATCGACACTCTGCTGGACGACCGCGACGCCCGCCCCGGCGTGAAGTTCAACGACGCCGACTTGATTGGTTTTCCCTTGAGGATAACCATCGGCGACCGCGGCCTGAAGGAGGGCAAGGTCGAACTCAAACTCCGCACGTCGAAGGACTCGGAGAATGTCGCGATCGACGCGGTGATCGAGCGCGCGCGGGCGCTGCTGAAGATCTGAGTCTTCTTGAATCCGCCGATGTCCATGCGCGCTGGGCACCGAAATGACCCCTTTTTCGAGACGCCGGCAGCGAGCTCAAAAGAATGGCATGCATTTCGACGTTCGGCGGCAGCCGAGGTATACTAACCGCGCGGATTCAACCAGGGAGTGACGGCGATGGCGACACGGATGGATTTGGCTCATGGGCGGCCGGAAGGCTCAATGCGGTGCGGGCGGATAGCAGTCGTTTTGACGATTGCGGCGGCGATCCTTGGCGCGACGGCGGCTCGCGGCGCAGATGAGCCGGCGCCGCTGGCGGGCGATGCGCCGGTGGGAGCCATCCTCGATGCGCTCAAGATTCGGGGTGATACGCTCAAGGATTTTTCGGCCGACGTGACGCTGACCAGCCTGGATACCGGCACGCAGCTTTCCACCGGACAAAGCGGGCACGTCTGGTATCAAAACAACGCCACTGGCGGGCGCATTCGCGTCAATTTCGACACGCATACGGTCGGTGGCCAAACTTTCCAGGAGAAGCATCAATACATCCTGGGCGTGCCGGATCTGCTTAACGGGCAAGACCTTCTGGATATCGATTTCACGAAAAAGAGAATCACCAGGGAACGCGTGGTCAAGCCGGGCGAAAAGATGAATTTGATGAAGCTCGGCGAGGGGCCGTTCCCATTGCCGATCGGACAGGATCCGAAAGATGTGCAGGCGCAATTCGACGTGACCAAGCCGGCGGCGGCGAAGGACGATCCGGCGGGCACAGTGCATCTGTCGCTGGCGCCCAAGAAGGGCACGACACTCTCGCGGAAGTTCACGTCGATCGAGGTGTATGTCGATTGCAAGACGGCCATGCCGACGCGCATCGTCACGGTCGATCAGAGCGGTGAAGAACTGCACACCACGCAACTGGACAAAGTGCAGATCAACCAGGGATTGCCCGCCAATACGTTCGATGTTCCGGCCGAGGCCGTGGCCCAGCACTTTGAAGAGATCGACAAAGCGTACACGGAATAGGTTGGCGGCCTGCTACACCTTTGCGGTTTGTCGGCCGGGTTTCTTGGGGGGACGCGGGTTGAGGGCGCGTTCGAGATTCTGCATGGCCTGTTTGAGTCGCTGGTCGTTCTCGACCAGGGCGATGCGGACGAATCCCTCGCCGTTGTCGCCAAAGGCCTTGCCGGGGGCCAGGGCCACCTCGGCTTTTTCGAGCATGTCCAGGCAGAATTCGAGCGTTCCCTGACCGCCGAGATGTTCCGGCTTGATGCGGGCCCAGACAAACATGCTGGCGCGTGGTTTCTCGTAGGTCCAGCCGAGCCGGTCCAGGCCGCGGCAGACGACGTCGCGGCGTCGCTCGTAAATGAGGCTTTGTTCGGCCGGGTGAACAGCGTGCTCGCGCATGGCGATAATGCTGGCGATCTGGATGGGGGCGAACATGCCGTAATCGTAATATCCCTTGATGGTTGCCAGAGCCTTGACCATCTGGGCGTTGCCGGCGCAGAAGCCGCATCGCCAGCCGGCCATATTGTAGCTCTTGGACATGGTGGTGAATTCGACGCCCAGATCCTTGGCACCGGGGGCGGAGAGAAAACTCGGCGCGACATAGCCGTCGAAACAGACCTCGCCATAGGCGAAATCGGAGATGATCATGATTCCGCGCCGGTGGCACATGGCGATGGCACGCTCCCAGAATCCAGGGTCGATGGTCATCGACGTGGGATTGTGAGGGAAATTAAGCACCATCAGCTTGGGGGTCGGATACAGGCCCTCGATCATGCGCTCGACGCGATCCAGAAACGCCTGGTCGTTGCCCAGGGGAACGCGAATGACATTGGCCCCGGCCATGGCGACGGCGTAGATGTGGATGGGGAAGGCCGGATCGGGAACGATGGCCGTGTCGCCGGGCCCGAGCAGGGCCAGGCAGAGGTGGCTGAAG
>Ga0181529_10008440_pt1 | contig 10028 bp, 8 predicted proteins | sample PEATcosm2014_Bin_36_FD_119763 | JGI IMG/M metagenome (GOLD analysis project Ga0181529, IMG submission 119763) | Peatland microbial communities from MTU Mesocosm Facility, Houghton, MI, USA - PEATcosm2014_Bin10_30_metaG | ecosystem: Environmental > Terrestrial > Soil > Wetlands > Peat | place... | reverse complement strand
CGGAATTGTGGTGATGTTCATCGGCATTGCGGGCGGGGCGTTCAACCGGGCCGTCGAGATGGAGATGAGCTACGGCGATGCGCTTGCGATTGGGCCGTACCGGCTGGTGTGCGTGGGCATCACACAGGACAGCAAGCCGGAGTACGACACGGACTACGCGCGGCTGGATGCGTATAAGAATGGCAGGTACATCACGCAGCTTGCGCCGGAGAAGCGGACGTACTTCGCGGGGACGGACCACGAGCAGGCATCGACGATTGTGGCACTGCACTCCACCGTCGAGGCCGACCTGTACACCGTCTTCGAGGGCAGAAACCCGGACAGCGGGCGGCCGATCATCAAGGTGTTTCTGAATCCGCTGATCGCGTGGATATGGATTGGTGTGGTGATTGTGGTGCTGGGGACATTTATTGCGCTGGTGCCGAATCTGGTTCGCACGGCGACGCGATTGCGGCAGGAGGATTCCGCTGCGGGGCTGGGCGCGGCGAGTTATGTGGCGAAGGGGCCTCATGAGTAGGCGCACACAATCCGGCAGCAATCTATTTCGGAGCGCGAGGTTCGCGGGTGGCCCGGTGTTCTGGGCGCGGACGGTGCAGCTTGCGCTGCTGTGCGTGGTTACGGTGGCGATGCTGGGCGCGAATGAATCGCGCTACGACCGGCTGGGCCACGAGCTGATGTGCAGTTGCGGATGCAACCAGGTGCTGCTGGAGTGCAACCACGTGGGATGCGTGGATTCGGCGCGGATGATCGTCGAGCTGAAGGCGCAGATCGCAACCGGCGAGAGCGACACCGCGGTGCTGAACTGGTTTGTGGCAAAGTACGGGGCAACGATTCTGGCCGCGCCGATTCGCGGGGGCTTCGACAACGCAGCATGGATCGTTCCTGCAATGATTTTTTTCCTCGCCACGCTGGGCACGTTTGGGATTGTGTGGGCGTGGAAGCGGCGGGCTTTGCGGATGGCAGGCACGGCAGGGTTCGATAGCGGCGACGCGGCCGGCAACCTTCCCGCTTCTGGCGAATCCAATGCACGGGAAGCGGAGTTGCGCGAACGCATCCGCAGAGAGACGGAGTACTGAATGAGCCTGATCGCCGCCATTGCCGCACTGACACTCGGCTGCTTCGCGTACATCTTCTGGTCGGAGCGGAACCCCTTTGTGCAGGCCGACAAGACGCGCGTGGACTATCTGCGCGAGCGCAAGGAGGCGATCTACGAGAACCTGCGCGACCTGAACTTCGAGTACCAGGCGGGCAAGTATCCCGAGGCCGATTACAACGAGCAGCGGAGGGCGCTGGAAGACGAGGCCGCACAGGTGATCTTCGAGATGGAGGCACTGGTGGCGCGCGGCATGAAGAGCACTCGCGCCAGGGCGTAGGCTTCCAGTGACAACACGTTTTATGCGCAACACGAGAACCGTACTCTACCGAACGCATCCCCAATCTGACGATTGAGAACTGGACCCGCTGACCTTGACTAATTCGATGAGAACGAATCGCACATTTCTATCGCTCGGCTGCATGATGCTGTGCGCGGCGACGGCGTTGGCTGCGCCGCTGACCGGCGTGGTAACGGACCGCACCACGGGCAAGCCGTCGGCGGGCGATACGATTGCGGTCATCAACACGGCGCAGAGCATGAACGAGATCGCCAAGACGACCAGCGACGCGCAGGGGCGCTTCCATGTGAACGCGCCGGAGGGCGGGCAGACGCTGCTGCATGTGACGCACCGCGGGGCGGAGTACTTCAAGAGCGTGACGCCAGGCGCGAGCAGCGTGGAGATCGACGTGTACGACTCGGCGGCGAAGATCGACGGTATCAGCGGCGAGGCCATGGTGCTGAGCGTGGAGACGGACGCGAGTGGCAAGACGCTGCAGGCGGACGAGAACTTCGGGGTCATGAACGCCAGCAAGCCGCCACGCACCGAGGTTGGAGGCAACACCTTCGACTTCTACGTGCCGAAAGGCGCAACCATCGTTCAGGCCCAGGCCAACTCGCCCGGCGGCATGCCCACCAATACCGAGGTGAAGACGCTGGACGCAGCCAGCGGACACTATGCGTTCACCTTTCCCGTGCGTCCCGGCGAGACGCGCTTTCAGGTGGTCTACAGCCTGCCCTACAACGGCAAGCAGGCGTTCTCGCTGAAGCTCTCCATGCCCACCGGCGACGTTGCGGTGATGCTGCCGAAGACGATGCAGTTCCAGGGACCGAGTGAGTTCCAGGCAATCAATCTGGAAGCCAACGCGCAGAGCTACGACGCGCACCAACATGCCTTCGCGCAGCCGGTGGAGTTCAGCATCAGTGGCACGGGCCAGTTGCCGCAGACGCAGGAGGACGCGCAGGGCGCGGCACAGGGTTCGGCACAAGGCATGGGCGGACAGGCCGGCGGACAGACAGCGCGGCCGGGCGGGGGGCTGGGCGCGCCGGACGATCCGAATGGCGCCAATGATCCATGGGCGAGATACAAGTGGTGGATTCTCGGCTTGCTGGGAGTGGCCCTGGTGGTGGGTGCGGGCGCGATGCTGAAGGGCGGTGCGACCGGTGCAGTTGCAGGCGCGGATTCGTCGCTTCCCGCTGCGGAAGGCTTCACCCCGCTTACGGCTTCTGCTACGCCTGCCGCGGTTGCCGCGGTTGCGGCAGCGGGGCCGGACGTTCTGTTGCGCGCGCTGAAGGACGAGCTGTTTGTGCTGGAGACGGACCGCCTCGCGGGAAGGCTGAGCGAGGCCGAGTACGCAGAGCACAAGGCGGCGTTCGACGTGGTGCTGCGGCGCGCGCTGGCACGCAGTGAAGTCAAGCCCGCGGTGTTTAATGAGTGATAGGGCAGGTGCGGCTGCATGAGGCAGACGGGCGCGGCCAGAGGAGATTATGAACACCTTTAAATCGACATTGATGCTGGTTCTGCTGATGGTGGTTCTGGTGCTGATCGGAGAGCGCATCGGCGGAGAGAATGGAATGCTGATCGCGTTCGCGATCTCGGTAGCAATGAACTTTACGGCGTACTTTTTCAGCGACAAGATTGCGCTGAAGATGTATCGCGCGCAGCCGGTGACGCGGGAGCAGTTGCCGCGCGCCTACGAGGTTGTGGAGCGGCTGGCCGCGAAGGATGGCCTGCCGATGCCGAAGATCTATGTAATTCAGAGCGAATCGCCCAACGCGTTTGCGACGGGCAGAAATCCGAAGCACGCGTCGGTGGCAGTGACGCACGGAATCCTCGGGCTGCTGACGGACGAGGAACTGGAAGGCGTGCTGGCGCACGAGCTGGGCCATGTGAAGAACCGCGACATCCTGACCAGCTCGATCGCCGCAACGCTGGCCGGAGCAATCACGATGATTGCGCGTATGGGTTACTGGGCGTCGCTGTTCGGCTATGGCGGAGGCGGCGGACGCCGGGAGCGCGGAGGCGGAGGGCTGGGAGCGCTGCTGATGCTGATTGTGGCGCCAATTGCGGCGAGCCTGATCCAGCTTGCCATCTCTCGCTCGCGCGAGTACGAGGCGGACGCGACGGGCGCGCATACGACGGGCAATCCCTATGCGCTAGCCAGTGCGTTGCAGAAGCTGGAGAACTACTCCAAACGCATTCCTCTACAGGCGTCGGCCTCCACCGCGCACATGTTCATCATTGCGCCGCTGATCGGCGGGGGCGTGGGGAGACTGTTTTCGACCCATCCTCCGACCAAGGAACGAATCCGGCGGCTGATCGGGCGGGATTTGGTCTAGTGCTGATGGCGGCGCAGGGCGGAGCGGAACAAGTCGATTGTCGCTGCGAGCAGAAGGCCCGGGGCTAAAGCCCGTTGGATTTTTGGCCTTATTCGTGGGGCTGAAGCCCCACGCTCCCTCCGAAAGACAAGAAGTGGTGTTTTTCCGCAGCGGGAGAGGGTGGCTCGCCGATACAGGTAGAATTGTAGTGAGATGAAAACTGGAATTATTGGCCTGCCACAGGTGGGTAAGACTTCGCTGTTCAAGATCCTGACCAAGGCAAAGACGGATAGCTTCGGCCACTCGCGCGAGGCGCACATTGGCATCGCCAAGGTCCCCGACCATAGGCTGGACAAACTGGCCGCGCAGGCCAATACACGCAAAACTGTATACGCGACGGTGGAGTACGCGGACCTGGCGGCGATCGGCGAGGACGCGCTGAAGGAGACTTCGTTCCTGACCAGCCTGCGCAATGTGGACGCGATCATCCATGTGCTGCGCGCCTTCGAGGACGACACAATCCCGCATGTGGGGCCGATCGATCCGCTGCGCGACATCGGCAACGTGGAGATCGAGCTGATTGTCAGCGACTTGAGCCAGATCGAGAAGCGGCTGGAGCGCGTGGCCAAGGACATGAAGAAGCAGAAGACCGCGGAACTGGAGCGCGAGCACGCGCTGCTGCTGCGGTGCAAGGCGCAGACCGAGGCGGAGAAGCCGCTGCGCGAGATGGAACTGACGGCGGAGGAGAAGAAGCTGGTGCGCGGGTTTGTTTTCCTCTCGCAGAAGCCGATTCTTTACGTCCTCAATATCTCCGAGAGCACGACGCTGGGCGCGGATGTGGAGGCAGCGGTGGCGAAGTACGGACTGACGGAGGCGGCCTCGCGGCCGAACTCCGGGGCGACCGCGATCTGCGGCAAGGTCGAAGCCGAGCTGGCCGAGATGGAGGACGAGGAAGCGGCGGAGTTTCTGGAGGGCTACGGCCTGACCGAGAGCGGGCTGGTGCGGCTGATCCGAAAGAGCTACGAGTTGCTTGGGCTGGCGAGCTTCTTCACCGTGGGCGAGCCGGAGACGCGCGCATGGACGATCCCCGCCAACTGCCGCGCGCAGGAGGCAGCGGGGGCGATCCACTCCGATCTGGAGAAGTACTTTATCCGCGCCGAGACGATCCACTGGGACACATTGCTGGCTGCGGGCTCCGAGGCGGCGGCGCGGGCGCAGGGGACGCTGCGCCTGGAAGGCAAAGACTATCCCGTAAAGGATGGCGATGTGCTGAACATTCGCCATAGCGGGTAGCGCGGTGATAACCCTATCTGCAATGCCGACGACACGCTTCTGGCTGGCGCTCGCGCTTGGACTGTTTGCCGGGCTGGCGGACTATCTGGGCGGATTTCTGCTGGTGCTGCGGTCTCCCTCGGCGCGGGCGCTGCGGTATTTTGTGGCTCTGGGCGCGGGATTTATGCTCTCCGCCGCGCTGCTGGAGATGCTGCCCGAGGCCTTCAAGGTGAATGCGCTGTGGGCCGCTCCGCTGGTGCTCATCGGGTACTGCGTGGTCCACCTGCTGGAGCACACGCTGGTGCCGCACTTCCACTTCGGCGAGGAGACCCACGCGCACGAATTTCTCTCGACAAAGAGCAGCTACTCGGTAGCGCTGGGGCTGGCCACGCATACATTCTTCGACGGCGTGGCGATTGGGTCGGGCTTTGTGGTTTCGACGTGGCTGGGATGGGTTCTGTTTATCGCCATCTTCCTGCACAAGGTCCCGGAGGGATTTACCGTGGCCAGCGTGATGCTGGCGGGCGGACAGGGACAGAGGGCGGCGCTGAACTCGGCGCTGTTCCTGGGCGCGATGACAGTGCTGGGAGTGCTGGCGATCAACCTGGAACCGGGCTGGGTGAAGGCCGGACTGCCGCTATCGGCGGGGGTGACGATCTATGTGGCGGCGACTGACCTGGTGCCGGAGGTGAACCGCGAGCCGGGCATGCGGATGGCGCTGGTCTTCTTCGGCGGCGTGGCGCTGTTCTTCCTGCTGCGAATGCTGGGGCCGGGATAGGGCCAGCGTCACTGAATAACTTGCAGCGTGACGACGGCGGAGTGCTGTAGCGCGGAGCCGGTGGGGCCGGTCGCGGTCCCGGTGACGGTGAGGGTGTAGGTGGTGGAGTTGGCGGACTCGGCGTCCGGGCTGATGCGATTGCCGCATCCGGTGGCGAGCGTTGCCAGCAGGATGCAGGACGCGGCGGCGAAGATCGGGACAATCAGCGAGCGGCATGTACGCGAGAGGATTCTGCCGCCGCGCTTCTTGTGCGGAAGGCGGCGCGAAAGGCCGATGATCGGCAGCAGAAGAACTGCCAGCAGGCCCGTTCCCAGCGGTCCCCGATATACCTGACCGGCTGGACGCGTCCTCCTGTCGAGCGCGGCGAGCGGAGTCTGGATTGTTACGGTGAAGCTGGTGACCGCACCACCGGGCGGGATGTAGGAGGGATTGATCGAGGAGGTCGAGCCGGTTGGGACTCCCTTGACGGCGAGCGCGATTGGGCTGGCCATCGCCGCGCCCAGCATTGCGACAGAGAAGCTATAGGTGGCCGAGCTGCCCGATGGAATGGATTGCGAGGTGGAGCCCATGGCCGTGAGGGTGAAGTCGGATGCCGGGCCAACGGCGACGTTGGCCGTCGCCGAGCTGCTGGGCAGGAAGTTCGCGTCACCGGAGTAGGTTGCGCTGAGATTGTGCGCGCCGAGCGCGAGAGATCCGGTGGTGAACGAGGCCGCTCCTGCTGTGAGCGGAACAACGGAGAGCGTGGCACTGCCGTCGGCCAGCGCGATGGAGCCGGTGGGAACGCCGCTGGTGGTGCTGGTGGCCTGCACGGTAAGGGTGACGGGAAGGCCCAGGCCGGGCGAGCTGGTGGAGGCGGAGAGCGAGGTCTGCGTTGGGGCCTGCGCGATGCTGAGATTGGCGGCTGGCGTCGTGGCGACAGAATAGTTTGCGGCTGCGCTACCGGTAAGCGTCGCGGCAATGGGGTAAACGCCTACGGGAGACTGGGCTGCGGCAGTCGTGGTGAAGACCGCCGAAACCTTCCCTGCGTCTTGCGGGAGAACGCCGCTGAGTGAGCCGCTGAGCGCGGGGATGGGTTGGCCGTAGAGGATGGAGGTGGGGTTGGGCGCGGCGGCGATGGCCAGCGGCGAGACGGTGATCGCCAGCGCGGAGGACTGCGCGGAGGGGTGTGTCGCATCGCCTGGGTAGGTGGCAACGATGCTGTGCGCGGCGGCGGCCAGCGTGGATGTACTGAAGTTTGCCGCGTCTGAATTGAGGCTGGCGGTTCCCAGCATGGACTGCGTTCCGCCGCTGGTATCCAGAAATGTAATGCTGCCGGTGGCAGTTGAGGATGTGGCCAGCGTTGCGGTGATTGAGCCGCTTCCGTAGGCAACGACCGACGGCCCGCTGAGCGCGAGCACACCCTGAGTGGTGGCGCCAAGTCCGGCGATGGTGTGAATGTCTGGTCCCGGAGCAGGCAGCGCGTCGAGCTGGCGGACGCGCTGGTTGTCGCTGTCGGCGAGCGTGAGGAGGCCGGCGGGCGAGATGGCAACCGAGCGCGGCGAGTCGAGGTTCGCTGCAACCGCTGGCGCACCGTCACCGGCAAAGTTCTCCGTTCCCTGCCCTGCGACGGTGGTGATGGTGCCGGTGGGCGAGATGCGCCGGATGCGATGGTTCGCGCTGTCGGCAAAGTAAAGATTGCCGGCAGAGTCTATCGTGATGCCGCGCGGCAGAGCGAGGCCAGCCGCGGTCGCGGGGCCGTTGTCGCCACCAAAGGACTGCACATTGCCGCCCACAACTCCCGCACCGGCGACGGTGGAGATTATGCCGGTGGCTGCGGCAACCTCGCGCACACGGCCGTTGTGCGTGTCTGCGATATAGAGGTTGCCGGAGGAGTCGAGCGCGAGGCCGGTGGGCGAGTCGATGGAGGCGTCGGTCGCGGGGCCGTTGTCTCCGGCGAATGCCTCGATGCCGTTGCCTGCGACGGTTGTGATCGCGCCGGTGGCGGCCGCGATCCTACGCACGCGATGGTTGCTGGTGTCTGCCAGGTACAGGTTGCCTGCGGAGTCGAACGCGAGCGCGGTGGGGCGATCGAGCTGCGCGGACTTCGCCGGGCCGCCATCGCCGGAGAAGCCGGGCACGCCCGTGCCTGCGATGGTCGCGATGGTGCCGGTGGCGGAAGAGACCTCGCGGATGCGGTGGTTGTGACTGTCGGCGATGTAGAGGTCTCCGGCGGAGTCGAGCGCGAGGCCGGCGGGCGAATCGAGCTGGGCGGCGGTGGCCGGGCCATTGTCGCCGGAGAAGCCCTGCACTCCGTTGCCCGCGACCGTGGTGATGATTCCGGCGGAGGTGACCTTGCGGACTACATGGTTGCCGGTCTCGACGAAGTAGAGGTTGCCAGCCGCGTCGAAGACGATAGAGGAAGGAAGCATCAGCGGAAGAGTGGTGGCCTGTGTCTGCGCGCGCGCCGAGGTTGCAAGGTTCGCCGCAAAGAAAATCACCAGGCCCAACGAGATGCAGCGACGCGCAATCCCGCCGTACGTCTCACAAGAGAGACGCGCGGATTTGCGCATTGGGTCGGAATTGCTCTGCTTCCCCATTCGCTTCATTGCCTGGATTCTGCCGCATTTGGCGCGATTCCACAGCGCCTCTGAGGGTAGCACGAGGCGTGGCTCCGGCACAGCCATGGCGCGCGGCCTTTGCGAGCGGCCTTCGCGCGATGATAGGCTGCTCAAGGAACTGCGACGGGCCTGCCGGGTAATTCGAATCCGGGAGAGCAGACGCCGCAACACAACCAAGCCCACGGAGGAACAATGCAAAGGTACTGTCTTACGCTCGACCTGCAGGACGACCCCAAGAAGATCGCCGAGTACAAGCACCACCACGAGAAGATCTGGCCGGAGGTGCGCGACAGCCTCTTCGCCGCCGGTGTCACGGCGATGGAGATCTACCTCTCCGGAGCGCGCATGTTCATGATCATGGACGTGGACGACAGCTTCTCGCTGGAGAAGAAGGCCGCCATGGACCGCGCCAACCCCAAGGTGCAGGAGTGGGAGGCGATGATGGGCAACTTCCAGGCAGTGCCTCCGGGCGCGGACCCGGTGCGCCGCTGGGCTCCGATGGAGAAGGTCTTCGACCTGTCCAAGCAGTAATGTGCTGCGCAGGCTGCGAAGCAAAACCGTATAAAGAGGACCGATGATTCTGACCCCGCTCGACTGGCTGGTGATTGCCGCATACTTTGCGCTGAACCTGGCCATCGGCTTCTTCTACATGCGGCGCGCGTCGGGCAACATCGGCGAGTTCTTTCTCTCCGGGCGCAACGTCTCGTGGTGGCTGGCCGGCACGTCGATGGTGGCCACCACCTTCGGCGCGGACACGCCCTTAGTCGTCACCGGCCTCATCTACGCGCAGGGGATCGCGGGCAACTGGCTGTGGTGGTCGTTCCTGCTGAGTGGGATGCTGACGGTCTTCTTCTTCGCTCCGCTGTGGCGTCGCGCAAAGGTGCTGACCGACATGGAGTTCGCCGAGCTGCGCTACTCGGGGCGGCCCGCGACCTTCCTGCGCGGATTCCGTGCCGTCTACCTCGCCTTCCCGGTGAACACCATCATCATGGGATGGGTGAACCTGGCGATGGCGAAGATTCTGGCGCTGACGCTGGGGTTGACGACGACGCGCCAGCAACTCACCGGAGTCTTCTGCTGCCTCGCGCTGACGCTGGCGTATAATGCCGTCTCCGGCATGTGGGCCGTGCTGTGGACAGACTTCCTGCAATTTATCCTGAAGATGAGCATGGTCTGCCTGCTGGCGTACTTCGCCGTGCACGCCGTCGGCGGAATGGGGCCGCTGGCCGCGCACGTGCGGGCCTTCGACGCCACGCACGCGGTCAACGGACACGCGCGCGACACGCTGGCGTTTATTCCATCGTCCGCGTCGCCGTTCTTCCTCAGCTTCCTTGTACTGCTCTCGCTCAACTGGTGGGCGAGCTGGTATCCGGGGGCAGAGCCGGGCGGCGGCGGATACATTGCGCAGCGGATTTTTTCCGCCAAGAACGAGAAGCACTCCCTCGGCGCGACGCTGTGGTTCAACATTGCGCACTACGCGCTGCGGCCATGGCCGTGGATCCTCACCGCGCTCGTCGCGCTGGTGCTGCTGCCCAACCCGACCGCCGCGCAGGGCGGCATGGAGGGCGCGTACGTCTGGGTGATGGTGCATTACCTTCCGCCAAGCCTGCGCGGGCTGATGCTGGCCGGGTTCGCGGCGGCGTACATGTCCACCATCGGGACGCACCTCAACCTGGGCGCGTCGTACATG
>Ga0181529_10008438_pt1 | contig 10030 bp, 8 predicted proteins | sample PEATcosm2014_Bin_36_FD_119763 | JGI IMG/M metagenome (GOLD analysis project Ga0181529, IMG submission 119763) | Peatland microbial communities from MTU Mesocosm Facility, Houghton, MI, USA - PEATcosm2014_Bin10_30_metaG | ecosystem: Environmental > Terrestrial > Soil > Wetlands > Peat | place... | reverse complement strand
GTGCCCGGTCACGTCCTTGTCGTAGGAGAGGATCAGGATCGATTTTCCGTCTGGCGAAGGATGCGCCGTCCAGTTGTGCTTCTCGTCGAAGGTCACCTGCTCGGGCTGGCTGCCGTCGGGCCGCATGCGCCAGATCTGCATTCCACCCGCGCGATCGGAGTTGAAGTAAATCCACTGCCCATCGGGCGAAAAATCCGGATCGTCGCTGACGCCGGTGACCGTGGTCAGCGCGGTTTCCGCTCCGCCGACCGGTGAAATGGCGTAGATGTTCAAAGTGCCGTGGCTGGGCCGAGTAAACAGAATCGTCTTCCCATCCGGCGACCAGCTATGAAAGTAGGAGTCGGGATTCGCTGTGACCATGCGCGGCGCGCCGCCTGTTGCAGGCACAATATAAACGCGCCGGCCAGGATGGTCGGGCGTGGTGCAAGTCATCGCAAGCCATCTGCCGTCGGGCGAGAGGCCGTGGCTGCCGGTGCAGTCGGTGGCGTTTCCGATGTCGATCGGCGTGGCCGCGGCGACCGAGCCATCGCCTTCGTTTGCGGGCACGCTCCACAGCTTGCCATCGCGATTGAAGATGAGCGTCTTGCCGTCCCGGCTCCAGTTGGGCGCTTCCATTTTTCCCTTGCCGGTCTGGATCACATAGGCCATGCGCGTTTTGTTGTCGGTGGCGATGGTCTGGAGAGTGCTATAGAGCGCCATGGGCGCGGGAGTTGCCGGAGCCATGAGCGGCTCGAGTTCCACGTGGGCAAAGGTGGCCTGTTCCACCGCGTCTTTGTTGTGGGCGCAAACTCCCAGGCCAGCGTAGAATTCGCCATCAAAGTGCAGCTTGATCGATGCTCCCACCTGGTGCAGCGGCTCGCCGTGCGCGCTCAGGAAAAGCGTGATGGTGTCGCCGCGCTTTTCAAGACGCAACCGCTGCGGCGCGCCGATGTTGAAGGCGATGTCCTGCGTGGTGTCGCCTTTGTTGCGCCGGTATTGCAGCGCCGTCTCTCCGGAACCATGAATCGCCGCGTCGGCGTACATCGCATCTGTGTCGAGCGTCTGGCGGAACATCAGCAGCGCCTTGCGATGAGGGCTTGCGCCGGGGCCGGCATCGGCCAGCTTCACGTCGGCAGTGAGCGAGACGTCGCCCGAGACTTTCTTCCACACAAAGTGGAATCCATCGACGTTAGCCCATAGATTCGCGCCTGCGGAGCGAATGCTGTATTCGCCGGTTGCCGAGTCGAAGGTCGCCACTCCCGGCGGCACAACACTGCCCACATCCGACTGGCTCTCAAAAACGCCCAGCCCATTGGCTGCTTTTTGCGCGCCCGCAATGCCCAAACCGATGAACCCAAACGCCATCACGGCAACTGCCGCAGTTCGTCCCGCTATTTTCGCATTCCGATGCACAATGAATCTCTCCCTTGTGAACGGAATCACTCTACGGCAAGACGGCGGTCATTTGCCAGCGAAGAACGTCACGCTCCGGCCTTCTTCTCGATCTTTGCCCAGGTGTCTTTGAGTGGGAGGGTACGGTTGAAGATTTTCCTGGTTTCGGACGAGTCCGGGTCGACGCAGAAATATCCGACGCGCTCGAACTGGAAGCGGTCGCCCGGTTTGGCGCTTGCGAGAGAGGGCTCCAACTTGGCGTCGTTCACAATCTCGAGCGAGTTGGGATTGAGATTGTCGAGGACGTCCTGGCCTTCTTCGAGATCGTAGGGATCGGGCTTGAGGAAAAGCTTGTCGTAGAGGCGGATTTCGGCGGAGATGGCGTGCGCGGCTGAGACCCAGTGCATGGTCGACTTGACCTTACGGCCATCGGGCGACTGGCCGCCGCGGCTCAGGGGATCGTAGGTGCAGTGCACTTCGAGACTGCCGTCGGCAGCCTTTTGGATGGACTTTGCGGTAATGAAGTACGCGTTGCGCAACCGGACTTCCTTGCCGGGACTGAGGCGGTAGTACTTGGGCGGAGGGATTTCGCGGAAGTCGTCCTGCTCAATGTAAAGCTCGCGCGAGAAGGGCACTTGGCGCGTGCCCGCGTCCGGATCTTCGGGATTGTTCGCGACCTCGACGAACTCCTCTTTCTGGTCGGCGGGATAATTGTCGATGATCACCTTAAGCGGGTGCAGAACGGCCATGGCGCGGCGTGAGCGGTGGTTGAGGTCGTCACGCTGAAAGTGCTCGAGCATTTCGATATCGACAATGCCGTTGGTACGCGAAACTCCGGCCATGGTGACGAAGGCGCGGATGGCTTCAGGCGTGTAGCCGCGGCGGCGGACGCCGGAGAGCGTGGGCATGCGAGGATCGTCCCAGCCGTTGACGCGGCCCTCCTGCACGAGCTGCAGCAGCTTGCGCTTGCTCATCAGCGTGTAGGTGATGCTGAGACGATCGAATTCGATTTGCTCGGAGGGGAAGATGCCGAGCTGGGCAATGAACCACTTGTAGAGCGGCTGGTGGTCGGCGAACTCGAGCGAGCACATGGAGTGCGTGACGTGCTCGATCGAATCCGACTGGCCGTGCGCGTAGTCGTACATGGGATAGATGCACCACTCGTCGCCAGTGCGGTGGTGCGTGGCGTGGAGGATGCGGTACATGACCGGGTCGCGCATGTTCACGTTGGGCGAGGTCATGTCGATTTTTGCGCGCAGGACACGCGAGCCGTCGGAGAACTCGCCCTTCTTCATGCGAACAAACAGGTCAAGATTTTCTTCGACTGACCTGTTGCGATAGGGGCTGTCTGTGCCGGGCTCGGTGAGTGTGCCACGGTGCTGGCGAATTTCATCGGCGGTGAGATCGTCGACGTAGGCGTTGCCCGACTTGATTAGCTGGATGGCCCATTCATAGAGCTGACCGAAATAATCGGAGGCGTAGCAGAGTTTCTCCCAATCGAAGCCGAGCCAGCGGATATCTTTCTGGATGGCGTTGACGTACTCGGTCTCTTCCTTCTCGGGATTGGTGTCGTCGAAGCGCAGATTGGTCTTGCCGCCGAACTCGTCGGCGAGGCCAAAATCGATGCAGATGGCCTTGGCGTGGCCGATGTGCAGGTAGCCATTGGGCTCGGGTGGAAAGCGGGTTTGGATCTGGGCGTCGCCGAATTTTTGGGTGCGCACATCCTCGGCGATGATGTCGCTGAGGAAGTTGGAGGGGGTGCGAATGTCGTTATTCGGGGTACCGGGGTTTTCCGTGACTGTGTTGCTCATGGCTTTCATTCATTATTCCACGGGACGGTACTCCACATCGCAATCTGCCACTGAGGATGGGTGCTCGAGCTTAATTGGGCAGCTTTGGGCCACCTGCCCTCTGTGTGATGGGATTACTGCTGTTTTCTCACTCGATAGAGAGTCAGCGGTCCGTCTACATACACCTTGTCTGCGATCGCGCTGATGCTGCCCTGATCCGAGGTGTCTTCATAACACCAGATGTAGTCGAAGTACTCGGAGATATGCTCCCAGTTGTCTGTGTCATCTTGATAAGGATCATAAATAATGCGCATGGGAGTCTGTCCGGAGATATCGAACAGGTCATTCGTCGTGGCGCCGCGCCGTATGACCGCATAATCCCAGTAATGCCCATAGTGGTCAAGCAGATCAACATCCCGGGCATCCTCGTAGATTCCAAATAACCTCGCGTTACGAGGAATCTGTTCGATGCCGCGATCCATGGCGGCGTTCCTTTGCGCCTCTCTCTCAAATCCCGTGCCGACATTGAAAACCCGCAATGCGGTCAGCGCTACGCCAAGTACGACAATCCAATTTGTGCGGCGGCCTATGCGAAACACGGCAAATATCAGGAAATAGAGGGTCGGCAACAAGCGGACGTTCACATCATAGTTTTCTCCCCACTGATGGGGTAATGACAGGAACACTACCAGGAAACTAAGTGCGACGCCCAACCAGCGCGAGTTGACGCGTAATTCACGGTTCCCCACCACTGCGACCAGGACGCAGAGCACGAGGCCGCCCGCAAAAAACAGATCGAGATCACGGTTATATCCATGGATCAAATAGTCGCTCACCAGGCGTAGCCTCTCCATGAAGGGCTGCCAGCCCAAACCGGGGTGCCCGGAGAGCCCGGGATGCGCCCACAGAGACAGCAGCGATGCCGGCGCCAGGAAACACGCAAGGCGAAGCCAATTACGCCAGTTGAAGCGAGTCAACTCGAACACGCTGAGAGCGAGGGCTGCCGATGCGAAGGCAAGCAGGTGTGCAAAATACGTGGCAAAGACGAGAACGAAAAAGAAAGCCGCACGCGGCCCAGAGGGTTTGCAGAGGTACCAGAACCACGTTCCTATCATCAGGAAGCAAAGTCCCATGCCGAGGTGAAAGGCTTCAAATCCCCACAGGAACAGCGGGGAAAAGCACAGCGCACATGCCAGAAAGGAAAGCTTGATTTCGGTGCGATTGGTCTGCCAAAGAAACCATGCGACGGAGAACGGCAGCAACACTGTGTTGAATATCAGCAGCAGCTTCCCAGCGGCTTCTACAGGCAATCCCTGTTGAAGCGCGAGCATGAGTACATCCCAGAGAATGTAAGGATAGGGCTCCCAATCTGCCCGGTAATACTCAGAGAAATGGAAGGCAGGATCGTGCAAATGATTGAGGATGAAAGCACGCGCCAAGTGGTTGGGATAGTCAAGGAGCGGTGGTTCCTTGACGAGCAGAAACGGAAGGGCTAACGACGAAACCAAAAGAACGAAGAGAACTGCCCATAAAGCATTGCGCTGTGGGTTGGGCAGCGTTGGCAAATGAGCTCTCCTTGCGGGGAGCTTTTACTCTATCAGGCAAGACATTCAGGTCGTCGATAGAATTGGCTCAGACCCTTTAGGCCAAAGCATGAATCGCCGCACAACTGTGATGCCGATTCGTCGCAGGAGCGTCCAGCTTGGGACAGCCGCATCAACCTAGCGATTGAAGTATTTCTTCGGCCTGGCGGATGCGGGCGAGACAGACTTCGCGGCCGAGAACGATCAGAGTCTCAAAAAGCGGCGGAGCGTTCTTGCGACCGCACACGGCGACGCGGATGGGCTGGAACATCGGCCCGGCCTTTAGGCCAAGTTGAGCAGCGGCTGAACGAAGAGCCGCGTCCAGCGAATCGTGATCGAACGTGACGGTGGCCAGTACCTGCTGCGCGGTTTGGAGAACCCGCAAGGCCATAGCCGCATCGCCGCCTTTTGGCGGGATCAACTCCGCGGGGTCGTAGGGAGCGAGCTGGTCGAGGAAGAAAAAGTCGGCGGCGGAGACGGCATCGCGCAGCAGCTTGATGCGCTCGCGGATAAGCGGCGTGACAACTTCCAGTTTTCCGGGCTTTGGATGGAATCCTGCTTGAGCGAAGAACGGCTCAAGGCGGTGGCTCAGCTCTTCGACAGGCAGGGCGCGAATGTGCTCGGAGTTGAGCCAGACGGCTTTGGGATCGAATGGATCTACCTCAGTGAAATTCACTACAGCGTTGGATCGGTTGACGCCTTCAAGAGTGAACAGGTCACGAATCTCATCAACGGTCAGAAAATCGCGATCGTTCTTGGGCGACCAACCGAGCAGGCAGAGGAAGTTGACGAAGGCCTGGGGCAGAAAGCCTGCATCGCGATAGGTGGTGACGCTGACGACCGGGCCGTGCTTGCGCTTCGAGAGCTTGGTGCCGTCGGGAGCGACCAGCAGGGGCAGATGCGCGAACTGCGGCGTGGCGCCTCCGAGCGCCTCAAAGATCAGCACGTGTTTGAAGGTGTTGGTCAGGTGATCCTGGCCGCGAATGATGTGGCTGATGCGGAGATCGGCGTCGTCGACGCACGAGGCGAGGTGATAGGTCGGCATGCCGTCTGAGCGCAGCAGGGCGAAGTCTTCGACCTCGTCGGCGGGCCGGGATTGCACGCCGTAGACGCCATCGACAAAATGCACGATGCGGCCTTCACCGCGCGGGACGCGATAACGCAGGGCAAACGGCTCGCCTGATGCGGCACGGCGATCGCTCTCCTCACGGCTCATTTCGCGCATGCCGGGATTGAAAAGCCAGGCGCCCTGGGCGGAAGAGTTCTCGTCGTCTGTCGCGTGCGCGGGGGTGAAGTCGCGATAGGCAAGGTTTTTTTCCTGGATTTGGAAGGCTGCAGCTCGGTGAAGCTCGAGGCGTTCGGATTGCTTGTACTCTTCGTCCCAGTCGAGGCCCAGCCAGCGCAGTCCTTCGAAGATGGATTGCACACTGGCGTCGGTGTTGCGCTCGACGTCAGTGTCGTCAAGGCGCAAGATCATCGTCCCGCCGTTGTGGCGGGCATAGAGCCAGTTGAAGATAAACGTGCGCGCGCTGCCGACATGAAGAAAACCGGTCGGCGAGGGCGCAAATCGGACGCGCGGACACGCGGGAATTGGGGCAACTGAATCGGTCATCGTGACGATGGCTTTCATTCACGATGCTATCGCACTGTGGTGCGCGCGCGTCTCAGGACCGCGGTGAACCGGCAAGATGGGACTCGCCCACCGGCTTCCATGGTGAGAATGCCAGGAAATAGACCAGCACCAGTGTGCCCACACAGAAAGGGATGAGATTCAACAGAGAGAGAAACGGCGAAAATCCTGCCTTTTTGCAAATGAACCAGAACGGGATGACGCCGATGACGATGGTTGGAAAAACAAAAAAGGTGCTGAGCACGATAAGGTGCCACGGCTGCAGTAGATCGCCCATGGTTGCCGCCTTTGAATGCGTAGTGACGCGGCCTCATGGTAGTCGCGAGGTTCACGGCATTGCAAGAATCGCGAATTACTGCGCGAATCTAACCCGCGTCTCAGGCCACGGGCGGAGCGGGCGGATTTTGCGGCGGAAGGGGCGGATACCCACCCGGATACGGCGCAAGCTGCGCGACCGGAACCACCTTCCACTCCGCAAAGGCCAGCACGTAAATGAGCACAAGATTGCCGAGCGGAATGATGTTCAACAGTGTAAGCCAGGGCGACATTCCAGCCTTCTTACAGATGAACCAGAAGGGGATGAGGATGACCGCCAGGCAGATGATGCCGATAACCATGAAGATGGGAATCATCATCATCATCGCGTGCTGGACCGACTGCTGCACGGCATCGGACGGATTTTGCAGCGAATCTTGCAGAATCATCGCCAGAAAATTCATAGGGAGCGCTCCGGAATGGGATGAGAACTTTGCTGCCAAGGTACCGCCAAACGCGCCAAATCGCAATGAAAAACTGCACTTACAGATGCCTGCATCCCAATATTGCGAGCAGACCGTAGCCCACAAGTTTGTAGCCTAAGCCAAAGTCCTCACATGCAGGTCCCCATTCGACTGCGATCGCTTCGCAATCTCCGCTCAGGGCAGGCTTTCGACTCCGTTTGGCCCAGATGCCGGCCAAACGTCGCTCAGGATGACAGAGTGCTCTTGATGCGAACCTTGAGAACAGGACGCTAGGTGATGTCTTCCGTGTCGTAGACGGGGCTGACGACACGCTTTTTCGGTACACCGTGGACCGACGAGAGCAGATCTTCGACTACGTCTTCGAGCTGGCGCTGGGTCTCGATCACCGCTTCCATGCTCTTGAGCTCTTCAGGTTCCTGCACGCGCTCTACCAGCACGGCGGCGTGGCACTGGGCGACGTGATCGAGGTTCAGGCCTTCAGGGGTCTTGGCCTTGATGCTCACCTGGTCCATATCGACACCGAGCAGGTCGGCGACGCGGGAACACATTTCGCTGGCGATGGGCGAGATTTTAGGCGCGGCGAGAACCAGCGTGGTGTCGACATTCACGACACGATAGCCCGCGTGTTGCAACTCTTCGAGCGCGAGGTTGAGAAAGATGGCGGAGTCGGCATCCTTCCAGCGCGGATCGCCCGGCGGAAAGAAGCTGCCAATGTCGCCGGCGGCGACGGCGCCGAGCAACGCGTCGGTGATGGCGTGGAGGAGCACGTCGCCATCGGAGTGACCGGCCAGACCCTCGGGGTGATGCAGCGTCATGCCGCCAATGCGCAGCGGCACGCCGGGCTTGAACTCATGCGAGTCATAGCCAAAACCGATGCGTATGTCCGTCTTTCCCATGTTCAATCGCCTGCGTGGGTCAGTGTATTTGTGCTTTCGGCGCCACTGCGGCAGTGCTGCGTTTCCGGATCGTCGCCGGAGAGAGTTTCATAAATGGTCTGACTCGCCAGCGCGAATCCCCCAGGGGTTAAAACCCTTAATTTTCCCGCCATTCTCGGCACGACCGCAGTCGTGCCCTTTCACGAAACCATTTGTGAAACACGACCTAGCTCCGCGAACTGCGTTGCTTCAGATAAAACTCGGCCAGCTCCAGGTCGCCGGGCTGCGTGATCTTTAGATTAACCTGAGAACCGTGCACTACGGCTACGGGAATTCCGGCGCGCTCCAGAAGCGAGGCCTCGTCGGTGCCCACAAAGCCATCGGCGTTGGCCTCGGCAAAGGCGCGTTGCAGCAGGCCGTAGCGGAAGCCCTGCGGCGTCTGCGCCTGCACCACGAACTCGCGCGGAATGGTCGCAGTGATCAGCGCACCATGCGCGGTGCGTTCTACCTGCTTGATGGTGTCAGTGGCGGGCATGCCAACAATGGCCGCGCCATTCTCGGCCACCGCGTCGATGGTGCGCTCGATGGTGGCCACGTCGATGAGCGGGCGCACGGCGTCGTGGACGAGCACGATATCGTCGGCATCGGCGGGCAAGACTTTGAGCGCGTTGGCCACGGATTCCTGGCGCTTTTCGCCGCCCTCCACCACGCGCACGCGGCCGGCAAAACCGTATTCAGCTACCTGCGCCTCGGCGCGCTCCATCTCCGGCTTGCGCACGGCCACGTAAATCGACGTGACGCGCGGCGCCGCGGCAAAGGCGCGCAAGGAGTGAATGAGGATGGGTACGCCATCGAGGGCGAGAAACTGCTTGGGCTGCGGATTGGGCTGCGGACCCGCCATGCGGGTGCCCAGACCCGCTGCGGGAAGGATGACAAAGACTTGCATGGCTCTGCGAGTATACAACGGCAAGCTCTCAGTTTTCAGCCGGCTCCGTGTGCATCATCTCGTTGGTCGCGTGAAAACCGAAGCGCTCATAAATCGGCCGTGCCGCCTGCGAACTGTGCAGCGTGACCACGCGAATGCCGCGCCGGCGTGCTCCCGCCATGCACCGCTCAACGAGTTCATGCGCCAGCCCGCGCTTCCGGAATTCCGGTTCGACGTACACGTTGAGCAGATAGCCGCGCAGCTCACCCTCAGGATCGAAGGGATGGGGCGGCCAGTCGAGAATCAAAAGGCCGGCCGAAGCCACGGGCCGATCGCCATCAGTCGTGATCCATCCGTAGTATTTGCCTTCGCGGATCATGCGCTCGGTCCAACTGACGGAACGGCGCTCCAGCGCAGTCATAAGGGATTCGTCGAGGGTGTGGATCTCTGCGAACATCGCCCTGCGATGCGCAGAGATAAGAGGGGCATCGGCTGTCGTTGCTGCGCGTGTCGTCAACATACGATTCAGTATAGGAGATATGCAGCCGCGGACCGTGGAAAGCGCGCATGTTCGGCGAGCCGCCGGCTTTTTCAGCGGCAGCCCTGTTTGCAGCCTTTAATCAGCGCGTCTGTGCGGCGTGCGGCGATCAGCGGAATCCCGACACCCTCGCCCGGACCGACATTGAGGCCGAACAGCGGGTCGGCGGCTGCGATCGCAGAAATGTTGACCTCTGCGATATTCGTTTTCGCGTTCGAATTCAATGCGCCAATGAACTGGTTGGCGATGAGCGCATAGCCGGTATTCGTGGGGTGCACGCCATCCAGGCTGAACAGGCCGCCGAGAAATCCTGTGGTCGCGTGATAGTTGTTGATGGTGATGCCGCTCTGAAGTGTCTGGAAGTACGAGTGAATGTCGACAAGGATGCCGCCGACGGCAGCGACCTCCTGGCTGATCGCAGAATTGTATTGGTCAATTGTCGTCTGGACTTGCGTGACCTCCGACGCAGTCAAGAAACCGGAGTCGGTCAACGGGGTTGGCGTCTGGCCGTGCTGGATCTGAACGATGGCGGTTTCCACTTCGCTCTCACCGGTGGCATTCACAAGGTCTCCGTCGGC
>Ga0181529_10008437_pt1 | contig 10030 bp, 4 predicted proteins | sample PEATcosm2014_Bin_36_FD_119763 | JGI IMG/M metagenome (GOLD analysis project Ga0181529, IMG submission 119763) | Peatland microbial communities from MTU Mesocosm Facility, Houghton, MI, USA - PEATcosm2014_Bin10_30_metaG | ecosystem: Environmental > Terrestrial > Soil > Wetlands > Peat | place... | reverse complement strand
CTGCTCGACGACCAGACAGGTGCGGAGCGAGGCAAAGAACTCCTGGTAGATCTCCTCGGCAATCGGATAGAGCAGCCTCGGGATCATGAGCTTTGCCTCGATTCCCTCCGCCCGCGCGGCGCGAAAGGCCTCAAGGGCCGTGCCCGCCACGCTGCCCCAGCTGATCAACCCAATCGGCGCGTTTGCATCGCCCTCGATCGTGAACAGGTCGCGCCGTTGCTTCAGCGGATTGAGCTTGTTCAGCCGTTTGTCGTTCATGCGCCTGTGAATCTCGCCGCTGGCGGTCGGCTCCCCGCGCTCGTCGTGCTCAATGCCGGACGCCAGATAATTGCCGCCCGCCATTCCCGGGCGGCTGATCGGGCTTATCCCGGATTCGTTAAAGCGAAAGCGCACATAGTCGACCCGCTCCGCCTCTGTCGGGGCCAGGCGGTCGATCAGGGAGAAGCGGCTGGTATCGATCGCCGCAACCGTCTCCTTGCGCTGGGCGATTTCCTGGTCGGAGAGGATGATCACCGGAGTCTGGAATTGTTCGGCGATGTTGAAAGCTTCCACGGTCACGCCAAAAATGTCCGCCACGCTGATTGGAGCGAGAACCGGACGGACCATGTCGCCGTGCGCCGAAAACGCCGCGGCAAACAGATCCGACTGCTCGCCCTTGGTCGGAAGTCCCGTGGAGGGCCCGCCGCGCTGGACATCGACGCAGACCAGGGGCAGTTCCGCGATGCCGGCAAGGCCGAGGACTTCCGTTTTGAGCGATAGCCCCGGTCCGGACGTGGCGGTCATCGCCTTCCTTCCGGCGAACGAGGCGCCAACTGCGGCGGCCGCGCCTGCGATCTCGTCTTCCGCCTGAAGAAACGAGCCTCCGTGTTTCCAGAGCTCGCGCTGCATGTGCTGCATTATCTCCGTGGCGGGAGTGATCGGGTAGCCGCTGAAGAATCGACAGCCTGCAAACAGCGCCGCCTTGGCGCACATTTCGTTGCCATCGGTGACCAGGCATCGGCTGGCGGCGAGGGGCGGATTCAGGCTGCGGGCCGGAACAAGCGGGTTGGCGCCGGCATAGTCGGAGCCGAGGGCGAATGCGCGCTCATTGCCCTGCAAGACCTCCTCTCCCTTGGCCGCGAATCTCTTCCGAATGCCGGCGACGATGGCGTCGCCCGGCAGGCCGAACCAGTGAGCCAGAAGACCGAGCACCAGATTGTTCTTTGCCTGGCGGGTGCCGGCGGCCTGCAGGGCCATCGCCTCAAACGGCACGGCCTGTATCAGGCCTGGCGGATGCACGGCCAAGTGCAGGGCTTCCGGCGGGGCGCCGCACTTCTGTTCGTAGATGACGGCCGTGTTCTCACCGATGGGGAGCTCGCCGCCGAAACGGAGGAAGTCCTCCCAATTGAGCGCAACCGCCACGTCGAGCGTGCCGCCCTGGTTCAGAACCGGCTCGGTGCCAACGCGAAGCCGGCAGGAGGACTCGCCACCCCGGATCTGCGAACCGAAGCTCTTGGTGAGGATCGCAAAGTACCCCTGCTTCGCCACGGCGCTCATCAGCGATTCGCCGGCAGAGACGATTCCATCGCCACCCGAGCCGGCCATGCCGATGGTCAGGTCGTTCATAGGGAGAGGTGTAAGTGTCGCCATGCGATTGGGTTGTTTGTAAAGGTTCCAATTTAGCCTTATTGGGGTCCCGCCGCTTCTCAGATTCTACCCAACGCTGGTCGTTTTTTGCCGGCGCAAGCGGGCGGTTTTGGCCCCGATGCCTCCTGGATCGCGGCCCGCCCGCCGGCGGCCGCCGACTGGCAGGGCAGGCGTCAGCCCCCCGCAAGCGGGCGGATCCGCCGGGGTGCCGGTTGCGTCGACTGAAGAAAGCCGGAAAAATTACGTTTGATGCCCGGCAATTGCATGTTCAGCTCAAATCCGATGAGACCCATCCTATGAAGGCGATCGACGGCTATTTCTTGATCAAGCCGGATGACCTTTCGTGGAGGCCGGCGAAGCCCATGCAGATCCCGAATGCGGATTTTCTTGAGCGCACGAAGAGCGAAATTCTGGGCGCCCGGCTTTGGCGTCTGCCGCCAAAGAGCGCAAATACGTTCCACAAGCATGTCAGGGCAGAGGAGTTCTATTTTGTCGTCGAGGGTGTGGGACGGATGCGAGTCGGCGAGGATACGCTCACCGTGCCGAAGCACGGCGGCGTGCTTGTCGGGCCGCAATCCATGCGGCAGGTGTTCAACGATACGGACGCCGAGGTCCTCTGGCTCATTGTCGGCGCGCCGGAGAACGAGTTCGAGCCGGGCGAGAGCTTTGACATCAAGCTCTTTTGGCCGGTCGACCCGAAACAGTTGCCCAAGGAATTGGAGGGGGTTGTCTGGCCGCCCAAGGTTTGACCAGTGAGGATCGCGGCAGATTAGGGTCTGGCGGCCCGCCTGCTCGACACGCGCGGAATCGTCAGGCTAGGGCTTCCCCTCACTGAGCTTCCTGAAGCGGGGGTTGCTGCGCAGGCTGTCCCACATCGGGTTGAGCCTCAGCGAGGCGGGCGACTCCCACCGCGCCTTTTGCACAAGGAATTCCAGCGCATCAACGGCTTCGTCGGACTTGCCCAGGGCCGCGTAGACCTCTGCGCGCATTTCCGCAGCCTGATCCGCCCAGAGCGGGAGGTCGTTGTTGGACGCATCGCGCCGCCGCAAGAAATCCAGGGCTTTGGCCTCATCGCCCAGATAGGCCGCGATAGTCGCGTGGATTAGATTGTCGGGGGCGTCATCCCGGGCCTCCTCCTTCGCCAGTTGCGCTTCGGCCGCCTCGAACTTGGCCCGGGCTCCGGCCAGGTCGCCTGCCATGATCAGCGTCTGTCCCACCAGCGTTTCACGCGGACCAAAGAAATTGTTATCGTGGAAGAAAGGCACCGGGCTTTCATCGAGGATACGAATCGCTTCGCGGACATCCCTCTTGTAGAAGGCGATCATCCATCGAAAGTAAACGGAACGGTCGGACTGGTCGCCCGCCGGGAGCGACCGGATCGTCGCTTCGGCTCCCGGCAGGTCCCCTTTGAAAATGTACTCGGTCGCCAGGAAGCAGACTGCAGCGATAAACGAAGGATTCAATCGGCGGGCTTCCTCAAAGGAGGAGATCGCCTCCTCCGTGCGCCCAAGGGCGTTGTACATCCGGCCCAGGTTGTAGTGAGCCAATGGATCCTTGGGATTGAGTTCGACGGAGCGCCGCTGAAGGGCGATCGCCTCGTCGAATTCGCCATCCCTGTAAAAAACCGAGGACGAGATGTCGGACAGAATGCGCGGTTCATTGGGCATGTCTGTGCGCGCCCGCTCAAGCTCCGCCCGGGCAAGCTTCATCGACTCCAGCAAGGGCACGGAGGTGTCGACAGTCTGGTAGTATCGGCCAAGGGCCCAGTGTCCTTCCGGCAACTCGGGATCTATCTTGAGCGCCTGATCGATGGCCGCCCGCGCCTCCTTCGCCCGCCTTGTCGACCTGTCGAATCCCCGGTAGACAAAGGCCACATCCACGTGTCCCAGGGTTGCCCAGCCCAGGGCGAAATTCGGCTCCTTCTCGACCGCCTCTTTGGCAAGATTTTCGGCGGTGTGGTAGTCTGCGAGGGTCATCGCCGTGTCAAAAATGATCTGCCGCGCCCGCTGGGCCTTCTCGTAGACCTCAACCGAGGCTCCCCGGGGACGCTCGATGCGCTTGGTCTCCGATGGGGTCAGCTTCGCCTGGAGAGCCGCCGCAATCTGCTGGGCCAACGCCGCCTGAAGGAGGAATACATCCGGCGTCTCCTTGTCAAACGTCCCGGCCCAGACGTGAGTGTCCGTCCGGGAATCGATCAATTGGGCGTTGACATGGACGCGGTCGCCCGCGTGTCGGACGCTTCCCTCGAGGATGTAGGCCACGCCCAGCTCCCTTCCAATCGAGCGGAGGTTCTCCTTGGTATCTCGGTACTGGAGGACCGAGGTCCGGGAGATGACCTTCAAGTCGGCAATCGCCGCAAGGTCTGTGATCAGTTCGTCGTGCATGCCGTCCGCGAAGAAGGCGCTGTCCTTTTCCTCGCTCAGATTGGTGAGCGGAAGCACGGCAATCGACTTTTCCGATAATGCGGCGGGCAGGATCGGGGACGGCGGGGCTGCAGCCGCGGGCGCCGGCCCCGCCGCAGGCTTCCTGAGGACTGCGAAAAAAATCCCAATGGCAAGGACTGCAAGCCCGGCACCGGCCGCAACCCACCCGACTCCTCTCCGTCGCGGCGTTGCTGCGACCCTGCCCGGATCCCGGGCTGGCGCGGCGCCGGGGACGGGGGTCCGCGGCAGGCGGAGGAGCCGCTGAATCTGGTCAACGAACTCCGGGGTGGGAAGTCCGCCCGGCAGCCGGCTCCATTGGACCTTCAGGAATTCCGCGGGAACGGTCGATCCCGAGTCGTTGGTCGCATCGACCGCCACGGGAGCCACGAAGGGAACGCCCTCGGCCATAAGGTGGGTCCTCTCCGTCGCGAGGCGCCATTCCAACCGGAAATAACCCTCCCCGCGGCCCTCCGTGTTGGCGGAGATGATTGGTATGAAAAGGGCGCACTCCCGGATCTGCTTGCGGATCTTCTGGTCCCACGCATCGCCACCCCTCAGTTCGTTCTGATCGAACCACACCTCCATGCCCTGGTCCCGGAGGGCTTCGGCGATGCGGCGCGCAGCCCCGGTGTCCTCGCGGGCGTAGCTGATGAAAATGGGCCTGGTCGGCGTGCTGTCCAAGAGCTTGTGTCGTTTTGCTGGAAGAAGATGCGTCGCGCCGGCTGGTCAATGGCGCATTGGCGACTGCTAGACCATGTCGCACAAATGACAAAAAATCCAATCGTTTTGCCATTGGCATGCGCGCCGGCATGGACAGGCGGCGCCGCGATCGGCCGATCGCGGCGAAAGGCATGCTTTTGGCCAACTGCGGTGAAGCGCCGGGCGGCTGACTCAATTCTGCGGTCTTTGCGCACCAGCCGGAGCCGCTCCCGGATCGAAGTCTCGGCCGCCGTAGCCGCGGCCAAAACGGGAGGCGCGCGGGGGTGGCGCCGCAGTTGGCAGCTGGTCCTTACAGAGCTCCAACACCTCGATTGCCGTCAGTCCTGTTTGCGCCGCTTCGTTGGTCGAAACCCCGGGGGCCTCCTCGATCGAATTGAGGGTTGCCGGGCCGGCCAGGGGCTGCGGAGTCGCTGAGCGGGCGCCGGAGTCGAGCATTTCGGCGACGGCCTTTTTTGCGAAGGCCGGGTTTTTCGTGCCCGCGTAGGCGTAGGCGGCCAGGCGCGGACCGCTTTGCCCATTCAGGGCGTAGCGGGCGTCGGACCCTTCGGTGCCGGTCGATCGATCCTTTGTGAGAACCTCCGCCGGCGCGCTGCCCAGCCGGCAGTACTGCAGCCACGCAGTCGCAAAGTCGCTTCTCCCGAGCAACGGCACGAGTTCGAACATGACCTCGGCGCCGCCCTGGATGGTAGCCAGGTTGTAGCTGACAGGCACCGAACCCTTGGTCAGCGGGTCGCGAATTGCGGTCAATTTGCCCGTGTCGATGTCGTAGCCGACCAACTGCACTCCCCCGCCCTTCAGCGGCCCGATTCCGCCCGATCGGAGATCCGGGTTGAGCCCGTTAATCTGGCCGCTCTCCAGCCAGTACGGCATCGCCACGATCGAATCCACTCCGGCGACGATTCGGTCTTTCCAGCGGGTGTCGCCGGTGCGCTCCCACTCCGTCATCCAGTTGCCGGCGAATGCAAACCAGTCCGGCCCGATGCGGATGCGCGCGGGATACACCGGCTCGCCCGGGACCTGCGGCTCGGCCTCGCGCATGGGGTCGTACCGTGTGGCGGCAATATCGGAGCGGGCCACCTCGTGCATGATGTCTCCCGTGCGCTCGTCGGTGGTCAGGTAGTAGTAATAGCGCCAATGGGCCGCCTGGCTTATGCGCGCCTCCTTCGCTCCGTCTCCCCATTTGACCACGTTGTGCCGGGAGCCCAGGCCTGCCATCGGGCCCAGGTGATAGACGTCCGTCTCGCTCGTGTTGCGCGCATGGGCCTCGGCAAGACGGAACAGGTCGGCGCGGCCCGAACGCAGGAAACTCTCCCACAGCCAAAGCGAAGCGCCCAATTCCGTGTTGTCCCAGGCGTGGCCGCCCCAGTCGTAGTGCCAGACGTGCCGAGGCGCCGAATACGAGTGCATGAAGTCGCCAAACTGCCAGAAGCCGTACCAGCTGCGCTCATCCACCTGCCGCTCATAATAGCTCAGCACGGAATCAAGGCCGTCCTCCATGGTTTTTTTGAACGGCGTCGACCGATCGGGCAGGCTCCAGACGCCGAAGACGCCGGTCGAGTGGATGTAGGCCGGGGCGCAGACAAGCAGGGGCCGCTTCGCGCCGGCCTGGGCCGCGATGGCCGTCGCGGCTCGCGCCGGGAGGGCGCCCTCGGGATCGATGGTGAGTTCGCTCGTTCGGGCGATGCCGTAGGCCGTGCTCAAGCCAGGCTGCACGTCCTCGTAGGACGCCAGCAGGCCGTGCGCATGAGTATCATAATGGCGCATGTCCATCTCCGGGGCGTCCGGGGACCAAAGCCAGGCGATGAGTTCCGCAGCGGGGCTGCTGGCTTTCCGCACCTCGAGCCCGGCCGGAAACGACTGCCAGAAATTCCTGACGCTGACACCGAGGCCCCCGCTCAGGTCGCCGACGAAAGCGTAACCGGCAGCGCGCCTGCCCGCGTCGGAGAACAGCCATGTGCTCTTCGGGTTGGTGCGCTTGACAACCGTGAACCCGTTCGGATTGGGCTGATCGAGCTTGAAGTCGTCCCAGATCGCATTCTGCTCGAATCCCCGGCGGCCGGTGAAAGGCTGGCCGGCCTCCTGCGCGGCGCTGCCGCCGCCGGGTTGGAGCGGCTCGGACCAGACTCCGCCGTTCTCGCCCGCAAACCGCACCTGGCGGTTTTGCGGCTGCTCGCGCATCGGCACCGTGAATTGAACGCCCAGCCCGCGAATGAAGTCCTTCTCCTGGTCTCCGTCAAAAACGATCGTGTGCACCAGCCGCACCGAGGTCCCGCCCTCGTAGAAGTAAAGGCGCACCGTGAAGGGAAGCCATTCGCGGTTCGACTGCGCATTCCGGTGAACGCCCTCCACTTTCAGGACAGCGCGAACGGGCCCGGACTGCTCCACCGTGACTTTCTTGACCAGGCTGAGGAAACTCTCCCGGGGCGGCGAATCCTCGGGATTGGAGGAGGGACCATCCTGCAAAATGCAGACAAGCTGTCCGGCGCGGGCGACCTCGCGGCCGCCGACGCGCAACGACTCCACGATGTTCGGCCCGCTGAGCGGCACCGTGCACTGGAGGGGGCCCGTGTCGATCGCGATGGACTGGGCGCCGGGCGTGACGCGAACGGATGGGGATGCGGCGGCCGCCCCGCCCGCGGCCAGGGTCAGCTCACCCTTCGTTCCGGCCGGGGCGACAGCGGCAAATCCGCTCCACTTCAGCGAACCATCCGGCCAGTAAGCCAGGGGCCAAGTCTGCAGCGGCAGTGCCTTCCCCTGCTCGCTGGTGAGGGTGAATTCCGTGCCTGCGGCCACCGCGCCCTGCGGCCAGGGAACGCCCCAGCTGACATCCTGGGCGGCGCCCGGCAGCGGCTGTTCGAGCCAGTGCAGCTGGACAGGCTGGGGTGCGGCGGTCGCGTCAAGGGCAAGCGTGCAACCCACCAGGATTGCAGCAACGTATGCCGCCGATGGGGTTCGAATGATGGTCATGGAAAGGGGCGTCCACAGCGGGCCCGGATCAGCCCGCGCGACGAACGCACGCGAGCAAGACGCATCCCGACGAGAAATGTTGTCCGGCCTGGCAGGGTCTTCAGCTCTTCCCCGGCGGAGCTTTGAAATACTTCGCCGCAAACTCGAGAAACACCGGCCAGTCGGGCAGGTCGGTGTGCCAGCCCGCGTGCTCGCGGAAGGCGACATCGCCCGAGGTGAGCGAAACATCAGGGGCGGGCATTTCCGTCGCGCCCAGATCGCTCTTTCCAAGAAGACGGTAGACCGGTCCGGCGCCCACCGCGGCCATGAATTCGCCATGCGGGTCCGACCAGGGGTCCTGGGTCGCGCCCGTGACAAATACCGGGCGCGGGGCGACCAGGGCGATCAGTTCGTTCGAGTCCACTGGCAGATCGTTCCAATGGCCGCCGTATTTGTGGAAGCTGGCCGCCATCCAGTGCGAGCCGGCGATATTGTCGGTCGTTTCACCGTAGTTGCGGCGAAAAAGCTTCGCGCCGCCTTCGCCGGAGCAGCTCGCGTAGACGATTGCCCAGCGCTGGTCCTGCGCCGCCGCCCAAAGCGCCGTCTTGCCGTAGCGCGAATGGCCCTCCACCCCGAGGCGTTTGGCGTCCACATCCCTGTCGGTTTCAAAATAGTCGATCGCCCGGCTCAGGCCCCAGGTCCAAGCAGTCAGGGCACCCCACTGCTCGGGACTGGGGCGGGGCTGGCCCTTGTTGACGAGGCCGATGACCCCCTGGGTCAGGCCCGCGCCGTTGTCCTGCTGCACGCTGATGGGATTGAAGATTGCGTAGCCCCATCCGCGCGAGAGGACCTGCTGCATGGGATCCGGGCCGGCCGGACCGCGCGTCCGGCTGCCGGCTGCAACGGGCGCGTCGGCCGCTGCGGCTCGTCCCCGCCGGCCGCCGGCAGCGCCCCCGGGCGCGACAACAACCATCACGGGCACGGGACCCGACGCGTTCGTCGGCAATGTCAGGACAAGGGTGATGACCGGCGTTGTCTTCGGATAGCCGGAGTTGTCGATGCGTCCGACGATCGTTTTTGTCGTAAAGGCATCCCTCACCTCGGTTTTGACCTCCCAGGCGACCTTGGGCGTATTCTCGGGAACCCGGCCATAGACCTCGTTATAGAAATCGCCCAGGATCTCCGGACGGCGCCGTTTCCACCAGGTGTCGGCGTCCTCGACCCGCCGGCCGTCCTTCAGGACAAGCGCATCGGGTATGGGAAACGGGTCCGCCTTCGCCTCGTCGTAGTTGCTCCAGGTGCCAAAAGGCGAGCGGATGTACCGATTGTAGATGTTTCCGGCGTCGTCGAACCCGGCGTCGTCGACCCAGACTCTTGGCTTGAGGAGCCGCGTGTCTTGTGGCCGTCCTGGGTCTTCCGCTTCGGGCGGGAGGTTGGTCCTTGGCGTCACCGCCAGAATCGCAGCGATGCGGTCGGAGGCGGGAGCATCAGCCGCCAAGGCCTGCGGAACGAGGAGCAGCAAGCCGGACAGTCCGACAAAGCCGCGAATGGAAATAATCGGGGTCTCCATGAATGGGGTGCAGGGCAATGGGAAATGCACCGGATTCAGACATCGATGCCGACCACTTCATGGGCGATGATCGACGGCACGGCGAGGTCCAGCCATTCGCCGGTCTGGCGCCAATCCGGCGCCGTGCCGGCAACGAGCAGGCGCACGTTCCGCGCCTTCAGGCCGTCCGGGAGCCTCACGCGCACGCGCTGACAGGCAAGCGGCAGCAATTCGCGAACGGGGCCCTTCATCATCATGGGGTTGGTCAGGTTGACGAGGTGGACAGTGAGCGAATTCCTCTGGCGCCAGAAGGTCACGTCGAGGAGTCCCGGCCCGTCAACGGCCACGGGAGGATCCTCATGGGTCGCCCAGGCGACTGCATTGCGGAGGAGCTTGCCGTGATCCACCGCCAGGATTTCCCAGTACGTGCGGTCGATATCCCAGGGGAAATAGACGACCCGGCCGGCCGTCGGAAACTCGCGGAGAAAGACCTGGGGAACATCCGTCCGGGGCTCCCGCGCGAATACCTTCTCCATTGGGAGGTCGGGATAGGACGGAATCAGGGTGAGCGGAGAGAAGAAATGCGGCGCCGTCGCGGCGACCTTCACCCGCCAGGCCCCATGGATGATCCGGGGCGCGTCCTCCAGCCCGGCCAGGAGCGGGTGCGAAGGGGCGGTCTCGTGTTCAAGCCGCACGTAGGCGTTGTGCATCGGCCCCTCGCCGCCCCCCTCCCATTTCGCGCCATAGAGATCGCCCAGGCCAAAGT
>Ga0181529_10008435_pt1 | contig 10030 bp, 9 predicted proteins | sample PEATcosm2014_Bin_36_FD_119763 | JGI IMG/M metagenome (GOLD analysis project Ga0181529, IMG submission 119763) | Peatland microbial communities from MTU Mesocosm Facility, Houghton, MI, USA - PEATcosm2014_Bin10_30_metaG | ecosystem: Environmental > Terrestrial > Soil > Wetlands > Peat | place... | reverse complement strand
TCGCGTCGCTCATGCGCGAGGGCTTCGCCGATATCGGGGGAAAGAAGCGCTCAATCTCCATCCGCAAGACCTATTCCTTCCGCAAGGGCGGCCTCTCGGTCGACTACGAGATAGCGAACCGCGATCCATACGGCATGCCGCTCCGCCTTGGCGTCGAGTTCAACTTGTCCGCCGGCCTCGGCCCCGACCTCGTCGGCCTCTTCGGCATCCGCTCGCGGGAGGAGATCGCTCTCGAGACGGACCGCAAGAGCCTTGAATCGGACCTGAACGGACTCAGGCTCTCGAACTTGGCCAAGGACGAGACGATCGAGCTCCGCTCGGACCTGCCCTTTTGCCTCTCGCACTCGCCGGTCATCTCGGATTGCCGCTCCGACCTCAAGGATGCGCAATACCAGGGCTGCCTCCTCCTCCTCGGCTGGGACCTTGAAATCCCCGCCGACTCCTCGCGGCGAGTGTCAGTCACCCTCGAGCTCAGGTACTGACCGAGCTTTGTTCTGGGCCTCTCGCTTGCCGCGCCGGCGGTCCGTCGATAGAATGAGTCTATGTCCTTAGCGCGAGATGTCTTGCCCGAAAAACTCGATGGGCTTTCCATCCACATGGTCGGCGCGAAGGGCACCGGCATGGCGGCCCTCGCCGAGGTCCTGTCGGCCCGCGGAGCGAAGCTCTCCGGGAGCGATGTGCCCGACACGTTCTATACGGACGCGATCCTGCGATCGCTCGGCATGAGATTGAGCTCCGGTTTCGACGCCTCCAACCTTCCGGAAGAAGCGAGGCTCGCGATCCACTCTGCGGCCTATCCCCGCGACTCGAACCCCGAGCTCCTCGAAGCAGCGAAGCGGGGGCTCCCCATCTTGAGCTATCCCGAGGCCCTCGGCGAGCTCTCGAGGAGGTATCGCTCGACGGGCATCTCGGGAGTGCATGGGAAGACTACCACAACCGCCATCGCTGGCAGCCTCATATCCGCCCTCGGCCTGCCGGCTACGGTCCTCGCGGGCTCGGCGGTATCCAGCTTCGGCGGGCGCTCGACTATTTCCTGCGGCGACCCCTACTTTGTGGCCGAGACCTGCGAGTACCGGAGGCACTTTCTCTCGTTCCGGCCCTCGCGCATCGTTCTCACCAGCATTGAGAGCGACCACCAGGACTTCTATCCGACCTACGGCGACATCTACGCGGCCTTCCTCGACTACCTGCGGCTATTGCCTCGTGGAGGAGAGCTTGTCTTTTGCGCCGACGACTCAGGCGCCTCCCAGGCCGCCAGCGAAATCTCGCGCGATCGACCGGACCTCGTCCTTGTCCCCTACGGCGAGAGCGCCGAGGGACCTTACCGCCTCCAGGGCTACCAGGCCGTGAGCGGTTACGCCTCCTTCCGCCTGCGAGGCTTCGATATCGATTTCCGGCTCCAAGTCCCTGGACACCATATCGCCTTGGACGCTGCAGCGGCCTTGGCCATCGCCTTTTCCATCCTCGGGGAAGAGGGGAGGGCGGGCCATCGACCGGCCCCATCCCTGAGGCGAGAGGACCTCGAGAAGGCTCGCGACGCGATCGGGGCTTTCGCCGGATCCAAGCGAAGGTCGGAGATCCTGGGCGAGTCCGGGGGCGTCCTCTTTATTGACGACTACGGCCACCATCCGACCGCCATTCGCGAGACGATTCGGGGTATTCGCGAATTCTGGCCTGAGCGGCGGCTCGTGGTTGACTTCATGTCCCACACCTACTCGAGGACCAAGGCTCTTTTGGGCGACTTCGCGGCCAGCCTCGACCAGGCAGATGCCCTCGTCCTGCACGGCATCTATGCCTCGGCGCGGGAAAGACCCGATCCAGCGGTATCCGGACAGATGCTCTTCGACCTGGCGGCGAGTCGACGGCCAGGCAGGGACGGCCTCTACTTCGAGGGCGTGCTGGAGGGAGTGGATAGAATCGCAGACTTCCTTCGGCCCGGGGATCTCTTTCTCACCATGGGCGCCGGCGACAACTGGAGACTCGGCGAGGCCCTTCTCGCCCGGCTATCGGGGGGAGGTGCTCGATGATCAAGAGCATGACTGGCTTCGCTTATCGAGAAATCGCGCGACCAGGCTTCCGCGCCAGCTTGTCTATTAAATCATACAACAACCGATACCTCGATCTCTCTATTTCATTGCCACCATACTTGTCCATGCTCGAGACCAGACTCCGAGCCTACCTCTCTGAGCGAATCGTGCATGGAAAGGTAGAGGCCTGGCTTCGTGTCCGCGAGCTGGACGCGCCGGTCGCGGCGAATGCCGACATCGCGGCTGCCAAGGCCGTGTCCTCGGTGATCGGGCAAGTAGCCGAGGCTTGCGGCCTAGTCGAGCGAGTCTCCCTATCGACGCTGATCGGCTTCGAAGGCGTCGTCTCTTTTGAGCGCGAGATCGATGAGGCCACCGCTTGGGATCGAATATTCCCGGAGCTTGAAGCCTGCTTCGCCGACTACGAGTCGGCCAGGCTCAGCGAGGGGGCCGCGACTAAGCTGGACCTCGAGGCCCAGCTCAGTCGCGTCTCGGCTTCACTTTCAATCGTGCGCGCTCAGGTCCCGGAAATAGAGCGCACCGTGCGGGAGCAGCTTAGAACTCGATTCAAAGAGGCGATGGGAGAGTCCCTCGACGAAGGCAGGATTCTTTCTGAGATCGCCTCGGCCTTGATGAAGTATACCATCAACGAGGAATTGGCCCGCCTGGCGGCCCACGCTGCCTCTTTTACTCGTATAATGGACGAAGAAGCCTCGCCCGGGAAAAAGCTCGACTTCCTCTGCCAAGAGATGAACCGGGAGGTCAACACGATCGGGTCCAAGAGTATGCTTCTCGTAGTGAGCCAGACCGTCGTCGAGCTCAAGGACGCGATCGAGAACCTTCGGGAGCAGCTTCGCAATATCGAATGAGGGGGAGGCAATGGCCCCGCGCATCATAGCCATTTCCGGGAAGAGCGGTTGCGGGAACTCGACGGTGAGCCTCGCCCTCGCCGAGAGACTGGGTTTCCGCCTCATCAATTACACCTTCAAGACGATGGCCTCGGAGCGGGGCATCTCCTTCGAGGAAATGCTAAAGCTTGCCAACGCCGACGCCTCCTACTCGTTCGATCGCGCCTTGGACTCCAGGCAGATTGAATTGGCCCACGAGCGCGATTGCGTCGTCGGCTCGAGGCTGGCGATGTGGCTTCTCCCCGACGCCTCGCTTCGAGTCTATCTCGCAGGAAGCCTGGATGTGCGAGCCGCCAGGATCCATCAGCGCGAAGGCGCGAGCCTCGCTGAGAAGCTAGCGTTTACGAAAAGCAGGGATGAGAGCGATCACAAGCGATATCTCCATGTCTATCGGATCGACAACGACGACTTAAGCTCAGCCGATCTTGTCATCAACACTGAGCGCTGGCAGCCGCCCGAGATCGTCGAAATTATCGCATCCGCCTTTGGAAATTTGTGAGCTTCTGGCTGAAAAATCATACAAGCCGAAGCGCTGTGGCAAGTGTAAAAGCCAGACTCGCCACTATGAAAACGAAATCTTGTGGTCCCAAGCGAACAGTGGAAGCCTTGGGTACCCTCGTCCAGCCCCGCGCTGAAATAGCTTCAGGTACAGAAACGGCGCGCACCATCAGCCTCCGCAAGAAGGCGACCATGAAATCAGCCCACTTGGGCATGGACAAGGAGGGCGCGAAGCCCCGCGTTCTGGCAGCCTCGAGCGAGAGTCGCCATTCATCGAACACGAGCGGAACGAAACCGAGGATGCTCGACAAACCAAGGCCGAGATCGTAGTTCCGGGCCAGGGGAATGTGGCTGAAGAGGCGAGTTAGGGCATCGCGAAGTTCGGAAACGCGAGTCGTTCGGACTAGAAGTCTGCCCAGCCAGAAGATGACGAGTAGTCTTGAACCGAAAAGCGCAGTGCTTTCTGCGAGCTTATAAGCAAAGGAAATAGCATTCGGGTAGGTCCAGGCAATAGGGCAGGACGTCTTTAATGCTGCTGTGAAAAAGGCAAGAAGCATGAAATAAATCGTATCCTTTATCATACTTTGAAAAGTAGTAGTGCAAGCGAGCAAGGCAACCAAAGAGAGAACTCCAAGAATAGCTAAGCCTGATGGTCTCGCGCGCAGAGCGCCAGCCGAGAGGAGGACGAGCCCTATCAGCTTGCAGAGAGGATCTGGCCCTTTTCGACTTAGTCGAGCCAAGAGAGATCCTCTATCGAGCGCGATTGCCTGAGAGGGTCACGCAAGCCGAATTGTTCGATACCACGCGAGAGTATCTCTGCGGGTTTTCCGCTGGCAACGATGCTTCCCATATCCAGGATCGTGAGGATCTGGGCGAGGCCCAGAACCTTCTCGATTTCATGGGTTACGATGAGGAGGGCGATGTGCTCGCCCGACAGTGACTTTAAAATCTCGAGCACGGAGATGATTCCCTCCCAGTCGAGATTCGCGAACGGCTCGTCGAGGATCAGGACGCGGGGCCTCATGGCCAAGAGGCCAGCGATAGCCAAGCGTCTCATCTCGCCGCCGGATAGGCTGTGGACGAAAGCCTCCTCCTTGCCTGCGAGGCCGCAGTCGCTGATGGCCGCATGGGCTCGCTCCATGGCCGCTTCGGGGCCTATGGATAGGTTGGATGGGCCAAAAAGTACGTCGTCGAGGACGGTTTCCCCAACTATCTGAAGACGGGCGTCCTGGAATAAATAGCCGACGTAAGGGGCAAAACTCCCCTTGTTGGCGCATTGTGCCTCGCGCGGGAGGAGCACTCTGCCCTCGGTCGCGTCGAGCAGTCCGGCCATGTGCTTGGCGAGGCAGCTCTTTCCCGCCCCGCTACGGCCGGCGAGCAGTGAGATCTCGCCGCAGCGCAATGAAAAATCGATGCCCCGGAAGGCCCAGGTTCCGTCGGGAAATCTATGGCCCAGGGCTTCGACCTGAAGGGCAAGCCCTCCGGCAGCGTATTCAGCGGCTTTCAATGGCCTCACCTGACAGGGACTCGATAAATGGCCGCAGCCTTTTGGCAACGAGGGCTGCCAGGATTGTTTTCAGCGTGTCGCCAGGCAGGAAGGGCAAGATCCCTACGGCAATGGCTCGGCTCCAGCCCAAGCCCTGGATCATCGCGAGGTCGCAAGAGCCGAGGGCCAGGATACTGAAGAAGCCGACAGCCGATCCGAGAACGATGCCCTTGCGGCCGCCCTTGGCCGCAAGGAGACCTGAGAGTGCTGCGCCAGCGATATAGCCTGCGAGATAGCCTCCTGTCGGGCCGGCCAGATAGGCGATCCCGCCTCGGCCATTCGAAAATACCGGAAGGCCCAGCGCTCCCAGCGCGACATAGGCAATGGACGAGAGCGCGCCCCAGGCCGGTCCGAGTAGGAGCCCGCCAAGAACTACGAAAAGGTTGGTAAGGGCGAGAGGGACCGGGCTTACCGGGATCGGGAGGGAGATGTAGGCCCCGGCCGAGCAGAGAGCCGCGAAAAGGCAAGACAGAGAGGCCAGGACTCGAGTGCCTTGACGGTTCTTCGGCATGCGCCCCTATACCGCGTCTGCAGGAGCGATGTCAAGCCGAATTCGCGCGCTCGAACTTCCTTGCCCGTCCGGTAGATTCACGTTAGGATGACCAATGCGGAGGAATCAAGCCGGATGGTGAGCGGCGAGCGGGTCGTAGTGGTCACTGGCGCTTCCAGCGGTGTAGGCAATGCCTGTGCCACCTTCCTCGCAAAGAAGGGTGAGAAAGTCTACGGCACCTGCCGCAACCCCTCGACCTTCGTCAGGAAGGCCGACGAATTCTTCGAGATGCTTCCGATGGACATCACCGATAAGGTCTCCGTCGAAAAGGCCGCCGAGAGAATACTCGGCGCTGAGAAGAGGGTCGATTGCCTCGTTTGCTGCGCGGGATCGGGCCTCCTCGGCTCTATCGAGGACTCGAGCCTCGAGGAGGCCGCCTCGATCATGGACCTCGACTATCTCGGGACCGTTCGCGTGATCAAGGCCTTCCTTCCCTCGATGCGCGAGGCTGGCGGGGCGAGGATAGTAATCGTCAATGGGTGCGAGGGAGCCGCGCCTCCTCCATATCAAGGTTTCTTCGCCGCGGCCGAGGGCGCGCTTGTCGCCTTTGCCGAAAGCCTACGCGCAGAGGTTTTGCCCTTCGGCATCGAGGTCGGAGTCCTTGAGCTCGGTCCCCTCCGGACCTCCTTCGTCAAGAATCGGGTCCTGGCCGCAGGGGCGGGCGATCGCTCCCCCTATAGAGATGGCTTCGAGAGCGCTACGGGGGTGCTGGCCAGGGACGAGGCGGCCAGCCTCGATCCCCTCCTCGCGGCCAAGGCTATCTACAAGGCGCTTTCCGCGTATTCTCTGCCCAGGCGCGGCAGGCTGGGATCCCTTCCGCGGCGCGCCTTGGCCTGGGGACGGAGATGGCTGCCTGCCGCGATCTACGAATTCCTATCGAGACAATATTACCGGCAAGGCTAGGGAAGGAGTGGCTCATGTCCATTGTAAAGAGAAATTTCGGGGTCCTGGCCAGCGGGGAAGAGTCCTCGCTTTTCGTCCTGGAATGTCGCGATATCGCGATCACCCTTACCGATTACGGAGCTACACTCGTCTCCATCCTCCTCCCGGACGGCAGGGGAGGCCGCGACGACATTCTCCTCGGATCCTCTACCCTGGCCGGCTGCGCGGCAAAGCATCCCTTCTTCGGGGTCACAGTGGGCCGCTACGCCAATCGCATCGGCGCTAGCCGCTTCGTCCTCGGCGCCAAGGAATACCGTCTGGCAGCGAACGACGGCGAAAACCACCTCCACGGCGGACTTAAGGGATTCAACACTTTCATTTGGAAGGCGGAAGCCTCGGAGGGGACGCGCGGGCCAGCTGTCAAGTTCTCGAGGACTAGCCCCGACGGCGAAGAAGGCTATCCAGGTGAGCTCTCGGTTTCAGTCGTCTTTACGCTGAGGCCGGAAGGCGCGATTTCGATCGCCTACGAGGCTCGAACGAGCGCGGATACTGTCATCTGTCTCACCAACCACGCGTACTTTAATCTAAAAGGGGAGGGAACAGGCAACGTCCTCGACCATATCCTCAGGTTGGACGCATCGAGGTATCTGCCGGTCGGGGCCAACCTCATCCCATCCGGGGGCCCGATCGCCGTCGAGGGAGGGCCATTCGACTTCCGGACGCCCAAGCCAATCGGCAGGGATATCGCGGCCGCTGGCGGCTACGACCACTGTTTCGTCATCGATCGCAAGGGCCCTGGATTGTCGGAGTTCGGGGAGGCGCGTGAGCCGGTGACGGGAAGGCGAATGACGGCGGCGACTACCCTGCCCGGCGTCCAGCTTTATACGGGCAACTTTTTGGCGGGCTTTTCCGGAAAGCGCGGGTCCAGCTATGAGAAGCACTCGGGTTTCTGTCTCGAGACCGAACTCTATCCGGACTCCCCCAATAGAAGCGACTTTCCGAGTTCCGTGCTGCGCCCGGGCGAGACCTGGGCTCACGAGACCGAGTACAGATTCTTTCAATAGTGGAAGAGCGGGTCAGCTGCCCTGGCCCTGGAGCGATGCGAGCACGTACTCGATCCAGGGCCTGGTCTCGACGGGATAGAGGTCTCGAGCCAGAAGGAATTCGAAGAAGGCCTCCCTCGGCGATCCGCTGTACGAGAGCGCCTCGCCGAGATAGAACCTCGCTCGCGCGGCGGCCTGCGCGCCCCTGTTCAGCGACAGATACTTGCGAAGCTGATCGGCCGCTCCGCTCCAATCCTTGGGGACGATTTTCTCCGAGACGATGAGCGATAGGGCATAGTCCTCTCCGCCAGAGGGCTGCGAGAGTTCTTCCTTGAGTATTTTCGTCGCAGGTACTGCAAGCCGTATCGGCGGCGCCATGGCGAGTATGGAGGCGATCGCCTTCTCGGTCTCCGTCGAGACGGGAACGGCCGGGGGTACTCCCTCATCCGCTGGAAGCGCCACGCCCCCCGATATGCCGTTCTCAATGAGGAAGTATGGCAGGGGAGGAGTCCTCGGCGCCGGAGGTGTAGCCGAAATGCCAGCGGCTGTTGCGGCTGGCAGCTGCACGGGGATCGAGAGCGAGTTGACGCCCTCCGAGAGGGCGATGCGGCCGGCCTTCAGGTCCTCTTCCCCCAAGATCGCGTAGTAGTAATCCACGCCCGGTACGGGGTAATCGAGGAAGCTGCCGTCCTTGTCCGGGAAGGCGGCGACCAGTACGGCGTCGAGGAGGTCTGAGGCGTCCAGGATCTTCGTCGTGCCGCGGTAGAGGACGAGCCTCGAATTGGGAGGAGTCGAATAAGTGACGAGTATGCCTTCGCCTTGGGGCTTGGCGGCGATGTCTGTGATGGAAGGTTGGGGGCCGGCCCCGGAGGGGGCCCCGGCCGCGGGGACGGCGACGGCCCCAGCGGCGGAGGCTGAGGGCTGGGCTATCGGAGCGGACTGCGGTTGACCCGGTGTCACGGCGATAGGGACTATCGTGACCGTGGCAGTCGGCGTGAATACGAGGAAGGGTTTCCCGTCGGAACCCAGGGCGAAGACGCTGTAATAGTAGGGCCTGCTGTCGGGCGGCGTATCCGAATACATCTGTACGCCCGGAGCGACATCGCCCAATCGCGCCGCGCTGGAGATGGTGGTCGGATTCAGCTGAGCGCTCGATCGATAGATAGCATAGCGGGCGGTCGAACCGGGTGAGTCGAACCAGGTGAGCACGATCAGGTTGTCTTTCTCCGAAACGCGCAAGCGGCTGGTAGACGGCGTCGCGGCCTGGGCGCCTCCCCGCGGAGCCGATTGGGCCCACGACTGGGCGAGAGCCATGGCTACTAGTAGGGGGATGAGGGCGAGGAAGCGGTTCCTTGGCCTAAGCGTACTCATATCGTTATTATTATCGGTATCCAAGGCATTAATCCACTTGTTTATTTGATCGCCGCCTGCGCGCGTGGATCGGTGCGGGCCGGTTTGGATCAGCTCTGAATTGACGCCTTGACGGTTTTCCGCTAACATACCCGCATGTTCGTGTCCGTAGTCTGCGATATGGGAAACGAGGACTCGCGGGCAGCCCTTTACAACCTGTTGCCCCAATACGGATTCGAGCGCGTGCAGAAGGCCTGCTTCGAGTGCGCCTCGATCTCCGAGAAGATGCTGTCGGCCCTCAAGCGCGACATCGACAAGCTGACCGATTCGTACGACACGATCCGGCTCTACCAGTTCCCCGTCGAGGGGACCCTAGCCATGACTATTTTAAAGGACAACAAGTGGCGGAGGGTCATTGTCCGAGATCCAGCTAGGCCCCGCGAATAGGCGGAGCGCTTTTTCCCCGGAGGAAATACATGCTCGATGATATTGCCGGACCCGTCGCCTCGCTCCGCGGGGAGATACTCGATATTTGGGGGCGTCTTTGACCCAGTCCTCATCGAGAAGAGGATAGCCGAGAAAGAGTCGCTCACGGCCGAGAGCGGCTTCTGGAACGACGGCGCCAGAGCCGGGCGCATAATGACCGAGATCAAGCAGCTTCGCGACCGGATTGGGACCTGGACACGCCTCAAGGCCGATTCCGAGGCTCTTGACGATGTGCTGCGCATGTCGAGAGACGAGGGCGACGAGTCGATGGAGGAGGACATACGCTCCACTTTCAAGGACATCGCCGGGCGCTTCGACAAGGCGATCGTGCTCGAGCTGCTCTCGGGCGAAGCGGACCGCTCGGGGGCCTTCCTGTCCATCCACGCCGGCCAGGGAGGCACCGAGGCCTGCGATTGGGCCTCGATGCTGCTCCGCATGTACACGCGCTGGGCTGAGAGGCGCAAATTCAAGTACGAGATCGTCGATATCCTCGAGGCTGAGGGTGGAGTCAAGTCCGCCACCCTCCAGATCGACGGAGACTACGCCTATGGCTACCTAAAGGGCGAGTCCGGCGTGCATAGGCTCGTGCGCATCTCGCCCTTCGACGCCAATGCGCGGCGCCATACTTCCTTCGCGTCGGTGTACATCTTTCCCGTCCTCGACGATTCGATCAACGTGGATATCCGGCCCGAAGACCTCCGGGTCGATACCTACCGCTCGGGGGGCGCGGGTGGCCAGAAGGT
>Ga0181529_10008433_pt1 | contig 10031 bp, 6 predicted proteins | sample PEATcosm2014_Bin_36_FD_119763 | JGI IMG/M metagenome (GOLD analysis project Ga0181529, IMG submission 119763) | Peatland microbial communities from MTU Mesocosm Facility, Houghton, MI, USA - PEATcosm2014_Bin10_30_metaG | ecosystem: Environmental > Terrestrial > Soil > Wetlands > Peat | place... | reverse complement strand
GCGAAAATGCCCGCGCAAAGCTAAAATCCGGCTCCTCTCACGCCCCAGAATCATACACCGCTTAATCAAAGCGGCGAAGAATGCGATTTCGCCTAGCTGCGCAGGTATTTTGCAAGTGGCTCATTGTTGTAATTTTTTCCCTTGACAGTTAAACACGAGCCGTGTATTTATCTTGCGATGGCAACCAGCCGTCTCTTCCCCGAACGACCGTGGTAAGTTGATTCGTAAATAACAGCCTCGGAGGAGTGTGCCTTTCGATCGACATTGGAAAGTCTGCAAGATCTGTCGAGCCCTTCTTAAGGCGTCCTTAACAATTCAGTTTGTCAGTTCAATCGGTGCTGCATGGAGTGATTGACAGTGCGTGCCGCGCTCTGCGCCGATAGGCCTTGGGCCTTGAGTTCAGATGATTTTGCGGGTGCCTTCTTACGGTCGCCCCTTGTGTCGATTTCTCTGCAAGAGTGGTTTTGCCCTAAGTGGGCTGCGACAACAATGCATTCCGGGTCGAGAGCTTACCATGGGACACTTTGAGCTTAAAGGTCAAGGGAGAGCTGTGTCCGATCGAGTTTTCAACCCAGAAAGTCATGGGAGTGTGTTCGCCTTTGCACTCGGAAACTTCCCCGAATCACAAGACAGGAGAAACTAGCGTGTCGAAGATGTTTGATTGTGCGAATAATCGAGGACGCGTCGCAATGAGGTCGGCGGCGCTTGTGGCCATGGGCTTGTTCTTCTTGCTGCCAGCGGGGCTCTCTGCGCAAAACGCCCTGATACTGGACGCCACTACGGTGGGCGGCGTCAGCAGCAACGAGGCCAAAGCCGCAGTGGCAGCCGGTTTTACCGTAACCGATGTTTCAGACGCAACCTGGGAGTCGATGACCACAGCCCAGTTTGCTGCTTACCAGTTGATCATTCTTGCCGACCCCAGTTGCGTAGTCGGCACGGGACCAATCACAGCAGCATTGTCAAACACCGCAACCTGGGGCGCGGCGATCAATGGCAATATCGTCGTGATCGGGACAGATCCCACCTATCACTTCGACGCCGGAACCGCAGGCGCAGGCCAGTTAATGACCTCCGCCGTGAAGTTCGCTGGAGCGCAAACGGGTAAGACCGGGCTCTACGCGGCTTTGAGCTGCTATTACGCGTACTCACCTGACAAAACCGTTCTTCCGTTGCTGGACGGGATCGTTCCTGACGGCTCATTGACCTTGATTGGCCTGAACGGTGCTGGTTTGTGTTTCAATCAGGCCCACATCGTTGCCACCAGCCCATCGCTTGCCGGCCTGGTGGACACTGACCTCGATAACTGGAGCTGCTCGGTGCATGAAGCTTTCGATACCTGGCCGCCCAGTTTTGAAGTTCTTGCTATCGCCGAAAACTTCGGCTCCGCGTATACGGCGACCGATGGCACGGTCGGCGATCCGTATATCCTCTCCCGAGGCGCGACCGTGATCAGCAATATCGTGCTGACCCCAGCCAGCAGCACGGATACGGTGGGAGGAAGTCAAGTGCTCACGGCTACTGTGACCACCAGCAGCAGTGCTCCGGTGGTCGGCACAACTGTGACCTTCACGGTCATAGCCGGGCCTGATACGGGCAAGACGGGCACGGGCGTGACCAACGGGGCCGGTCAAACGACGTTTACCTTGGTGAATTCACCGGCGGCAGCGGGCACGGATTTCATCAACGCGTCGTTTATCAATTCGTCGTCGCTTAAGGAGACCTCCGGCAACGTCACCGTCACATGGAACGCGTCGGTTGACACCACGCCACCGACCTGCGTCCTGGCTGGCACCATAGCCGGCCCGCCGAAGCAGATCCTGATCTCTGTGCAGGACTCTGGCAGCGGTCTCGATAGCATCGTTGTGGACAGCAACACAAACGACACAATATCGATTCCGAGCTTCGCAATCGGCACCACTGCAATGCAAACGGTTACGGCAACCAAGCTCAATCAGAGCCTGAGTGCGACGGTAACTCTGACAGCCACCGACGTTGCAGGCAATTCCACAACCTGCGACCCTGCCGATCTGACAGTGCCGGATGATGGGGTCAGAGGTGAGCGCACCTTGACTCACATTTCGTCTGCTGAGCACTTCATTCAGCTTACAAATGACGCAAAGTCCGGTGTCGACAGAGTTGATGTCCTCGTCAACGGAAAGCTCTTTAAGTCGGTCGTGCCAACCTTCAACGCCGAAAACCTGGATGTGAAGAGCGCCATGAAGAGCGGCTCGAACAACACGATCACTGTTTGGGCTTATGGTCACAAGGGCGGCGCGGTGTTCGTGCTGGCCCATGATTAATTCAAGCCTCGCATTTGCCAGTTGGTAAATCGCGTTGCTCACAACTCGCACCGAGGCTCCGGAAGAAGAATCCGGCGTCTCGGTGCGCTTCGCCTATATCGACTAAGACTGCATCCGGATGAGTGACATGGGCCGATCCGGAGCGCAAATCCGCATATAACTCGGTGCCAGAGTGGAGGCGCAAAGTGAATCAGAAAATGTTCTATGTCGTCCCGGTATTGATCGCCCTGGGGGCCGGATTCGTGTTGGGCCGTCTAGGATGGCACGACAGGCCGGTCAAAACAAATGCAGTCCTTTATTACGTTGATCCCATGCACCCCTCTTATCACTCAGACAAGCCAGGCATCGCCCCGGATTGCGGCATGAAACTTGTGCCCGTATACGCAAAGGATGCAGGCAGATCATTGATTGACTCCGGAAACTCCGATGCACCTTCCGATCCAGTCTCCATTCCAGGGGCGTTGCACATCGATCCCGCCACACAGCAGTTATACGGAATTCGGCTCGCTAGGGTTCAGATGTCGACCGGCCGTGGAACCATCCGTGTCTTCGGCCAGGTGGCCGCCGATGAGACCCGCATCTACCGGCTTAACTTCAACTCTTCGGGGTTTGTAAAGAAGACTCAGAACGATGCCGTTGGCAGCCATGTGCGGAAGGACCAATGCCTGGCGGTGGTCTACTCCTCTGAAGTGCTGTATGCCGCCTCCGGTTATATCTCTGGGAACACCCGCGTCCAGGCCGGAGCGATGACCGACATTTCTCCCGCAAGCCAAGGCAGGGCAAGCATCTCCGCGCAGGCTGACTATCTTCGAAACCTGGGCATGAGCGACTCGCAGATCAATCAGCTCAACAGAACCCATAAAATCCCCGAGGATGTTTACATCGTGTCTCCGACCGATGGATATATCCTCTCGCGGACCATCTCGCCCGGCATGCGTTTCGAAAAGAACAGCGATTTTTATACCATAGCCGACCTAAGCCATGTCTGGGTTTACGCGGAAGTCTTCGGCAAAGATTCTGAAGCCTTTCGTCCTGGCACGATTGCTCGAATTACTCTTCCTGACACGGGCGAAGTTTATCGTGCGCGTGTCAGCGACGCGCTGCCGGAGGTCGACGCTGCTTCGCACGCATTCAAGATTCGCCTGGAAGTCGATAATCCGGGCCTCCGATTGAGGCCAGATATGTTTGTGAGCGTCGAGTTGCCGGTTGCACTTCCATCGGGTCTTACCGTGCCCTCCGAGGCGCTACTCGACTCAGGATTGTCAAAGCGAGTCTTCGTGGAAGTTTCTGAAGGATATTATGAAGCGCGCGAAGTAGAAACCGGCTGGCAACTCGACGGCCACGTGCAAATCGTCAAGGGTTTGCGAGAAGGCGAGACCATCGCCTCGGCAGGAACCTTTCTGATCGACTCAGAGAGCCGTTTGCAAATGGCCGCCAACGCTGGCAGCAACAGAAGCAACGGTTCCAGGTTTGAGACCGCAGTAGTTCACCACGCGGAGTGACACACTCTGCCAGAGAGCGACGAATTCAAGCCGCCTAGCCGGGAGCCCAGAATAATGATCGACCGGATTATCGAGTTTTCCATTCGGCACAAGCCGGCAGTCTTTCTGTTTGTACTCGTTGGCTGCCTTCTCGGCTGCTGGTCAATTGCCACCATGCGAATGGACGCAATACCTGACCTAGGGGATACGCAGGTGATTGTGTATTCCCGCTGGGACCGCGCTCCCGATCTCATGGAAAGCCAGGTCACCTATCCGATCGTGACCGCCATGTTAGGCGCCCCCCACGTGAAGGCTGTACGCGGATTCTCTGATTACGGATACTCCTATGTGTATGTTGTCTTCGACGACAACACCGACCTGTATTGGGCGCGCTCGCGGACCTTGGAATACATGTCCGGGGTGCTTTCGCACTTGCCAGATGGAGTGAAGACAGAGATTGGGCCCGACGCAACCAGCTTGGGCTGGGTATTCCAATACGCCTTGGTCGATGCAACAGGCCGCCACTCGCTCGCCGAGCTTCGTTCCTATCAGGATTGGTACCTGCGCTATTATCTGAAATCGGTTCCTGGCGTTGCCGATGTTGCCCCGATCGGTGGATTCAAAAGTCAGTATCAGGTGAATGTCGATCCGAACCGGCTGCAGGCTTACGGAATCTCCATCTCCCAGGTAGTGGACGCGGTGCGCGAGGGAAACAACGAGACCTCGGGAAGAGTGCTTGAATTCGGCGGTACGGAGTACATGGTTCGCGGCAGGGGTTATGCCACTTCGCTTGAAGATTTCCAAAATATCGTCGTAGCCACCCCGCCAGGTGGGGTGCCCATACGCATCAGGGATCTAGGCGAGACCGTTTTGGGTCCTGAGATTCGGCGCGGAGTCGCCGACCTCGACGGCGCGGGAGAGGTGGTCTCCGGCATCGTCATCATGCGCAGCGGAGAGAATGCGCTCGACGTGATAGACCGAGTGAAGGCGAAGCTGAAGGAGATCGAGCCGAGTCTTCCCGCGGGCGTCAAGATCGTTTCCATCTACGACCGCTCTCAATTGATTCACCGCACCATAAGCACAGCGCAAGAGACGATTCTCGAAGTTGTGATCACCGTGGCACTCATTATCATGGTGTTCCTCTGGCATTTCCCAAGCGCCGCCATTCCATTGGTGACCATGCCTGCGGCGGTGCTGCTATCGTTCATCCCATTGCGCCTTATGGGCATCAGCGCCAACGTGATGACGCTGGCAGGCGTCGCTATCGCCTTTGGTGAACTGATTGACGCATCGATCGTAGTTGTGGAACAAACCCACAAGAGGCTCGAGCAATGGGAGAAGACCGGATTTCCCGGCAGGCAGCGCGACGTCGTGCTGGCAGCGGTGAAAGAGGTGGCTGGCCCAACGTTCTTTGCCCTTCTTGTAATTGCCATCTCGTTTCTCCCCGTGCTTACACTCGAAGGCCAGGAAGGTAGGATGTTCAGGCCGCTGGCATATTCTAAGTCGCTGGCAATGATTGTCGCGGCAATACTGGCCATTACGCTGGACCCTGCGCTGCGCCTGCTGCTGACCAATGTCAAGCCATTCTACTTCCGGCCAATCTGGCTGTGCCGGTTGGTCAATAGTCTTCTTGTGGGACGCATCCGGCAAGAAGATAGGAATCCCGTCAGCAGTGTCTTGATGCGCATCTACGAGCCGGTAGTGACCTTTACTCTACGCTACAAATGGGTCGTGCTGGGAACCGCCTTGGCATTGATCGTCGCCACCGTTCCCGTGGCTCTCTCGCTAGGCTCCGAGTTCATGCCTCCGATGGACGAGGGCGCGATCCTCTACATGCCGACGACCATGCCCGGAATCTCCATCTCTCAAGCCCAGAGACTGTTGCAAGTCACGGATTCAATTCTCAAACAGTTCCCCGAGGTCGACAGCGTCCTGGGAAAGGCGGGTCGAGCCGAAACCCCAACCGATCCGGCGCCTCTATCGATGCTGGAAACTCTCATCACATTGAAGCCGCGTTCCCAATGGCGTCGCGTCGATACCTGGTACTCAGGCTGGGCTCCCGAGTGGACCAAGCCGATGCTGCGCCACATAACGCCGGACGCGGTTTCTTCTGAAGAACTTCTCGCGCAGATGGATGCGGCAATCAAAGCCCCGGGAGTCTCGAATGCCTGGACCATGCCGATTCGAGGCCGCATCGACATGTTGACCACCGGAATGCGAACCCCGGTTGGACTAAAGATTTCCGGCGGTGATTTGAATACGATTGAAGCGCTTGGAAAGCAGGTCGAGGCCGTTCTTCTCTCCGTGCGCGGCACGCGCGGGGTCTTCGCTGAGCGCGCCAATACCGGATACTTCATCGATATTGCCTGGCGGCGCGATGAGCTTGCGCGATATGGCATTAGCATCGAGGGCGCTCAGGCAGTTCTCAAAAATGCAATCGGAGGGGACGATGTTTCAACGGTGTTCTCCGGCCCTGAGCGCTACCAGGTCAATGTTCGCTACATGCGCGACTTTCGCAGCGACCTTAATTCTATAAGCCGCATTCTGGTACCTGCGGGCGGGCAACGCCAAGCGACCATCGGCGAGTTGGCAACGATTCAGATTCATGAAGGTCCGGCAATGATTCGCGACGAAAATGGAATGCTCACCGGATATGTATATGTGGATCTCGCCGATCGCGACCCTGGCAGTTATGTTGCCGAAGCAGGTCGCATCCTGCGTGAAAAGATGGTAACGCCGCCAGGCTATACGATATCGTGGAGCGGCCAGTATGAAGCCATGAAGCGAGTCAGTCGCCGGCTGCGGGTGATTGTTCCGTTAACTCTAGGCCTGGTTCTTTTGCTGATATATGTCAATACGCGGTCGCTGGCCAAGACGTCGATCGTCTTGCTGGCTGTTCCATTCTCCGCCGTGGGCGCGATTTGGCTTCTCTACCTGCTTCACTACAACATGAGTGTGGCTGTGTGGGTAGGCCTGATTGGGCTATTGAGCATCGATGCAGAGACAGGCGTATTCATGCTCTTGTATCTCGATTTGGCTTGTGCGGATGCGAAACTGCGCGGATCTCTCAACACGCTGGAAGAGTTGCGCCAAGCCATTCTCTACGGCGCTGCAAAAAGGCTTCGGCCCAAGTTCATGACCTTTGCAACCACTTGCATCGGGCTCTTCCCGGTAATGTGGTCGATCGGCGCCGGCTCCGACGTGATGAAGCGCATTGCCGCACCAATGGTTGGCGGCATCTTCACGTCCTTTCTTCTCGAGCTCCTTGCTTATCCCGCAATTTATGAGCTATGGAAACGCAGAACTCTTTTCCCGGCATCTAAGGGGAACATTGCGCCGGTCGATCGAGCCTTCGTTTGATCCGGTGACAACGGTCTAGCCTGAACAGCTCACTAAGTTCCTAAAGCGTCTCAGATCTCGACAACGCCATCCGAAGTGGCTCAACGACTATCGTCTGAGAGCCGGTAAGGCGCGTTGCAACACTTGGCAGCGTGAGGAATACTTCGGCGGATTCAGACCACCTCACACGAACTGATTTTTGGATCCTCGTCTGTCTGCCGCGATTCTTATCCGTGCAAAAAGTTAGCGACCGCACCGAATTCATCCCGGCGCAGAATCGGCCCTTGGACGCCTGTAGAGCTCTTCTCCAAGGTCTGCCTCAGAATTCGTGATGATCGTCCACCAGAGAGGCGATGGTGTGCGATCGACCATCGACGGGTGTCTCCATGCCTGGCGCCGAGTTGGCTGCTTCGGTTTGGGCGCGCAATCTGGCCACGGCCAGCCAGTTGTCTTTATGCGGTTGGTCGGCGATCCAGGGCGGCAACGGCATGCGCAGGTAATCAGCCAGCGCCTCGGCGTAGCCCTCGTAAAGCACGCGCATCTCGCGCAGCCGCTCGAGGGAGTGGCCGTCTCGGCAGACCTTGACGCCGCTCTGGCAGAGTAGGTTGTAAAGCTGCTCATAGCGCGCGGGAGGAAGCCGGTCGGGAGCATCGTTCACCGGTGCTAAAGAGAATATCTGCGAAAGGTCGACCATTGCGTGACGCGCCATGGCAAAGGTCAATTGAGCCTGGCGCGCTTCGTGCCCTTTCACGCCTGCGATCAGCAGAGCCGAAGTATCGAGCACTGCCGTCAGTGCGCTGATCCAGCTCTGGTTATTATGTTGCGAACGGAAATAGCAGAGCAGCGGATAAGAGATATGGCTCTCCAGCAGTTCTGCCGACCAGCGCTCCCACTCCAGCAGCAGCAGCGCGAGAGCGTTATTGCCGCCTTCATAGGAATGGCGGCGCATAAGTTCCGCGGCGGTGGGTGGAGAGCCAGCCCGCGCGTCAAGCAGCGAGATGCTGACCTCGCGGCGCGAAAACGCGCCGTACAGAACCGGGAAGTATCCCATCACAACGGCCAGGAATCCGAACCCTGTACCAGCCTCAAGAATGATCAATTCGCGCGCCCAGGCGCTGTGTGGCGTCACGTCTCCAAGCCCGAGCGTAAAGATCGTGGTTCCGCTCACGTAAAGGTCTGATCGCAAACCAGGCCCTTGGCTGCTGTCGGTGAATGGGCTACCCAGGGAATAGAAAATGAGCGCAAAACCAACGACCATCGATCCGGCCCAAACCACCAAGAGAAAGATCAGCGACAAAGGCCCATAGTAACTGAAGGCGGATTCTCGCTTGCGCGGATCGCGCAGCCGCCTGGCGAAGAACACCCACGGTTTCCAGGTGACAACATAAAAAATCCGCGTGAGCCGGAATCGACCCGAAGCACGGCGCGGCAAAATGATGGTCTGGAAGGCATCGAGAAGCACGGCAAAAAGGCAAACAATGCCGGCAATCAAAATGAGCATCCGCATCGATCCTCCCTCGATAATATGGCCCGCCAGATTAGGACATGCGCTTGGACTGGCGGCATCTATTCCCGTCGTGCTGGTTTGCCCGCGCTCAGTGCCTGCTCGATTGCGTTGCTGAGGACATCGAAGTCGAACGGCCCGTTGTGACGCTGGCCATTGATGAAGAACGTTGGAGTTCCGTTCACACCGCCGCGCACGCCGCCGGAAAAGTCGGCTCGCACATGGGCGGTGTACATGTGCTCTGTAATAGCGGTCTGTAATTGCGAAGGAGAAAGGTCAAGCCTATCGGCCAGTTTCAAGAAGAGCGCGCTACCTAAACTCTCCTGATTCTCAAACAGAAGATCGTGCATCTCCCAGAACTTGCCATGTGCTCCGGCAAATTCTGCCACCTCAGCAGCCGGCTCTGCCCACGGATGAATCTGGCTCAGCGGAAAATTGCGGAAGACAAATGATAGACTTGTCGTGAAGTGCTGCTGCAGTCTCTTGACGATGGGATAGGCACGTGCGCAGTGGGGGCACTCATAGTCGCCATACTCGACCAAACCGCATTCCGCCGCAGGGTCTCCCTGCACGTGATCTCCCGCGCCCACCGCAATCGACAGCTTGCTCATAGTCGCCTCCTAACTCGGTAGAGCTTCCAAAGCTTGCAGGATGCCTTCGGCTCCCGGATTGATTGCAATCGGCGAGCAGTAGCTCCAGGCGATGACCCCGTTCCGATCAATGACAAAAAGTGCTCGTTCCGTAACACCATCTTCGGAACGATAGGCCCCGTAAGACCTGGCGACCTCGCCCTTCGGCTCGAAGTCTGCGGCCAACGGGAAATGCATGTGGCGATCTTTGGCGAACGCAGCATGACACCAAACGCCATCAACGGAGACTCCTACCAGTACCGCTCCATACTTCTGAAACTCGGGCAAGATCTCGTTGTAAAGAGCCATCTGGTCGCCACAGACAGGGCTCCAGTCGGCCGGGTAGAACGCCAGAATAACTGGCTTTCCGCGCAACTCATTGAGTGAAAGCCTCTGGTCGGGTGTGACGTGAAGGCTGAAATCCGGCGCCGGCGTCCCGGCTTGCAGAATGTTGGCCATGACGATACCTCAGCCATGAAATACCAGAAAATCGAAAAAGTAGCAAATCGGTCTGCATAAGATGAATTCAGATCCTTAGCTGCAAAAGTGAATCGCTCTCAAGACCTTCCGCGCACGCTCACTACGAGAACATAAACGGCCACAGTCGCTATCTAAACCGGTGGAGGCTGGTCAACTGAAGGTTGGGATACAAATCAATATCCATGTGTAGACGATTACACTCACTCGAAGTTACATGCAACAGAAGATGCCAGCATCGTAATAAGGATGGCATTTTCTTGCCTTGCGATCGACATCAATACTTCGGCAGCGAAGGATC
>Ga0181529_10008432_pt1 | contig 10032 bp, 6 predicted proteins | sample PEATcosm2014_Bin_36_FD_119763 | JGI IMG/M metagenome (GOLD analysis project Ga0181529, IMG submission 119763) | Peatland microbial communities from MTU Mesocosm Facility, Houghton, MI, USA - PEATcosm2014_Bin10_30_metaG | ecosystem: Environmental > Terrestrial > Soil > Wetlands > Peat | place... | reverse complement strand
GGCTGTGCTCCAGACGCCGAGGAACACCAGGGTGAGCAGGGGCAGCGCGAGATGCCACATCAGGTCCGCGAGGCCGGCGAAGCCGGCGGGAACGGGATTGGAGTGCAGGCCCCCGGAGGGGAAGATGCGCGCCGTATAGGCGGCGAACATCAGGAGGATCATGCCCAGCCACCAGCTGGGCAGGCCGTTCGTGATCATCGTGAGCATGGAAGTCGTGCGGTCGAGCGGGCCGTTGGGCTTGCGCGCCGCGTAGAGCCCGATCCACACTCCCAGCGCGACCGTGATGACCACCTCGGTGGTGAAGAGCAGGATGGTGTTGGGGAGCGCCTCGCCGACTATGCCGATGACGGCGCGATCGCCGTTTGAGGCCTTGATGATGGTCGAGTTGCCGAACTGGAAGCTGATCGTGCCCACGGCGCGCCAGAAGACGCGGGACGCGAGTGGCTCATTCAGGTGGTACTGGGCGTACTTGGCCTCACGCCTCGACTTGATCATCAGCGCGAGCTCGTCCTGGGAGACGTTCTTGATCCTCTTGACCTCCTGAGCCACGGCCTCGTCTATCTGGCCGCGCAGAGTCTTCTCGGCGACGCTGTTGAACAAGATCGAGTAGGTGAAGATCATCACTATGTACATGAGCACGCCATAGAGCGCCCGCTTCGCCACGTATTTCCAGTACATCGGCCCGTCCTTGCGGAAAAGAGGGCCCTCCCCGACCGGGCGAGGATCCTCCTGGTCCGTTAAGAGATTAGTTGAAGATAACCAGGTTGCGGGTCTCTACGGGGCCCGCCTCGGTTCCCAGCGCCGCCTCGATGACGATGATGTAGCTGCCGGATGCGAGGGCCGCGAGGACCTTGGCGGGGATGGCCGCCGTGAACTGGCCGTCGGCCGTCTTGGCGGCGGCGTAGACCTTGTCGCCCGCGGGCGTGGTGACTGTCACCTTGACGGAGCCCTTCTTGGCCGGGGTCGCGGCGTTGCTCGGGAACCCGACTTCGGAGAGGGCGACGACGACCTTGAGGTCGGAGCCCTTCTTGTAGGCGGGCAGGGAGACGTCGTCGATGCGGGCGTAGCTCGCGGCGAGGGCCTTGGTCCAGTAGCCCTTGTCGAAAGGGTAGGAGGGGTCCCGGTTGGCCTTCAGGACGGCGGTGTTGTTCTTCGGGTCGTAGGAGTCGAGGATGAACCCGCCGTTGGATATGTAGAAGTGGCCGTGAGCGTCCGCGAACTTGAGGGCCGAGGCATAGGCCGCGACCGCCTGGTCCGGGGTCACGTAGCCGACGAGCGCCGCTGGCACGCGCCTGGCCGCGATGTACTCCTCGATCTTCGCCTTGAGATCGGCCACGCATCTCTGGCTCAGGACGTCGACCTCGGTGAAGTTCTCGTCGGAGTTGTAGGAGTAGGCTGTCTTGGAGGCGTTGCCCTCCGTGACTATGCCCTTGACGGCCTCGAGGACCGGCCATGGCAGGATGACGCCGTAGTTGGATGCCTCGACCATGAGGGAGGGGCAGAGCATGCCGGCCAGGCCTCCTTTGGTCGGGTCAGCCGGGTAGTTGGCGTCCTCGTAGACGGTGATCGTGCCGTCCTTGTTGAAGACGAAGCCCTTGGCGCGGATGAGGTTCGGGTTGACCGCGCTCGCGTAGCTCGGCTCGTAGATCTTGTCGTCCTTGCTCTTCTGCACGGAAACGTCGTAGGGGAGGGCGAGCGCGTAGCGATAGTCGTTGATGTCCACGGCCCTGCCGTCGTGCCACCTGCCGAACTTGAACGCGAAGGTCCCGATCGCGGCGGCAGTCGGCTTGTCGGCCTTCTGGTAGTCGTAGGTCGAGCCGTCGTGCTTTACGTCGGCATAGACGATGCCGGACTCCCACTTCTGGTGGCGGGCGTTCCACAGCAGGGCGTTGGCCGGAACCGGAATCTGGCCTTTGAGATTGCCGTTGGCGTCGAAGCCGTCGAACTTGGTCTGGAGACCTGTCCAGGTGGCGCGGAGCGGCATGGCGACGCCCGTGAGCGGGTTGGGCGTAATCTCGACGTCGGAGAGGACGCGGGTATATACGGCGGAGTAGGTGTCCGAGAAGCCGTCGGGCCCTATCGGGTCCCATGAGGACATGAAGAGGTTGCCCTTGGCGGAGAACTCCACGAGCTTCAGCGTTTTCTGGCCGTCCGTCGGCTTTACGTCCGCGGTGTAGAGGGACCAGTTGTCGATGCCGTCGCCGAGGCCCCAGATCATCCTGGAGCTGAAGCGGTCCTTGTTGGTCGGATAGTAGACGGTCTGGGCGACGAGCCAGACCCGGACGGCCTCCTTGAGGCCCATGTCGGTCGCCTTGAGCAGGTCGTCGTAGTATTCCTTGGAGTCCTTGACGCGGCCGTTATAGGCGGCCTGGGTCACGGCGTCGAGCTCCTTGTTCGCGTACTGCCAGAAGCCCTCGGTCCCGCCGCCGGGCATGAATCCCTGCCAGGGGGCGTTCATCTGGGTGACGGTGGACTCCCAGAAGGCGGTGGTCGCGTTGTTGCCCCAGCCCTCGGTGTAGAGATTCCAGCTATAGTCCTTGGGATCGCTCTTCTCCCAGAGGGCGAGGCACTTGGCGCGGTCGTACTCGAGGCGCTCGACCTTGATGCCTGCCTTCTCGATCTGGTCGGCGATATAGCGGCCCTCGGGGAGGCGGCCGGTCGGGTCGTCGACGCGGATGAGGAATTTCACGGAGACGGGGTCCCCGTCGTAGGTCCACCACTGCCCCTTCCTGGCGAGCTTGCGATCGGCGGCGGCGGCCTTCTGGAGGGCGGTGTCGATGTCGGAGAGGGCCTTCTGCTCGTTGCCGGTGGCCGTGAGGCCTGTTTTCTTGGCGACGAGCTCGAAGCGGGAGTAGTTCGGCTGCCCCGGAGGCACGCAGGTGAACATGGGGAGGCCGGCGCCCGCCAGGATCTCGTCGACGATGTGCTTGCGGTCGATCAGGAGGTTGAGGGCGAAGCGGACCTCGCGGATGGCGAAGGGATTGAACGCGGTCTTGCCGTCCTTGGTGGCCACGGTGTAGGGAGCGGCGTTCGGATAGGGGTTGATGTAGAGGGACCACTGGTTGCCGCCTGTGGTGTTGTAGACGTCGAGCTTGGCGCGGTCGGCGTCGGGCAGGCTCTTGAAGGCCGCCCCGTCGACGCCCCAATCGAAGAGATCGCTGTTGCCGGTGGCCACGTCCTTCATCGCCAGATCCTCCTGCGTCTTGGAGGACGCGAGGATCTGGTCGACGATGGGACCTTTTTGGGCATATATCATCAGCATGAGGCCAATGGCCATCGCCGCGGCGATGAGCGTTTTCTTCATGTAAACCTCCTATGCGGCCTCGCGGGCCAGCCGATATGACGAGCGCTGGGCACCCGCGACGGGTCACGCTGCCACAGGTACTCCCTTCTCCCGCCTTCCGGTTGATGTCTTATCCGTCCTCCATCGGTGAATGGGGAATGGGACATTCTGACCCACGGAATCGAAAGAGTAAAGCTATTCTCTGGTTCCGAAGGACGCCAGCGGCCGGTTATCCCGGCATCTCGAGGCCGAATATTTCATTGCTCAGCAGAGACATTCACGTTTGACAGATGAATATAAATATCCATGTAAATTATCGGCCGATCATCCGCGCGACCCGCTCCAGTCCTTCGGCGAGGATGGACCTCGGGCAAGCGAGGTTGAGCCTGAGAAAGCCCTCGCCCTCCTTGCCGAAGAGCGAGCCCGGAGAGAGCTTGACCCGTGCCCGCTCCTCGAGGTCCACGACCAACGGGCCCTCGTCCTGCCCGAGTCCCCGGCCGGCGAGCAGCTCACGCGCGTCCAGCCAGGCCAGGTAGCTCCCTTCGAGGCGGCCCGGCCTGATTCCGGGCAGGCGCGCGGTCAGGAAGCCTTCCAGATAGTCCTTGTTCCCGCGCAGATAGGCGAGGAGAGCGTCGAGCCAGGGTCCTCCATCCCGGTAGGCCGCCAGCGCGGCCGCGAGCGCGAATGCGTTCGGCTCGCCGAGGTAGTGGGCGGCGATGGCCTTCTTCATCGATGCGCGGGTCGGCTCGTGCCGCGCTATGACCTGGCAGATGTGGAGGCCAGCTATGTTGAAGGTCTTGTTGGGGCCGCTGAACACGAGGATCCCGCTCTCGTCCGCGCCCGCGACGGCCGCCATGCTGAGGAATTTCCGATCCCCTAGAATGATGTCCGAGTGGATCTCGTCGCAGAGCAGGACGGCTCCCCGCGAGCGCGTGAAATCGAGGAGCTCCTCGAGCTCGTTCCGGGTCCAGACCCTGCCCACGGGATTGTGGGGGCTTGAGACGAGGATGGCCTGGATGGGGATGCCCGCCCTCTCGGCCGCCTTCGCGGCCTCGTCCATTCGCTCGAAGTCCATGCGCCACGTAAGCTCGGCATCCCTGGCGAGCGGGGCCTCGACGAGGGCGCGTTTGTTCTCCTCGACGACGCTGTAGAAGGGATGGTAGACGGGCGGCATGATCATCACGCCGCCGCCCTCGGTGGTGAAACAGCGCAGGGCGGCGGCCAATGCGCTCATCACCGAAGCGGCCATGAATATCTCGCCTGGCTCGAGCTCGAGGCCTTGGCGGGCCGCGTACCAGCGCGCGACCGCCTCGGCGAACTCGGGGGGAACGCGGGTATACCCGTAGATCGGGTGCGCGGCCCGCGCGCGGATGGCCTCGAGCACGCCCTCCGGCGGGGGAAAGTCCATGTCTGCCACCCAGAGCGGGATGATGTCGGGCCGGCCGGGACGATTCTTGGGATTGTCCCATTTCAGGGAATAAGTTCCGCTGCGATCCACTACGCTGTCGAAGTCCATGCGGTGGTTATACCACATCCGCGTAGCCATGCCGACCTCGGCGTAGCCTGACATTAAGAACACGTTAAAATTGAGGGCTCCGGAGACCCTCCCATGGCCTCGCTCTAGGCACTCGCGAGCCCTGTCAATATTGTCCATGCGTGACCAAGGAGGGTACGTGGGCGACGACGGCGATTCGGAGGCTCCAAGCGTATCGGAGCGAGTCAAGCTGAGGGTGTTCGGGCCGCCCAAGGACGTACGCGACCCGAAGATCTTCCACAAGCTCGCTCTTATCCCCTTCTTTGCCTGGGTCGGGCTCGGCGCCGATGGACTATCCTCCTCCGCCTATGGGCCCGAGGAGGCCTTCCGCAACCTCGGGACCCATACCTACCTGGCCGTCTTCCTGGGCCTCGCCACGGCGCTCACGGTTTTCATTATCGCTTACACGTACTCCAAGATCATCGAACGCTTCCCCCTGGGCGGGGGCGGCTACATCGTCGCGACGAAGACTCTGAGCAAGGAGGCCGGTGTCGTCTCGGGCTCGGCCCTGATCGTCGACTATATCCTCACGATCACGGTGTCCATCGTCTCCTGCACCGACGCCCTCTTCAGCTATGCCCCCCTCTCCTGGCACCCCTTCAAGATCTGGGTGACCGCCTTTCTCATCCTCGTGATGGTTATCCTCAACATCCGCGGGGTGAAGGAGTCGATCACCGTTCTGGCGCCGATCTTCGTGGTCTTCCTCGCCACGCACGCCTTTCTCCTCGCCTACACCTTCGGAAGCAGCGCCTCGGAGGTTGGCAGAGTCGCACAGGATGTCGGCTCGGGTCTTGGCAAAGACCTCGGCGCGCTCGGTTTCCTCGGCGTCGCTTCCATATTCCTGCGCGCCTATAGCCTCGGTGGCGGCACCTATACCGGCATCGAGGCGGTGTCCAACGGCATGCAGATCATGAGGGAGCCCAGGATCCGCAACGGGAAGAAGACCATGGTTTACCTGGGGGCCTCCCTCGCGATCACCGCGGGAGGTCTTCTTGCCTCCTACCTTCTCTGCAAGGTCGCCCCCCAGGAGGGCCGCACGCTGAACGCGACCCTGGCGGACGCCCTCTACGGGGGCTTCGGCGGAGTCGGCAAGATCCTCGCCCTCGTGACCATTCTCTCCGAGGGCGCCCTTCTCCTCGTCGCCTCCCAGGCCGGCTTCATCGACGCGCCGCGCGTGATGGCCAATATGGCGGTCGACTCCTGGCTGCCCCGTCGCTTCGCCGACTTCTCGGGCCGGCTCACGATGCGCAACGGCATCGTGATGATCGGCGCCGCCGCCCTTGCGGTCCTCTTCTACACCGGGGGCTCGATCGACGCCCTCGTGGTCATGTATTCGATCAACGTCTTCCTCACCTTCTCGCTCTCCGAGTTCGGCATGGTGAAAAGCTTCATCCAGGAGAGGAGATCGGGCGCCGCAAAGATCCCCCTCAGCAGCATCCTGATCCAGACCGTCGGCTTCGTGCTCTGCGCCCTCATCCTCGCCCTGACGGTCTCCGAGAAGTTCACCGAGGGCGGCTGGCTCACCCTCCTCATCACCGGCCTCCTCATCCTCCTATGCATGGCGGTGAAGCGCCACTATACGCGGGTCGGAACCGCGCTCAAGAACCTCGACTCCCTCGTGTCCGCGGTCGAGGCCGAGCCAGGCCAGGCCGCCCCGGTCATCCTCGACAAGGGGGCGAGCACCGCAGTCCAGCTCGTCTCGGGCTACAACGGGATCGGCGTCCACACCTTCCTGCAGATCTGCTCGGCCTTCGCGGGCCATTACCGAAACTTCGTCTTCCTGTCCGTCGGCATAGTCGACCAGGCGATGTTCAAGGGCGGGGAGAGCGTCGGCGAGCTCCAGGCCGAGGTCGAGGCCAACCTGCGGCGCTACGTGGAGCTAGCGCGCAAGTACGGCTACGCGGCCGAGTCGCTGAGCGCCGTCGGCACCGACGTAGTCGAGGAGGCGACCGGGCTCTGCAGGCGCGCCTGCGAGCAGTTCCCGCGCTCGACGGTCTTCTCGGGCAATCTCGTGTTCGAGCGCGAGAGCTTCGTGCATCGGATCCTCCACAACGAGACGGCATTCGCCGTCCAGCGCAGGCTCCAGTGGGAGGGCATCACCAACGTCGTGCTGCCGATCCGCGTGAGGTAGGACGGCGGATTGTCTATTGCGCGCCGCCCCGGGCTGGCGTACAGTGTTCTCCATGCCCGCAACGGTGCTTTCGATCGTACCCCATCCAGATGACGCCGACTTCGCCGCCGGAGGCCTCCTCGCCAAGTACGCCCGCGACGGCGCGCGCGTCGTCGTCGCGATCGCGACGGACGGGGCCCGAGGAACTCTGGGCGCGGGAGGTCCGGCGCTCGCGGCCCGGCGGGAGGCCGAGGCCCGCGCCGCCGCGGCGGCCTTGGGCGCAGCCCAGCCCGTCTTCCTCGGCTGGCCCGACTTCGGCCTCGACGAGGTGCCCCAGGCCCAGGTGCGGGAGCGCCTAGTCCGCCTGGTGCGCGAGACGAGGCCCCAGGTCCTCGTGATCCAGGATCCCTTGGAGTTCGATCCCCATCCCGACCATCGGGCCCTGGCACTGGCGGCGTCGGATGCCGCCAACTTCTCCATGCTGAGCGCCCTTTATCCCGAGCAGGGCCTGGAGCCCTGGTTCGTTCCCGAGAAGCTCTTCTACTCGGACGGCTCCCCGCGCTCCGACTTCTTCGTCGATATCGGCGACGTCCTCGCGCTCAAGATCGGCGCCGTCCTCGCCCACGAGAGCCAGGTCGAGTTCCTGGTCGAGGACGTCATGCGCCAGGCCGAGGCCGCCGGACTGCCGCGCCTCGAGGTCGCCGGAGCCATGGAAGCGATGATGGACGAGTCGGGCGTACGCAGCCCCTCGGCCATCGTCGCCTGGGCAGTCCGCCAGAGCGCGGCCGCCGTCGGCGCGAGGGCCGGCTGCGCCTTCGCCGAGGCCTACCGCCGCGTGCGCTTCCACCCCTACGTCGAGGCTCTCATCCCGCAGCTGGGTCCCGAGGACCAGGAAAGGAAATGACGCGATGACCGAAAAAACCAACGAGCGCGTGCGCAAGGGGGCCCATGTCGCCTTCGGCACGCTCTTCGCCTTCATGCTGCTCCACCAGTCCGACCGGCTCCTCATCGGACCCCTCACCCAGAAAATAATCGACACCTTCAAGATCTCCTACACGCAGATGGGCGCGGTGGATACCGTGGCCCTCATCGTGGGCGCGCTCTGCTACCCGATCTGGGGCTGGCTCCTCGACCGCTTCGCGCGGCCCAGGCTCCTCGCACTGGCCTCCCTGATTTGGGGCGCCACCACCTGGCTCAACGCGATCGCGCCGACCTATCCCTTCTTCCTCCTCACGAGGAGCACCACCGGCATCGCGGCCTCGAGCTACCCGGGCATCTACAGCCTCCTCTCCGACTACTACCCGCCCAAGAAGCGGGGCAAGATCTACGGAGCCATCCAGATAGCCTAGCCCTTCGGCTACATCATCGCGCTGGTCATCGCGGGCATCGTCGGGGGGGCCTACGGCTGGCGCTCGGCCTTCTTCCTCACCGGCTCCCTCGGCGTCGTGATGTCCCTCATCATCTTCTTCTCGGTCAAGGACGTGCCGCGAGGCGCCTCAGAGCCCGAGCTGGCGGGGGTCGAGGACCTCTCGAAGTTCAAGTTCAGCTGGAAGACGGTCGGCGGCCTCTTCAAGCGCAAGAGCCTGGTGCTCCTCCTCACCCAGGGCTTCTTCGGCGTCTTCCCCTGGCAGGTCATCACCTACTTCTTCTTCACCTACCTCGCCAAGGAGCGCGGATACTCCGACATCGAGACCAACGTCACCATGGGCATCGTCATCGTGATACTCGCCGCGGGCTACCCGATAGGCGGGATCATCGGCGACTGGCTCTTCAAGAAGACGCCCAAGGGCCGCGTCATCGTCGGCGCCGGCGGCGTGGGCATGGGCGCGATCCTCATGTGGATCACCCTCCACGTCCCGGTCGGGAACCACCTCGCCTTCGGCATCATGCTGGGCTGCGCCGCGATCTTCATCCCCTTGGCCTCGCCCAACGTGCTCTCCTCGTTCTACGACGTGACCGAGCCCGAGATCCGCGCCACGACGAACGCGATCCAGAGCTTCATCGAGAACGTGGGCTCCGCCCTGGCGCCCCTGCTCGCGGGCTTCATCGCGGACCGCAGCTCGCTGGGCACCTCGATCTTGAGCATCTGCACGGTGGCCTGGGCCATCTGTTTCGTGTTCTACGTCTTCGTCGCCCAGTTCATACCGAAGGACATAGCCTCCCTGAAGGCCACGCTCGAGGGCCGAGCGTCGGACGCGCCATAGCCGTCCTTGTTGCAAAGGCCTTATTTCTGTAGAATTAGGCGCTAATGGCGAGGGTTCTTTATGGTGGTCGCGCTTAGCTTGCAATATATTTGACCTGGTATCGTGTCCGGGAGATCCGATGGGAAAAGTGACTGGTTTGGCATCCCTGGTTCTAGTGGCTTTTTCGGTGTTCTCTTGTTCCTCGCCGACATCGACCTCCCACACGCCCCTGACCAAGCCCGCCGCGCCCACGATCTCGAGCGCCACGGCCGGGGATGGACAGGTGAGCCTAAGCTGGGGCGCCGTGAGCGGAGCGTCAACGTACAACGTCTACTACAAAGCCGGAGCGACGGTCTCCACGAGCACGGGGATTGAGCTGGCTGGGGCCAGCTCGCCCAAGATCATAGGCTCGCTGATCGACGGGACCCAATACGCCTTCATCGTCACGGCAGTAAACTCCGCCGGCGAAGGCGCGGCCAGCGCGATCGTCACCGCTACCCCGGCTCCGACATCGACCGTCGCCGCGATTACGGCCTTCGTCCTCGACTCCCTGAACGGGACGCCGGTGGCCGGAGCGACGATCGCGGTGACGGACGCCTCCGGCGCCTCCGTGGACATCGGGAGCTCGTCTCTCTCGAGCACAGACGGAAGCTACGGTCCCTTCACCCTGACATCCGGCGACTCGTACACGATCACTGCAACCTCGCCAGGCAGGGCGGCATCGGCGATGCAAGGCTACATCGCCGTGAACGGCGGCACGGTCGCGCTCTACTGCTTTACATCGGGAATCGGCGGCGTCGCGGCGACTGCTCCAACTTTGTCATATGTCCAGTACTCGACCGACGGCACTACCTTTTCGCCCTTGACCGAAGGCGCCATCGTCAGCGGGCCCTTCCTGGTCAAGGTGAGCGCCTTCGGCGTC
>Ga0181529_10008431_pt1 | contig 10033 bp, 6 predicted proteins | sample PEATcosm2014_Bin_36_FD_119763 | JGI IMG/M metagenome (GOLD analysis project Ga0181529, IMG submission 119763) | Peatland microbial communities from MTU Mesocosm Facility, Houghton, MI, USA - PEATcosm2014_Bin10_30_metaG | ecosystem: Environmental > Terrestrial > Soil > Wetlands > Peat | place... | reverse complement strand
GAGGCGCAGGCGGCGCGCTCGTCATCGCGAACGGCAAGGGGACGTTCGAAGAGTGCGACATCTTCGCCAACGCGCAGGCAGGCATAGAGATCCGGGACGGCGGCGCCCCTGCAGTGCGGCGCTGCAATCTGCGAGACGGCAAGATGGGCGCGTTCATCTGGCAGAACGGCAGGGGCACGTTCGAGGATTGCGACATATTCGGCAACTCCTTCTACGGCGCGCAGGTGCGGGACGGCGGCGATCCGATCTTTCGGCGCTGCAATCTGCGCGACGGCAAGAGCACCGGCGCGTACGTCTGGCAGAACGGCAGAGGCACGTTCGAGGAGTGCGATATATCCGCCAACGCGTGGGCCGGCGTCGAGGTTGGAATAGGCGGAGATCCCCTTGTGCGGCGCTGCAAATTGCACGACGGCGCGAACTCGGGAGTCTGCGCAGGCAAGGACGCCAGGGGAACGTTCGAAGACTGCGCCATCTTCGACAATGCGGGACCGGGCGTCGATATAGAGCCGGGTTCCGGCGCGATAGTCCGCAGGTGCACGATCAGCGACGAGAGCGGGTCGGGTCAGTGACGACCGGGCGCGACCTCAGTCTATTCGAACCGAACATCTCTCGCCGGGGCATTCCTCACGTCGCTTCACGACCGGGCGCGGCCTCGGTCTAATCGAACCGAACATCTCTCGCCGGGGCATTCTTCGCGGCTCGAGGCGACCTCGGTCTATTCGAACCTCAGGGCGTCGCCATCCGCGTGACCGCTCACCGAAGACCCCTCCGCGATCCGTCCTGAGAGAAGCAGGCGTCCGAGCGGCTCCGCTACGAGCCGGGTTACGGCGCGCTCCATTTCGCGAGCCCCATACTCCTCGCTGAATCCTCGCCGGATCAGGACCTCATAGGCCTCATCGTCCAGCGACAGACCGATGCGGCGGGCGGCAAGCTGAGACCTGAGGCCATCGAGCGTCTTATCGGCGATCTCTCTGACCGCGTCCCGGCTGAGCGGGTAGAAGAAGACGCACGCCTGGATGCGGTTGACGAACTCCGGCGCGAGCGCCGTGCGGATCGCGGCCAGGGCGCGCTCCCGAAACGCGAAGGGCGCCGGCGGGGCCGCATTGGCCATGGCGCGGTCAGGGATTCCGGGCCGGCGCCCTCCGCGCGCGGTCTCCATGCCGAGATTGCTCGTCATGATGATTACGGCGTCGGAGAACGAGGCCGTCCGTCCGTGCGAATCCGTGAGGCGGCCGTCGTCGAACACCTGCAGAAAGATCTGCTGCACCTCGCGGTGAGCCTTCTCGATCTCGTCAAGCAGGATGACCGCCTCGGGCTGGCTGCGGATGCGGGAGAGAAGAGCCGGCTCGTCGTCATGGCCGACGAATCCGGGCGGCGCTCCGAGGAGACGGCTCTTGGCGAAGGCGTCGGCATATTCGGACATGTCTTCGCGGATCAGCTTGGTTTCGTCGCCCAGGAGGAAACCGGCCAGCGCCTTCGCCGTCTCCGTCTTGCCGGTTCCGGTTGGCCCCAGGAAGAGGAAGACGCCGGCAGGTCGGTTGGGCGGCTTGAGTCCCGCTCGCGCCGTGCGGATCACGTCGCAGACGCTTGCGATGGCCTCATCCTGTCCCTTGATCCGATTGCGCAGGCGCTCCTCCATCGTGAGGAGGCGCTCCGCCTCGCTGCCGCGCACCTGGTCGATGCGAATCCGGTAGTGCTCGGAGGCGGCGATCTCCACGTCGGTTCGATCCACGGACTCCGTCGGGCCGAGCTCGCTGAAGCTCTTGCTGAGGCGGGCGCGGGCGCAGGCTGCATCCAGCAGCGCCTTCGCCTTGTCCGGCAATCTCTCGTCCGGCGCGTACCGAACGGACAGGTCCACGGCGGCTACGATCGCATCGGTCTCGATCTTCAGCGGATGATGCGCCTGGAACGCCGGCCGGAGCGCGGTGAGGATCTCGATCGTCTGCTCGCGCGTGGGCTCCTCGATCCAGACCGCTTCGAATCGGCGCTGGATTGCCGGATCCTGCTGGATGTATTTCCGGTACTCCATCGTCGTCGTCGCGCCGATGCAGCGGATTTCGCCCCGGCCGAGTGCGGGCTTGAGCAGGTTGGCGGCATCCTCGCCGCTCGATTTTCCCGCGCTGACTATGGTATGGATCTCATCGATGAAGAGGACGACGTTGGGATCGGCGGCCTCCTGCAGAACCGCCTTGATCCGGTTCTCGAAGTCTCCGCGATATTTCGTCCCGGCGACCAGGTCGCCCATCGAGATCTCCACTATCCGGATGTTCCTGAACTCGGGAATGACGTTACCCCGGACGATCCGCTGCGCAAGCCCTTCGGCGACGCAGGTTTTTCCCACGCCGGAGTCGCCCACGAGGATCGCGTTGTTGCGCGCGTGCTGAAGCAGAATCTGGCCGAGCTTCAGGATCTCCTTCTCCCTGCCGATCGTGGGCGTGAGCTTGCCGTCCCGGGCAAGCTGGGTGATGTCCCTGCCGAAGGTGTCGAGCATGGGCGTGAGGCTTTGCGATATCTCAAGGCCTCGCTCCTCTTCATCGTCGGCCTGCCGATTGGGCCGGACCGGCGATATGCCCGCAGCCTGGAGCACGGCGGTGAGAAGCGCTTCCGGCGTGACATGATAGTGTTCGAGGACCGGCGACCAGACGGGGTTCCCGGTTTCCGCCAGCGCCCACGTCAGGTGGATCGGTCGGACGGTGCGCGCTCCGGATTCGACGGCCAGTCGTTCCGCGCGGCTGAAAAAGCGGCGCGATTCCTGGCTGCGATGCAGGACGCCGTCCGGTGGGCGTTGACCGCCTTTGCCGATAGCGCCGCGCAGCCGTCGCCGGAACCGCACCGGATCGATCCCGGCGCACTTCACGGCGATGCCGATCTCGAAGAACTCGGCTTCGATCACTGCGCGCGACCCGGCGAATTGGGCGTCTCCGCGCTCGAACAGCTTGTCCACCGGCATGTCGCACACGGTAGCGATCGCCATGAGGAAGTGCGCGGGAAGGATCTCTGAATACGCAGCGTTGGCCGCTTCGATGCCGGCGACATGCCATAGAATAATCAGCGCGTCCGAATAGTCCGCCATGAGTTCATTGCCCCAGTCGTTCGATGTTGGCCGGAGGTTGCCGGCTGCTCCATTCCGGCGGTCGGCGAGGACGTCCTCAAGCTCCGTCAGCCGGGCATCCCGGTCTCCGGCTGCTTCAGCCGGCGATCGAGAGGGTCTCCGTCTCCATTTCGGCCGAGATCTCGGAGCCGGAGCGCGGCAGCGCCCGGAGAACGATCGCGGTGATGTTGTCGTGCCCGCCGCGAGCGTTCGCCTCGTCGATCAGCGCCCGCACCGCGTCCACGGGGTGTTGGCCGGCAAGGGCGATCTCGCCGATCCCGGCATCCTCCACCATGTCCCAGAGGCCGTCCGAACAGAGCACGACGAGATCGTCCTCTTCGAGCGCAACGGTCCTGATGGCGGGGTTCTCCTCCTGGCCGAGTCCGATTGCGGCGGTGATGTGATTCCGGAGGCCGTGCGTCCGGAGCTCGTCCGCAGTTATCTCGCCGAACGCCACGAGACTGGCGCCGAGCGTGTGGTCGACCGTAAGCTGTCGGGCCTGCGACGCCCGTATGAGATAGGCGCGGCTGTCGCCCAGGTTCGCCACGTGGAGGCGGCGATCGGCGAGGATGGCGAGCACGACCGTGCAGCCGAGGCCCTTGCATTCCGGACGCTCTTCGGCGAGCGCTCGGACGGCTTTGCCCGCGGCGACCAGGGCGTTGCGGATCAGCACGTCGACCGCCTCGCGGCCGGATTGGATGGCCTCTTCGATCCTTTCGGCGGAGAGGAAGGCGTCGAAGATGCGCAGCGACTCGGCGGTGGCGTTTTCGCCTGCGGCCATGCCTCCCATGCCGTCACACACGACAAACAGTCCGCGATCGACGTCGCAGAGCAACCCGTCCTCATTGTTCTGCCTGTTGCGCCCCCTGTCGGTGGCGCCCGCGGCGATCACTCCTCCGGCCGGCCTGTCCGCCTCCACCGGCTCCAGGTCGCCCGGAGCGGCCGCGCTGTTGCCTCCCCACCACCGGATCCCGAGCCAGGGGTTCTTTCTCATCTCTTTTCTCCAGTCGGTCGCCGCGGCGCCGGTCCTCTGCTGCGCCGCCGGTCCTCTGCTGCGCCGGTCCTCTGCTGCGCCGTCGGACCTCTGCCGCGCCGTCGCTTCTCTGCCGTGCCGTCGGTTCTCTGCCGCGCCGGTTGCTTTACCCATTAGAACTCGTCTGCGCCGCGATTCTGCGACGATCGCGCGAATATCGCCGCAAAATCAGTCGCGCCATGCGCTTCAGGGCACGGCGAGCAGCTCGTCGCGCATGTCGGCGGCGCTGCGGTAGCGGTGCTCCGGATCCCGGGCGAGCGCGCGCTCAAGCACCCGCGTCAGCTCCGGCGGGGCGCCGGCCGCGCCTTTGACGGGAGCGATGCGGGCGCCTGCGACGGTTACGAACGGGTCCTCGCCCGCTCGAAAGAGATAGGGCGATTCGCCGAAGAGCAGCCGGCAGAGCGTCGCGGCGAGGCTGAAGAGATCGGCGCGATGGTCGCAGCCGCCGCCGTCCAGTATCTGCTCCGGCGCCATGAAGGGCAGGAGATCGTGGATATGGCCCGGCTCCGTAAGGTACGTCAGCCCGGCGTCGCGGCATCTGGCGGCGAGGCCGAAGTCGGTGATGCCGACCGAGAAGTCGTCCGCGCGCTTGTTGGAGATGAGGATGTTGGCCGGGCGCACGTCGCCGTGCACGACGCCGTGGCTGTGGGCGCACTCGAGGGCGTCCAGAGCGGCGAGGCCAATGCGCCTGACGCGCTCTGCCTCTGACGAGCCGGCGTTGGCGCGGAACCACTTCTCGGAGTCCATTCCGAGGACGTGTTCGGAGACGACGTAGAGGCAGGCGCCGGACCGCCCTGCGTCCAGCTCGCTTACGACGGCGGGATGCCTGAGCGCGGCTATCGTCGAGCTTCGGCGAAGGAACAGTTCGGAGGCGTCGTCGGAGAGCGCCGAGGCGTCGATCGAGCGGATGACGACGGACCGTCGGCCCTTTTCGTGCTGGCCTATCCAGAGATGGCCGTGAATTGTCTCGGCGAGATCTCCCAGGATCCGGTATCCGGGAATCTGCGGCGGCTCGCGCCGATCGGAGGGTGTCGGGGCGAGGCGTGAGCCGCCTGGAGCCGCCGGTTCTGCGGAGGTCCCGGTGGGCGCCGGGACCCGGTCCGGCGGAACGTCGAAGCAGGCGCGCAGGCGTGTGTTGCCGACGGCGATCTCGTCGCCGTGGTTGAGAAGGCAGGTGCGGACGGCGCGGCCGTTGACGAGCGTGCCGTTCTTGCCGCGCAGATCTCGCAGGCGGCAGCAGAGGGGCGTGCGCTCGAGGAGGAGATGGAAGCGAGACGCGGTGGGGTCTTCGCCGATGCGGAAATGGCACTGCTGCGACCGGCCGATGAGGTAGAGGCCCGGCCGTGTCAGGACGAAGGGCTCGCGATGTCGCGTATCGTCAAGCCGTTCGAGCTCTATACGCATGGTGGACCTCATCAGCTCATTGACGGGACGCCGAAGCCTGCGGGATCGATGGTTGCGGCTCGCCGCCGCAACGGATCTCATGGCGGGCGGACGGATACAGCTTGCCCGGCACCGGCAGGGTTCTGCAGCGAGAGGCGGCTTTCCTGCCTGAACCGCCTTCGAACCTCCGGCTCCTCACCGCGGGATGAGGGGGAATCTGGCCCTCCGGCGCAGTTCGATGCGAGGGCCTTCTTCCGAAGAGCGGGTCGGCCGTCACCCTGCGCGATCGGTGCGATTTGCCGGTCTCTAAGTGCCCCTCCGGAGCACCTGCCCGGGGCTGGGGATCTGAGTTTGGCCTGGCGCAGAACGGTCAGGCGAGCGACTTTCACCCGCCCGCGATTGGCGCCAATCTGCGCGTTTGACGGGCGCACGTAGGTATTGACACCAAGGCTGGCGGGGACTATAATCCGTCGTTAGTTGGAGTTCTACTTGCATCCAGTGGGGCCCGAATAACGACTTCACATAGCTCGTGGATGCGGCCGAAACCGGCGTCCTGCCTTATCATACGGGCGACAGAATCACGAGCGTGCCGGTGAATGGCACGTCCGTCTCATCCTTCCACTGCGCGGCCATCGGCCGGCGTGTCAGCCGCACCGGTGGCGGCGTATCGACCAGCTTCGTCTTCGACGGCGCGGCGGTGGAGAACAACGGCAGCGGCTACCAGAATCCGGCAACCTTCGGCAACCAGGTCGCAGGGACAGGCTCAACGGCCAGCGCTCTTCAGTGGCAGCGCGCCAATCTCTACCGGACGTACACACCAGATGCCGGGCTACTCCAAGCCGGGGTCCGCTACTACGACGCCCAGGCGAACCTGGGCCGGACGTTCGCCGCATCCTGCTCGCGGGCTGCCGGACCAGGTTCGGGCCGCCAGGCGTCCATCAGGCTGCAAGCGGATGGTGAACATGGAGAAATCGAAGAGATTCGGATGGGCGCAGTTCACCGAGCGCTGTCGACGGGCGGTCTATGTGGCTACCGAAAAGGCGCGAAGTTACGGCGACGCGGCCGTAGAGCCCGAACACCTGCTCGCCGGCCTGTTGGACGATAACGAAAACGTGGCGCATTGGATCCTGAATCGACTCGGCGCGAATCTCGTGCAGATGCGGGACGACATGGCTCGGCCTCTCACGAATAGGCTGACCTTCCGGAGCGAGGAAATGGCGCTGTCTTCAAGCGGCCGCCGCGTCATCGAGCGCGCGTATGCATGCGCCCGTCGGCTTGACGACAATCACATTGGTACGGAACACCTCCTGCTGGGAATCATCCAGATTGCGTCCGGCGACAGCGCCCTCGGCGGGATGTTGTCCCGTAATTCCATCAACGAGGATGCGGTCTGGTCCGTTATTGGCAAAATGAGACGGTCGTCTGGGCGCCCGGCAGGCGCGGGGAGTCGTGGCCAGGGCGGCCGATTGAAGTTCCCCGCTTTTCCGATCGTACGCCGGTCCAGGCGGTCCCGTGAGCGGGAACGGCCGGTCGAGGGACGCAGGGACCTGACGGACTGGCTGAGGACGTGCCAGGGAATCGTTGAGTCATGGTTCGCCGGCGCCGCGCCGGCGGGCCGACCCTGCACACTCGCCTGGGGATGCTTCAGCGGATACGTTCGTCGTTACCTGGCGCACGCCGACAAGATCGTCTTGAATCCCTATGCCTCGGACGCATGGCTCCGAATGGCAATCGCTCACGAGGCTACGCACCATGCGCTCCGGAAGTGGCCCGGCCTCGCCCGCTCGCTCTGGGTTCAAGAGATGTTATGTTGCCGAGCGTCCGTCGAGATAATGAGGCAACGGCGCGAAGATGCCTACGTGGACCATATCCTGGAAATGTATCGCAGCAAGGTCCCCAAATTGCCCCTCGCGGACGCAAAGGTGGTGCCTTCCTGGCGGGCACTGTTCTCCACGGGCGCCCGGCGTATGCCGGATGGTTACCATGCCGTACTCACGCTGCGCGGCCTGGAGTTGGCAGAACTGGTCGGATGGCCGGCGATGATCTCGCTGGCATTTGTCGGGAGCTGGGACGAGTGGCTCGGCAGCCTGCCGCCGGATATCGAACACGGTGCGGCGGAAATCCTTGAGCTGCCGCCCCGCGGCCCGGGGCGGCCCGATCGCACAATACCAGGTTAGATCGACGATGAGCGTTTGCAGATCGAATCGGCTCTGCGGGAGGACCGGTGCGCCTGCCCGGACGGCGCGGGTCCCGGCTCGCCGACGGCACCGCGCTGAGGCCGAGGAGCCGAGCGGCCCGGCGCCGCACCTCCTGCGAGCGAAACCACGGCGACGACGCCAGACCGGCCCCTGCGCGGCGATGCGGGCAGGGGCCGGATGTGTTGCACTCTTCTAAAGTATGCGGAGCGGGCGCTCAGGCCTTGTCGACGGTGGCGTGGGCGGTCTCGGCGGCATCGTCGATGGCGTCGTGCGCAGCCGACTGACCCCGGCGCAGCAGTTCGGAGGTCTTGTCCTGAACCTTCCCGATCTTCTCCTTCGCCGTCTGGGCGACCGTGCTCGACAGCTCCGTGGCGCGGTCCCGCACCGTGTGAGTCAGCTCCGTGGCTTTGTCCTTCACCTCGTTCGCTTTGTCGCCTATCGCGCGCCGCGTCGACTCACCGTCCTGAGGCGCGTAGAGCAGGGCGATGCTGGCGCCGGCTGCGGCGCCAAGCAGGAACATGACCAGACCAAATCCCGTATTCGAGCTTTCCCGGCTCATCTCTTTTCTCCTCTCCGATGTCTTCGGCCATCCCGGGCCTGCGGCAGCGCATCCATCACGATTCCAGTGTAAAACACCACGCGTCCCGCCAGCGGTCTCCCTCCCGGAACTGTTCGGGCAGAATCGCCGTCCGCCTGAACCCGGCCCCTTCCAGCGCCAATATCTTCGGCGCGTCGTCAGGATCGCAGTAGCACTGAGTGCGCCTCTCCGAGATTGGAAGAGCGCTCATCAGACGGCGCAGATCGTCGGGATCGACCGAAGGATGGCCGAACAGGTCGAGGATGCGCACGTCTCCCTTCCACCTGCCGTCCGGCAGCAGCGTTGCGATCGCCAGTACAGCGCCGGCCGCCGATTCAAGGACGAAGGACCGGGCATCCTGGTTCTCAATGTTTTGGACGAAGTAGCTGCAGAATTCGCCCTCCGCCACGGTAACGCCCCAGACGCCCATGGTCACGCTTCGGAGATAGCCGGCGCCAGGCACGCTCGCAAGAAGCGCAACAAGCGGCCAGTGCCTCCAGCCCGCGGCCGTCACCTCATGCGCCGGCTCGGCGAACAGACGCTGCTCGAAATCCTCCGCGCCGGGCGCCGCGTACCGCATCTTGCCGGGCTTAGCGTGCGCCAGATCGCGAAATCCGAAGCCGTGGTACATCCAGTAGGGCGCGCTCTGGTATCCCGTTCCAAGCAGAAGCACTTTTCCCTGCCGGGCGCGGAAATCCTGCATCTGCAGCGCCATAACGGCTTTGGCCACGCCCTTTAGACGATGCTCGGGCCGAGTGTAGACGTGGCCCAGGATGCCCGCGCCAATCCGCTCGACAGTCTGGATGTTGCAGACCAGCTCGCCGTCTATCGCGCCCACGTACCAGCGCGTCTCCAGGCCGTCGCACCGGCCCGCCAGCGCGCTCTCGATGTGGAACCCGTAGTGAGGCCCTTTATGGCCGAGCAGCGGGCGGATTGCGTCCGCCCGCTCCCTGTCCGGCGCCGTCACGCACTCGATCGTCAGCGTCTCGCCGGTCTTAACCTTCTCAATTCCAAGAGTTTCCCGCACGCGTCGCTCCTCCGTTACGGGGTTTTGTATGCAAGCGGAATGAGCTCGCGATAGCCTATCCGCTTGATGCCGAGCTGATCGAGGAGCTGCTTCGTCTGCGGATCCTTCATGATCAGATAGTCGTTGTAGCGGTTCTCCCAGGAGCCCATGATGTGCCTGGCCTCCTCGTCGTTGCCGCCCAGGTGCACGATTATCTCCGTCACGCCCGGCTTCAGGCTGCGGAACACGTCGTAATAGGCCTTGCGGCGCGCCTCAAGCCCATGACCGTCGATGCCCTGAACGAGCCGGTCGAGGAAGACGTAGCCCTGCGGCTTCAGCTCGTTGAAGACCTTGACCACGTCGCTTCCCATCACCTTGCCGATCGCGATCATCTCCTTTGTCGGCTTGGGCATCATGCAGATGAGGTTGTGCGCTTTGGCCTGGCGCGCATAGCCGGCCACGTATTTGCCCATGAAGAGCGTGCCCATGTGCGAGTCGACGTGCGTCGGCTTCATGTCGTACATCTCTGCCCGCTCGATCTGGGCCTTGACCTCTTTCTCGACCTCGGCCGCCGAGGCGTGCATCATCACGCCGGGCACCTCGTGCCACATGTAGCCCTGCTCGTCGATCAGGCCGGCGGCCTGGTCCTGCGGAGTAATGGGACGCCACCGGTACACTGACCATTCGCTCGTGAGCGTCAGGTGCAGCCCCAGGTCGGCGTCCGGGTGGGAGTGCATGTACTCCG
>Ga0181529_10008429_pt1 | contig 10036 bp, 12 predicted proteins | sample PEATcosm2014_Bin_36_FD_119763 | JGI IMG/M metagenome (GOLD analysis project Ga0181529, IMG submission 119763) | Peatland microbial communities from MTU Mesocosm Facility, Houghton, MI, USA - PEATcosm2014_Bin10_30_metaG | ecosystem: Environmental > Terrestrial > Soil > Wetlands > Peat | place... | reverse complement strand
GCCCCAACATCACGCGCAGCCGCGGATCCAGATACCCTCCGGTCAACGTCAGCTCGATGTTGCGCAGCGACTCCAGGCTCTCGGCAATGGGCAGCGAGTTGGTCACGATGTGCAGCGACTTCGCAGCCAGTTCGCGCGCCACTGCGGCCACCGTCGAGCCGCCGTCGAGAATTACGGTCTGTCCATTTTCGATCAAGCCCGCGGTGAGCCTGGCAATCCGGCTCTTCTCTTCGCTCAGGCGCACGCTTTCCACAGCGTAGTCGAAGGCGCGATTCGCCGGCGCCTGCACGCTCACCGCACCGCCGTATACGCGCTTCAGCACGCCTTCCGCTTCCAGTATGTCCAGATCGCGACGCACGCTTGATTCAGACGCGTCAAGTTCGCGGCCGAGAGTCTCCGAGTCGATGAAGTCCCGCGACTCGATCATCTGGCGGATTCTCAGTTGCCGTTCAGCAGCCTTCATCGTCGGTCCGTCTTGCGCCCCGTTTTGGTTCCCTCGCCCGCCGCGCCGTCCCGGTCCCTGTTTCTCACTTCCCCATCGCGTCCATCACAGCATCCGTCACCGACTTCACCAGCGATTCCAGATCGCCGTCGGTGGTCGCGGCGCTCCTGCCCGTGGGACCATCGCAGGGCGTCGGCGCGAGCGCGATCGAGCCCGGCACTTCCAGATCGGACAATTGGCACTCCTTCATCCGCGATGCGTCAAAGCGAATATCGGGAAGGCCGAGCTTCTTCTTGATGGCCAGCAGATCGTCGCCTTGCTTCTGAGAGATTTGCGAAATGGGAACGCCCAGTTGCGAAGCGATCATCAGCGTCCAGCAATACGTCTCCAGTACCTCGGCGTACCACTCGGCGTGCGTCACCGTGTCGGCCCAGCACACGATGCCGTGGTTCGACAGCAGCACCGTATTATGCGTCTTCACATAAGGCAGGACGGTTTCGGCAAACGCCTTCGTGCCTGGTGTTTCATAGGGCGAAACCGCAACTTTGCCCACGAAGACTTCGAACTCCGGAATGATGAGGTTCGGCGGCACGCTTCCTGTGATCGCGTAGGCTGTCGCATGCGGCGGATGGCAGTGCACCACCGCCTTCGCTTCCGGCACAGCCTTGTAAATCTCCAGGTGCAGCAGCAGTTCGCTCGTCCGCGCCTTCGAGCCGGCAATCTGCACGCCCTCCAAGTCCGTGAGCCCAATATCGTCAGGCGTCAGATCGTACTTGCTCACCAGGGTGGGCGTGCAAAGCACTTCATTGGGCCCAATGCGATAGGAAATATTGCCGCCGTTGCCGTCGACAAACTGACGCATCCACAACTTGCGGCCCACCGCGCAGATTTCTTTCTTGATAGCTTCGGCCTCAGGCGTCGAAAACAGCCGGCGATTGACAGCAGCCGGACCCGATGCTGTCGCCGGCGACGCGGGTTGCGCGGCCTGTTGCGATCCACCTGCTGCCTTCTCCATCACCAGCTCGATGCCGTGCTGCTGCAAAAAGTCGCGCGCCGATGGCGTAACGACACTGTTCGCGGCAACCACGATGCTCGTGGCTCCCGCCGTCACTGCGTCCTGCACATCGCGCATCGCAATCAGTCTGCGTTCGCCAAGATCGATGCTCTTTGTTCCGCTTTTCACTTCCCCACCTCGAAAAAATCTCTACGGCTTCACGTCTGCCGTGTCCACAATCAGCGCCAGGTACGCATCCACCGGTACCGGCGTGGGCCAAAAAGGATTGGACGCCTCGCGCCCCTCGGTAAACGCCACCATCTGTCCGGTGGCAGCGCCCAGCTCATCAACGGCGATCAGCGCCTTGCCTCCGCCCAGCCCATTCTTCGCGCGCAGGTTCTCCATCGTTACTGGCTCAACGATCTTGAGCGTCCGCCCGTGATACGACTCGACGGCCGGCGTGAGCGTCAGATGCCCGCGAACGATGCCCAGTCTCATGCCACGCTCCCGGTCTGCTGCATCGCATCCACCAAACCCACCACCACCATGCGTGCCGGCGTGTTGTTTCCCAGCTTCAGCCGCGCAATGTCGCCGTCGGTTGAAACCAGCACCGTCTCGCCGCGCGCCGCGCCCATCCAATCCACCACCACGTTCGGCTCGACTGCCGCGGCTCCATCGGCCTCCAGCCGGCGCGCAACCAGAAACCGGCATCCATCCAATGTCGGATGCTTCGCCGTTGCCACCACCGTGCCTTCAATCCGCGCCAGAAACATCCGTCGTCCCTCAGTCCCCGTTTTCTCGGTCCCGTGTTCCCTCGGTCCCTGTCTTCAGATAATCCTCAATGCATCGCCAACCACCATCTGCCGTTCGCGGGTAAACGTGAGCGGCGTGGTAATGCCCTCGCCCGTCGGCGTCGCGATGGTGTGGCTGAAATATCCCGGCCCGCCCACGCCCAACGATGCCGGCGATGCCGCGTTGTGAATGAACAAAGTGGTATTCATCGCGCGCGCCATGCGCGTTGCCGTTTCCAAATTGTTGGTGTGAATAATGGCCGTGTGCCGGTAGCCGTGCTCGGCCCTCACCGAGGCCGCAATGCCCGCATCCGCATCCTTCACGCGCACGATGGGAACGAACGGCATCATCTGTTCTTCCTGAACAAACGCATGATCCTCGCCAGTCTCGCCGAAGAGAAGATCCGTTCCGGCCGGCGCTTGCACGCCCGCGGCCTTGGCCAACACGGCGACATCTTTGCCGACCAGGTCCTTCTTCACGTGCGCTCGTGCGCAACCGCCTCCGCCGCCTTCAAACGTAAACGCGGCCTTGGTCAGCCGGTCGATCGCCGCGCCATCCAGTTGATACGCACCCGCGCGCTTCATCGCCGCGATAAACGCATCGGCCACCGATGCCACCACGAACACTTCCTTCTCGCCGATGCACAGCAGATTGTTGTCGAATGCCGCGCCGTCAATGATGCATCGCGCCGCGCGATCCAGATCCGCCGTTTCGTCTACCACCACTGGCGGATTTCCCGGCCCGCCCGCGATCACGCGCTTGCCAGAAAGCGCTGCAGCCTTAGCCACAGCTGCGCCACCGGTGCAGCACAACAGCGCCACTTTGGGATGATGGAAAATCTGTTCGGCAGCTTCGATCGTTGGCTCCAAGGTCGTCGTAAACACGTTGCCAAAGCCCAGTTCACGCTCGATCTCGCGGTTCCATAGTTGCAACGCGTACTTCGCCACATTCGCGCCCGAAGGATGCGGCCCGAACACCGCCGTATTCCCTGCGGCCACAATGTTGATGGCGTTCGAAGCCATGGTCGGCACCGAATGCGTCACCGGCAGCATCATCCCGATGACGCCCCACGGCGCGTGCTCAATAATGCAAAGTCCCGTGGTGTTGCTGCGCGCCTCGGTGTGCAGGGCGTCCACGCCCAACACAAACTTCATATTGGTCAGCTTCAGAATCTTGTGGTCGAGCCGCCCAACCTTGGTCTCCTCGAGTTCCATCTTGCCCAGCTCTTCGCGCCGGTCGTTGCAGATGCGGCAAATAATGTCGATGATGCGCTTGCGGTCTTCGAGTGGCATCGCCGCCACTTTCTTCTGCGCCTCGTACGCCGCATTCACCGCCTCGTCCACCGTGGCAAACACGCCATCGCGCGCCACCGCCAATTTTGGCGTCTGCGCCGCGGGCGCCGTCTGCATCTGCATGCGCAGTCGCGCCACCACTTCCTTCGCAATCTCCGCTATCACTTGGGGCGAAACTTGTTGTTGGGTCTGCATTGAAACTCTCCAAATTTCCAGCTACGGTTTTGCAACCGTTGCGCCGCCCACTTCAATCGTGTCCACAATGCCCACGATCACGGCATCCACGGGCGCATCCTTCGTCGTAGGCGTCAGGCGCGCGGAGCTGCCCTGCGTGAACAGCACGCACTCGCCCACGCCGGCTCCCACGCCGTCCACCGCCACCACGGAACTGCCTGAAATCTGCAGCTTGCCTTCTTTGTTGATATAAGGCTGGACCAGCAGCAGCTTCATGCCGCGGAACTTCGCGATCTTCTGCGTGGAAACCACGTTGCCGATGACTTTCGCTATGAACATTGCGAACCTCTTTGGTAGCCGCACATCTTCTGGGGCCAAAGCCCCATGCAGGATGGGCCAACCCTTGCGGCACGGCAAATGCCGTGCCCTTTCAAAAAACCCACGTCGCTTACTTCTGCAGTACGATGCTCAGCGAATCGTGCGGACGCGCAATCACATGCACGCTCTGCACTTCTCCGGCCGCACGCGCCGCCGCCGCGCCCGCGTCTACTGCCGCGCGCACGCTGCCCACGTCGCCTGTCACGTACACCGAGCACAGGCCGCTGCCAACTTTGTTCCAGCCCACAAATTTCACGCTGGCCGCTTTCAGCATCGCGTCCGTCGCCTGCACCAGGGCCACCAGGCCCTTGGTTTCGATCATTCCAAGTGCTTCACTCGCCATTGCGATCTCCCTTTTCTGTGCCTACTTCAACATGCTCTCGACCAGCGAATCGTGCGGCCGCGCAATCACGTGCGACGACACCAGCTCGCCCACAACCTTGGCCGCGGTCGCGCCGGCGTCTACAGCCGCGCGCACGCTGCCCACGTCGCCGCGAACAATGGCCGTCACGTAGCCGCCGCCGATCTGCACCGTCTTCACCAGCTCCACGCTCGCCGCCTTCACCATGGCGTCGCTGGCTTCCACCAGTCCCACCATGCCTCTGGTTTCAATTAATCCAATTGCTTGACTCATCTCGTCTCCTCGAAGTGCAGCCTCTACTTCTTCGCTGCGGTTTTGTTGCCCTGCACGAAAGACGGCAGCTCGTCGTGAGGCCGTGAGATCACTTGCACGCTCACCACCTCGCCGATTCTCGATGCCGCTTCCGCGCCCGCGTCCGTAGCCGCCTTTACCGCCGCCACGTCCCCTTCCACAAAGGCGGTCACCAGACCCGAACCTACGGTCTGCCATCCGGCGAACGTCACGTTTGCTGACTTGAGCATGGCGTCGGTCGCCTCAAACAGCGCAACCAGGCCTTTTGTTTCCACCATTCCCAGCGCTTGTTTCATCGCTTCCTCTCTTCTTCTGTAGCGTTACTACCCTTTTGCGTACTACTTGAAAATCTCCACGTCCTTGGTCAAATGCAGACCGCAGGCGTTGGCTTCGTCCGTATCCATATGCACGTTCAACTTCGACGTCGGATCGATGCGCACGTGCACGTTGTTGAATGTCACTCCCGAAGGCCCGCCCACGCGCAACTTCATCATGTCGCCCTTCTTCACGCCAAAGTACGCGGCTTCTTTGGGACACATGTGCGCATGGATGGCGGCGCGGATCACGCCTTCTTTCAGCTCCACCACGCCCTTGGGCCCGACGATCACCGCGCCCGGCGTGCCCTTGATGTCGCCCGAAAGCCGTACCGGAAGATCGTTGAAGCCCAGCATGATCGCGTCTGTAAACGCCAGCTCCACCTGCGACTGCTTGCGCATGGGCCCCAGAATGCGCAGGTTCGAGATGATGCGGCTGCGCGGCCCCACGATCGTCACCATCTCCTTGGCCGCAAAGTTGCCTTCCTGAAACAGCGGCCGGTCGAAGGTCAACTCCGTGCCCGGACCGAACAGCACATCCATATCCTCGCGGCTCACGTGCATGTGGCGTGACGAGGCCTGCACCACCAGCTCGGGTGCCTTGCCACCGCTGTCGCGCCCCAGGTACTCGAGCGCCACCTGGCGCACGATGCGCTCCACCGTCGCCCTGTCGATTACCGAATTCCCTGTGCTTGCCATAACTGTTCCTGTGTTGCCTTGCGCTGTGGTTGCCCCATCCTTTTCGTCCGCCGCGGCGGAAAAAGGGCGGGAGGCCTCAATTTCAATGGGCCACTGCAACCTGTTGCTTGTTGCCCGCTGCCTGCTCCCTGCTCTTCTTTACAACCTGAACGGTCTCACGTGCCAAAATCGATTCTTCGTTGGCGGGAATCACCAATACCTTCACCATCGAGCGCATCGTTGAAATCTCGCCCTCACCCTTAATCTCCGCATTCTTCTCTTCATCCAGCTCGACGCCGAAGGGCACCAGCCCCTTGAGCACCGCCGCGCGAATCACCACACTGTTCTCGCCAATGCCGCCGGAGAACGTGATCACGTCCAGTCCGCCCATCTCCAGCAGAAACGCGCCCACGTAATGCCGGATCGCTCGCACAAAAACATCCAGCGCCAACTTCGCCCGCGCACTGCCCTTGGCCGCAGCCTCTTCCAGATCGCGCAAATCCCCGCTCGTTCCGCTGATTCCCGCCAGCCCCGACTGGCTGCCCAGCAGCTTCGCCATCTCATCCGGCCCCAGCCCCAGCTTCTTCATCATGTGCAGCACGGCAAACACGTCGATGTCGCCCACGCGGTTGTTCTGCGGCAGCCCCGACTGCGGCGACGCGCCCATGCTCACATCCACAGCCACACCCTTTTTGAAGGCCGCCACGCTCGAACTCCCGCCCAGGTGGCAGGAAATGTGCCGCAAATCCTTGCGTCCCAGGAGCGCCGTGGCCCGCTCATTTGCCGAGCGGTGGCTGGCCCCATGAAATCCATAACGCCGGATCCCATACTCGGTCCGCCACTCGTAAGGCACCGCGTAGGTCGTCGAAGCCTCGTCCATGAACCGGTAGGGGAACGGCTCCATCACCGCCACCAGCGGCACGCCCGGCAGTTCCCGCTCAAAAGCCTTCATCGCGGCGATATACGGAGGATTGTGCGCCGGGGCCATGAACGAGAACTCTTCCATGGCGGCAAGAAGCGCATCATCAATGATTTGCGGTGCATTGAACGGCCCTGTGTGCACTGCTTTAAATCCCACGGCTTCAATTTCGCCAAGGCTCGCCAGAGCCTTCCCCGGCCCGGCAATCTCGCTCAGGCACTTATGAATGGCCGCCTGACAATCGCCACATTCCCCGCCCGGCTGGCCGATCCGTTCCACCCGTCCCTGCGCCAGCACCGTCTCGCCCTGGGCAGGGTCTTCCGGCATCTCAACCAGCCGGTACTTGAACGAGGTGCTGCCGATATTTGGGATTAGAACCTTCATTTTTGACTGTTCTTGAATGAAAATGAATGATACGATACATTATTCATCAGAGTCAATCGCAATTATGGCGGATTTTGAGAGATAATCCAAACGATGACGCCACAAACGGGCACTTCCGGGCGAAATTTCGCCAACCTCACCTCTTCGCTTGACCGCATCGACGAGCTGGGCATCGTTGGCGCCGGCGGCGGCGGTTTTCCCACGGCCATCAAGTTCAAAACCCAGGCTTCCCTCCTCATCGCCAACGCCGCCGAATGCGAGCCCCTCCTCCATAAAGACAAAGAACTCCTCCACCACCACGCCGAGCCCTTTCTGCGCGGCATGCAAATGGCCATGGAATTGGTCGGCGCGCGCGAGGGCGTGGTCGGCATCAAGGAGAAGTACCTCGACATCATCGCCGCGCTTGAGGCTGTTGCCCCCGCAGGCATCCGCGTGCAGCCGCTGCCCGACTGCTATCCCGCCGGCGACGAATTCATCCTCGTTCACATGGTCACGGGCCGCGTGATTCCGCCCGGTGGCCTGCCCAAGGACGTCGACTGCGCCGTCGCCAACGTGGAAACGCTGATGAACATCGGACTCGACCGTCCGGTGACGCACAAATACCTTACCGTCGCCGGAGCCGTCGCCACCCCCGTCACCCTCCGCGTTCCCGTCGGCATCACCATCGGTGAAGTCATCGACGCCGCTGGTGGCCCCACGGTCCCTGACTTCGGCGTTCTTCTCGGCGGCGTCATGATGGCCAAGCCCGCCCACGATCTCAACGTGCCCGTCACCAAGACCACCGGCGGCATCATCGCGCTGCCCGCCGAGCACGCGCTTATCCGCCGCCACAATGCGCCCTGGATGCACATCGCCAAGATCGGCCGCTCGGCCTGCGATCAATGCCGCTTCTGCACCGAGTTCTGTCCGCGGTATCTGCTCGGGCATCCGATTGAGCCCCATGCGGCCATGCGGTCATTGGGGTTTTCGCAGCCGGGCGACCTGACGGTGGCCACGCTCTACTGTTGCGAATGCAACCTGTGCACCATGTTCGCCTGCCCCGAGGATTTAGATCCCAAGAATGTTTGCGTGCAGGGCAAGCCGATCGCGCGCGAGCGCGGCCTCACCTGGAAAGGCACTCCCGATTCCATCCAGCCGCATCCCATGGCCGAATACCGCCGCGTGCCCATGCGCCGCCTCATGGCCAAGCTAGGCCTCGGCGAGTTTGTGAACGAAGGTCCGCTCACCGAGCACAGTTTTGCCCCGCGCAAAGTCACGCTGCCGCTCAAGCAACACGCGGGCGTTCCCGCAGTTGCAACGGTCAAGTCCGGCAGCACGGTGCGCGCGGGCGATTTGATCGCCGCGCCCGAAGCAGGTAAGCTCGGCGCGCGCATTCACGCCAGCATCGATGGCCGCGTCACCGTGGGCAGCGACGCGATCGTAATTGAAGCGTAAAGAGAAAGTGATCAGTGATCAGTTGTCAGTGGTCAGAAAAAGCCGGGTGCCCCCGGTCTCGATTTTGAGACCGGGGATAGCACGAACAAAAGTTCACCGGGTTTGTATCAGGGCACGGCTTTAGCCGCGCCGCACCGGGCACTAAGAAAGTTCGGGGCTTTAGTCCCTGCGCCAAGCACTTTGGGAACTGACCACTGACCACTGATCACTGACCACTAAAGAGGAATATCGAAATGCCGGAAATCAATTCCATCGGACTCATCGAGCTCTCCAGCATCGCCACAGGGTTCATGGTCGAAGACCTGATGCTGAAGGCGGGCACGGTCGAACTTCTCCTCGCGCGCAGCATCTGCTCGGGAAAATTCCTCATCGTCGTCGCCGGCGACGTCACCAGTGTGCAGGCCGCGCTCCTCGCTGGAGCCGCCGCGGCCGGCGCCTCGCTCATTGAGCGCCGCCAGATCGCCCGTGTGCACCCCACCGTGCTCCAGGCCATCTCGCAGACCGTCGACATTCCGCCCAGCCAGTTGCAGTCCCTCGGGGTCATTGAAACCTTCTCCGCGGCCAGCATCATTGAAGTGGCCGACGCGGCCGTCAAAACCGCCAACGTCACCCTCCTCAAAGTCCATCTCGCCATGGCCCTCGGCGGCAAAGGCTTCGTCGTCATGGCTGGCGACATCTCCAGCGTGCAGGCCGCCGTCGCCGCCGGATGCAAGGCCGCAGCTGAAGACGGCATGCTCGTAGGCAAAGGCGTCATCGCCAACCCCTCGCCCGAGCTCTTCAAGGAATACATCTAGTTCGCCCTTCTCACGCGCAGCCAGAACCTGTAGCGCCGGTCTCCAGACCCGGGGTCCCCAAGAAACGATTTTTGTTTCTTGGGGTGACAGACCGGGGTCCCCAAGAAACGATCTTTGTTTCTTGGGGTGGCAGACCGGCAGTAGCGGGGGTCTCCTGACCCCCGCCGGCCCGCGCAACTTTGTGCTTGACTCGCCGCAAACACGCTTGCGATGGTGAGTACAAACCTTCCCCGAGGAGGTCAAAACCGTGCGCAGGTCGATGGCAGTTCGCTTGACAAGTAGGTCGGTGTGTGCGGCAGTCGTTTCGCTCCTGGCGGCGCTGAGCGCGCGGCCGGCGGCGGCGCAGAACCTTTGGGCGGCCGTGGCCGTTTCTCCTTCCTCAGAGAACAACGGCGGAGGGCATGCGGAGTCGTCGCAGGCCGCAGCCGACCGTATCGCCCTGCAGCAGTGCCAAAAAAGCGGCGCCAGGGACTGCAAGATTGTCGCTTCGATCTCTCGCGGGTGTGTGGTGCTGGCAACACCGTCGGTTCCGGTCCCGAATCATTTTGGCTTTGGCAGCAATCCATCGCGCGAACTGGCGGCCTCGAACGCGCTGGCCCAGTGCACAAATGGTGGCGGCAAAGATTGCGGCGTGCGCATAGCGCAGTGCTCTTTCGACGACCCGCGCTGGGCGTCGCCGCTGCCGCTGCCGCCGGTCGTTCTGCCAGGAACGGTCGATCCTGCCCTTGTGGGCCTTTGGAAGCTCAATGCCAGCAACGGCATCTGGGTCTGGCAAATCACGGCCAACGG
>Ga0181529_10008427_pt1 | contig 10038 bp, 8 predicted proteins | sample PEATcosm2014_Bin_36_FD_119763 | JGI IMG/M metagenome (GOLD analysis project Ga0181529, IMG submission 119763) | Peatland microbial communities from MTU Mesocosm Facility, Houghton, MI, USA - PEATcosm2014_Bin10_30_metaG | ecosystem: Environmental > Terrestrial > Soil > Wetlands > Peat | place... | reverse complement strand
TGCGAAGCACCCGTCGGGCCGTCCCGGCAAATGGGACCCGTCCCCATTTCTCTCGCGGCATCGATCAACGCTAGCATCCCCTGATCGTAGCAGTATACGCGATTCCGTCTAAACCGGGAGGGCCTGCCGCTCTACCCAAAAAACACGAAAACTGCTAAACTGAGGCAGTGGTGGCGGGATGCAACCGCCGCCAAATGTGTCTGTTTTTTGCCACCCGACTTTGGGAGGGAGCCCATGAGTACCCGCATTCCACTTCGTACCACGCACACGAAAGCCAAGGACCTTGCCGACAAACTGGACATGAGCACGGCGGAGATCGGCTTATCGGTCCGGACAACGAACTGTCTGGAGGACCGAGGGATTTTCACGGTCAACGATCTGCTCCATTGCACGCGTGATGATCTATTGAGCATCTCCAACTTTGGCAACAAGACGCTAGAGGAAGTGTACAAGGCATTGGAAGGGATCGGCTTTTACCGCGGAGGGAAGCGGGAGCTGACGGCCGCTGCATCATAGACCTCCTGCGCAACTGCGGCGACGGCGGACCATGCCGTGGGGGCAACGTGGACACGCGCGGGGGACACTCCCCCTGGACGCCGCGGAGAGTTTCGCTTTGGCACGCAGTTTTCGTTATTACGGGAAGAAACGAGGCAATCGGCGAACCGGCTCCCCAGCATTGGGTAGAGCGGGCGAGGCGATATTCTGGGCCGTGTTGCTGTTGTTGGGTTGCAGCGGCACGATCGTGCTCTTGCTCCAGTTCGTTGTGCCCGAGTGGCGCGTCAACCACGAGTTTGTTACCACAACTTGCAAGGTGGTCGACAAGCGCATCGGCGAGCGTCGCGGGGAGGACGGTCCGTTGTTCCGTCCCGAAATCAAGATCGAGTACGAGGTCGGCGGCACAACCTATCGCGATTGGCACTACGATATTCATCACCATAAGATCGGCGGAGGCTATTCCAGCGGGCGAGAGAACGCGCAGGCGGTCCTCGACCAGTTCCCCCTCTCCGGCACCGCCACGGAAGCGCGCTATCCTTGCTGGTACGATCCGATGAATCCGTACGTCGCCGTGCTGGTGCGCGGCTATCGGCGGTGGGTATGGTGGGCTTTCACCGTGCCGGCTTCTTTTGTGGTCATCGGCGCCGGTGGTCTGATCTACACGCTGTTGCAATGGGGCAAGTCGGCCGAGCACCGGGCGGTGATGGCCCAGCGGGCCCAAGAACGTGATTTTTTCGGCGCCAACGCCAGCGAACCGTCTCCTTACCTCTTCGTTCCGGCGGGGACGGACATCACCAGCAGCCCCGGCACACGGCTCAGCTTCCGGCTGCCGATGACCAAGTCACCGGGCTGGGCGTTGTTCGGCGCTTTGGTCTTCTGCGTGGTCTGGAACCTGTCGGTGTTCGCCGCCATTCTGATCGGGCTGCGAATGGCCGGCCGCTTCGGCTGGTTCCTCGCAATTGTTGTCCCGTTGGGTCTCATTGGACTCGGAGCGATCGTGCTCTTCCTTCGGCAACTCCTGGTCGCCGCCCGCATCGGGCCGACCTTGCTGGAAATCTCCGGCCACCCGCTTCAGCCGGGCGGGCAGTATCGCCTGTTCTTGTCGCAATCCGGACGGCTGACGATCCGCGATATGCGCGTGTCGTTGGTGTGCGAAGAAACGGCCAGCTATCGCCAGGGAACCAACTCCCGCACCGAAATCCAGGAAGTGCAACGTTACGAGCTTTTCCGCCGCCCGCAGTTCGCCATCGAACGTGGGGTGCCGTTCGAGATGGAACTCGATTTCAGCGTGCCCGAAGGAGCCATGCACTCCTTTAAGGCCGACCACAACGAGATCAACTGGGCGGTGACCGTCGAGAGCGACATGGTCGTCCGACCTAACTACAAACGCTCCTTTCCCGTAATCGTTCTTCCGGCCCAGGGGGATCTCGGCCGATGAGTGCGGAACCGACAGTCGTGATCCGGCTCGATGGCGACGGCTTCGTGTACCGGCCGGGCGAAACGCTTTCCGGCCAATACTGGATCGTCTCGCGGGATACCAGCCCGGTGAAGGCCATCGAAGTATCCGTGCTTTGGCACAGTGAAGGCAAGGGCGACGAAGACATGGCCGTCCACGAGTTCTGGCAGCGTGACGCCGACGAGCTCCATCCGATCGACCCCGGCCAGCCCGAGCGATTCCGCACCACGTTGCCCCAGAGCCCCTTGAGTTACGAGGGGCAGATGATCAAGCTGCGCTGGTGTGTGCGGGTGCGGGCGTTCCCCTACCGCGGCAAGGAACTGGTGGGCGAGCGGCAGTTCCAGCTCGGAAACGTGCCGCCGGTGAGAGTCCGTTCGCCGGCGTGATTTCCTTCTTATGGCAGTGGACGGTTTAGCGGCCGACGGTACGTCGGCCTTTTATGCCCGCTGGTGGCCGACGTACCGTCAGCCGCTAAACTCACACTTTCGACGGCACTGGCGTGCTGCTGCTCGGCGATGAATATCCCTTCAGCCCGCGACAACCCGTTTTCCACCCGGCGCGTACGCCCCGGCGCTATTCCCTTCCTTTTTCCGCCGGGCCAAAACGCGGAGGCGCTGGTCGACCGCTTGCGGGAGGCCGGCTGGTGGGGCGAAATCGTCGGTCGCCACGGTTCGGGTAAGTCCACCCTGCTGGCCACCTTGACGACCGCCATCGAGCGCGCCGGCCAGCGGACGGTGCTCATCACCCTCCACGATGGCCAGCGTCGGTTGCCGCTGGATATCGAGCGCGACTGCCGCCTGCGGCCTCCCGTAGTCCTGATCGTTGACGGCTACGAACAACTGGGCCGCTGGCGCCGGCTGCTGCTGAAACGTTTTTGCCGTCGCCAAGGAATAGGGCTCTTGGTTACCGCCCACGAGTCGATGGGACTTCCCCCGCTCTGCCGGACCGTGGTCACGCTCGAACTGGCCGAGCAGATTGTCCATCAGTTGCTGGGCGATCAGCCGTGGCCCTTCCTGCCCGCCGAAGTGTCCCGATCGCTGTCACGGCGAGGCGATGATTTGCGGGAGATGCTGTTCGATCTCTACGACCTTTATGAGCGGCTACCTCCGACCGCGGGTCAAAATATGACCTAGGTTTGACTATAGTAGGTTGCGATCGGCGTCTGGCGGCGCAATCGGTACAAGCCAGAAAGCTTGCCCGGTCCGTATAATGCGCGCAACCAGAAAGACCAGCCATCTGTAGCATCGCAGGCTGGCAAAAGCTTGACAATGTGCTGCGCTTGCGGTTTGATTACAGGGGTGGCCTATTTTTCCGCGTAGGGAGGTGAAGCCATGTTGCGTGTAACGGTGCGTGTTCTGACGATGGCCGGCGCAATTGCGGCGGCTGTGCTAATGGCGCCAGCGTGGAGCGTGGGGTGCCCGTTTTGTTGGCATCATACTGCCGCGCCGGTAGTGGCGGCGCCCGCCTGCACAACGTGTGCGCCGACGACGGTCGGGTACATGCCCACGAGCATCTACCGCGCGCTGTACGCCCCCGCCGTCGTGACGCCGGTGGCCCCGTGCAGCACGTGCGCGAGCTACGCCGTCACCACGTATCGGCCGTGGTATGGCGGCTGGACGAACTATTCCGCGCGCTTGGTGCCGTATACCACGTACCAACCGATCTATAGCGCCTACCAACCGGTCTATGCGGCAATGCCCGTTGCGGCGTGTTCAGGTTGCAGCACGTGCGCGAGTTGCAGTCCGTGCTCCAGTTGCAGTTCGTGTGTCAGTTACAGCCCCTGTGCCAGTTGCAATACGTGTGCGAGTGGTGTCCCGAGTGTGGGATGTAGCTCGTGTAGTGGCGGCGGTTGCGGCGCGATAAGCTACGCTGCGCCGACTCCGCCCTGCGCATCGTGCGCAGCGCCAGTGATGGCTGCGCCCGTGGTAGCCGCACCTATGGCACCTGCGCCCATGGTAGCCGCACCTGTGGCGGCTCCGCCCGCGGCAGCCGTGCCCATGACCGCCGCGCCTGCGCCAATTCTTAGCGGGCCGCCGGCGCTGCCCGCGCAGGCTCCGGCTCCGCAGAATGCCGCGCCGCCGCAAACTTTCCAGGAGAAAACACAGAAGCCGGCAACCGACCAGGATGTGAAACCGATCCCCCATCCTGACACCCAGTTGAACTCGATGCCCGCGCCACTGTTGTCCGATCCGCGTGACCGGACGGCGGCTCTGCCGGATTATTCATCGGCCAGGATTCATCTGGTCGCCTCGCCGGTTCTGGCGGCTCCGCCGCAAGACAACGACGGCTGGGTGCCGGCGCGAAACTAAGCAAGTAGGACACACCGGAGTTCCGGAGACCCCTGCGGCCCGCCGACCACGTTGTCGGTGGGCCGCCTTTGTTTCTTGGCTCTAGCTCGGAGACAAAAGATTGACCGAGATTGGCCGTTTTTCGGCCGGTGTCGCCGAGGGGAACGGCCTCCGGCAGTCTTGCCGCGGCTAGCCGAATCTCGGCGACTCAGCTAAACTGAGCGAGGAAAAACACAAGTCGCGAGCCGCAGACTAGTCCTATGCCCGCCAATCTCACCGCACAGTATCTTAAGGCCGAGGAGGAGTACCGTCGGGCGACGACCCCGGAGGAAGAACTGCAATGCCTCCAGGGGATGCTCAAGGAAATTCCCAAGCATAAGGGGACCGATCACCTTCAGGCAGAACTGAAATCGAAGATCGCCAAGCTCAAGCGGGAGCTGATCACAGAAAAGAGCAGCGGCAAGACCCGCGGTTTTCGCATCCCGCGACAAGGCGCGGGAACGGCCATTCTGCTCGGCGGCCCGAATGCCGGTAAGAGCCAGTTGATCGCCAGCCTTACCCGGGCAACGCCGGAAGTGGCGCCCTATCCTTTTACCACGAAGGTGGCTGCTCCGGCCATGATGCCGTGGGAGGACGTCACGGTGCAGTTGATCGATACGCCGCCGATCACCGCCGACTACATGGATGCGCTCCTGCACGGGCTGATCCGTGCCGCCGATCTGGCCTTGCTCATCGTCGACCTGGCGAATGACGATGGGGTCGAACTGTGTCAGGACGTGCTCGATCGGTTGTCACAGACCCGCACCCGGCTGGCGGCGCAGTCCTCGCTCGACGAGCAAGACGTGGGCCTGTCGTACACCCGCACGTTCGTGGTGCCCAACAAGATCGATGCCCCCGGTGCCACCGAGCGGCTGGATTTGCTGCACGAGTTGCTCCCCCTCGATTTTCCCGAATATGTGATTTCGGCCGAGCAGGGCACCGGTTTGGAGGTGTTGCGGGAGGCGATTTACCGGTCGATGGACGTGGTGCGGGTCTACTCGAAGCTACCCTCGGCCAAAGAGCCCGACCGCGATCGTCCTTTCACGGTCCGCCGCGGCAGCACGCTGCTGGAAATGGCCGGCCTGGTCCACAAAGACTTTTTCACGGGATTGAAATTCGCCCGCGTCTGGGGCTCCGCCGTCCACGACGGCACCCAGATCAAAGGCGATTACGTTCTGCACGACAAGGACGTGGTGGAATTGCACTTATGAAACAGGGATTGGGAATTGGAAGCCTTAATCTCAAATCTCAAAGCCCTGCGCCTCTCATGACCAATTACGAAATCGCCGCCGTCTTCGAACGTGTCGCCGACCTGCTGGAGTTCCAAGGCGCCAACCCGTTTCGGGTCCGCGCCTATCGCAACGCGGCCCGGACGATCCACGATCTCAGCGAATCGGCGGCCGATATCGTGACCGATCCCGAGCGCTCGCTCACGCAAATCGCGGGCATCGGCAAGGACCTGGCGGAGAAAGTGGCCACCTTGGCCCATACCGGCTCGCTGCCGATGCTCGACGAGCTCCTGGCCCAGACTCCCGAAAGCGTTTTGGCGATACTCCGCGTGCCCGGCTTGGGACCCAAGCGGGCGGCCCAACTGTATCAGCAGTTGAAAGTCGCCACCTTGGACGATCTCCGCGCGGCCTGCGAGGCGCACAAGATTCAGGAGATGAAGGGTTTCGGAGCGAAGACCGAGGCCGTCATTTTGCAAGGGTTGGAAATTGCCTCGGAGGCCGGACGGCGAATTCTCTGGATTGAGGCCGACGAGCACGTGCGGGAAATCCTGGCCCACATGCACGGCTGCCCAGCCGTGGAGGAGATCGCCGCCGCCGGCAGCTACCGGCGCGGCAAGGAAACCGTCGGCGATCTGGATTTCCTCGTCGTCACCGGCAAGGTCAACGTCGTGATGGATCATCTGGCGAAATTCGATCGGGTGGCGTCCATTCTCGCCCGGGGTGACACGAAGATGTCGTTGCGGCTGAGCCCCGGCATACAAGTGGACCTGCGTGCCGTTGCCGCCAAGTCGTTCGGCGCTGCATTGCAGTATTTCACCGGCTCGAAGGAGCACAACATCGTGCTGCGGGGCCGAGCCAAGGCGCGAGGACTGAAAATCAACGAGTACGGCGTGTTTCGCGGGGAAAAGTTCCTCGTCGGCCGCACGGAGGAAGACGTCTACGCGACGCTGGACCTGCCGTGCTTTCCGCCCGAGTTGCGCGAGGCCCGCCGGGAGTTCGAATGGGCCGACGCCGGAGCGTTGCCCAAACTGGTCGAAGCGGGCGACATCCGCGGGGACTTGCACATGCACAGCACCTGGACCGACGGCCAGGCGAGCATCGAGGAAATGGCGGCCGCCGCCAAGAAGCGCGGCTTGAAATACGTCGCCATCACCGACCACTCGAAGCGGGTGACGATGGTCGGCGGGCTGGACGCGCGGCGGCTGCGGCAACAATGGGCCGAAATCGACAAACTCAACGCGCGACTGAGCGGCATTACCGTGCTGAAGGGCATCGAGGTCGACATCCTCGAACGCGGCGGGCTCGACCTCTCGGACGACGTGCTGGCCGAGGCCGACTGGGTCGTGGCCAGCGTGCATTACGGCCATCAGCAGTCGCGCGAGCAGATTACGCGCCGGGCGGTCGAGGCCCTCGCGAATCCGCACGTCGCGGCCCTCGCCCATCCTACAGGCCGGCTGCTGTTGGAGCGGAAGCCTTACCAGATCGACATGGAGGCGGTAATGGAGGCTGCCCGCGACCATGGCAAGCTGTTGGAATTGAACGCCCATCCCTCGCGGCTCGACTTGGACGACGTGGCCTGTGCGGCGGCGAAGAGTTACGGCATTCCCATCGTCATCTCGACCGACTCGCACCGACCCGAGGGACTGGAGGCGATGCGTTGCGGCGTGCAGCAAGCGCGCCGCGGCGGCCTGACGAAGGCCGACGTCGCCAACACCCGCACGTGGCCGCAGTTGAAAAAGCTGCTCCGGAAGGCATAGTCCAGCTTCCGAGAAGTTTCTCACCTTGCCGAACGCCGCTTACAGAAAAAGCCCACGGGCTGGCCGCCCGTGGGCTTTTGGTGAACTAGCGATAGAACGCACACCGGCGTCAGCCAGCCCCCGGCATTTCCAAGGTTTTCGTGCGGGCGCCCAACAACGACAGCAGCAGGTACAACACGAAGCCGACGACCATCGCAGCCACGGGCGGCACGGGCACGTAATTCTGCCAAGCGGCCAGCGCGGGAACCATCCCCGCCACCAGATTGAAGGCGCCCACGGCGAAGCCAATGGCCCAAGAGATCCAGCCGGCGGGATTGAAACCGGCGCGGGGCCCCGACCATTTTCGCCCGGCCAGCAAGTAATCCGCCAGCATGGCACCGCAGACTGGGCCGAACGAGGCGCCGATGACGACGAAGACCCAGATCACTTTCCCGACCACTCCGGTGACGGCCAAGATCACCGTCACCAGCGTGCCCAGGCCCACCGAAAGAAATGGATTGACCTTAGGCATCGTGGTCTTGAAGCTGTTGGCGGCGATAAAGGCCGAAAAACACGCCCCGGGGAACGACGAAATGGCCAGGCCGATCATGGCGGCGTTGGCCAGTTGCGCGCCCAACAGGTTGGGCATGAGCGTCACCGGGTTGAGAATGCCCTGGTTGCCGGGAGCGACCATGTTGCTGCCGTAGGCGCCGGCGATGATCAACATGGCCGCCCCGCTGGCAATGATGGTTGTCAGGGCAATTCCTATTAGTCCGCCCCAATGCACGTCGGCTTCATTACGGCTATTCGAGGCGATGTCGGTCCCCGCCGCCCCGGCAGTGGCAAAGAACCCTACCACGTAAATGCACATGACTCCGATCACCTGCCAAGGGGTTAACGGTGCCGGGGCGGAGCTTGCCGCAGCAGTCTTCTCGAGCGCCGCGGCCGCTTGGGGCGGCGTGGCGTTGATGACCTTCGCCGGCTCGAAGCCGCCGAGGCCACCGCAGGTCTTTGCCAACAGAATCACCATCACCACCAAGGGAATCAGCGGCAGGTAGGTGGCCACCCGAGCCACATACTGAATGCCTTTCAGGGCAATGAACGCCGCGATCACGGCAAACGCGGTCGCAATAAGTCCATGGGCCACACCCGGCACGATCACTTCCTTGGCCCCCGACGGAAGAACCCGCATGCCGATGCCGAAACATTCGCAAAGCACCTTGCCCACGGCGAAGGCGTTCACGGCGAGCCAGCCAAATTGCAACAACCCCATGAGCAGCCCCGGCATAAACAGACCGCCCTGCGCTCCGTACGTCGAGGTGCCGACGACGTACAACGGAAACCCCGTTTTCATGCCCAACATGGCGGGCACTAGATAGTAGAAAAAATGGCAGATCAACGCGGCGATGACCAGGCCGAGCAGTGCGTAGCCCAGACCGGCCGACAACACGCCGCCCGGTGTGCCCTCGCCTTTGACCGACTCCGACCAGAACACAAACCAGAGCATGATACCGGCATAGGTCGGTGCGATCGTTTTGTACCACGGGGCCCGGCTGGCCAAGGGTACCGGCTTCGCCGCGGCCAGATAGGACGGTAAACTCGACATAAGCTCCCTCCTCGAAGTCATCTGTGAAGTGGAACCCGCTCCTCCGGCAGCCTGCCCGGCGCCATCATTGCTGGCAATGCTGTCCGTCTACGGATTGAAAGTATACAAGCTACCCCGCCGAAGTAAATTAACAAACGGCCCCCATGACGGGCCATTGGCAACATTGCCCGCGAACTTCCCGCGTAGACGGGTCCGGCCAAAACTTCGCCAAACTTGCCTTGACCGCCAAAGCGGCACCAGAGTACCATACCCCGCCTATTTTCTCAAGTCGCGGAACGGTGGCAACTCATGACGCCGGCCTATCGAAATTCATTGGCCCTCCTACTGCTGATGGCGCTCGTGGTGCGCGTGGCCGCCGGCTGCTGGTGGCAGTCGCGGCTCGATGGGCAGTTCGGCATGGGCGACAGCGAAAGCTACTGGACGCTGGCCCGCACCATCGCCGAGGGAAAACCCTACGTATATGGATTGGACCATGCCCACGTATTCCGCACCCCCGGCTACCCGCTGCTTCTGGCGCCGATCCTACGATTGGCTGGCGACGGGCGCGGCGGCGTGCTGCTGGCACGGGCCGAGGCCGCGTTCATGGGCGTTCTGGCGGTGGCGGCCGTCTGGTGGCTTACGCGATCGCTCTTCGACGACCGTGCCGCGCTGCTGGCAGCCGCAATGGCATCGTTCTATCCGGGCGCGATTGTCGCCAGCATGCTTATCCTGAGTGAGGCCCCATTCTGTCCGCTCATGTTGCTGCAACTCGCACTCTGGACCCTCGCCTGGCGTGCGCCCGAGCGGCGACAAACAACGATCTACGGATTTGGCGGCGGCTTGGCGGCGGGGGCGGCTACTTTGATGCGTCCCAGTTGGCTGCTGTTCACGCCGCTGGCCGCGGGCGTGGGAATGCTGGTCGCGCTCCGACACCCCCGCCATGGCAACGGCGGAGCGTTTGATGGCAAGAACTTGCACGACGGGAATTCGTTGCAAAGTGCATCTGAAGTTCCAGGCACGATGCTTTCTCGCCACTTCCTGATTGCCTGCTGGATGATGTTGGGGCTCATTGTGGCCATGCTGCCCTGGTGGGTGCGAAACGCTCGGCTCACGGGCCGCTTTGTGCCCACCACGCTTCAAGTCGGCGCCAGCTTGTACGATGGTCTGAACCCCAACGCTACCGGCGGCAGCAACATGGATTTCGTGCCGC
>Ga0181529_10008426_pt1 | contig 10038 bp, 10 predicted proteins | sample PEATcosm2014_Bin_36_FD_119763 | JGI IMG/M metagenome (GOLD analysis project Ga0181529, IMG submission 119763) | Peatland microbial communities from MTU Mesocosm Facility, Houghton, MI, USA - PEATcosm2014_Bin10_30_metaG | ecosystem: Environmental > Terrestrial > Soil > Wetlands > Peat | place... | reverse complement strand
GTCTCAGTTTTGAAAGGGCACGGCTTCAGCCGTGCCGATAAGGCCAATAAAATGAACGGGGCTTTAGCCCCCGAGGGATGTTTTTCGAGGAATTGAGCGACAGACAGCCCTTTTTCCGCAGCCTCTCTAGCCGTGCCGATAAAGCCAATCAAATGAGCTGGGCTTTAGCCCCTGCTAAAGCTTATTCCTGCTCTTCACTCGCATTCGGGCCTTTTTCCGCAGCCTGTTTAGCCGTGCCGATAAGGCCAATCAAATGAGCTGGGCTTTAGCCTCCGAGGGAAGTTTTTCGATGGGTTTGGCAAAATGCAGCCCCTTTTCGCAGCCTGTTCAGGCACATGAATGAGGCCCCCAAAAGGGTTGGCCTTTAGGCCCGGGCGTCCAACGGAGTCGAAGGACCTGCGGTTGCCTTTCCTTCTTCTGAAACGAACTTCTGACTCAGAACACTATCCGGGTTTCGAGAAATCTCTCGTCAGCTTGTCGCGCGTAACAGGAATTTCTGCGGCCGCAAAAAATAACTCCCGGCTGCAAACGCCAATAGAACCAGCGGAGCCAGTCCAACAAGCAGAGGATCTTGCACGGCTAAGTGGGAGAGAAATGCATCGAAAAAGTCGAAAGTGAGCCCGGCGTATGCCCACTCGCGCACCAATCGCGTGCCAGGATGCAGCAGAGCCGCAACGGCCAGCAATTTCCAGACGCCCATAATGATTGCCAGGTACGGCGGATATCCAAGGTGCCCCAGTCCCTGAATTACGCCGGGGATGCGCATCAGGTCGAGTACGCCGTTGGGAATGAGCCACAGTACAACCAGGCCGGTGCAAAACCAATATCCGTATCGCTTCAGCATGGATGAGACCCCTCTGCGGGCAGAATACGGATCGCCCGTGCTGGTGGCAAGACATGAACTCAGGTTCGGGAAGGAAAACGTTCAAAGCCGCAATGCTGCCCTGCTCCAGGCACTTCATTCATGGCTTGAATGCAATTCCGGCTCAATTGATCCGTCAAGCGGCCCAAAATCGATGTTGGACCCGAATCGTCGCCAGCCCGGAATACCGCGAGGCTACCCCGGCCCACTCGCAGGCATATATCCGCATTTCAGGCGCAGAATCCACCCCAAAATGCACGCTTCGCTTCCCCTCCTTCCCGGCAGCCCGTTGCAGTCAGCCGTCAAATGCGACTCGCTCTCCCGCTCGAAATGCTATAGGCTCGTAAACGTATGGAGATCACCTGCACACGTTGTCACCGGGCCGTGGAAGATGAAAGCTGCTATTGCGCCGCTTGCGGTCTGCCTAAGCTCACTTATTCAACGGACGAGCCGAATGGGCAGATTCAGCCCGAGCAGTGGAACGATGCCGTGCGGGATGCGAGCGCCATCGATTGGAAGCTTGCCCAGCGAACGGCGATTCTGGTTGCAGTTCCGGCAGGGATGCTGTGCTCGATGGTTTCTCCGGTGGGCATCATGGGGCTGCTGTGGATGGCCATTGCCGCTCTCTGGACCGTCATCCTCTACGTGCGCAGGAAACAGTCGGTGTGGATCACCACCGGCGCGGGGGCGCGTATCGGGCTGGTGACCGGTTTGCTGGGAATCTGGACGGCTGCCGCCACCTCCGGCATCGCGCTGCTCACCATGCGCTTTCTGCAGCACCAGGGCAATGCATTCGACGCGCTCTGGCAGTCCATCGTGAATGAGAGTGTGGTTCCGCAGTGGACCGCCTCGGGGATGGACGTGCACATGATCGATCTCTGGAAGGCCAACCTTCTGTCGCCGGAAGGTCGGGCCGGGGCTGTTCTGGCCGGCATTTCGCTTTTATCCTGCGGCCTGCTTCTGTTCGCGGTGGGCGGCGGCGCTCTGGGAGCCCGGATGATCGCCCGGCGGCGCACGCCCCAAGCGTAGAAGCGGCCAACTTCGGTGAGCCCGAGGCGATGCAGGCGTGCCGGACGGAACTGAATCACAGGCTGAATCGCAGCCTGGACTTTTGACTATGCAAATTTGCTTGCCACTGGCTGGCCCTCGTATGATCCTGCGAGAGACACGCTGAACATAGCTGTGATTACGAGAGAAGAACCATGAGCGAAGCCCAGAATCAACCCACTCTGCGCACCAAAGGCAGATTGATGTCCGCCTCGGAGATCGAACGCACCCTGGTGCGCCTGGCCCACGAAATTGTCGAGAAGAGCAACGGAAGCAAAGATCTTGCGCTGGTTGGCATCAAGCGCCGCGGCGTGCCGCTGGCCGAGCGCCTGGGCAAGCTGATCTCCAGCATCGAGAAGCATCCGGTCGACACCGGCACGCTCGACATTCAGTTCTATCGGGATGATCTGACCACCGCGGGAACGCGCCCGGTGGTGACAGAAGGCGCAATCGGCTTCGATGTGGACGGCCGGGACGTGGTGTTGTGCGACGACGTGCTCTATACCGGCCGCACCGTGCGGGCCGCTATGGACGCGCTCTTTGCGCATGGGCGTCCGCGCCGGGTTCAGCTGGCGGTGCTTATCGATCGCGGTCACCGCGAACTGCCGGTCGAAGCGACCTTCATCGGACGCCGCGTACCCACCAGCAGCCGGGAGATTATCGAAGTCAAATTCCAGGAAGTCGATGGCGACGAGCAGGTTATTCTGGTCGAACGCGTTGACTAAGTAAAGCGGCCTCCAGCTTCCAGCCGCCAGCTCCTGGCTGCGCTCTGAAAGCTGGAAGCTATGGGCTAGCAGCTACAGCATTTTCGATTCTGCTCTTTCCAGAAGCCTCAGGCTCAAGTGGCATTTTCATCAAGAAAAGGCCACCTTGCACGATCTGACAGTGGCAACATGTGAATCGAAAAAGCTCTAGAGGCTGGCAGCTAGAAGCTGATTCTCAACCGGCCCGGAGCCCGGTGCTCCGGCGTAGAACCCGCATGAACCCGACCGCTGTTCGCCGACCGATTCAACCGCCTCCCGTCGTGGCTTCTCCTTTTCCCTTCCATCCAGGGTCACTGCTTTCTATAGAGGACCTGAGCCTGCAGGGATTGAGCCACATTCTCAGCCGCGCTTCCGCCCTCGAAAGCATGGACCCGCTGGAGCGGGCGCGCATCCTGGCCAAACGGCGCATCGCGCTGCTGTTTTACGAATCCTCGACCCGTACGCGCACCAGTTTCGAGCTGGCGGCCAAGGGATTGGGCGCGGACACCACCCTGGTTTCGAGTCTTTCTTCGAGCATTGAGAAGGGCGAATCGCTGAAAGACACCGGCCTCACGCTGCGTGCGCTGGGAGCCGAAGCGATCATTCTGCGCCACGCGTCCTCGGGCGCGCCCTGGCTGCTGGAAGCCGAGACCCGGCTCCCCATCCTGAATGCCGGCGACGGAATGCACGAGCATCCCACCCAGGCGCTGCTCGACCTGCGCACCATGCTGCAGGATCTGCGCCCCGGTGTCGAGACCATCACTCCTGAAACATTCGCCGGAATCACGGTGACCGTGGTGGGCGACATTCTGCATAGCCGCGTGGCCCGCTCCAACATGCTTCTGCTGCCGAAGCTGGGCGCGCGTGTCATCTTTTGCGGGCCGCGTGAGCTGTTGCCCGAAATGGCAGCGCAGGCGGGGCCCGGAGTCTCGGTTGAGCGCGACTTTGAAGCGGCTCTGAAGCAAAGCCAGGTGGTGATGATGCTGCGCATTCAGGCAGAGCGGCTGGCGGGCCTGCAAGTGGATCTGGACGAGTACAAGGTTCGTTACCAGCTGAATGGCGAACGCCAGGCGCGGCTTGCGCCCGAAGCGCTGGTGCTGCACCCCGGACCGATTATCCGCGGGCTGGAGCTGACCGCCGACGTGGCCGACGGCCCGCGTTCGGCAATTCTGCAACAAATTCGGAACGGAGTGGCAATTCGCATGGCGGTGGTGGAACGGGCATTGCTGACGGCTGCAAACGAAGGAGGCCGCGCATGACGGCATTGCTGATTCGCGGCGGTCACCTGATCGATCCGTCTGCCGGAGTAGACGCGCCCAAAGACATCCTGCTCAAGGATGGCCGGGTAGCCGAGATCTCTTCGCCGGGCAAATCCAAGCTGGCAAACGGCGCGGAAGTTCTGGATGCGTCCGGGTTGACGGTAGCGCCGGGCCTGATTGACATGCACGTGCACCTGCGCGAGCCGGGGCAGGGCTACAAGGAGACCATTGCCAGCGGAACGGCAGCGGCGGCGGCGGGCGGCTTCACGGCTGTTGCGGCCATGCCCAACACCGCGCCGGTGAACGATTCCACCGAGATCACCCGCTGGATGCTCTCACCGGAACGCGGCGCCGTGGTGCGGGTGTTTCCGATTGCAGCCGCCACGCGCGGCATGAAGGGCGAAACGCTCAACGATTTCGCGGCGCTGAAGGCCGCCGGAGCCGTGGCAATTTCCGATGACGGCAAGCCGATCCTCAAGGACAGCGTCATGCGCGAGACGCTGGTTGCAGCGGCGCGCGTTGGCTTGAGCGTCATTCAGCATGCCGAGGATACCCGCATGACCGTGGGCGCCAGCATGAACGCCGGACCCATGGCTTTCAAATTGGGATTGCGCGGGATGTCGAACGAAGCCGAGTCGAGCATTGTGGAGCGCGACATCCGCCTGGTGACCGAACTGCGCGATGCCCGCAGCCATCTGCACGTGGCGCACGTATCGACGGCCGCTGCAATCGCGGCTGTCAGGCAGGCGCGTCGCAACGGCCTGCGCGTCACCTGCGAAGTTGCGCCCCATCACTTTCTGCTGACCGAAGAGCATGTAGGCATGTACAACACCCATGCCAAGATGTGTCCGCCGCTGCGCTCCGCCGCTGACCGCGACGCCATGATCGAGGCGATCCTCGATGGCGTAGTGGATGCAATTGCCACCGATCATGCTCCCCATGCCGTGCACGAAAAGGAGATCGAGTTCGAGCGCGCTCCCAACGGAATCACCGGACTGGAGACGGCTTTAGGGCTCTCGCTTCGCTGGCTGCACAAGGAGTGGAAGCTGCCGCTGGGCCGCGTGCTGAGCCTGCTGAGCGCACAACCGGCCGCGCTGCTGGGCATGAAGGGCCGGGGAGCATTGACCGTGGGAAGCTTCGGGGATGTGGTGGTCTTCGATCCCAAGGCCGAGTGGACCTATCGCGCGGCGGAAGGCAAATCGAAGTCGCGGAACACGCCGTTCGACGGATGGACGATGCAGGGCAAAGTGCAGTGGACCATCAGCGAAGGCCGCATCGCCTACGCCGCTCCGCGTTCCTGAAGCACACTTCACGCGAACCAAGAAAGGTCGTAGCGCCGGCGAAAGCTCGCAACGCCGGAAAAGGGTGTATCGCCGGCCTCCCGGCCGGCTGTGGCGTGGACCTCCCGGTCCACGCTCACTCTATACCCAGCCGAGAACTGTCTTAGCCTTTTCTGCGATACAGAATTTGGAACTCGTACCCTGCGTTGGCGGGGAAGAGCGAATTGACCAGGCGCAGGCGTTCGGCGAGGGCTGGGGCGGCAAGCAGCGGATACTCCCGCTCGCGCAGGTCGTGATAATCGAAGTCGACCGCCAGCGAGAGCATATAAATAGCCAGCGCATCGGAGAAGGTGGATTCGTAAAAGCTGTTGCGCGAGCGCTCGTCGATTCCCTTGGTGCTCGACCGGCTTTCCTGGGCGCGACGCCGTGTTTCCCACGCATCCTGGCTGGATTCGCCGCGTACCTGGGCCTCGGCCTGCGACCATACCAGCGCTGAAAACGCCTCGGGCACTCCCGCCGCCTCGACAAAGTTGTGGGCCACATTGATAAAGAACTCGAAGGCCAGTCCGAACCGGTCTTCGACCAGGCGCGTGGAAAGAAACACTGCTTCGGTCGAACCGTAGGTCACGTTCCTGTGGCAGATGGCCCGGTCGCCCAGGTCGACCGTGTAGGCGGGAGCGATCTGAACCGCCCCGCTATCGGCGATGGCCAAAGGAACAAAGTAATACGCTCTGCGGCTGAGAGCCGGAGCCAGAGTAGCCGGAACCGCGCCGACCAACTGCTCGATATCGGCCTCGCCTAAGCGGGTTTCTCCCCAGCCGGCAAAATGAATTCCGTTCGCTGCCTGGATAACGGTAGCCTGCCCGGCAACCTTTTCGGCGGGCCAGAGTTCGACTTGTGCGCTGCTTGCCATGAATCAACATTCTACGGCATGAGCGGTAGGCCATTGTGGAGTTGCTTTGAACCGCATCTGCTGACGCCTTGATTCACAGCTTTCCCCAGAGATCGCGCAGCTTTCCCGGCCTCGCCCGCATCGAACGAGGGAGGTTGAAGATGACGCGCACCCTGCACGATGCACGCGGAGAGAAAAGAAGGTTTCTGGGCTTTCCGCTGGACGGATTCGGGCTCTTCACCAGCCTGCTGCTGGCGCTGGCAACAGCCTTCCTGACCTTCTTTGCGACCACAACGCTGGCGATCTTCAGCATGTTGGGCTGGAATCTGGTGGGACACCACGCGGTCAACTTTGCCGATAGCTATCGCATGGTCGGCCTGCCAGCCGGAGTTGTGGCGTTGGTGCTGGCCACCGGCGTTTTCGGCACGCTGTGGATCAAGACGCGCACCCGCGCTTAAACCTGAAGACAACAGCAATGAATCATTTTTCCGGCGGAGCGATGGGCCGGGTGGGCGGCGTCAGCACAAAGCCCTTGCGAACCAGGGCGAATCCCTGCTGGGGCAGCTCTGCCTGCAGAAGCTGGTTTTGCGGACCGGAAAACAGATCTGTTTTTGAACCGGCAGTCGTCGCCACAAGATGATGCACCACCACCCGTTTTCCGTCCAGTGTTCCCTGCTCGTCGGCATAAGTGGCCAGGGTGACCGGTTCGATCGTGCCCGCCTGCCTGGGAATGATTGCCCACAGGTCACGATTCCGCTGGGTCACGCCGAGAGCCAGAAGCGTCTCCAATGCGCCAGGATCGAAGTCAGGCAGAAAGACGGCCGCGGCGTGCAGGGGCAAGCGGGTTGTTGTGGCGCGCCCGTTGGCCGAGATATTCAACAGGTACTGCGCAGAATCACGCGAACCGTTCACGGTGACCGCCGATCCGTTGACGATGCCGCTCACCAGCACGTGGCGCAATTGATTGGCTGAAGAGAGCAACTCGGTCTTCGAAAGAGAATAATCCAGTCCCTGCAGGGCGACCTTCACCAGCGAGGTGGAATCGTAACCGCCAGCAACAGCCGTGAACCGGAAGCTGGCCGTACCGACCGGCTGGCCATGTTGGCTGACGATGAAGCTGGCGGATTGGGCCACTGCCGGCAAGGCAGCGAGCGAGGCACATCCGCCGATTGCAAAAAGAACCGCGAAGCCGCGTAGTCGAGTGAACATGATCCTTGCCTGCTTAAACACGGACGCGGAGAAAGAGTTGTGCCGGGTGCCCCACCCTGTCATTCTGAGCGAAGCGCAGCGGAGTCGAAGAACCCGCGGTTGTTTCTGCGTGTTCCTCGACTCATTTCAGACTCAGGACACCGAAGCTCTATCTCTCCGGCGTTCCGCTGCCAGGGCGCGTTCCAGCCGGCGGCATCCCCATTACTGTGACTGTTGTGGCCAGAAAAGCCCCGTTCTTGACCGCTCCTTCAACCCGCACGTTGTCGCCGACCTGGATGTCGGCAAGAGTGATCGGCTCGCGGCGCTTGCGGAAGGTGGTGTTCTCGTCCGCGGTAAAGCTATGAGCGGCCTGGTCCACCCCGCTTTGAACGGTCACAGTCAGTTCGCTGATCGCCGTCACCTTGCCCATAAGCCAAGTCTTGCCGAAGTTGGCCTGCATCTGGAGCATCATCTTTGCGCGCTCGGGATCCATCTGCATCACAAACAGCGCGCCAACCGACTTTGCGGTTGCGTCCATCTCTCCCATGGCGGAAATGACATCTCCAACCTTGATATCGGTTGGCTTGATCGCCTGCGGAGGGTTGTCGCCCATTCTTGAGCCCTGCCCGGCTTCACCCCGGTCAGAGCGCACGGACTGCTTCATGATCCTGGTGTTGACGCTGAAGTGGATCGTGTAGATCTCCCCGGTCTCCGTCTTGATGGTGTAGTGATCGGCGGTGATTCCCGTAACTGTCCCCAGGACGCCACGGCCTCCGCCCATCCCCATCCCACCACCCCACCCGCCACGGCCGCCTCGCTCGAATTGGCCGGCCGCCTGGCCAGGGGAGGGATTGCTGGAACCAGGCGGAGTTGCATCCTGCGCGGCGACAGCCATCGCAAAGGCAAACACAAGTATGGAAGCAAGACGGATCTTCATGAAGGCTCCTTCGGAACGCGATGCGCCGCGTTTGCGGCCACCAACAGCATAGACGGCGGACGGCCTCGACACGGCTACACATGACCGGAGGCGAGTTTTCAGGCCCCCACCGGTATTTCCGACCCACAGGGGAATGAAACGGGCCTATGAAGTCCTGTCTTTGCGGAGGGAGCATGGGTGGAGGGAGAATGTGCCTTCAGGCCCGTGAATTCAAAAGTTTAACAAGGTCGGTCTTTAGAGGCTATGGAAAGACTCAAGACCGTCTGGCCTTGTAACAGGGCATGGCTTTACAGGCTGCAGGAAAACTCGATTCAGGGTGGCTTTGTAACAGGGCATGGCTTTAGCCGTGCCGATAAAGCCAATCAAATCAGCAGGGCTTTAGCCCCTGCTAAGGCTTATTCCAGCTCTTAACTCGGATTCGGGCCTTTTTCCGCAGCCTGTTTCGGCCCGGGCCTTCCTCCGCTCAGCCATTGTCTTGTTGAAGGTACGTTCCAGTTTCTTCCTGGTCCCCTCAGCGCGAGCCTTGCCCCGCGAGCAGTCGTTCGAATGCCGGAACGCCGCGAAGAGCCGCAAATTCGCGGTCGGCAACGATCTTTTTAGGGCTCGCAAACCCCTCGTTCAGAGAGACGCGCAGATATTCGATTGCCCGCTCTTTCAGGCCCGCTCGAACGCAACCTTTTGCCATGTAGTAATTCATCGCGCCTCGATCCTGCGGCGTGGTGGGATTATCGACACGGAGGCTCACTTCGCGGTCGAAGATATTCGAGTCGATCGCCAAGGCCGCCTGGTAGGCTGCCCAGCCATCTTCATATCGATGCTGTGCAAGCAGGTTGGTGCCCAGGTTCTTGTTGACTAGAGCAGATTTCGGATTCATCTGGAGCGCCCGCCGGTAGAAGCGTTCAGCGGCGCGGTATTCCTTGAGCAAATCGTGAATCGTACCCAAATTGTTGAGCACGTGGGTGTTTTTCGGGTCGATCCGCAAGGATTCCTGATAGCAGCGTTGAGCCTCGGTGAGGTTGAACATCATCTGATAGGCAATCCCGAGCTTGTTCCAAACCTCGGCGGAACTGGGGCCGGCGCTTCTGTAAGCGGCAATCGCGGCCTGATAGCGCTGGTGAGCCATCAGCGCATCCCCAACGTCTTCGGGTGTCGGAACGGCAGCAGAGATCACCGCCGCGGCGAGCGGCTGACTGGCCGCGGCGGTGGGTTGGCCGGAGAGTCCGGCAAACTCTTTGTTGGAAGGCTGGGCAGTGAGAATCCCGGAAATGCCAGCCAGAAGACACACGACGAGCGCGGTGCGGCGCGGATGCAAACGTGAGCACATATTTCCTCCAGGGGAAGGAAGAAGGGGCCAAGCTTTCACATCGTTGCATGAATTAATGCGCCATTCACATAAGAGTCGTCAAGCTAGGCTGAATGTATCTAAACGTGGCGTTCCTGAAATGGGTTTGGGGCACGATTCACGCAACCATTTCTTCCGCCGATGGACTTTGCATGAGAATTGGGAAGACGCCGGGGAAACGGGCGTACACTCTTCCCTGAACAGGACACTGGACGATGTCAGCCTCTTCTTCTTGCATACACCCGGATATTGCGGCCCGCTACAGAACCGTGCGGCAAAGGACTCTTGATCTCTGCAAGCCATTGACTGCCGAAGACATGATGGTGCAGTCCTGCCCCGAAGCCTCGCCTGCCAAATGGCACCTGGCGCACACGGCGTGGTTTTTCGAGTCCTTTGTGCTGAAGGACTTTCTGGGTGGCTACAAGCTGTTCAACACGGAATATCCGTGGCTCTTCAACAGCTATTACCGGAGTTTCGCGGCGTTCCCC
>Ga0181529_10008424_pt1 | contig 10042 bp, 10 predicted proteins | sample PEATcosm2014_Bin_36_FD_119763 | JGI IMG/M metagenome (GOLD analysis project Ga0181529, IMG submission 119763) | Peatland microbial communities from MTU Mesocosm Facility, Houghton, MI, USA - PEATcosm2014_Bin10_30_metaG | ecosystem: Environmental > Terrestrial > Soil > Wetlands > Peat | place... | reverse complement strand
GCGATCCAGTGCCCACAATACCCGCTCACGCAAATCTTGCGAATACGATTGCATCCTGCCCCCTCTCTCCCGGCAGGAATATTATCACATAAATGTAAATACTTAAATTAGAAATGCTCTAGCTTTGAAAGTGCAAACAGCGCGAATCCCGATGGGATTCGCGCTGTTTGCTTTTCCGCATTCCCCCCGCCACAAAGCCCGTGCCCCATCCTTGCGGCTTTTTTCCGCCGCGAGGGTGGGAAGCGAGACACTTCTTCTTGATCCGGCCCCTAGATACTGTCATGCCTTCCCACCCATTTCGCGATGAAACCTGCGAAATGGATGGGGCACGGTACTTCTATTTCACGGCCGGATCAATCACGGCTTCTTTCACCTGCGAATCGGCCCGGGTCAGCCGTTGATTGCCGCCCAACCCACGCCAACCAGGAGAGTAATCGCCCACCAGCCGAAGACCGCAATGTAGCCGGAACTGCGCTTGACCCCAGCCACGATGGCGAGGCCAATCCCCATCAGCACCATGCTCCAAATGGTCGTAACGTCCAGAGCGCTCGCAAACTTGTAGAGGGCTGCGTTGGTCTCAAGCGGATTCAGGAACGCACCGACGCTGGTGGGGGCGAAGTTGTTCAGATTGAACGACTCCGGGGTGCCTCCCGCATAGATCACTACGGCTCCGAGCAGCGATTTGAAGATTCCCGGCAGGCCCGCGAACATCCACACGGCGAAGACGCTGGCAAAGCTGGCTTTGCCGCCGAAGACAAAGTTGATGGTGCCCCACAACACCAGCGACCCCAGCGCAATGACGGCCAGCACCAGAACCGGACTGGCGGCAAACGCGCCCTCGATGCTGTATTGGGTGAACTTCATCGCCGTTGCCCGCTGGTCGGCGGGCATCTTGTCCATCCGATCCGCAGCCTTCGCATCGGTATGAATCACGTTCTCGGCCACCTGCGGCCAAGTGACCTTGAGGGTGATGGCCGCAAACAGCACGTAGCCGATCAGGATCATAATGACGAACGGCAGCCACCAGCTCCGGTTGCCACGCTTGATGTCTTCAAAGGTTTTCGACGGCGCTGAGAACGTGTTTGAAACACGCTGCCACTCGGACAAGCCGGGCTCGCCAGGAGCGAACCCCGACCCAGATTGAACCTCCAGATTGCTCATTCATCCGCCTCGTTCAGCCACATTTGGCTTTGGCCGCGATTGTACCGTTGAACGGTGTAAGACGCGCAATTTATTTCTGTTGGACCGTGCGGGCGGGCGACGCCGCGACGGGTCTACAGGCCTTCGGCGGTGGCCGTGGCTGGTGCGGCGGCTGGCAGTGGTTCGCTTGCAGGCTGCCTTGGCTGGGCTGGCTTCGGCTGCCCCGGCTTGCGCCGTATTGCCTGGGTTGGGCCCGCCGTGGCCGGTGCCGTCGTTTTGGCCGCCCTCGCCGGGTTGGTCACCTTGCGTGGCGGCCTGGCAGGCACGTAGCTCTTGTAAACCGTGATGTGGAAGCAGAGTTGCTGGAATTCCTCCTCAACATCGAGCTGTCCGGCTTTTTGAAGCGTCAGCAACCAGGCGCGCATCCAGCCCAGTTCCCGCCGGCTCATGCCCTGCTTGGCAATGTCGATGGTGGCCCCGGTCAGGTGCGGGCTGGCGATGTCGCCCTCGGCCGCCGCAGCGTTGCCGTTGGTCTGCATCAGGCGCTTCTGGTACTCGACGGTCCGCACCGCCGAGCTGACCTCGAGTGGGCGATGGAATTGCGCAGCATGGGCGCGTGCCAGATCAGAGAGGAAGCTCGCCGTCCAGGGCCGGCAATAGCGGTGGTTTTCAGCCAGGTTGCCGTTGACTGTGAGGGCTGCGGAGGCCGGCACCGGCACCAGCATCTTGCGCGCGATGCGGTCATTCAGATCGTCCTCGTCCTCGATCCGCTCCAGGCTGTCCGCTTCAGTCTTTTCGTTCTGCCGCTCCAGCGACTCGAAGGACCCGCGCAGCGGCGGGGGCATCGCCGCCGCCCGCATTTTGGGCAGCGAAGCCACTTTGGGTTCGGCTGGAGTGTCCGGAGCCTCCGTGTCCGCCCCTTGGGCGGGCTCTGCGGAGGGATGCAGTTTTGCGGCTTGATCGACCTTTGCGGCCAGGTTTGGCGTGGTGGTCCGGTTCGACCTCAATGTCGCACCAACTCTCGTCGCTGAACGGACCTTTGCGCCTGACTTGGACTTCCCGATCGCTTGGGGCTTCGCCGCGGGCTGGGACTTCGGCTGCCGGGAGCGGGAGGTTTGGCGTGAGCCGGAAGGCTGCCTGGGCGAGGCCGGATGCGCCGCGCCAGCCCTCGCGCGGTTCCGCACGGAAGACTGTCCGGCTGCCTGCTTTGCCGCGTGAGCTGTGGGACGCCCGGCAGCGTGCGCCGCAGCATGGGACGCCGCAGTTTTCGCCGGTTGCTGTGCTTTCTTGTGAGCAGCGGTTGCGGACCGAGGGCTCTCCTGCCGCGTGGCCGAGGCGGCCGGCGCGTCACAGGCTGCAATCACACAGAGGGCAGCCAGCACAAGAACCGTGAATGTGGTCCGGCGCATGAAGGGGGAGTGCGGAGAATCCAGAGCACCTCCAGTTTAGGCTCATCCAACTTGATTTCCGAGTGCCTACGCGGATGCGCCTTCGTCCGATAATTGGACGCGGTTTGGCGGCGCTTGTTTCGCTGGCGACAGGGGTGGGCGTCGAAGAATCAACTTAACGCACTGGGAAAGAACTACAATCGGCCCGGAGCCCAGTTCATGGACGAGACAAATTTCGATCGGAACTACGTGCCGCAGCACCTGGCGGAGAAGGTCCGCAACTGGAGAAATCTCTCAATCAGCGAGCGGTTCAATCTGACATGCGAACTGAGCGAGGCGGCTTGGGCGAAGATAGGCGTTGTGCGCGATCCGAGCAAGCCGATGGATAAGACCATCCGGCGAGTTCGTCGCCCTGAAATTGATTGATCGGTAATCTGCTGCATTCCCAGGTCTCAGAAGCGAGACCTGGGGCACCCGGCTGGGTGTAAAGCCACTCCTTTGTGAACGTTACCGACGGCGTGCTATCCTTCCACCGTGAACGATTTAGCCAAACACTACGCATCTTTGCCCGTCGAGGATATTGAGCGGCTGGCGCTTGATGCAAGTTCGCTTACTCCTGAAGCAAAGGAAACCCTGCGGTTAGAAATGGAACGGCGACGGCTTCCGACAGAACCCCTTGACGGCACAGCCCAACAAAAGGAACTAAAGCCGATCAGTTGGGCGGAGGACTGGAAGAATACAGGGAAGGGGACGCGAGCTGTGTTGATCTCACTCGCTGTTCTGGTCGTCATAGGGTCTCTTTGCGGGGCTGTTTTTAATATCCTCGATCACGACTACGCGAACGCTGCGGCTTTTCCCTTGCCTGTTGCTCTATTCGGGTTCCGGTTCGTGATTTTCCCATTTCGCATTGCGTGGTCTGCGCGGCGGCGTGGCGGTCGGTTTAATCGGTGGCTCACAGCCGCCATTTTTTTCGGCTTCATCTTCACGGGGATTGCATACGTTATCTGGAAGGCTGATAAGCCAATTCTCTGAATATCTGACTATTTATTACCGAAGAGCATAAACTCTAAAGCAATAATTCCAAGGACAATAAGCGGTCATAAAATGCTAACGATAGTCGCAATGATCAAATTTGGAAGCCAACCGCGACCCGATGCCGGGGTGCCCCAGGTCTCGATTTTTGAGACCTGGGATTCCAACCGATCACTGGATTAGCGTCGGCTCGTCGTCCTTCAACTCTTCGGGCGGAATGATGACCGCGGCGGCCACCTTGTCGTCCGGCTCCAGGTTCAGCAGCTTCACGCCCTGGGTGGAGCGTCCCGCTGCCCGGATGCTGTTGGTGTCGATGCGGATGATTTTGCCGAACTGGCTGATCACCATCAACTCCGACGTCTCATCCACCAGCAGGATGGACGCGGACTTGCCCACCTTCGACGTGGCCTTCAGGTTGTTGACGCCCTGGGCCGCACGTGCGGTCAGGCGGTACTCGTCAATGTCCGTGCGCTTGCCGAAGCCGTTCTCGGTCACCGTGAGGATGAGGTACTTGCTGACCCCCAGGCGCTCGTCCAATGCCTTCTGAGCCTTGCAGGCGTGGTCGACGGCCTTTTCCGCAGCCTTTTCCGCAGCCTTCAGCGACTCATCGTCCTGCGATCCGCCTCTCCGATCCTCGCGCGCCTTTTGCAGCAGGGCCTTGGCGTTGGCATGCTCCGTTCTGAGCGTGGCAAGCCGGGCGGTGAGGCCGAGAGTTGCGGCACACTCATCGCGATGCTGGTCCCGCGTCTGATCGGAGTCGGTGATGGCGATGCCAATGACCTGGTCGCCTCTCTTGAGCGAGATGCCCTTGTTTCCGGCGGCATTGCGGCCCATGGGTCGGAGGCCGGAACCGCTGCGCTCCGGATCGTATTCCTCCTCGAAGCGGATGGCCATGCCCTCGCGCGTGGCGAGGAAGATGGTCTGCTTGCCGTCGGTGATGCGCGCGTCGATGAGGTCGTCTTCCTTGTCGATGGCGATGGCGATGATGCCGCGCGCCATCACGTTGCTGAAGTCCTTGAGCGGGGTCTTCTTCACGATGCCGTTGCGCGTGGCGAAGAAGATGAACTTGCCTTCTTCTTCCAGGTCGCGAACCGGCAGGATGGTGCGCACGTTTTCGCCCGGTTGCAGGTTCAGCAGGCTCTGCATGGATTTGCCCTTGCCCGCCGCGCTCACGTCGGGAATCTCATACACCTTCAGCCAGTAGACGCGGCCGGTGTTGGTGAAGCAGAGCAGATAGGCGTGCGTCGAGTCCACGATCAACTGCGCGACAAAATCCTCTTCGCGCGTTTTCATGCCGGTGCGCCCGGTGCCGCCGCGGCGCTGCTGGCGATAGATCGAAATCGGCGTCCGCTTCAGGTAGCCCTGGTGGCTGACGGTGACGGCAACCTGCTCGTCGGCGATCAGGTCTTCCAGTTGCAGTTCGGCGCTCTCGTCGATAATCTGCGTGCGCCGCGGGTCGCCGTACTTGTCGCGCACATCTTCGAGTTCCTTCACGATCACGGCGCGCAGCTTGGTTTCGCTGGCCAGGATCGACTCGTACTCGGCGATGCGTATGCGAACCTCTCTCAACTCTTTCAGCAGCTCATCGATCGAGAGTTGGGTCAACCGATAGAGTTGCAATTCGAGAATCGCGTCGATCTGGCGGAGGGTGAGCCCCTTCTCTTCGTGCGGCAGCCGCTCCCGGTCCAGGTTGAGGATGATGTCCTTGCCCTTGCCCCAGGCATACAGGTTTTCGCGGGCCTCAACGCGCGAACCAGAGGCGCGGATGATGCGGATGACCGCGTCGAGGTTGTCGAGCGCGATCTTCAAGCCTTCGAGGATGTGCTCGCGGGCCCGGTCCTTCTTCAACAGGAAGACGGTGCGCCGCTGCACCACGTCGACGCGATGATCGAGGAACGCGCGGATCGCCTGGTCGAGGCCCAGTTCCCGCGGCTGCCCATTGAGCACCGCCAGGAAGATCATCGAGAAGCTTTCCTGCATCTGCGTGTGCTTGTAGAGCTGGTTGAGCACAATCTCAGGCTGCGCGCCGCGCTTGAGCTCGATGACAATCCTCATGCCGTCGCGATCGCTCTCGTCGCGCACGTCGCTGATGTCGTCGACGATCTTCTCGGTCACCAGTTCAGCGATGCGCTCGATGAGCTTGGACTTGTTGACCTGGTAAGGAATCTCGGTGACGATGATCGCCTGTTTTTCCTTGGTCAGGTTCTCCGTGGCCACCTTGGCGCGCATCATGAAGCGGCCGCGCCCGGTCTTGTATGCGTTTGGAATGCCGGACTTGCCATACAGGAATCCGCCGGTCGGGAAGTCCGGCCCCTGCACGTGCTTCAGCACAATGGCCAGCTCTGCCTCGCGATTGTGCGCCAGCTCGGGATGCTGCAGCAGTTCGATGGCAGCGTTGACCACTTCCGTGAGATTGTGCGGCGGAATGTTGGTGGCCATGCCGACCGCGATGCCGCTGGAGCCATTCACAATGAGGTTGGGAATGCGGGTGGGCAGCACCGTGGGCTCGAACGTGGACTCGTCGTAGTTCGGCGTGAAGTCCACCGTCTCCATATCGATGTCGGCCAGCAGCTCGCCGGCAATGCGCAGCAGGCGGCATTCGGTGTAACGCATGGCCGCGGGCGGATCGCCGTCCACCGAGCCGAAGTTCCCCTGCCCGTCGACCAGCGGATAGCGCAGCGAGAACGGCTGCGCCATGCGCACCAGGGTGTCGTAGATGGCCGAGTCGCCGTGCGGATGGTAGACGCCCATCGCCTGGCCCACCACCTTGGCGCACTTGGTGTATTTCTTGTTGTACTCGAGCCCCATCTCGCTCAGGGTGTAGAGCACGCGGCGGTGCACGGGCTTCAACCCGTCGCGGGCGTCCGGCAGCGCGCGCCCGATGATGACACTCATCGAGTAGTCGAGATAGGAGCGGCGCATCTCCTCTTCGATGTTGATGGGAATAAGGCTTGAGCCGCCATTGGGCGGAGTGCCACCGTCGGGAGGGAGGAGGGGATTCTGATCTTCTGGCATAGATGTCTTTTCAGGCCCGCCGGAGGACGGCGGAAAGTATACGGAGAAAGCGGGGGCCGGTGTCCGCGGGCTGTAGTTCTATTTTACCGCTTCAAAGAGGGTTTTAGCAAGGCGAACAGGAAGAAATAAGTCCTTATTCTGCTTGAATTTATAGGCTTTTTTCTGCGCTCGTCCGAGAGCCTCCGGCGCTCAGGCCGCGCGGCGCGTCCGGGCCTTGGATTTGGCTCCTGATCTGGCCTTCTTTTTCGCCTTGTTTTCGTCCTTGCCTGCGCTCTCGCCCAGCCCGGTCAGAATCACCGGCGGACCATCCGGGAATTCGACAATCAGCGACAGCTTGCCCCCCACGCCCTCGACGTAACTGCGCAATGTGGAGAGATACAGGTCAGTCCGCTTCTCGATGCGCGAGACGCCCTCCTGCCCGATCTTGAGTTTCTTCGACAGCCGCGCCTGGGTCAGCTTGCGCAGGCGGCGCATCGCACGCAGGTTCAGCTCCTCGGCAATCAACTCCGCAGTCATCTGTTCGATCTGGCGTCGCGATTCCTCAGTTTCCCGAGCAAGCATTTCCTCTAAAGAGACCGTCGAATAGGCCGTCACTGTTTCTCCTTTGCCGCTGCAACTGCTTGCTGATGCTGATCGAGACGACGATCGGCGATCTCGATCAGATTCCGGTAGAACTTGTCTTGAGAGACACCGGACTTATCCCCGGCAACCAGCAGAATCGCCTTCCGCTTCAAATCGAATGCGAAGGCAACACGCCACGCGCCATCGTCGGCATCGAAGCGAAGTTCCTTCATGTTGGGGTGTTTCGACCCCTTCAGCGTATCCACTCGCGGTCTGCCAAGCTGTGGGCCGAATATCTTCAGCAGTCCTGCCAGCGAGATAATCTTCTGCCGGACCGGTTCTGACAACTGCAGATACTCGGGCGCGAACTCAGCATGAAAGCCAACCACCCATGGCTCGGCACTATTATGCTCTGGAGTGCCTAATGTCTTCAAGTGCATTTTCCTTCCGGGGATGCCCCGGAAGCTCTTCTGCAATCGAAAGTTTCGGGACCGGCAATCATAGCGCAATGCTGCGGCTGCGCACCGGAAGACTCGCTTGCTACAGCAGCCCCGGCAAGCTCAGTACGCAGAACACCGCCTGCAGCAGCACAATGGCTCCGCCGGCGGCCAGCGCGAGCCGCCCTCTTGGCCCCTCGTAGGCGTCGGCAAACACTCCGCCCACAAACGTGAGCAGAAACGGCAGCGCCCACAGCCAGGGGAAGCCGGGGGCGCCTGTCATGACCAGCAGGAACAACGCGACGGCGCAAAACAGCGGGGCGGTATTGCCGAAGTACCACGACTTGCGCTGCCCAAGAAACAGCGCCAGGGCGGCAGCCGCGGCCACCGTGATGCCGGCATTTCCCAAGGTGGAGAAGAACCGCCGCGCCGGGTCCAGCGAAATCCAAAGGAACCCCGAGGCCGAGCGGAAAACATAGCTGAACGCGTCCGGGGAGAAGCCGTAGCAGGCAAACACCACTACCAACGCACCAGCCACGGCCACCAGCATCACCGGCAACACCTGGCTCCGGCGCCCCTCGGCCACCCACAACATGCACGCCAACCCCACCAGCGCCACCACCGGCAAAGCGGCAATGTGCGCGGCCGCCGCCAGCCCGAAAGCCGCGGTCAGCAGCACGATTCGCGGACGCCACTTCCGCCTGGGGCCCTGCATGGCGTGGGCAACGCCGATGGCGGTATAAACGCCGCCAAAGACTCCCAGCGCCGCCAGCACCTCGGGACCTGGCGCAATGCACGCCCGGAGAATCGCTGGGGAAAAGCAATAGAGCGCCAGCGCCGTGTAGCCGCCCAGGTTGCCGTAGAGCCGCCGCGTGACCCACCACAGGCCGCCGCCCAGCACGCACCCGGCCGCCAGAAACGGCAGCCGCAACAGCAGCAGAATATGCGTCAGTTGGTGACGCAGCTCCCATGTGCTCAGTTCTGCGCCGCCGGGGTCGCCTGCGGTTTGCACCACGCGGTCTTCGGGCTTGCGGAAGTGGTCCATCCCGCGCTGGGCCAGCAGGTTCACGGTCAACGGCAGCCCGGCCACGCGGTAGGCCAGCACGCCGTCGTGAATGTTGCCGCAACTGGTAAAGTACCCGGCCAGGGCCGACGGCCGTTCCCACATCTCGCGCCCGCAGCGCGCATATTGGTAATCGCGGTCGGCCAGCGTCTGGCGCCCTGTGAGCCACAGCCCCTGGGCTAAAAACAGCGCCAGCAGCACCGCGGCGATGCGCTGCGGCAGATTGAAGCGAAAGCGGCGAAGGATTCCGAACCGGTGGGTCATTGCGTTCCTGGAGACCTTACCAGTCTAAACGCCGGATCGGAGCGGAGGCTCGCCGTCTCTCACTGGTGGGGCACCCCTGCGGTGGTATCCTCCTCTGCGAGGACTTGCGCATGAGCAGCTTCTTCACCTGCGGCCATTCCAGCCACGATTTCGAAACCTGGCTTGGCCTTCTCAGCCAGCACGGGGTTGAGGTGGTGGTCGATACGCGCAGCTCTCCCTACTCGAAATACGTCCCGCAGTTCGACAGGGAACTTATGAAGCGCTCGCTGGAACAGGCGGGAATCCACTATCTCTACCTGGGCGCGGATCTGGGCGGTCGTCCGGCGAACCCGGCCTACTACGATGCCAACGGGCGTGTCCTCTACAGCCGGCTTCGCGACGACGCCCGCTTCAAGGCAGCCATCGCAAGGCTTGAGACCGGCATGGAGCGCTTCCGCGTGGCCCTGTTTTGCGGCGAGGAAGACCCCGCCCACTGCCATCGCCGCCTGCTCATCGGCCGCGTGCTCACCGAGCGCGGCCACATCATGCTCCACATTCGCGGCGACGGCCGTCTGGAATCCGACGACGCGGTTGCCATCGAAGCCCACAAGCCGCTGGTCGGCGCACAGCCCGCACTCTTTGCTGAACTCGACGAGGACGAATGGAGATCTACAGCATCGGTTTTACCAAAAAAAGCGCCAGCCAATTCTTCGGCACACTGAAGGCTCACGGCATCGAGCGCCTGCTCGACGTGCGGTTGAATAACACCTCCCAACTGGCCGCGTTCGCCAAGCAGGCCGATCTCGCCTACTTTCTCCGCGAAATTTGCGGCGCGGATTATGAGCATGAACCTCTTCTCGCTCCTACGCAGGACATTCTCGATGCGTACAAGAAGCGCAAGGGAGATTGGGACGTTTACACCGAGGCTTATCTTGCCCTCATCCGCTCTCGCAAAGTGGAATCGGTCCTGAGTAAGGAAAGCTTCCTGAAGAAAACCGTCTTGTTATGCAGCGAAGCTACGGCGGAGCATTGTCACCGCAGACTCGCGCTTGAGTATTTACAGAAAGAATGGGGCGGCGTTAAAATTCTCCATCTTTAATCTGAGGGGTAGCGCATGCACGAGTTGCGCTTCTTGTGCCTTGCCGTTTCGCGAAGGGACGGCG
>Ga0181529_10008423_pt1 | contig 10042 bp, 10 predicted proteins | sample PEATcosm2014_Bin_36_FD_119763 | JGI IMG/M metagenome (GOLD analysis project Ga0181529, IMG submission 119763) | Peatland microbial communities from MTU Mesocosm Facility, Houghton, MI, USA - PEATcosm2014_Bin10_30_metaG | ecosystem: Environmental > Terrestrial > Soil > Wetlands > Peat | place... | reverse complement strand
TCTGCAAAAGCTGGGACTCTTCCAGTCCGGCGGCGGCCAGGCCCTTCATGGTGCCAGTGACTTGCTCGGAGACTTCGGCGAGGATCTTGGGATCGTTGAAGTGAGTGGTCGCCATGACGATGGCTTTCGCACGGCTGACGGCCTCTTCGCGCTCCTTGGGGTCGTTTTCGACGTCGAGGGGCGTTGCGCGCTCCTTCATGAAGATTCCAGAGCCGACGAAGATGGCTTCGGCGCCTAGTTGCATCATGAGCGAGGCGTCGGCGGGTGTGGCGATGCCGCCAGCGGAGAAGTTGGGCACGGGCAGCTTGCCGGTCTGCGCGACCATGCGAATGAGTTCGTAGGGAGCCTGATGGTCCTTGGCGGCGGCGTAGAGTTCTTGTTCGCTGAGGACGGTGAGGGCGCGCATTTCGCGGGTGATCTGGCGCATGTGCTGCACGGCGTGGACGACATCGCCGGTGCCCGCTTCGCCCTTGGTGCGGATCATGGCAGCGCCCTCGGCGATGCGCCGGAGAGCTTCGCCCAGGTTGCGCGCGCCGCAGACAAAAGGCGTGGTGAAGGCGTGCTTGTCGATGTGGTGGGCCTCGTCGGCGGGGGTGAGGACTTCGCTCTCGTCGATGAAGTCGACGCCCAGCTCTTGCAGGATCTGCGCCTCAGCGAAGTGGCCGATGCGGGCCTTGGCCATGACGGGGATCGAGACCGCCTGGATGATCTGCTTGATCAGCGAGGGCTTGGCCATGCGGGCCACGCCGCCCTCGGCGCGGATCATTGCCGGCACGCGTTCGAGAGCCATGACGGAGGTGGCGCCGGATTCTTCGGCGATGCGCGCCTGCTCGACGTTCATTACGTCCATGATGACGCCGCCCTTGAGCATCTCGGCCAGACCGACCTTTAGGCGCAGGCTGGTGGCGGTAATACGGTTGTTCTCATTTGTTTCCGGCATGAACTTCGACCTCGTTTGGAGGCGGCTCTGGGTGCGCTGAAGGCGCTGAAGGCCGCGTTTTGATCTCTCTTCCAGTGTAGCAGCGATGAGATTGGAGGGTTTCAAAGGAGGACGTCCGTCGGAGTCATTCTTAGCTCTTCCCAATCTGCGTGTCTCTATTCTGGTCATCTTTCTGCTCTGATTCCGGGTACATGGCCACTGCACAAGTAATGTCGCCGCAGGCTGCCGCAACTCCGCCTCAGGTTGTTGCGCCGCCGCGTCCGGCCCCTCCGGCGGGCGGACTGGAGATGAGAGCTGAGCAAGCGCTGGTGCCGTCTCCACATCTGCCAGTGGGGAGCTCGGGAATTGTGCTGACCGCGCCGCTTGCGCGGCTGCCGGTGGAGTTGGATGTGGCCGTGCCGGTAAGGGAGTTTCGCGTGCGCAATCTGCTCACTTTGGAGCCGGGCCAGGTGATCGAGAGCCGGTGGGCACATAGCGAGGATATGCCGCTGGCCGCAGGCGCGGTGCAGTTGGCCTGGAGCGAGTTTGAGGTGGTCGATTCGCAGTTGGCGGTGCGGGTTACGCGAATGGTTTAGAGGCAGGGAATAGGGACTAAGGGGCTAGGGGGATCGATGAAGGTGGGCAATAAGAGGGAGGCCGTGGGCGGAGCGTCCGAGGGAGGACTGGCTGGGTGGCTGCTCGGGCGGCTGCGCTCCGGCGTCCGACGGCGGCCACGGCTGGAACTTGTGGAGCGGATTGCGCTCGCTCCGAGGCAGTCGCTCTCGCTGGTTGAGGCCGAAGGACGGCGCTTTCTGGTGGTGACTTCGCCGGAGGGCTCGCCGGCGTTTTATGCGCTGGATGAAAGGCCGATGCTGGCGCGTCCGCGAAACAACGTGGTGCGCATCGACGGTCCGGCGCGACTGGTTGCGAGACTAGCCGCGAGGGTCTCATGGTAGCTGCTTTGATAATGGCGGCGCCGCCGACGTTGCTTCCGCTGCCGGACCTGAACGCGCGGCTGCATCCGGCGGATTCGACGCCGTGGACGATTCTGCTTGTTCTGACGCTGATTACGCTGCTGCCGGCGATTCTGATGGCGATGACGCCGCTAGTGCGGCTGCTGGTGGTCTTCCATTTTTTGCGGCAGGCGCTTGGGACGCAGACCGCGCCCTCGAACCCCACGCTGCTGGGGCTGGCGCTGATGATGACGTGGTTCCTGATGACTCCGGTGTTGAACCAGGTGGACCAGCAGGCCGTCGAGCCTTTTCGCGCTGGGCAGATTACGGGGATGGAGGCAATCGACCGCGGGGCTCGGCCGGTGAAGCGCTTTCTGCTGCGCTATGCGCGGGAGAAGGATCTCGCGCTGTTTACGGCAGCGGGGCAGATTCCGCGCCCCAACACGGCTGAAGATCTGCCGATGCGAGTCGTCGTGCCGGCTTACATTCTCTCGGAGTTGAAGGCGGGCTTTGCTATTGGCGCGGTGCTGTTCCTGCCGTTTCTGCTGATCGACATGGTGACAGCGGCGGTTACGACCTCGATCGGCATGTTTCAGTTGCCGCCGGTAGTGGTGTCGACACCACTGAAGATTTTGCTGTTTGTGATGGTGGATGGGTGGAATCTGCTGGCCGGTTCGCTATTGAAGAGCTTTTGAGTCGTTTGAGGGGATGGAAGATGACGCCTGACCTGGTTGCGGAGTTGTTGCGCCAACTGATGAAGGAGGCCTTGATCCTTTCGGCGCCGCTGCTGATCGCGACAATCCTGCTGAGCTTTGTGTTGAGTCTCGTTCAAACTCTGACCAGCCTGCAGGAGCAGTCGCTGACCTCGGTGCCGCGGCTGGGGGCCGTGGCCGTGATTCTGTTGGTCGGGATGCCGTGGTTCCTGATGCGAATGGCGGCGTATACGCGGCTGCTGCTCGGGGATTTTCACCGGTTTTTGGGGTAGGGGACGGGGCGGAGTTAGCGGGATTAGCGGAGTCAGCGGAGTTAGCCGCGCTTCGCGCGTGTTAGCGGTGTTCGACAACGCAAGCCTCGCAAACTCAGCTAACAACGCTGTCTCTACTAGCACCGCTTACGAGGAGGACGACGATGCCCGACTGGACGAACTTTCTTTGGGCCATGACGCTGGCTTTGGTGCGGGTGAGTGGGGTCGTGGCCTTCGCGCCTTTCTTTTCGTCGACTGCACTGCCGCTGCGCGCCAAGGCTGTTTTTGTTGGCGCGATGGCCTATTTGCTGGCTCCGCTGGTGGCTGCGCTGCCGGGGGCGCAAGTGTCGCTTGGTTTCTCGGCTCTGCTGGGCGAGTTGGCCGTGGGACTTGTGTATGGCCTGACTTTGACGCTGCTGAACGAGATGATGCTGTTTGCCGGGCAGATTCTGGGAGCGCAGTTCAGCTTTTCAATGGTGAACCTGCTTGACCCGACCTCATCGATTCAGACGCCGTTGCTGGGCGATCTCTTTCAGATGATGGGCACGCTGGTGGTGATTGGGGCCGGTCTGGACCGGATACTGCTTGCCTCGATGGTGCGCAGCTTTCGCGTGGCGCCGCTGGGCAGTTACGCTCTGGCTCCTACATCTGCTCTCGAAATCGTGCGCGCGGCGAGTGGCATTTTTCTGGCCGCCCTTGAACTGGCCGCGCCGGTGCTGGCGGCGACATTGCTGGTTGAGGTGGCAATCTCTCTGCTGGGCAAGCTAAGCCCGCAGTTGCCGGTGATGAGCCTGACTGTGCCTGTAAAGACTCTGACCGGCTTTGCCCTGCTCACCGGTTCGCTGGCCCTTTGGCCGCGCTTCATTGAGGCCCGCTTTAGCGGATTGCTGGATTTGGCCGAGCGGCTGGTAGCCCTGCCTGTGGCGAGGGGATAGCCGATGGCCGGAGAGCGCACCGAAGAAGCAACCCAGCACCGGCGTGAGCAGGCGCGCAAGGATGGCGACATCCTGCATAGCCGGGAACTTTCGGCTGCGGCGGGAACCCTGGCCGGAGTGATGGTGCTGGGGGCGATGGGCAGCCATTTGCTAGTCATTTGGCGGGGCACGTTCGCGGCATTTCTCGATCTTGGGCTTGGCGCGCATTGGGAGCCGACTGAGATTCAACCCACACTTGCCGCCATTCGCTCCCTGACAATTGCAATTCTCGGTCCACCGGCGCTGGTAATGGCTGCAGTGGCAGCGGCCGCTCTCGGCGTGGGGATGCTGCAGACCGGGGGCATCAATTTTTATAGCGGGGCGGTTGGCTTCAAACTGGATCGCATCAATCCGATCTCAAACATTAAAAATCTCTTCTCATTGCGGGCGGCCGCGAGGCTGGCCAAGTCGCTGATCCCGGCGAGCATGCTGGCCGTTTTTGCCGTGCAGCGCATCGCACGGCAGTTGACTCTGCCTCCCTTTTCGATGACGCGGCTTGAGATGTTGGGCTCGGACATTTATGGACTTTTGCTGGCCGCTGCCTGGCTGCTCTTCGGCTGGTCGGTGATCGACTACCTTGTGGAGTGGCAGAGCCGCGAGTCGCGGTTGAAGATGAGCCGCGAGGATCTCCGCGACGAGTTCAAGCAGACCGAGGGCAGCCCGCAGATTCGCGGCCGCATTCGCAACCTGCAGCGGCAAGCGCGGCGGCGCAAGATCAAGGACGATGTCGCTAAAGCTGCCGTGGTGCTGACCAACCCGACCCACTATGCCGTGGCTCTGGGATTCGATTTCTCGACCATGGAAGCGCCCAGAGTTCTGGCCAAGGGCCGCAACCTGCTGGCCGAGGAGATCAAGGCCGAGGCGCGCTGGGCTGGGGTGCCGATCATCGAAAACCCGCCGCTGGCGCGTTCGCTTTACCGCTCTGTCGAGGTCGGCCAAGCCATCCCAGCCGACCTTTATGCCGCCGTTGCCGCCATCCTGGCCTATCTCTACCGTCAGCGCGTGGAGACCGAACTGCGCGAGCGCCGCGCACGCGAAGCCGCCGCACGGGCTGCCGCTTCATCCGGAACCGGTGCCAATTCCGGGCGCCCACCCTTTGCTGGAGGTTCCCAATGAGCACGACTGCACTGGCCGCCGGCGCACTGCCTGCAAGGCCGATCCTTGAGCGGATGCGCGAGTATGTACTGCCGCTAGTGGCTATCAGCGTGATTTTCGTCATGCTGGTGCCGCTGCCGGCCTTTGCCCTGGATTTTCTGCTTTCGATGTCGATGGCCGCCTCGATCGTTGTCTTTCTCTCTTCGGTGCAGATTCGCCGGGCCGTGGAGTTGAGCGTCTTTCCGACTCTGTTGTTGTTGCTGACCCTCTTCCGGCTTGCTTTGAATATCGCCTCCAGCCGCCGGATTCTGCTGCATGGTTCGGAAGGAACGGCTGCGGCTGGACAGGTGATCGAGGCCTTCGGGCAGTTCGTTGTCGGCGGCAACTACGTGGTCGGCTTTGTGCTTTTTCTGGCGCTGATTGCGATCCAGTTCTTAGTGGTCTCGCATGGTGCGGTACGCACCGCCGAGGTCACCGCCCGATTCACTCTCGACGCCTTGCCGGGCAAGCAGATGGCTATCGACGCGGATATGAATGCCGGACTGATTGACGAGGCCGAGGCCCGGCGGCGGCGTCAGGCGATAGCCCGCGAGGCCGAGTTCTATGGGGCGATGGATGGAGCTGCGCGTTTCAACCAGCGTGATTCGCTGGCGACGATTCTGATTACCGGTATCAACATCATCGCCGGTCTCTTGATTGGCACGCTCCAACAAGGGATCGAGCTGGGCGAGGCCGCGCGGACTTATACCGTTTTGACGGTAGGCGACGGGCTGGTGACGCTGATCCCCTCGCTGCTGGTTTCGGTGGCCGGGGGCATTACGCTGACCCGCGCTAACTCGGCGGGTTTGCTGGGCGGTGAGATTCGCCAGCAACTATTGGCCAAGCCGGTGACACTCTACCTGGCGGCCCTGGTCTCCGGGGCAATGTGCCTGATTCCGGCACTGCCGAAGATTCCATTTCTGGCGGTGGCCGTGGGGCTATACCTGGTCGGACGGCGCGTCTCGGCGAGCCCTCCGCCGGCCCCGCCAGCCGAACTGGCGGTGAGCGAAAAAAAGAAGGCCGGCGAAGCCGTCAGCTCGGACCTTGCTCAACTACTGCGCCTTGAAGAACTGACCCTGGAGATTGGCTTTCAGTTGATTCCGTTGGTCGATGACAAGCAGGGAGGCCAGTTGCTGAGCCGTGTTCGCGCGCTGCGCCGCCATCTCTCGGCGGAGATGGGTTTTCTGGTGCCACCGGTGCATATCTCCGACAACCTGCGCCTGAAGCCGCGTGAGTACCTGTTCAGCCTGCGCGGGATGGAGATAGGGCGATGGCAGACCGAAGGCGGGCAACTGCTGGCCGTCTCGGGCGACCCGAACCGGCGTCCCTTGGCAGGGAGAGAGGCCCGCGAGCCAGCCTTCGGAGTTCCTGCGATCTGGATCGCGCCGGCCCTGGAAGATCAGGCCATCGCCGCCGGCTACTCGGTGGTCGATGCGGTGACAGTCATTACGACGCATCTTGGAGAGCTGATTCGAAGACATGGGTATGAGTTGCTGGGCCGCGCGGAGACCAAGCGCCTCGTGGACGCTCTGAACGAGAGCCATCCGAAGTTGATGGAAGAGTTGGTGCCAAAACTGCTGACCCTGGGCGAGGTAGGCCGTGTGCTTGAGCAGTTGCTGCGCGAGCGGGTCTCGATCCGCGACCTGGGAACGATTCTCGAAGCGCTGCTCGAAACCGCGCCGCTCAACAAGGGCCTTGTTGCCTTGGTCGAGGCAGCGCGGCAGGCGCTGGGACGAAGGCTGATTCAACCGCTGCTCGATGGAGAAGGCCAACTGCCGGTTCTGTTGCTCGATGGGGCGCTTGAAGAAGAGATTCTGGCGACTCTTTCTCCAGAAACTGGCCAGAGAATGCTCTCCTCGGGCGGAGCATCAGGAACGCCAGTTCTGCGCCGCCTCACCGATTCTTTGAGGCGGCTTATCCCTGCCGCCTCCGCTGCGGCACTTCCCGTGCTCTTAGCTCCTAGTCCTGCCCGCTATCACATCAAGCGCTGGCTGGAGCCAGTCTTGCCCCGGCTGGCCGTGGTGGCCGCCGCCGAGATCCCTCCGGAGATTCGTCTGCGCCCGGTGGCAACGGTGCGGTAAAGACAAGGGGACAGGGATCAGGGAACAGGGATCGGTTTAAGTCTTGCTGAAGCTGAAAGGGACAGCCATGGGAATGGAAGCGGCGAATGCAACCGAGAGTCAACGAGCAGCGCGCCGCACCGTACAGCCGGACGGCTACCCGCCGGGAGGCTCTCAGCTTCCGGTGTTGACGGGCGAGCAGGAGCGGGTCTTGCTCGAGCACCTGCCAATTGTGCGTTTTCTGGCCCGCCGCATTCACGAGCGTCTGCCCCAGCATGTCGAGATCGAAGATCTGGTTTCGGCTGGAGTCGTGGGGCTGATGGATGCCTTCTCAAAATTTGATCCCGCTAAGGAGGTTCAGTTCCGCAGCTATGCGCAGTTTCGCATTCGGGGCGCAATACTCGACAGTCTGCGCACGTTGGACTGGAGCCCGCGAGAGCTGCGCAGGAAGGGCCGCGCGGTCGAAGAGTCGATCCGTGTGCTGACGGCGCGGCTCGGCCATGCGCCGAATGAGGCTGAGGTGGCCGCCGAGATGGCGCTGACCCTGGATGAGTACCAACAGTTGTTGGGCGATTTGAAGGGTCTGGAGATCGGCACCCTGCACATGGAGCGGAACGAAGACTCGGGCGAGGAGGAGCTGGCTTATGTGCCGGGGCGGCCGGATGAGGATCCGCTTTTCCGCTGCCTGCGGGGCGAACTTGAGGAGCGGCTGGCCGATGCGATTCAGAACCTGCCGGATCGTGAGCGGCTTGTGATGAGCCTCTACTACTACGAGGAGATGACTATGCGTGAGATCGGATTGGCGCTAGGGGTTGTGGAGTCGCGGGTCTCGCAGGTGCACGCCTCGGCGGTGGTGCATCTGAGGGTCGCGCTCAAGGATCTGACGGCACGCGGGGCCTTTGACCGGCTGCGGGCACGCAGGCCGTTGGAAGGGATGCGCCGCTGACCAAAGGTAGCAAGCGGCGGGCCTGCAAGGTCATACAAGAACAGTTTCAGGAAGAGAGCCGGAGATGGAAAAGACACTCAAACAGGACGAGATCGACGCGCTCTTTCAGGCCGCGCGCAGTTCGGCGCCGGAGTCTCAAAAGGCCGGAGCGCGAACTCGGGTGGTGCCCTATAACTTTTCTTTGGCGGGCCAGATCTCAAACGATCAGTTGCGCGCCATCAGCATGTTGAACGATCTGTTTGCCCGCAACCTGACGCACAACCTGGCGGCCTGGCTGCGCACCCGCTTTCAGGTCAACCTGGTCTCAGCCGAGCAGATCCCGTTCAACGAGTTTCTGCTGCGCATTCCCGAGATCAGTTACGTGGCATCCGTCCGCATGGAGCCGTTGGGCGCGCTTGCCGTGCTGCAACTGGATCTGGCTCTGGCTCCTCCGGTCATCGATCTGTTGCTTGGCGGCGAGGGCCGGGATGGACCGTTACGCGAGCTGACCGACATTGAAGAGTCGATTTTAGCCTCGGTGGTCGAGATCATCTGCCGTGAACTGACCGCAGCCTGGCAGCCCGTGGGATTGAGCTTCAACTTCGAGCGCCGCCAGATGCAGACCCAGGTGGCGCGCATCATGTCCGTCACGGAGAAGACACTCTGCCTGAGCTTCGAGATCCGCATGCCGCACAGTTCGGGCCTGCTCAATCTGGCCTTTCCGGCGGTGGTGGCGAATACAATCTTGCGCCGCCTGACCTCGGACTGGGCACGACGCCGCCGCCATGGCAATGAAACCAGAGACCGTATGGAGGCAGCGGCGCGGCGCATTCACTTCGGCGGCAGCCTGCAACTGCCCACGGTTCGCCTGTCGGCAAGCGCAATTGAAAACCTGGAAGTGGGTTCGGTGCTGCCTTTGGGGTTAGCCGGCAACACTGTTCCCGAGTGGAAAGTGGGTGGCCAGACGCTGGCGACTGCGCAAGCCATTCGCCATGGAGCGTATCGCGCTGCCCGAGTCGAACGGCCGGTTGTCGAGGCTGAGCCATGAAAACCTATCTTGACTGCTGGACTGGGGTCGCGACCACACTTTTCTCCCAGGCGCTGGCCGGAGAGCCCGAGCTGACCGAATCGCTCCCCAAGCCGCTCGCGGCTGGAGCCTTCGGCTTTGCCGCAACCATTGAGGGAGACGAAGCTGGCCGCTTCGCCGTGATCCTCGATCCCGCCATTCTGGAGTCACCGCTGGCGGGTGAAGGCGTGGATCAGAAGGCCGGCTGGGGCGAGATCCTGAAGGAGGTGGCCGATGCCGCCGTAGGAGAGTTGCTGGCCAAAACCGGGAAGAAGTGCCGCGTCGCGAAGTTCGAGGAGATTGACGGAGAGAGCAAGGTTTCGCGCGCCTTCCAGTTGAAGTCCGGCGAGCGTGTCTGGACGATTCTGGTGCGCGACGAGGTGCGCGTTCCCAAGCCTGCGGCCCCGTCGCCCGCCGCCTCTCAAGCCGTCCCCTCCGCGCAGACTCCGCCGCCAACCCTCGGTCCGGGAATTGATCTGCTGCTCGATGTCGAGCTCGAGGCCACGTTGCGCTTCGGCTGTAAAGAGTTGCTGCTGGGCGAGATTCTCGATCTGGGCCCTGGAGACGTTGTGCAACTGGATCGCAATGTCGCCGACCCGGTGGATCTGATCGTCGCCGACAAGATCGTGGCGCGAGGCGAAGTGGTGCTGGTCAACGGCAACTTCGGCTTGCGAGTGACCGAGGTGGCTACGCCGAGGAAGCGTCTGGAGAGCATACGATGCCTCTTCTAAACTGGAGCAGAAATTCGTTCACCTCCCGAACAGCTGCGCGCCTGGCGGCAGTTCTCGATGAGCCGCTGACGAGAGAGGGCCAAGATACCCGCGAGCCGGTTGCAGATGGGGCAAGCCCGTGGACGACGGACCCAGTTAATACGCGAAGCACCCTGCTTGAAACCTGCGCCAATCCTGCCTGCGGCTCCGGCTGGCTGCACCTCTGGCGCAGCCGCTCTGTGCCCGTCTTTGAGGGAGGATGGAGTTGTTCCGCCGCATGCACGGCGGCGCGGATCGCCTCGGCAGTGCGCCGTGAGATGGAAGGCAGGGGGGCAGC
>Ga0181529_10008422_pt1 | contig 10043 bp, 9 predicted proteins | sample PEATcosm2014_Bin_36_FD_119763 | JGI IMG/M metagenome (GOLD analysis project Ga0181529, IMG submission 119763) | Peatland microbial communities from MTU Mesocosm Facility, Houghton, MI, USA - PEATcosm2014_Bin10_30_metaG | ecosystem: Environmental > Terrestrial > Soil > Wetlands > Peat | place... | reverse complement strand
TCTGGGATGGAAAGCGCCTGCAGAACTGTTCCTACCCGAAGGCGCTTTCGACTTCGTACAACACTGGTCGGCTAAAATCACACCTGTTGCACTTGGAGCTTGAATCCGCCGTGCCCCATCCATTCCCGCGTCTTTTGCGGGAATGGGTGGGAATGAGCTGTCACTGTTGAATTGCCGGATCGATAGGGTGGGGTTGCACGAACCTCAACTGCACTCCGTTCCCCTGGATCTTCCGCACCCAAACCGCCGCCGTCCCCTTTCAAAACCCTCCGCCGCTGGGATTCCCGCCATGTGCCTGCCGGGGTACCTCCCCCAAACCCGCGCCAGACAAGCACTGCCGCACTCCTGTACACTGTTAAGTCACATACTGCCATGAAAAACAAACTTCCAATTGGTATCCTGGGCGCGACCGGCATGGTCGGCCAACGCTACATTCAGCAACTTGAGAACCATCCCTGGTTTGAGATCGTCTGGCTTGCCGCCAGCGACCGTTCCAGCGGCAAGCCGTATGGCGAAGCCGCTAAATGGCGTCTGGACACTCCTTTGCCGGAGCGGATCGCCAAGATGGTGGTCTCTCCGGCCGAGCCAGCAGGCGCTCCCAAGGTGATCTTTGCCTCAATTGATGCAGCTATTGCCCGCGAGATGGAGCCCAAGTTTGCCGCGGCGGGCTGTGCCGTGCTGTCCAACTCCAGCGCCTTCCGCATGACCCCCAACGTGCCTCTGGTCATCCCCGAGGTCAACGCCGATCACCTGCACCTGATTGAGGAGCAGCCGTGGCGCAAGGAGGCGGGTGGCTACATGGTCACCAACCCCAACTGCTCCACCATCGGCCTGGTCATGGCCCTCAAGCCGCTCGAAGAGCGCTTTGGCATTGAGCAGATCTTTGTCAGCACCATGCAGGCCATCTCCGGCGCGGGTTATCCGGGCGTAGCTTCCATGGACATTCTGGACAACGTAGTGCCCTACATCGGCGGCGAAGAAGATAAGGTGGAAGCCGAGACGCTGAAGCTGCTGGGCTCTATCGACGGCAGCCAGGTGGCGCCGCTGGACGCCAGGATCACCGCCCATTGCAATCGCGTGGCGGTGGTGGATGGGCACACCGAGTGCGTCTCGCTCAAGCTGCGCAAGAAGGCCACGCAGGAAGAGATTCTGGCCGCATGGGCGGAGTTCCAGCCGCTGAAGGGCCGCGATCTGCCTACCGCGCCCGCAGTTCCCGTGCAGTGGACTCCTCTGGCGGACCGTCCGCAGCCGCGCCTGGACCGCAATCGCGATGCCGGCATGGCGGTGACGGTGGGCCGGTTGCGTCCTTGCAGCCTGTTGGACTGGAAGTTCGTGCTGCTGAGCCACAACACCGTCCGCGGCGCTGCTGGCGCCACCATCCTGAACGCCGAGCTGCTGGTTAGCCTGGGCAAGCTGTGAAGTACAGCTTTTAGCTGCTAGCCCCTAGCTTTTAGCCAGGGCTTTCAAAATCGAAGCTCTTTCCGCTTGTCGGAGAGGGCTTCGCAGCAATCAATGAAGACTGAGAAGCTGGCAGTTGGATGACAAGGCGAAGTACAGCTTTTAGCTGTTAGCCTCTAGCTTTTAGCCAGGGCTTTCAAAATCGAAGCTCTTTCCGCTTGTCGGAGAGGGCTTCACAGCAATCAATGAAGACTGAGAAGCTGGCAGTTGGATGACAAGGCTAGAAGCTGATAGCTGGCAGCTAGAAGCTGCTTTTAGGACAACTTCGATGAATCTGGTAGTGATGAAGTTTGGCGGCACGTCGGTGGAAGACTCGACGGCCATCGGGCGTACCGCGGCGATTGTGGCCGGGCGCGTGGCCCAGGGCAAGAGTCCAGTGGTTGTAGTGAGCGCCATGGCCAAGGTCACCGACCAGTTGCTGCGTGCAGCGGCGGCGGCCAGTGAGGGCGACCGCACCGGCGCGCTGGCCATCAGCTCGCGGCTGCGTTCCCGCCATCGCGACACGGCAACGGTGCTGGTCACCGACCAGCCCACGTTGGTGGAGTTGACCAACACCATCGACTCCGAGTTCGACCACATGGATGAGATCCTGCGGGGCGTGGCTGCCATTCACGAACTCACGCCGCGCATCTCCGACCTGATTGTGAGTTACGGCGAGGGGCTCAGCAGCCGCATTGTGGCCGCGGCCTTCCGTGGCCTGGGCATCAACTCCGCGCATGCCGACGCGCGCGAAATCATCATCACCGACTCCCAGTTCCAGAAGGCCACGCCGCTCGACAACCTGATTGAGAAGCGAGCCGAAGAGAAGCTGCGTCCCCTGCTCAAAGAGGGCAAGGTTCCAGTGATGGGCGGCTTCATCGGCTCCAACGAAAAGGGCCTGACCACCACGCTCGGCCGCGGCGGATCGGACTTTACCGGCGCGCTCATTGGCGGCGCGCTCACCGCTGAGGCCATTGAGATCTGGACCGACGTGGACGGCATCATGACCGCCGATCCGCGCGTCTGCCCGGACGCCCTGCGCGTAAAGACCATCAGCTTTGAAGAGGCCGCGGAGTTGGCCTACTTTGGCGCCAAGGTTCTGCATCCGGCCACCATTCTTCCGGCCGTGAAGAAGAACATTCCGGTGCTGGTTCTGAACAGCCGCAACGCCAGCTGCGACGGCACCCGCATCATCTCCCTTGCGCCACACTGCAAGAGCCCGTTCAAGTCCATCGCGGTGAAGAAGAAGCTGGCCATCATCGACGTGGTTGCCAGCCGCATGTTGATGACGCACGGCTATCTCAAGTCCATCTTCGATATCTTCGACAAGCATCAGTGCGCGGTGGATATGGTCTCGACATCCGAGGTCTCGGTCTCGCTTACTGTTGACTCCAACGACCAACTGCCGGCCATCGCCGCTGACCTGAGCAAGATTGCCGACGTCAAGTACGAAGGCCAGAAGGCGCTGGTCTGCATGGTGGGCGAAGACATCCGCGGACAGCAAGGCATTGCCGCGCAGGTGTTCAACGCGGTCAAGCACATCAACGTGCGCATGATCTCGCAAGGGGCCAGCGAAATCAACATGAGCTTCATGATTGAAGAAGCCGATGCCGAAGAGGCCGTGCGCTCCCTGCACGACGCCTTCTTCCAAACGCCTGATCCGGCGGTGTTCGATGTGGCGGCGAGAAAGCCGAAGAACTAGGGACTAAGGGACTCGGGACTAGGGACTGAGGGGTTCGTGGTCTTGGAGAGTTAGATACTTGAGCCCCTGACAACCTGCTGAAGGACTCGGAACTATTGATCCGGTAAGTAAATACTGTCTGGGTGCCCCACTCTTTAATTGCCGGATGGAAAAGTTCATACTGTTTGCATCGATTGGAGGATGCAGATGGGTGAATCATTCCGAGACCTAATTGCATGGCAGCGAGCCATGGCTTCAGCGCTGAATATCTACAGGCTGACCGCAACGTTTCCCGCCGATGAGCGCTACGGATTGGTGTCACAACTGCGCCGGGCAGCCGTATCAGTAGCCAGCAACATCGCAGAAGGCTATGGAAGGGCGACCACGGGCGAGTACCTCCAGTTTCTTGGTCACGCTCGCGGTTCGAACTCCGAGATAGAAACGCAATTGATCATCGCGCAAGAGTTAGGTTTTGGAAACCCTGCGCAACTGAAGGAAGCAGAAGAGATCTGTGGGGATGTCGAGCGGCTGCTGCGGGCGTTGATCAAGTCGCTACGCCCATAGCACCAGCCCCTCAGTCCCGAGTCCCAAGTCCCTATCGCACCAAGAAGGAAAGACAATGAACATCCTCGTATTAGGCAAAGGCAAGACCGGCTCGCTGGTGGCGGAGGTTGCGCACGAACGCGGCCACGCGGTCGAAGCTGTGGACGTGAACGACAACCAGAACGCCGCAGCACTCACCGCGGAGCGGCTGGCTCACGTGGATGTGGTGATCGACTTTACCGCGCCAGAAGCAGCGGTGGCCAACATCACCGCCGTGCTCAAGGCAGGCGGACGCATCGTGGTGGGCACCACCGGCTGGTATGAGCATCTGCCGGCGCTGCGCGAGCTGGTGAAGGTGAAGGGTGCGCTACTCTACGGCACCAACTTCTCCATCGGCGTGCAAAAGCTCTTCAAGCTCACGGCCTCACTGGCGCAGCTTGAGGGCTACACGTTCTCCATCGACGAAACCCATCACGTGACCAAGCTGGATGCGCCTTCGGGCACCGCGATCACGTTGAAGGAGATCATCCTGACGGTGCGGCCGGATGCAGTGGTCGAGGTTACGTCGCATCGCATTGCCGACGCCAAGGGCGAGCACATTGTGACCGCCAAGAGCGACGTGGACGTGCTCGAAGTTCGCCACGATGCCAACTCCCGCCGCGGCTTTGCGGTGGGCGCGGTGCGCGCTGCGGAGTGGGTGGCTGGCAAGCAGGGTTCGTGGGAGTTCCGCGAGATCTTCGACACGCTATAAACAGTGAACAGTGGACAGTGGACAGCGACCACTGTCCACTGTCCACTGTTCACTGTTCACTGCTAGTGCCTGTGACCCATTGGCGAACGCGCCCCCTGCATGCTATGGTCCTAATGTTCTCGGGCAACGGCAAATTATCGCTGCTAAACCGAATTAGCCCCGGACAGAGGCAGGATTTCAATGCGCATCTGGCAGTTGATTGGAAAGGTTTTCGTGCTGGCAATGGCCGTTACGGCCGTTGCGCAAGGAGAAGTGAAAATGTCAGTTTTTGGACACACGAAGGATGGAGTAACAGTTCCGATCTACACGCTGAAGACGGCGGAGATCGAAGTGCGAGTGACCGCCTATGGCGCGCGCTTGGTGAGCGTCAGGACCGCCGACAAGCACGGCAAAGTCGCGGACGTCATCACCGGCTACGACACGCTGGAAGGCTACTTGGCCGATACGCCTCACTTCGGCAGCGTGGTGGGCCGCTTTGGCAACCGCATCGCCTTTGGCAAGTTCTCCATAGACGGCAAACAGTATCAGGTGCCGATCAACAACGGCGCCAACGCCCTGCACGGCGGCACGGTGGGCTTTGACGAGAAGGTGTGGGAAGCCAAGGAAGTTCCGAACGGCGTGGAGTTCACCCTGGTGAGCCCGGACGGCGACATGGGCTTCCCCGGCACGCTCACCGCCAAGGCCAAGTACACAGTGAGCGGCCACACGCTGCGCATTGACTACTCCGCCTCCAGCGACAAGACCACCATTGTGAACCTGACCAATCACTCCTACTTCAATCTGCGGGGCGACGATCAGGGCGACATCCTCAGCCACGTGATCCAGATCGATGCCGACAAGTTCACCCCCACCGATGCGGGCCTGATCCCCACCGGCGTTCTGGAACCCGTTGCCGGCACCCCCATGGACTTCCGCAAGCCGACCGCGATTGGCGCGCGCATCAACGACAACTTTGAAGCCCTGAAGCTGGCCGGCGGCTACGACCACAACTGGGTTCTGAACGGTGAAATCGGCAAGCTGCATCTGGCCGCCATTGTGACCGAGCCCGAAAGCGGCCGCAAGTTGACGGTGGAGACCACGGAGCCCGGCGTGCAGTTCTACACCGGCAACTTCCTGGATGGCACCGTCACTGGCCGCCACGGCGTGAAGTACGGCAAGAACCACGGCCTCTGCCTGGAGACGCAGCACTTCCCCGATGCCCCCAACCATGCCAACTTCCCCAGCACCCTGGTGCACCCGGGCGTGACGCGGCACTCTACCACCACCTTCGCGTTCACGGTGGTCAAGTAAGCAGTTTTTTGGAGCAACAACAACGGCCGCTCTCCCACGAGAGCGGCCGTTTTGTTTTTTATTGATCCGGTCCTCAAGTAGAGGCTCCGTGCCCCATCCATTTCGCGGGTTTTATCGCGAAATGGGTGGGAGAGGCAGGCAGTGTTTAGGGGCCGGATCTATGGCCATACTGCGGAAGGTGCCCTGAAGGGGCACCGTGCGAATAGCCCCGTACGGAGCGAAGCGACGTGCTGGGAATTGACATCCACACCGGGATAGCGCCCTGTAAGGGCGCTGTGCTGTGTACCCTGTAACCCCGGGCGGCCCCGAGTCTTTTGCAGGCAAGGATGGGAATGAGCCTGCTTTGCCAAGGGATGGCGCGCCGCGCGGCTGCCGCTGTAAGGGCGCTGTGCTGCCTCCGCGAAAGGTGGTTTTCTGCGAAACGACTTGGAATGGAGTCTTGATGGAAAGCGGTTTTCTACTGCCCCAGCAGGAACGCCAGTTGTGCCTTGCACTCCGCGGCGCGCTCCAGTTTACCGGCGCTCTCAAGGAGCGAGGCGGCGGCCTGCCACATCAGGACCAACTCCTCCGGGCTTGCGATGTTTTCCTGGATGCGGGCCAGCATGCACAGCGCACGGGCACGCGGCAGGGGCGCATCGTCGGCGGCCTTCTGGGCCACGGCCAGCAACTGATCGCATACGCCAGCAGCCTCGTCCCGTTTCTCCTGCTGGAGCAGGATCTCGGCGATCTCCATGAGCGCCTCAGCCTGGTGGACGGGTTGGTCGGAGTGCTCCGCCACGACGGCAGCCTCGCGGTAGCAATCCACGGCGGTGGCCGGATGCCGCAGGCTGCCCTCGGTTCCGCCCAGCGCCATCAGAGCCTCGGTCAGCACGCCGGGATGGTGAAGAAAGCGCGCCTCCGCCACGGCCTGGGCAAACATGTCGCAGGCTTCCTCCGGCTGGCGGGTGCGTACAAACGCCCGGCCCCGGTCCAACAATGTTTTCGGGTCAAACACTTGGGGTAGCCTAACACACGGTGGATCAAGAGGACATGGGGTATTCTCGCCCTCAGGTCTGGGCTTCAGAGCGTACCCGGATTGCATCCGCAAAGCCTTCCCGCTACGATACTCACCATGGCCTGCTTCCTGTTCAAGACCGAGCCCGACGTGTACAGCTTTGACGACTTTCTGCGCGACCAGGAAACCACCTGGGACGGCGTTGCCAACCCCACCGCCGTCAAGCATCTGCGCGAGATGAAGCCCGGCGCCAAGTGGATCTTCTACCACACCGGCGACCAGCGCGCGGCGGTGGGCACCGGGATTGTGCTGAGCGTGGACGCCACCGACCCCAAGGTTCCCCTAGTCCGCGTCAAGGTGGGCAAGCGCCTGAAGACGCCCAAGACACTGGCGGCCATCAAGTCGGAGCCATTGTTTGCAGGCTCGCCGCTGGTGGTGATTGGCCGCCTGGGCGTGGTGCCGCTCACCGACGAGCAGTGGGCCTGGTTCCTGGGCTAGAACGTTTTGGGAAAGGGTGTAGACCTGAATTTCTTGGGTATCCCACCCATTTCCGCAAAGAACGCGGAAATGGATGGGGCACGGAAGTGTATACCAAAAGGAAAGATTCCCCAGAACGTTTCCGGAGGACACATAGGCTTTTTGCGGGGGGAACGATGGCTTTTTCTTGAGGGAGGCTGCGCCCCGACGGAACGCATCCTCCCTCACCCACAACTCAGCTCCTACGCCGCGAAGCGGTCTGCTGCATGCAATGCTTAGCGGAGGCGTTCGTAGGGTTGATACACCGGGTCCCACACGTAGGCGGCCAGAGCGGCTGGAACCTCAGCAGGATCGAGCGAGGAAACGCCGTCGGCAATGGCCTGCCGCGCCACCGCATCGCCCACCTTCAGGCCCACGGCACGCGACTCCTTCAGCGGCGGCAAGAGCGGCGCGGTGGGGTCCAGACGCGCGGGCGAGAGCGAGGCCAGCATCCGCGCCGCAGCCATGATCATGCGATCCGTGACGCGGCTGGCTTTGGAGATCAGAATGCCCAGCGCCAGTCCAGGAAAGATGTAGGAGTTGTTGACCTGCGAGATGCGCAGCAACTTCCCATTCACCTCTACCGGCGCAAAGGGACTGCCGGTGCCCACCAACGCGCGGCCATCGGTCCAGCGCAGCAGGTCGGCGGGAACGGCCTCCGCTTTTGAAGTGGGATTGGAGAGCGGGAAGATCACCGGCCGCTCGCAATGCTTGGCGATGGTGCGCACGATCTCTTCGGTGAAGGCTCCGGCCTGGGCGCTGACTCCAGCCAGCACCGTGATGCCGGCATTGCGCACCACTTCCAGCAGTGAGATGGACTCGCCGCCTTCCAGATTCCAACTGGCCACGTCTTCCCGCTTGCGCAGCAGCTTATCCTGTCCCTGTTTGATGCCCTTGCAACCCTCCACCAGCAGCCCATAGCGGTTGAAGGCGTAGATGCGGTCGCGCGCTTCGGCTTCCGTTAGCCCTTCGTCCTTCATGGCGGTGACCAGCAGATCGATAATGCCAATGCCTGCCGAACCCGCGCCAAACATGGCGACGCGCTGCTGACTGAGCGGCACGCCAGTGGCATGCACGGCGGCCAGCAGGGTGGCCGTGGTGATGGCGGCCGTGCCCTGAATGTCGTCGTTGAAGGTGCACAGCCGATCGCGATAGCGCTCCAGAAGGTTCATGGCGTTGATGCCCGCAAAGTCTTCCCACTGCAGCAGGATATGCGGCCAGCGCTTGTGTACCGCGACCACAAAGGCTTCCACAAACTCGTCGTACTCCGCGCCGCGCATGCGCTTGTGCTGCCAGCCAATGTAGATAGGATCGTTGAGCAGCAGCTCGTTGTCGGTGCCCACGTCCAGCAGCACCGGCAAGCAGTGCTCGGGCGGGATGCCGCCCAGCGCGGTGTAGAGCGCCATCTTGCCAATGGGAATGCCCATGCCGCCCGCTCCCTGATCGCCCAGGCCCAGAATCCGTTCGCCGTCACTGACCACAATGCAGCGCACCTGGTCGTAGCGCGGATCGGCCAGGATCTTCTCCATGCGATCCTTGTTGGCGTAGCTCAGGAACAGCCCGCGCGGCTTGCGCCAGATCTCGCTGAAGCGCTGGCAGCCCTCGCCCACGGCGGGCGTATACACCACCGGCAGCAGCTCCTCAATGTGCTCCTCGATGAAGGCATAGAACAGCGTCTCGTCGTTGTCCTGCAGCTCGCGCATCAGGTTGTATTTGCCAAAGGCCGTCACGCGATTGTCCAGCGCCTTCTTGCGCCGTTCCAGCTGATCTTCGAGCGTGCCCACATGCGGAGGAAGCAGGCCATGCAGATCGAACTCGTCGCGCTCCGCCTCGGTAAAAGCGGTGCCCTTGTTGAGCCGCGCGTTCAGCAGCAGGTCGACGCCGGAAAGGCTGGTACGGACGACGGATGGATCGCCGGAAATTGAAGAGGGAACGGGTGTGGCCACGGCTCGGGTCTCCTTGATGCGCTGATTGTAGATGCTCTGGTTGCTGGCGTGCTTCGGACTGGAGCTTTTAGTGTCGCACCTAGGATTACCATAACGCGAAGACGGTCGAATGTGCCCTGTCGCACGCCGCTCGCGGCCGCAATCTCTGTGTCGGCCATCGCCCCGCCTCACCCCCCTGGCGGAGTACAATCGCAACTGAAATGAACGCTAAAATTGCTTTTCTCTTTCCTGGGCAGGGTTCGCAGGCCGTGGGTATGGGCCGCGAACTGTCCGAGCGTTTTCCGGTGGTGGCCAAGACCTTTGCGGAGGCCGATGAGGCCCTCGGCTTTTCCCTTTCCAACCTCTGTTTTGAGGGACCCGAGGATCAGCTGCGCCTGACCGAAAACACCCAGCCGGCCATTCTGACCATGAGCGTTGCCGTGGCCCGGTTGATGAACGAAAACGGCATTGAGCCGGTGCTGGCTGCTGGTCACTCACTGGGCGAGTGGTCTGCGCACGTGCAGGCTGGAACCCTTTCGTTTGCCGATGCGGTGCGCGCCGTCAAGGCGCGTGGCCACGCCATGCAGCTGGCCGTGCCTGCGGGCGAAGGCGCCATGGCCGCCGTGCTGGGCTTGGACTCCGCGATTGTGACCGAGGTTTGCGCCAAGGTGGCTGCCGAGAGCGGCCAGTGCGTGCAGGCTGCCAACTTGAACTCGCCTGGACAGACCGTGATCTCCGGCTCGAAGGCGGCTGTGGAACTGGCTTCGGTTGACGTGAAGGGCCGTGGCGCGCGCCGTGCCGTTCCGCTGCCCGTCAGCGCACCCTTCCATTGCGCGCTCATGCAGCCCGCACAGGACGAAGTGGCGCGCGTGCTGGCTTCCATCACCGTGAACGAGCCGAAGATTC
>Ga0181529_10008421_pt1 | contig 10043 bp, 9 predicted proteins | sample PEATcosm2014_Bin_36_FD_119763 | JGI IMG/M metagenome (GOLD analysis project Ga0181529, IMG submission 119763) | Peatland microbial communities from MTU Mesocosm Facility, Houghton, MI, USA - PEATcosm2014_Bin10_30_metaG | ecosystem: Environmental > Terrestrial > Soil > Wetlands > Peat | place... | reverse complement strand
ATGGCAATTCTGAGGATTGTGAGGATTCTGAGACGACACGCCGGCCACGAGGTAAAACGTAAGCAGAAACGTACGTAAGTAATTGTTATGACTGGACTTGAATGATGCTCGACCCCCAAGGTAACCTTCATGTGCTGGCTGGAGGCCTGCATGTGAAGGCGCGCGTTCAACATCCGCAAGTAAAGCCCCGCAAGGACCGGGAAGGATGGCCCTGGGTCTTCCGGTACTGGTTCGATGAGATCCAGCCGGACGGCTCGGTCAAGACGCTGAGGAAGTACCAGTCCGTCGGGCCGAGCAGAGGGGACGGCGCGATCACGAAGAAGGCGGCCGAGATCGAGCGGGACAAGTTCCTGGCGAAGCTGAACGCCCCGACCGTGGAGGTCGCCGTCCAGCAGGTGGCATCCACCGGCGTGGCACTCTTCGGCGAGGTGGCCAAGATGTATGAGGCCGGCTATCTGGGCCGGAAGGATCAGATCGCCAGGCCCACCCGAGAGAAGGAGACCTTCTACCTGCAACGCTATATCGTCCCGAAGTGGGGCGAGTTGCGACTGAACCAAGTCCAACCGAAGGCGGTGGAAGACTGGCTGCATACTGCGTTCGATTCCTGGTGGACGAGACACGGCGTCCGGGCCATCATGAACCGAATCTATGCCCATGCTGAGGGTCATGGCCTTTGGGAAGACGGAAAACGCAGCCCGGTGAGCAAAGCCAAGTTGGGCAAAAAGCGCCACCAACGCGAGCGCAAGATCCTCACCTTCGAAGAGACCGCCAGGGTGTTGGCCCGCTTGGAAGAGCCCAACCTGCTGATCATTGAAACCTGCATTGCCACCGGCGCCCGCATCTCCGAAGTGCTCGGTCTCCAGTGGAAGCACGTCAACGTGGTTGCCGGCGTGATCAAGATCGAGCAGCGCGTCTGGCATCAGGATATCGGTCGCCCGAAAAGCGAAGACAGCAACCGCGTCCTGGGAATCGGCGACTTGGTTGATCGCTACCGTGCCAAGGCCGCGGAGGACGGCGCCACGCCGGAAGCGTTTGTGTTCCAGCAGAAGCGGGCGCCAGGACGGCCGCTGTGGGATTCCGGCGTCCGCGACGCTCTTCACCAAGCCGCGGAAGACGAGGGCTGCGATTTCGAGGGACTGGGGCCGCATTCGTTCCGTCGCGCGAATATCACCTGGCGGCAGCAGGTTGGCGGCAGCGCTATCGAGGCGTCAAAAATCGCAGGCCACAGCGATTTGGAAATGACCGGCGAGTACACCTTCGTCACGCCAGAGCGGCAAAACGAACTGACGCGCCGCATCCAGGATAGACTTGCCAAGGCCGTGACGAAGGGGACGGACAGAGCGGCGGCCCCGGCGCCACTGGGACCGGCCGCTCCCGAGGTCCCATCCAGCCTGAGAGACGCGGTGCCAGCGACGCCGGTTGTTCAGTGAGCGACTGGATCACACCCGTTTTCACGGTGGGCAACCCGAGCCCCAGGGGTGCCCGGCCCTCCAAAGATTTGGATTGACAACTCAACAAATGCCGTTCATGCTGTAGACTCTGCAACAGATTGACCAGAGCTAGCAGCACGTGGTATTGGTTGAATATTAGGCCACCACGCTCTTGGTGTGCCAAGGTTCTCCCTGCGGCGTGCGTACGCTTTGGTACGTCATGTCGACGATGCTTATTGCAGCCTTTTGGATTCAATGGGTTAGAGTGGAATGGGAGCGACGATGGCCACGAAAAGCAAGAGCACGGGCCCCGGAACTTTTTGTATGCCGACTGATAACGACACCGCAATTCAATGGCGTGAACTCAACGTCGAAGAGCTGCGTACCCGCGTCCCAGCGTTGAAGACCGCCTTGGCCGATCTGGAGCGGGCGAAGGCCATTTCGCAAGAGACGCTGAAAGCCGAAATTAGCGTGTAGTCTTCAATAGATTAATGCCAGTGCAAAGGCCTGAGGTTGCGCCATTTTCTGAGCAGAACCTCTATAAGGCCCTCGAAAATCGGTTCGCTTCGGCGGCTGAAATTGGTGGTCACCAGCACGCGGCTTATCTGTATGCGTACCTCAAGCAACTTGGCGCTAAAACGCTGATCGTTGAGGACCCCTACGTTGACGCAGACTACCTCGATGACTTCGCCGTCTATTATTCCAAGTGCTTCACGCCATATGATCGGTGGTGCAAACGGCTTCACTTCTTCACGACTCAGTTCACTCGAGATGAGCTGCTGAAGTGCGTGGACGGGTCTTCACCCGCGACGGATCTTCAGGCTTCCTACCTTGGCTTCATTGTCGCTAGGCCGTTGCCACAGACGGTCATCGGAAGAACCGTGCTGCGGACGTATGACGGCGACAACGGGCGGCGCCACTTCCCCGCGGTCGCCGAACATCGGGCAAATCTTTTTGGCATCGATCTGTCCGTGAAGAGTCTGCCCTTTCAGGAGCAGGATCAGGTGCTGGCGGCATGTGCGACCGTAGCCCTGTGGTCATGCTTCCAGAAGACTGCCGATCTATTCGGCGGATCTACGCCAACTCCATCAGCCATAACAAGATCCGCAAGCCAAGTGTTCCATCACGGTCGGCCAATTCCCTCCCAGGGATTGAGTGTGGAGGAGATTTGCAGTGCGATTAGGCATGTCGGACTTGAGCCTGAGTTGGTAGATCTACGGACGGCAAGGCCCCCGCTCTTTTCACTCATCTATGGCTACCTAGAGATGGGCGTCCCAGTGGCCCTGGTTGTTCTAATCGAGGGAATCGGTTTTCATGCGATCACGCTGACCGGCTATTCGGTACAGGCGACCGCTCAGCGCACCGTAGAATTGCCAGGCGCCCCGCCCGTTCCGATGAAGGGCCTGCGGATCGACAAATTCTACGGCCACGATGACCAAATCGGTCCATTCTCTCGCGTAATCATCAAACAGTCGCCGCCAGGTGCGCCCTACCCCATTCAGTTTGAAACGTCTTGGCTGAACAAGACCACCGGCCAGCCCCGACCAGTTTATCCGTCCGCTGTGGTCGCACCCGTGTATAACAAGATTCGGCTGAAATTTCTCGATGTGATGGAATGGGTGACCCGCCTACACGGATTGATCGATGGCATGCTGCCGCCAACGGTGCCACGAGAATGGGACGTGCATCTGTGCTTTTCCAACGATTTCAAAGCGATCCTGCGCAGCGACGTTGGCGTGCCGAGAGCGATCATCGAGAACTTGCTCTTGGCTCATCATCCAAGATTCTGGTGGCGCGCCAAGTTATCATTTGGTGGCAGGGAACTCCTGGAACTCTTGTTTGACGCAACGGGGATTGCCCGCTCATTTCCCCTCCAGGTGGCGATATGGAGAGATGACAGTTTTGCGCTGGCGCTGAAGCGTGAACTCGACGATGCCGCGAAGAGGCCCGTCATCTTGGACATCCTGACCACCGAGCGATTCCTTGAGTTCTTGAGGAAGAGCATCGACTGCCGTTTCGAACCGGCGACTTTGCTACCCTAGACCTAGATGACTCCAGAGGGGTCGGCACCAGATCTCAGATACGCGTGCGCCGCCCAGGAGTCCAAATCGCCTCTGGCTAAGTCTTTTGTTTTCAGTGCTGGTGGTCTGTAAGTTATTGATATTTCTTGCTTGGGGTGCAAGAGGTCCCGAGTTCAAATCTCGGCGGCCCGACCAAATTCCTCAAAGACTTACGGACAGCAACCCTCCCCAAACCTACCCTTTGGAGTCCAACTGGAGTCCATGGACGCCGGGGCCAACCCAAAAGGCCTCGGCTGCGGACTCCTTCCCGGCGCTGTTCACGATTCTCGTCACCCCCGCGCTGGGAAGCCACGCTCCCACCTGCTCGCCACGCTCTGGAACTCGAAGACCACGGAGATTGTTCCCCCCGACGACAAAATAGGAAACCCGCGTAGTGCGGAAGGCGCGTTTGAGGATAAGAAAACTTGCCATCAACGATTTCTTGCGGCCTCCCGCATCATTTGGCAGGTTGTCCGCGAATGATATCGGAATCGATAGCCTGAAGCGTTCCTGTCATAGTGCTGACAATTGCCAGCAAAGTCCTCCAAATGTGGTGTGATAGATCTCGCCAGATCTGATGGAGAGCTGGCCGATAGTACCGCGCCACGCCGATTCGATTCTGCCATCCCCATGGCCTGGCACCGCGGGAATGTCCCGCCACGAGACTTGATCCGTGAACAGTACCAGCGGAGCGCGCGAAACCGTGGTACTGTTAGGTGGCTTATTAAACCAAAACACGAACCGAGCGGCCGGCTTTGTTCTCGGCGCCCACTCCGTTGCTCAGTCCGCCAGATGGCTTTTCGCCAGAAAGGGAATGGGGACGGCATGGTTCCTCAAAACCCGAACGCGGACAGGACAATTCTTTTTGCCGAAGACGACGAACGAGTTCGAAAGTTCGTGGCGGCAACGCTCGTCCGCTGTGGATATAACCTCATACTCGCCGAAGACGGCAAGAGTGCGCTCGAAAAAGCAAATCAATACGCGGGGCACATCCACTTGCTCTTGTCGGATATTGAAATGCCTGGCATGACCGGGATCGAACTGGCGATCCAGCTCAACCAGGCAAGGCCCGAGACCAAAATCCTGCTAATCTCCGGTCTGGCTTCCGGAATGCTGGTGCTGAACAACGGCTGGCAGTTCCTGCCCAAGCCATTCGTGGGTGAGATGCTGGTAGACAGGATCCGCGACTTCCTCGCCAAACAACCGCCCATCCAAGGGCACGCGCCGGGCGCCTGACGGTACGCCATCGGACAATTGCGCGAACCCTCCAGGAAGTTCAGCAGCGGCTTTGCTAAAGTTTAAGGCGAGGCAGCAATGTGGAGATCTGGGGGTAACAAACCGGAGGCCGTATCGCCGAAACGCCCCGTTCCGAAGTCTCGTTTCCATGGACCCTATCGGCTGCTGCTCAGTATGGCGGTGCTCTTCGTGACTGTCGTATTCATATTCCCTATCGTTTTTGAGCCCGGAGTCGAACCGCCCACTGAGTTACAGTTTGGAACGCCGTCTTCGATGGCGGTTCAGATTGCAAACCATAACGTGACGCCGCTCACGGATGTCGAATACCGTTGTGAGATTTCCAGGCTGACGCTGGCGAACGGCTCCGCAGTCACGGATGCAAAGGTCCTCGTCCGGGGCGCCATTCGGAAGATTCAGGGCCGTCAGGCGATCGGAGCGCGCTGCGAGACCGCGTACATCGTGAGCGCGCCGATCAAGGCGGCGGAGTACAAATTGACGCTCACGTATCGCGCGTACCCCTGGCCGCAACCCCGCACCAGCGTGTACCATATTGCCGCTCAGACAGACGGCGACGGCCAGGTCACGGGATGGAAATTGCATTGAGCCACCGGCCGTGCTGCCAGGCGCTCAGGCCGGCGGGAATCGCTCCATCGGCGTACCGCGCGAATTTCGGGGCGGGCGGCAAGCGGCCCGCGCCGGCATGCACGACCTGACCGCGGAGGCTCACGTATGATGGCACAGATGCCGGAATTTCATTTTTACGAGCCGTCGAAGGGCCACTGCCTCGCGCACGATCCCTTCAAGGCGCTCGTCGCGCCGCGGCCGATCGGCTGGATTTCAACCTGCGACGCCGGGGGCCGCGTCAATCTGGCGCCCTACAGCTTCTTCAACGCTGTGTGTGACCGGCCACCGATGGTCATGTTCAGCTCGGCGGGATGGAAAGACACGGTGGCTAATATCCAGGCGACCGGGGAATTTGTGTGCAACCTGGTCACGCGTCCGCTGGCCGGGAAAATGAACCAGACATCCGCCGCCCTGCCACACGGTGTGAACGAATTCGAGTTTGCGAAGCTGCCAGCCGTTGCTAGCCGGATCGTCGCTCCTCCGCGGGTTGCAGAGGCTCCGGCGGCGCTCGAATGCAAGCTGGTCGAGATCGTCCGGTTGCATAGCGCGAACGGCGCGACGCTCGACCAGTACCTGACCATCGGGGAAGTGGTTGGTGTACACATCGACCGCGCGTATCTCAAAGATGGACTCTTCGACCTGCTGGCGACGCATCCCGTTCAGCGTGCCGGCTACGCCGCCGATTACACCGAGGCGACAACCGGCTTCACAATGAAGCGGCCACAATAAGGCCTTGCCCGCATCCGCGTGCCGCTGCGCACGACAGCGCGTGCCGACTCGCCTGCGACGCCCGGGCGCTACTTTCCCGCCACCGCGCGGCCGATGCGCCGCATCCAGGCGAGATCGTCTTCGGCCATCGGGCCGAGCCGGAGAGCTTCCAACGACTGCTCCATCTGGCTCGCGTCCGCCGGCCCGGTCATGCAGATGTCCACTTCGGGCCGCGTCAGGACGAAGCGGTAGCAGTCGGTGGCCGTGGGAGTGCGCTCCCCTTCCGGAATGCGGTAGCCGCCTTTGAGCACGGTCGCAATGGAGCGCGCGCCCAAGAGCTGTCCCCAACTCGTGGCGGTGAACGACACCAGGCCCGGCTTATCGGCATTGGGCAAGTGCGGAAAAATGTCCTTCTCGGCGCCAGGATGAGCGGCATTGTACCGGAAATGGACAATGTCGAAGTCATGCGCCGCGGCGATCGACGGCACCAGTGTCCGAGCGTGGGTGGAGACGGCCAGAAAGCGCGTGAGGCCACGTTCCCGGAGCCGGCGAGCCGCATCGAGAATCCGCGGGGCCACCGGCTTGTTCCACATGCCGAGCAGCAAAACATCGGCATAGTCGTAATTCACATGGCGCAGCGCCCGCTCGAGACTGCCCGCCATGAGCGCCGCCATGCGCGTGTAGGATTGCACCACGAGCACCATTCGCTCGCGATGCGGACGCAGATTCCGCAGCGCCGTCGAGAAGGCATCGGTCCTCCGGCTTCCCCAGTACAAATAGTTCAGACCGCGCTCGAAGGCGCTTTCTATCGCCCGACCGGGCACTCCGTAGCTGGCGGCGACCCCGAGCCGCGAGACCTCCCGCCCGGTGCGCCCCAGTACCCTTCGCTCAAACCCGCCAGATTGGGTTTCCATAGCTTCCATTATCGAACCATCTTCGAGCGCCCGCATTGTTTCGAGGCAAGGCTGGAGGCGAGACCGTGGCTCGCGCGGTGCCCGGCGTCGAGCGCACGGCGATCCGGTCCCTGGCCGCTGCGCTGCCGGCCGTCCGGGAGAATCAGGCTAGCATAGTACCAGTGGCAGGCATCGCAGAAACCCCATCAATTCCCGCTCGGCAAAGAATCCCCGCGGTCGCGGTTGGCATTCTCGCGGCAGTGTCCGTATCGCACCTGGTGAACGATGTTCTTCAGTCGTTAATCCCTGCCGTCTATCCCATCCTCAAGGTGAGTTATCACCTGGATTTCGCCCAGATCGGCCTGATCACGCTGGTGGGGCAACTGACCGCCTCGCTGTTGCAGCCCCTGGTGGGTCTGTATGGGGACCGCCGCCCGGTCTATTTCGCGCTACCCCTCGGCATGGGCTCCAGCATCGCCGGCCTGATTCTGTTGTCGATCGCGCCGGGCTTTGGCGCGATTCTGCTATCGGTGGGGCTGGTCGGCGTTGGATCGGCGGTCTTCCATCCGGAAGCCTCGCGCATCGCGCGCATGGCATCGGGCGGGCGCCACGGTTTCGCGCAAGCGCTGTTCGCGCTCGGCGGCAGCGGCGGATCGTCGCTCGGACCGCTGCTTGCGGCCTTCATCGTGCTGCCGCAGGGCCAGCGCAGCATCGCCTGGTTTTCCGGCGGAGCGCTGATCGCCATGCTGCTGCTGGCGCGCGTCAGCGCCTGGTACAAAACCGAGAGCGCTCGCCGCGGCGCGCGGCCCGCGCCGCCGAAACCCAGGTCCGGCACTTCCGGCCGGCGCGTCGGCTGGGCGATGGCGGTGCTGATGGCGCTCACGTTTTCCAAGTTCTTCTACCTGGCCAGCCTCACCAACTATTACACGTTCTTTCTCATCGGGAAGTTTCGCGTCTCGGTGGAAAACGCGCAGGTCCACCTATTTGTCTTCCTGGCGGCGGTCGCCACGGGAGGGCTTGTAGGCGGCCCACTGGGCGATAGGATCGGCCGCAAGTACATCATCTGGGGCTCCATTCTTGGCGTGCTGCCTTTCACTCTTGTCCTGCCCTATGCCAATCTGTTTTGGACGGGGGTGCTCAGCGTGATTATCGGGCTGGTGCTGGCCTCTGCCTTCGCCGCGATCCTGGTATACGCGCAGGATCTGGTGCCGGGCAAGGTGGGCACGATCTCGGGCCTGTTTTACGGACTGGCGTTCGGCATGGGCGGTATCGCAGCGGCCGTACTGGGCACGCTGGCCGATCTTACGAGCATCGACTTCGTCTATCGCGTCTGCGCTTTCCTGCCGGCCCTTGGCCTGCTGGCGGTATTCCTTCCCGCGATCAGCCCGGCCGAAGCACGCACTGGCAGATAGGGCCTGTCCCTTTGGCGGCCAGCAACCGCCCGCCCCGCCGTCGTCCCGGCGCACCTCGCCAACACTCCTGCGGCGCCGCCTTTACAGCAAGGCCTTTGCTGCCCGGCCGAAGCGGGGCTCTATCAGTTGAACGTCACGGTACCCGCGAATACCGGCAGTGGCGACCAGGCGCTACAGGCCACTGTCAACGGAATCCAAACTGCGCCCGGCCCCGTCGTCACGGTGCAATAATCTTATTCCGCCCGCAGCGCCTCTGCCGGATCGACCCCCGTGACGCGCAGACTGGGCGCCTCCAGCGCAAGGCCGGCGAACTCCCGCTAGGGGCCGGCCCTACGGCATGGATCGCGGCCACCACCGCGTCGTAGCGCGCGGTATAGTCCTGCGGCGACAAGCGGGTTCCCCTGGCCGGTGAAGCCGCCCCTGGTGCAGCAACTCACCAGGCGCGCGTAGTAATCGGCGAGATCCGCCAGGCGCCCTCGCGCAGGTCTTTGCCCTGGGGGTGTAGCACTGCGACAACCGGCGACAACCGATGAGGGGCCTTAAGCCTGCCGACCCGATCGTTCCTGTGACGTCCCGGTTCCCAGCAGCGTGCCAGCCAAGGTCAGGATGTCGACCGGCCAATATTCTTCCGGTCTTGGCCGCCGCACATCCCGGCCCCCTTTGACCGGCCGGCAGGAGAGAATGCTCTCGATCCATTGCGCGGGAACAGCCTCCAGTCCCCAGACCGCGCCGAGGAGTGCCCCGGCGATGGCGCCGTTCGTGTCCGTGTCGCCTCCGCGCTGAACCGTGTTTACGATGCCCTCTTCCAGATTCGGTGCATGGAGTAGCTGGTAAAACGCGTTCTGCAGCGCAATCAGTACCCAACCCTGTTGCCCTTGGTAATCGGCCGGCGGGCCTGACGCCGCCTCGCGCACGCACCGGCCCACGGAGGCGACGATGGCGTTCGACTCCAGCGCTTCCAGCGCGTGAGCGTAAACGCGGTCTGGCGGCTCACCGGTTCGAATTGCGAACGCGATCGCCGATGTATAGACGACGTTCGAATCCTGGCAGACGATGTGCGGATGCGTCAGGGCAGCGTCAGCCCGGGCAGATGCCGCAAGGTCCGCCGGGATGAGGCGTGTTCCGAAGATCCCGAGCGGGCTAATCCGCATCAACCCTCCGTTCGACTGGCTGCTTCGGCTTGCCGCACCTTGCGCCGCCCGCGCCGCTCCCGCTCCCGCACTTGCCGCGGCGGCGGCGGAGAGGGCCGCACCAGTGGTACTGCCGATATCGAACGGACCGGACGCGTACCACTTCGCATACGACTGCGCGACGGCTTCCACGTCGTACCGGCCGAGTAGCGCCAGGGAGTGGACAAGGGCCAAAGCCAGTTCGGAGTCGTCGGTTGGCTGGCCGGCGATTGTCCCCCAGGTGCCCCCATTGCTCAAGAGCCGCACTCCACCGGGATAGCGGTGTTCGATGGCGGCGCTCGTCTCGAACTCCACTAAGGAGCCCAGGGAATCGCCGGCAATCTGGCCGGCCAGACACCCCTGGGCGCGGGACAGCGGCGTGTTCAAAGTGGTCATCGTTCATTCCCGATCGTACTGTGCCGGCACGCAGCCGAGTGGCGTGCTCCAGACGCGTCCGGTCAACCTCGCAGGGTTCGCATCAATGTCAGTTTCAGAGCCTATTATACGGACT
>Ga0181529_10008420_pt1 | contig 10045 bp, 6 predicted proteins | sample PEATcosm2014_Bin_36_FD_119763 | JGI IMG/M metagenome (GOLD analysis project Ga0181529, IMG submission 119763) | Peatland microbial communities from MTU Mesocosm Facility, Houghton, MI, USA - PEATcosm2014_Bin10_30_metaG | ecosystem: Environmental > Terrestrial > Soil > Wetlands > Peat | place... | reverse complement strand
CCCGACGGCGCCATTCTCTACTACTATCTGAAGACCGCGCCCAAAGCTCCCATGACGCTCGAGATCCTCGACGCCACCGGCAAAGTGGTGCGCACGTTCTCATCGGCCGACAAGCCCGACGCTCCTGACGCCACGTTGAACGTCCCCACCTATTGGCTGCGTCCCTTCCAGCCCTTGCGCACCGATCCCGGAATGCACCGCTTCGTGTGGGACCTCACCGCTGCCTCCGGCCCCGGCGGCGGACGCGGCGGCCCGCCCATTTCCGCCATCTACGGCGACACTCCCGCGCGTCAGGGCGCGCTGCAGCCCGCCGGCAACTACACCGTCAAGCTGACCGTCGACGGCCAGTCTTACACGCAGATGCTGACCGTCAAACCCGATCCGCGCCCCCGCTAGAGGATGTGGCGCATACCGGGGACAGGAAGCTGCGCATGCATCGGGTTGCCTGCTAGTGTGCTGCGGCGCAAATACTGCCCGGTATCGGCGCCAGTCGCAAAGCGGGGACTGGCGACGAATTTCGCCGGTTTTGCGAAACTTCGTTGCCTGTACCCGGTTTGCCGCGCCCTCGGAATTACTCCGCGAAATTTGCGCCGCAGACCACTAGACTCCCGCATCCACCCGATCTCCGTATTCGGGCTCAAAATAGTCATTCGCTTCCGTGAGCACCCAAACCACGTCGTACGGCGGACTCTCTTGCGGATACTCGATGTAACCGTCAGTCAATACCAGGACGGCTTCCACCTCGGGGTCTCGCGCCAGTGCCTCCATCGCGGGCGAGAGATCGCTTCCGCCCAGTCCGGTAACTCGAAGCCGATCCAGGCTTTCTAACTCAATCCACTCGTCCTTGGTCACCTCGGCGTCGCATTGAACCACGTGGACCAAACTCACTCCGACGCTCGCCGCAAACCAGGCCAGTGCCCCGAGAATCGGCGGCAACGAGTCGACCATCGAACCGCTGGTATCCAGAACGATGTGCAGCGTCCAACCCTCTCGCTGCCGCCCTGCCAGCACGACGTCGCTGCGCTCGGCGCCCCGCCGTGAAGGCCTGCTGTACGATCGGTTGCCGGGTGCATGAAATTCCATCCACCGTTGCAGCGCCTGCTGCCAGGGGGTGTGATACACGGCCTTCAGTACTTCCACGTCGAGTTGTTCGCTTTCCGTCGATTGGCCGGACACCGCGCTCCACGCCCGATGCCGCGCCGTCGCATCGGCCGCCAGTTGCCGCACCGTTTCGGCGCGCCGCGCCAGTTCGTCGATTCGTGCCCCGGGAAACCACTTGCGCTCGATGGAGACGTCCAGCACATCGTCCCAATCGTCGTCGTTCTCCAGCGGGTCCCGGGGCGCGGGCTGCCGGATGCCGGCACGCGCCAGCGCTTCGCCGATAGCCGAGTGGCTCGCCTCCGCCCCCGTCCGCCATCGCTGCCGCGACGGATTTGGTTCCCGCTCCAGCCATGCCACCAACTCCTCGAGCGACCGGTCGCGAGCTCCGTCCAGGACCAGACCGCCCGCCGGAGGCTCAATGCCCAGGTCCATCCGTAGCAGATCGTTGATTACGTAGTCGTGCGCGATGTTCACCAGTTGCTTTCGCCGCCCCATACCCCGGCTATGCGTCAGTAGCGCCAGGTGCATCAGTTCGTGCGCCATGACGAAGGTGCTTTCCCGCAGCGACAGTCCGGCGAAGAAGCGCGGGTTGAATACCAGCCGGCCCGATTCAAAGACGCCGGCCGTAGACAGACGGTCCGTCGGCTCCAGCCGGACAAAATGCGCCAGGCCGGAGAGCGACGGCAGATACAGACAGACCTGGCGCAACGCCAGTTCGGCCATGGCCTCGCCGCTCGGTTTCCTCACTCCGTCCGGCATAGCTGCTCCCTACGTCGAAAGACCGGTGAGTTCTTGCAGTGTATCCAGTAACGCGGGGTCTGCTCCCAGCGCTCCCCACGTGGCCACCAGATCCACAATCAGAGCCAGGCGATGCTCCAGCGGAATCGCCGCCAGAAATCGATTGATCCCCTCGGCGGGAATCTCCTTCAATCCGCCGTCCTGTGCCATTCTCCGAACCCGGCACAGCACAAACCACAAGGTGCTCGCGTCCGGCGGAAGTTTTTCCGGATCCAGCACGTAGTCGATGACGGGCAGCAGGCCGGCAATCGCCTCCTCCGCCATGGCGCAGAAAATGGCGGCGTCTTCTCCCGAGATGCGTCCGAAGGCCAGCGCGCGCCGCGTGGTCCGGTCCAGGATGCCGGCGGCTTCCGCCAGATCCAGGGTGCGCGAGAGCGATGCCCACGACCGCGGCGTCGAAAACGGCACCGGAGTCGCCGGAACCGGGCGCATCAACGACTCCGGCAGGAAGTTGACGAAGGCCAGGATCTCCGGACGAACACCGTTGGCGCGCGCCCATTGCAGCCATTCCGGCACATCCACGCGTACTTGCAGGATCACCACGCGGTTCACCAGGGCGCTGCTGAGCGACCGCACCAGCGCGCGGTCCTCGACGCGGTTCCCGGCCGCGACCACCCACGTTCCCGCCGGCAGTTTATGCTCTCCCAGCCGCCGCTCCAGCAACAGGGAATAGAAGGCTTTCTGAATGTCTGGAGTGGTCGCCGGCAGTTCGTCCAGAAAAAGACAGAATGGCTCGGGGCTCTCCGGCAGCAGCAGCCGCGGTGGGCAGAACACGCTGCGCTCGCCCACGATGCGCGGGATTCCGCTAACGTCTTCCGGCGCAATCTGCGTCCCCAGCAGCGACCGGCACGCCAGTCCGGCTTCCGCCGCCGCCGCCACAACCGTATCGGACTTACCCACGCCGGGCGGTGACAACAACAACAGGCTCTGCTCATGCGCCATTGCACGCAACAACGCCTTGGCCTGCTTCAGCGTGACCGTTTCGACCATGCCCGAATCCGACCTGGAGTGGATCATAGAGTCTTGCCCACTAACGCCGCGCCGCCGCGCCACGGCTCCTCAGCCGAGTGTACTATAGACGAAATTGCCGGCAGACGGACTTGTGGCAGAATGAGGGTTTCCCATGAAGGTCGTCGAAGCGCTCGCTCACTATCTGCAATCGCGCGGCCTTTTCTCCGCGGACGACTTTGCCGAGCTCAGGCGCCGGGGCTTCCTCGAAACAATCGCGTCCAGCGAGAGTCGGAATGACCCGCCCGATCCCTGGTGGAGCAACTTCGAGGGCGAAGCCCACCGTCACTCCACTGGCGACGAGCCCGGCGCTGCCGCCAGGTCGCGAGGTGGCGCCAGACCCCGCCGTTCGGCTGCGGGCCTGCCGGACCTGGAAGCGCCGTTGCGCGACCTGCTCGGCGATCTGGAAACCGGCATGGCACGGCTGAAGCCGCTCGCCGCCGATCTCGCATTCCCTCCCGATCCCTCCGCCTGGTCCCGCCTTTTTCAGGACGTCGCCGGCGAGCGCCTCACCGCATCGCTGCGCGACACGCTCGCTCACGAGACCCTGAAGTTCGACGATCTCTGGCGCGTGGTCAGCGAAGACTCATGGCATGCGGTGCACCCGCCCGAAGGCGCCGGCGGCGCCGTCTGGAGCGCCTGGCGCGTACTGTTGAGCAGCCCCGATGGCGGCATTCCGACGGCCTACCGTTGGATTCTCCGATCCAGCGTCGTGCGCCGCGTCTTCCACCGCCTGCAGGCTCAGCGGACCTTGGTCGGGGCCCTCGCCACCCTGTTCCGGAACGAGCCGGACGTGCTCTGGCGGGCGGTCACCCGGCCGTACCACCCGGCCGGATTTCTGGTCTTCAGCCTCGCCTACACAGCGGCCGTGAACACCGTCCGCGGCACGCCCATCCGCGCCGTGTTCCAAACGGATTTGCCCACTGGTCGATTCTTCGCCGTCGGCGCGGACGACCGCCTCGCCGTCCCATCCGCGGCCGGCGGCGTTCGCATGTTCCCGTCCGGCGGCCATCCCATTTCCGCTCTAGAGGACGCGCCGAGCGTGGTTGAGGCACTCGCCTTCCATCCCGCGGGCGACCGGCTGTACGTGTCCCGCACCGGCGAAGCCGGCGTCAATCGGGTGCTCGAGGTGAACCTGGCCAGCGGCGCCGAGCGGTCTCTGTTGCAGGCCTATTCCCCGCCGCAAGGCCCCGTATGCCTGGAACTCGATAACTCGCTCGTCGGGTACCGCCCTCGCGGCGCGCCGGGATTTCGGTTCTTTCGGCGGGATGTCCCCGGCTCCTGTGGCTTCATCGCCAGTCCGCATCCCATCCATGCCGACGGTTTCGATTTCCTGCCCGGGGGCCGCTACTTTGGCGCCGTAGTCTCGCGGACGCCTACGTTACGGCAGTATCGCATTTGGAATTGGTCCGATGGAATACTGGCGCGGATGTTTGAGCTCGGTCCCGACCCGCCCAGGCATCGCGCCGTCCGTGCGTTCAACCGAAAACACCGATTGATGGCGTATTGCACCGGGGCGTCTTCCGATATTTACGATACCCACGAGCTCAACCTCCTCGCCAGCCACAGACACGACCCACTCGCCGAATCTGCCTCGTTCAACGCCGTCTTCAGTCCCGATGGCCGCTGGCTCGTCAAGTGGTCCGTGACCGGCGAGGTGCTGGCCTGGGACTGGAACTCAGCGGCGGCGCCGTTGACGCTGGAGGCAAGCGACGTCGATAAGGCACTCGTCGGCATGGCGATCGATGGGAACTTCGCGGCCGGCTTCCGGCAGTCGGCGCAAAAGATCGAGATCTGGAACCTGCCAACGGGCCAGTTATACAGCAGTGAGTCGTGCGCGCAATTCTCCGCGGACCACACCGGATTGTGGACCACGGCGGGAAAGCTCGGGTTGCTGCGCTGGACCGAGCGCCATACCACCGGCCAGGTGACTCGCGAGCGGCCGGCGTCCCCACTCAAAGAACTCATCCTCGAAGTGTGGTCGCGGTTCCCCGATGGCGCACGCACCACGGCGCACCTGTGGGAAGGCGTTCGCGACGAATTCATGGATGCCACGCTCTTCCCCGACAGAGAGACTGTCGTGCTGCGATGCCGCCTCCATGAGCACGCCGTCGAACTGTTCGAATTCTCTCTCCCGGAGAAAGCCTTTACGTCAAGACGAGTTCTCTCGGTTCCGTCATTCCATCCGGTTGCCGGCCAGCTCGAAGACCTCGATATCGGCATGGGACGGCAACTTGGTTTCTACGATCCCCTGACCGGCGCCAAGCGGGATGACTGGTGCATTCAGGCCCATACCCGGCCGGCAACATCCTTGAAGGTCTCCTCCGGCGGTGGCGTCCTGGTCGCCTGTTGCGACGGGCAGTCGCTGGTTGTGGTCGACCTCGCGTCCCGGACGCAGTCGGCCGAAGCCCTGCTGCCAACGGCTCCGGGGCCGCATCGCGTGCTCGCCGTAGGGGATGACGCCACCGGGCAAGCAACCGTCCTGCTGGCGTCCGGAGATGTCCTGAAATCCGTTGCCGTCCGAGACGCCGGAGGCGCTACCTGTACGGAAAGGGAGCTCCCGCGTTCCGGCGATGCCGGCCGCACGACATATTGGACCGCCTGCCCAGGGCCTGCCGCGCCGCACGCCGCGTTTGGCACCTGGGGCCAACTGGAGCTTCTGGAGAACCCCTACTCGAAAGCCGGCCCCCTGTTTCTCCACTCGAAGGATGGCTTCGGAGACTGGATCCCGGCTTTCTCACCGTGCGGCGGCTTTCTTTCCGCTGCGCGCAGGAACGAATTCCGCATGTGGACCATCGATGGCGCCGCCCTTCACCGGCGCCTGTTCTCGATCCCGCAGCCATTCGCCGTGCAGTATTCTCCGGAAGGCCACACAGTGTGGATAGCGGATGACGACGGGACTTTTTGGAGGATTGCCGTGGACGCCCTTCAGCCGCCCGCCAATGCGCGCGTTCCCGCATGGGAACTGCCCCGCCCCGAGGTCCTCATGCAAGCCTGGACGCTGGCGCAAAGAGTGGGATCCATCGACGCCGGCGACTGGCTCCCTCTCCTGGCGGCCGTGTGCACCGCGCCCGTCCTCTCCCGTTTCACCTATAGCGACCTCGGCCTGTTGGCTCCCTCGATCTACGTGTAACTGCAGCGGGGTTACTCCGGGTTTCCCCGTCCCGGTTTCGCGGCCGGGATAGCTCGCTGGATTCTTTGGCGCAGACGATCTGTGTCTGGATCTCGTCGAAGTCCGCCCTCCCGCTCTCAGATGAAACTGAATCTGAACGCGCTCGCGGCGGACGCCGTGCTGAGCGACCCGGAAGATCAGGCCTCAATCCTTGTAAGGCCTGCGTTCGTCACCCTCATTTCGACGCCAACCGCCCGCCGGATTCTCACGATGGCGCAAAACGTATTTTCCGCTTTCGCTGAGGGAATCGGGATGCTGCATCCAATTGTGAGGAAGACCGACGCCTCCTGGACGCATACCTGGAGATGTTGACCGCCATCGACGCGATCAAGCGCGCGCTCTAAACAAATCACGCCTCGGAAGGGCGGTATCAATATTCGCTCACTGGAAGTTTACGGCGCCGAGGTATTTGTCGAGCCACGTCCGCACTTCCCGCGCCAGATCGCTTTTCTGCACACTGGTGTCGTGCGGCGTGGCGAATACGACATGGCGCTTATCCGCCGCCGGCGTCCCCAATTTCTCGAACATCGGCTTCTGCGACAGGTCCGGCGGAAACGTCGGATCGTAAATCCCGTTCACCATCAGAACCGGTGCCCTCAATCGACCCACGAAAATCGCCGGGTCTGCCGCCGGCAACGGCGTTCCGAGAAAAAAACCGCCTTCCAGAAACACGCCCGCCTTGAACCGCTGCTCCATGGTCATGAAGATCGGACCCCACGCCCCTCCCTGGCTGACTCCCATATACGCGATCTTTCTATGGTCGAGGTCCGCGCGTGTTTCCAGATAGTCCACCGTGCGCCGCAGCTCTTTCGCACCCTTGATGAGCCGATCCAGTTCTCCGATCGGGCCCGATGCCCCCGGACGGCCACGCCGATAAAGCGGAACGGCAATCGGATAGATCAGCGCGCGGCCACTCTGGATCACGTAGTCGGCGAATTGCAGGTCACCCAGGTTGTCGTTCAGTTCCCGTCCGTTCACCCGGGCGCTCGCAAAAAAAACTACCGTCTGGAACGGCGGTCGGACTCGCTTTGGCAGGAAGACGTACACCGGGAGCCGCACTCCGTCATACCCCGCATCGATGGTCAGTTTCTCCTCGGTCCAATCTGGCGTCGCCGGTAGCGCCGTGATCCCCTGCGCGTCCACCGGCGCGGCGGCATTGTAGTTGTACATCACCTGGAAGGACTGGAAATCCGCGTCCGACGCCGTCGCTACCTTTGCGAAATCCCGCGTAATCCGGTGAAGCGGCGCCATCGCCGCCTCCGGCAGTGGCGCCAGGTTGCGCACGCATCGCAGCCCTACTTCATCCGAACGAGCAAACGGCGGCAACGCCTCCGGAGCGTATTTGTGGTTGCTGTCCGAAAGCGTATAGCCCAGCAGCACGAACCGCTTGTCGCCGTCCACCGGGCTGCGGCACCACTCGTAGGCGTTGCCCACCATATCGTAGGTCCCATACGGACCCACGGAGCCCGAAGTCTCCACCTTCTGCGTCCTGCCAGTTCCGTTTGCCAGCCGGGCGGCGTAGCCCACCAGGTCCGAGGGCGAAGCGCTAAAAAACTGGAGCAGCACCGGCAGGCTCTTGTCCGCAAACTCCGCATATGCCGCTGCCTCGTACCAACTCACCCCGGTTACCGGATAATCGCCTTTGCCTACCGGATAATGGCCGCTTTCCCACGCGGCCGGCCCCGGCCGGCCTGTGGTATCCACGAATCGCGCCATCGCCTGCTCCCAGGTGAGCGGATTGCCTTCGTCGGCGATCGGCTCTTTCCAGTAATCGCGCTTGCGATATCCACCCCCATCGACGAATTTCTGGTATTCGGCATTGGTCACCTCGTGCTGGTCGATATCGAATGGCGGCAATGTGGTATGCAGCCAGCCGAGGAATCCGATCATCTCGCCCGTGGGGCCGCCCGGCACCCGAACCATGCCAGGCAGCACACCCGCCGGCTGCAGATCGAAGCGCAGCCGTTCGCCGTCCGGGGGCGAGGCCGCAACCCGTTCTCCCACTCCAGGTTTCGATACCTTCCAGCGGAAATACCCCTTCGGCATGCGGGCCTTCAGTGGTGTCGTTCCCAACGCCAGCCACGGACCGTTCGGCGTGTCATAGTCCTGAATTTCCACCTTCGCACCCGGCGGGTTCGATTCGATCGAGGCGACCGTCGTCAGTGCCTTGTCCATCGCCAGCAGATCAGGATCTTCTGGCAGAATCTTTTCGGCTTTCGCCAACAAGTTATAGATGGCGACTCCTTCGCTCGATTCCATGCCGTGAATTGCCGGAATGGCTTTCTCGCGCACCCAGTGCCGGTCCTCGGACCGGCGGTAGAGCCACACTCCCCCACCCGCCAGAGCCAGCATCACCGCCGCGGTCGCCACCCAATATGTCTTTACCGCCCGTGGCTGGATCACCCGCGGAGTCTCCATCGCTGCGATCGCCTCCGCCAGATTGCGCCCCATTTCTGCTGCCGATCGGTAGCGTCTCTCGAGGTCCTTCTGCATCGCGCGCTCGACAATCGCTTCCACTCCTGGCGGCACATCGGCGCGCACGGCTCGCAGCCGCGGAGGCGTATCGTCGACGATCGCCCGCATCACCGAAAGCTGCGAATCGCCGCGGAACGGTGGCTGGCCGGCGGCCATCTCGTAGATCACCGATCCCAAACTCCACAAATCTGTCCGGCAGTCCAGTTTGGCGCCGCGCACCTGCTCCGGCGACATGTAGAGCGGCGTACCTTTCACGGTGCCTTCATCGGTGACCGTGGCATCGCTCACCCGCGCCAGTCCGAAGTCGATGATCCGCGCTACCCCATCTTTATCCACGATCACGTTTGCCGGCTTGATATCCCGGTGGATGATGCCGTTCTCGTGCGCCCGCGCCAGCCCCGCGGCAATTTGACGCGCGATCCGCAGGCCCTCTAGCAGCGGCAGTCCAGCGGCCATCCGCTGCCGCAGTGTAGCGCCTTCGTGGTACGCCATGACCACGAACAGATCTCCTTCCGCCGTCCGGTCGATGTCATAGACCACCACGATGTTCGGATGATCGAGCGCCGAGGCCGCTCGCGCCTCTCTCGCGAGCCGCTCATTCAATCCAGCGGCATGGCGCATGTGCGGAGGAAGGAATTTCAGGGCCGCCGGGCGGTCCAGCTTCGTATCGAACGCTTTGTACACCACCCCCATGCCGCCGGCGCCCAGCTTTTCGAGAATCCGGTAATGCGAAATCTGGGTCCCCGACCGGTCCGGCTCCGGGCTCGCCGGCAAATGTGTCAAAGTCGAGTCCCCCATCAGCCCCGCTGCCGGCGAATCCAGGATTTTGCCTCCCGAATCCTGATCGAGAAGCAGTTCCACCTCGCGCCGCAGTTCCGGTTCGGTCTCCGCCAGTACACCGCGCCCGTGTTCCTGCGCCGAATGATAGAGCGCTTCGATTTGCCGCCAACGTTCCGGTGTCATTCTCCCTCCCGATCTCGTGGTACCGACTTACAGGCGCAATCCAGCGACAAAAGCTGGAATCATGGGAAAATTTTCCTATGCATGCGTCGCTTTCGGAAACCACCCAACTGTTGCGCAATTGGGCTGCCGGCGATCGCGACGCCCTCCGGCGCCTCACTCCGCGAGTTTATCGCGAACTGCGCCGCATTGCGGGCCAGTTTATGAAGCAGGAACAGCCGGGCCGCACTCTCCAGGCTACGGCCTTGGTCCACGAAGCCTTCCTCAAGCTCGTCGAGGTGGACAATGTCGATTGGCAACACCGCGCCCACTTCTTCGCCGTCGCGGCCCAGATCATGCGCCGCATCCTCCTCGACGCGGCCCGCAAACGCACCGCCGCCAAGCGCGGCGGCGATGTCCCGCGGGTCAACCTGGACGAGATTCCCGATCTTGCTTCCGACCGCAGCGGCCAGTTGATCGCCCTCGATGAAGCCCTCGATCGACTGCAAGTCTTCGATCCGCGCAAAGCTCGCGTCGTTGAACTGCGCTTCT
>Ga0181529_10008417_pt1 | contig 10047 bp, 9 predicted proteins | sample PEATcosm2014_Bin_36_FD_119763 | JGI IMG/M metagenome (GOLD analysis project Ga0181529, IMG submission 119763) | Peatland microbial communities from MTU Mesocosm Facility, Houghton, MI, USA - PEATcosm2014_Bin10_30_metaG | ecosystem: Environmental > Terrestrial > Soil > Wetlands > Peat | place... | reverse complement strand
GCCCTTCTGGCCGACCTCATTTCCTGGGTACGCGACGACGCTCCGCCGCCGCCTTCCGCCGTGCCGCACATCATCGACGGCACGCTGGTGGCGCCCGACGAGGTGCACTTCCCTAGCATTCCCGCCACCTCCTATGGCGGCGTGGAGCGGCCCGCCGTGCGCTATCTGGCGGTGACCAATCCACTGCACGTGCTGGACTTCGGCCGTGACTACAAGCCGGGCGATGCTACCGGCATAATCACTATCGATCCGCCGAAACAAACCACCGCGCCTTACAGCATCCTGGTGCCGCAGGTCGATGAGGACGGCATCGACGTCGCCGGCATCCGGTCGGTGTATCAGTTGGCGCCGATCGGCACCTACACGGGATGGAACCTGTTCCGCCCCAGCATGTTCGAGAGCGACGGGTTCTGCACACACCAAGGCAGCTTCGTCCCCTTTGCCCCGACCATGGCCGAGCGGGCAAAGACCGGTGATGCGCGCTTGTCGATCGCAGAGCGCTACGCGACGCCGTTCGCTTATACGCTGGCGATCAAGAGCAGCGCCGACCTCCTGGTGGGCCGGCGCCTCATGCTGCAGGAGGACGACAACCGCCTGACCGCGGAGGCCGAAAAGGGCGGCATTCGGTCGGCGCCGTGAGGCCGCGCGCGCCGGCTCGCTTCCCGCATGGCCTCACTTGGCGCCTGCTGGCGCTCACGGTCGGGCCGGGGCTGGTCGTGATGCTGGCCGACACCGAGGCCGGCAGCGTCATCGCGGCGGCCCAGAGCGGCGCGGAATGGGGATACCGCCTGGTACTGGTGCAATTCGTGCTGACGCCGGCGCTGTTCATGGCGCAGGAATTGGCGGGCAGGCTGGGCATGACGACGCACCAGGGACTGGCCCAACTAGTGTTGCGCCGGTCGGGCCGCCTGCCCGCGCTGCTGTTGCTGGCCACGCTGACGGTGAGCTGCCTCGGCGCACTGGTGAGCGAACTGGGCGGGCTGGCCGGAGTCGGAGAAATGTTCGGCGTGCCGGCGTGGCAGTCCAGCGCCGTCGCCGTGGCGGGCCTGCTGGGCATCGTCTGGACCGGCAGCTACCGCTCGATGGAGCTGTTGGCGATCGCGGTGGGATTGTGTGAGCTGGCCTTCATCGCCCTGGCGGCGCTGGCGCATCCCTCGGGCGCCGAGATGGCGGCGCAGCTGTTGCAAATGCCGCTCGGGGACCGCGGCTACCTCTATCTGCTGGCCGCCAATCTCGGCACCTGCGTGATGCCCTGGGCGATCTTCTACCAGCAGTCGGCCAGCATCGACAAAGGGTCGACCCGCACCGGCCTGGCCGCGATGCGGCTGGAAACGCTGCTCGGCGCGATCTTGTGCCAGATTGTCACCGCCGCGGTGGTGGTGGCCGCGGCCGCGGCATTCCATCGTGGCCCCGCGGCGGGCCAGCCGCTCGACAGGGTCGGCCAGATCGCCAATGCCTTCACCGCCGCCGTCGGTCCGGCCGCCGGACGCGTGGTATTCGCGCTGGGCCTGAGCGGCGGCGCGCTGGTCGCCGCTATTGTGGTTTGCCTGACCGCCGCCTGGGCATTCGGTGAAGTGCTTGGGCTGCACCGCTCGCTCGGCGAAAGCCCGGCGCAGGCGCCCGGGTTCTACGGCGCCTTCACCGTCGTGCTGGCGGTCGGAGCCACGGTCGTCGCCTCCGGGATAAACCTCATGGCCCTTGCGATGGCGGCCGGCGTGCTGAACGCCTTGCTGCTGCCGGTCGTGCTCTGGTTCCTCTACCGGACGGCCCGCAGTGCGCTGCCCGATGATGTCCGCCCGCGCGGCGCATACGCGGTGGCGGTGGCGATCGTGCTGGCCTTGACGGCGGGCCTGGGCCTCTTTGCCGGCGTGGCCGGCGTGCTATGAGGCGCGCTCGATGCGGCCGACCGGCCTGCCCTCCTCCAGCGCGACCCTGATCGCGAAGTCGTAGCGATTGATATCGAGCGCGATGCCGACGTCTCCGGTGGGCAGATAGACGCGCGCGGTATCGTGGAACCCGGCCACGTCGCCGCCGGCGAGGATCACCTGACGCAGCGCCTGGGCGGCACCCGGACGGCCCAGCAGAAGCTGGCGCAGATGCAGCGCGCAGAGCTCGTCCTCGTCGGTCCGCACGAGTCCCTCTTCGCCCATCGCGACCAGGGAAACGCGCTCCGATGACGCCAGCGCCCGCACAGTCGCCCGCGCCGTCACCAGGGAGGCCGCGTAGAGACGCTCAGCCCGGCCAGCTGCCGCGACGATGCCCTGAGTGCCCGCGCTGGTCCGCTGGATGATCGTCCGGCCGGCGAAGTTGACACCGGACACATCGAGCGGCGAGTTGCCAAAGTCGAAGCCGGCGGGCGCCAGGCCGTGTACCTCGCCCATGCAGACCTGGCCGATGCCACGCTGCCGCAGCGCCAGCGCCTCCTCGGCGCTGCTGACCATGATGACCCGTGACGCTCCATTGGCCAGCGCCACGGCCGCCGTGGTGAAGGCGCGGAAAACGTCGATGATGGCCACCGCGCCTTGGGCCTGGGCGGCACCTTCCAGCAAACTTCCGATCCAGATTTCCATCCGTCGACTCCCGGTTGTCGCAACAGCGGCTTTACCGCCTATCCGCCGCACGCGCATAGAGTATGCTAACCACCGCCAGGCGTTGCCGGAGGCGTTGGCGCGGCCGAGCATCAGACGTTAACGAGTCATTCAACCAGATGCCGGGGACGGAGAACTGTGCCATGTCCGGCTTTCCAGTTTTGGTAAAATGACGTCGCGCGCACGCGTGACGTCGTCGCCGAAATCGATTTCCGTCCACGGCAAGTCACTGATATCAACGGCGGCGAAACGCTCGGGGTCGCGCAGGATCAGATCACGGATCGCTTCCTCGTACTCCAGGCTGCTCTGGCCCGCCTCTACATAGGCCGTGCAGCGGTCTGCCAGGGCTGCCGCCGAAGCGGCGGAAAATCGGAAGAAGCCGACGGATTCGCCGTGCCAATCATGGGCTTGGTCGGGCTTCTTGCGGAAATCGACGATGCGGTCATTGCGAAAGCAGACTTTGACGGGTTCGTCTCCCGGTTCGATATTGCGATCGACCAGCAAGACGTTTTCCCCCTTGGCGGCCAACAGGCGGGCGATCATAGTCTCGTCGTAAAGTACATCGCCATCCATCAGCACGATGGGTGAGCGACTGTGCAAGATTTCTTTTTGCGCCAACAGTGAAACAATACTTCCCTCTTTGTATCGAGGATTATAAACAAACCGGATTTGTTCGCTCAGTCCTAGCCGTGCAACTTCGTTCCGAATCGCATCCTGGCAATAGCCGACGGTCAAAGCGATCGTCTCGATGCCATTGGCCCGCAAGGCCAGAAGGTGACGTTCGAGCAGGGTTTTCCCGCCGAATTCGAGCAGCACTTTGGGTAGATGATCCAGCCCGTCGAGCCGGCCTCCCACACCCGCGACAAGAAGAATGGCGGCAATTTCCGCGTTTCCGACCACAGACACAACTCCTGGCACTCCTGACAAACGATCCAGTGTTCCCGGATGAACGACCTTTCCGTGGAACCAGACGGCAGCCAGAAGCAATGCCAGCTTGTCTGGAATCGCTTCGGGCTGCAATCCGGGCCCGCCGCAACGGTGGCATCCTGGTAAGGCCTGCCATGGCTGATCGGATTGACAGACGATCCCCGGACGGGGGTCTGATACGTCAGCCCGGTCCCACGCTACTCGACGGACGTCGGCTTCGGCCCCGGCCTGGCGTCGCGCAGCCGCCGCCGCCCACGCAGACGGACGTCGGCGTGCGGCGCCGCCGTCTTGATGGCGGCCTGAAACGCCGCCCGCTGCTTGTGGATAGAGACGATCACCGGCCCCATCGGTACGCCAATATCCACCAGCACCGCCTCGGAAAGTTGCAGGCTGGCCTCCACCGTCTCGGGCACCGCGTCGGAGGCGCCGATGTGGTAGAGATGCGCGGCGTGGGCGGCGTCGCGGGCGCGGGCGACGATCAGCAGGTCGGCCCGCTCGGCCAGCGCCGCGGCCACTAACGCATCGACGGCGCGGCGCTCGTCCATGGTCACCACCAGCGCCCGCGCACTGGCGATGCCCAGCTGGCGCAGCAGCGCGGGCAGCGTGACGTCGCCCCAATAGACCGACTTGCCGGCACCGCGCAGCCGCGCCACCCGGTCCGGATCGTGGTCGATGGCAACATAGGGGATGGCGTGCGCCTCCAGCAGCGCCGCGACGGTCTGCCCGACCCGGCCGAAGCCGGCCAGGATCACCCGGTCCGGCGGCCCGGCGTCGCCGGGCGGCAACAACGCCGGGTCCACCGTGGGGCGGCGCGCCAGGCGAGGGGCGTGGCGGCGGCCGAAGGCGGACAGCAGCGGAATCGCCGCCATGCTCAACGCCACCGCGATCAAGGCGGTATCGGCGACGGACCGCGGCAACAGCCGCTCCTGTGCGGCCACGGACAGCAGCACAAAGCCGAACTCGCCGCCCGGCCCCAGCAGCAGTCCGGCTTGCACCGCCATCGGCCAGGGCAGGCCGAACAGCCGCGCGGCGGGGGCGATCAGCACCAGTTTCGCCACCACCAGCACCACCACCCCGCCCAAGGTCGCCCATGGCGCCGCCGCGATGCGCAGCGGGTCGAAACCGAGACCGACGGCGATCAGGAACACGCCGACGAACAACCCCTTGAACGGCTCGATGGTGATCTGGATCTGGCGGCGGAATTCCGTCCCGGCCAGCAGCAGGCCGCCGATCAGCGCGCCCAGTGCCATGGACAGCCCCGCCGCCGCGGTGCCGACGGCGGTGGCCAGAACCACCAGCAGGCAGGCCGCCATGAACAGCTCGGGACTGCCGGTACGGGCAACGCCGCGGAACAGCGGACGCAGCGCCAGCCGGCCGAGCACTACAATGGCGCCCACCGCCAGCACCGCCTTCACCGCCACCAGCCACAACAGCGCCCCGCCCGTGCCCCACAGGCCGATCGCCAGCAACACCGGGACGATGACCAGGTCCTGGAACAGCAGCACGGCGAAACACACCCGCCCCAGGGCAGTGTTCAGCCGCTTCTCGACCGATAGCACCTGGATGACCACGGCGGTGGACGACATCGCCCCGGCGATGCCCGCCACCACGGCGGCCGGCGGCGGGATACCGGCCAGCCCGGCCAGCCCGGCCAACAGGGCGGCGCTGGTCACCACCTGCAGCGCACCGAGGCCGAACACCAGGCGGCGCATCACCCAGAGCCGCTCGAACGACAGTTCCAGGCCGATCATGAACAACAGCATGACCACGCCGAGTTCGGCGATCGGCGCGATCGCGGCGGGATCGCCGAAAGTGATGGCACCAAGCCAGGGCAGCACCGTCGCGGCACGGCCAAGCCCGAAGGGGCCGATCGCCGCGCCGATCAGCATGTAGCCCAGCACCGGGGAAACCCGCAGCCGGTAGAACAGCGGAATCACGACACCGGCGGCGGCCAGCACGATGAGCGCCTGCCTGAAGACGGTCAGATCGACATGCGCTTCCATCAGCGGATCGCCACTTCTGTGCCTCGATAGTTGGCAAGGAATTGTGCCATAATTTTGCTAATGCTCCCTTGCCGCCGCCGGTAGCGTAAAGCCCGCCGCCTTTCCACCGCCTGGGCTGCTGCGCCACGTTGTCAGCTTGGACGCAATCGGCCAGGACGACCGTCCTGCCGTTCTGGAGCATCGTTCACTTCCGCACCGCGCGCCACCGCGGTATTGCTCGATCGGGTCGGGCGCCGACGGCGGCGTGTCAGATCCATACGGAGGGAACTGAAGATGTACCCAGCTTGGTTCCGCTGCCTGCAGCTGCCCATGCTGGCAAGCGGACTGGCGCTGCTGGCGGGGTGCGCCGTCACCCAGCCCGTGGCGAACCCGCCCAACCCCGCCCCCCCGATCCCGAACGAGATCGTACCAAAACCACCGGTTTCCGAGGAGCCGCTGATCTGGCAGCCCGGCCACTGGGACTGGACGGGGAACGGCTACGTTTGGCGGGAAGGCCGCTGGGAACTTCGCGCCGGCCATGGCACGGAGTGGCAGGACGGCTACTGGAACAAGGAGGGCATCGGCTGGCGCTGGGTGCCGGCCCATTGGCTCTAGAACACGACCGCTTCTGATAGACGAAGCGATCCTGTCCCAGCTCTTTGTTTGAGACCGTGATTCACGCTTTCCGACGGTTCCGCCTCAAACAATCGCGCTCTGGCTGGCCTCGGACGCCGACACTTCCCGAGATTCCCTCACAAATCGCTGCTTGGCGCGGGTGGCCAGACGCGCTCATAAACCCGACGAGACAACCACCCTGCCGCATGTGGCGCCGCATCGACCGGGGGCCGGACTGCCCCGCATGGAGCCGCGCGCAGACTGTCATGCCGACGCACCCGGATCTGCTGATCGTCGAGGATAATTCGCTCATCTTGACGTCGTTGCTGACGTTTCTGGCGCCGTTGCGGCTGTCCATCGCAACCGCTGCGAACGGCGACGAGGCGATGGGTTTGCTGGCCAACACATCAGGATTGGGCGCACTGATCACCGATATCTGCATGCCCGGGTCGGTGAACGCGGTAGGTCTTGCCATGGTGGCACGCTGCCGCTTTCCAGGGCTGCCGGTTCTGTTGATGACCGGCTTCGCGCCATCGGACGGTCTGGAACTCACGCGCCATCCGGGATGCCGGCTGATGATGAAGCCGCTCCGCGCCAGGACACTGGTCGCACAGGTCATGGAAATACTTGGTCGGTGGCGCCTGACGGAAATACCGTCTTCAGCGTGGCAGGCCCAGGTTATTCAGTCCATATTGTGGGATAATAGACTGATTGACGGGACATCGGCCCGGTCGTAAACGGGTTGCCGAGGTTCCCGGGAGGATGCTGTAAGCAAACCCGTTCCAACGGTACCCGCCGCCAGAAGCAGCTTCGGCCGAAATCCGACTTTCGCGCCCGGGGCACGGCAGGTTATCACCGCTCAGACCAGGCAGGCGCCGGCATGTCAACCGTGTCGCGGGAAAATGCCGTGGCTGTCGCAGTCGCTTGTTCATTGCTATGATGAGTCGACGACCAGTCGGCTGACAATCATCGCAGGGAGAAACATCCAATGAATATTCGTGTGACTCGACGCGCCGCGCTCGCCGGCGTCTCCGTGTTTGCCATCACCGGGCGTGCCCGGGCGGCAACGGTCATCCGCTGGGCCACCGTGGTGGCGGCGACCCATCCCGAAGTCGCCATGATGAACAAGGTGGCGGCCGACATGAAGGAACAGACCGGCGGGGCCATTGAGATCCAGGTGTTCCCGAACGGCCAGCTCGGCTCGTCGCGCGACATCATCGAGTCGGCCTCGTCCGGCGCCACCCAGATGGTCGTCGAGGGCGCTGCACAATTCGGCCAGTTCGTAAGCCCCTTCTCCATCCTCGAGGCGCCGTACGTGTGGCGCGATCCGGCGCACATCCGTCGCGCGCTGGCCGCCCCCCTGATGGACGGCATGGTCAACCAACTCATCGCCGAGCGCTCGTTGCGGATGATCGGCGCCAACTACTACGGTACCCGCCACGTGACCTCGGGTTCCAAGGCCGTGCACACGGTCGACGACATGAAGGGCTTCAAGCTGCGCATCCCCGAGGTCGATACCTATCGCGCCATGGCGGAAGCCTGGGGCGCGCGGCCGACCCCGCTGAACATTGGCGAGCTCTACCTGGCGCTCAGCCAGGGCGCGGTGGACGGCGAGGAGAACCCGTTGCCGACCATCCAGGCCAGCAAGTTCAACGAGGTGCAGAAATACCTGGTGCTGACCGCGCATATCATGACGCCGCGGCCGATCATGATCAACGAGCGAACCTGGGTGGCGCTGACGCCCAAGCAGCAGGAGCAGCTCAAGGCCGCGATCACCAAGCGCGCTCATGAGCAGGACGACGAGATCGTCAAGCAGGAAGCGGGCCTAGCCGACACCTTCGCCAAGGGCGGCATGACGGTGATCAAGCCGGACATCGAAGGCTTCCGTAAGCCCGTGGTGGCCAAGATGCCGGTGCTGTTCGAGGCGAAGTGGGGTAAGGGCCTGTGGGAGAAGGTTCTCGCGGCCTGATGTTACTGCGCCTGTTCGACGGTGCGCTGAGGGTACTTGCCTGCTTCCTGCTGGTGGCCCTGCTCTGCTGCGTCATGTGGGGCGTGATCACCCGCGCCTGGGGCGATCCGAGCATCTACACCGACGAGGGCACCCGCTTCCTGATGGCCTGGCTTGCCGCGACCGGCTGGATGATCGCCGGCCGGTCGCGCGCACACGTGCGCATCCGCTTCTTCCACAACCTACTGCCGACCCGGCTGTGGCAGGCGGCTGAGCTGGTGATCCAACTGATGATAGTAGCGTTCGGCCTGACCATCGCGGGCTTCGCGATCATCATGTTCCACAACAACCTCGGCCTGCAGGCGACCTCGCTGCCGGTGTCGATGGTCTGGCTTTACATGCCCTTGATCCCGGCCGCGCTGCTGATGGCCGCACAGGCGGCGGCCGACGCGGTGTGGCGGCTGAAGCGCCCCGCCGAGCCCGACTTCGGGATCAAGCTTAAATGACCACCCTGATGATCGAGGTCGCCGGGGTGTGGCTGTTCGTCATCCTCGCCGGGGTACCGCTGTTCGCCGCCATGGGGCTGGCCTCGATGGCCTTCGTGCTGCTGTCCGGCCTGCCCGGCACGATCGTGCCGCAGAAGATGTCGCAGACGATGAACTCCTTCCCGTTCGTCGCCGCGCCGCTGTTCATCTTCATGGGCAACATCATGAGCGCCGCCCGCATCACCGACCGCATCGTGCGCTTCGCCACCGCGGTGATGGGATCGCTGCGCGGCGGCTATGCGCAGGCCAGCATCCTGTCCAGCCTGATCTTCGCCGGCATGGCCGGCTCCGCCGTCGCCGACGCGGCCGGCACCGGCGCCGTCGAGATCCGTGCCATGAAGCGCGCGGGCTACCGGGCGCAAACGGCGGCGGCGATCAACGCCTCCGCCTCAACCGTCGGCGCCATCGTGCCGCCGAGCATGCCCGTCGTGATCTATGGCGTGACGTCCGACACCTCGGTGGGGCGGCTGTTCCTGGCCGGCATCATTCCCGGCATCCTGATGGCCGCCTCGCTGATGACGATGGTGGTGATCATTGGCAAGCGCCAGGGCTTCCCAAGCCAGCGCTTCCCGGGCTGGATGGAGCTGGGGCGCTCCTTCCGCGATGGCTTCCTGGCGATGATGACGCCGGTGATTCTGCTCGCCGGCATGTTCAGCGGCCTGTTCACGCCGACCGAGGCCGCTGCGGTCGCCTCCTGCTACGCCCTGTTGCTGGGGCTGGTGATCTACCGCACGCTGCACCCGGCGGATATCATCGACATTCTCGTCAATACCGTTGAGACCGTCGGGGTGGTGACCGCGCTGGTGATGGGCGCCGGAGCCCTGGGCTGGTGCATGTCGATCTCCCAGGTGCCACAGACCCTGGCGCCGGTGATGGTCGCCTCGATCCACAGCCCGGGTGCGTTTCTGCTGATGTGCGATGCGATCCTGCTGCTCATCGGCTGCTTCCTGGAAACCCTGGCGGGGGTGCTGATCCTGGTTCCCATCCTGTTGCCGGTGGCGGTCGCCTTTGGGGTGTCGCCAGTGCAGTTCGGCATCCTGATGATCTTCAATCTCGTCCTCGGCGCGATCCACCCGCCGATCGGGGTGGTTCTGTTCATCGCCTCGCGGATCGCCGAGATCAGCTACGAGTCGCTGGCGCGCGCCGTGTTGCCCTGGCTGATCCCGTTGCTGACGGTGCTGCTGATGGTCACGCTGTTCCCGCCGATCACGATGCTCCTGCCGACCTTCTTCATGGGGAAGTAAGGCGGCAGCGCTATGCCAGCGTCATCAATGTGGCGTTGCCGCCCGCCGCGGTCGTGTTCACGCTGATGGACCGTTCCTGCACCAGCCATTCCAGCGGGTAGACCTCGGAGCCGTCAACCAGCCCCTGGACGGAGGCGCCGTGCACCGCCACCAGCGGGCCATCGCGGGCGGCGAGCGCCGTCGCAGTGTCGCGCAGGG
>Ga0181529_10008415_pt1 | contig 10047 bp, 5 predicted proteins | sample PEATcosm2014_Bin_36_FD_119763 | JGI IMG/M metagenome (GOLD analysis project Ga0181529, IMG submission 119763) | Peatland microbial communities from MTU Mesocosm Facility, Houghton, MI, USA - PEATcosm2014_Bin10_30_metaG | ecosystem: Environmental > Terrestrial > Soil > Wetlands > Peat | place... | reverse complement strand
GGCTGGCAGGCCATCAACGAGAGCGACATGCTGGTCAAGCCGGTGCCCGACACCGCCTTCGTCGATCCCTTCCTGAAGGCGAAGACCCTCGTGCTGATCTGCAACATCTGCGATCCGCTGACCGGCGAGGACTACACGCGCGACCCGAGGAACATCGCCAGGAAGGCCGAGGCCTTCTTGAAGCAAAGCAGGGTGGCCGACACGGCCTACTTCGGGCCCGAGTGCGAGTTCTTCATCTTCGACGAGATCCGCTACGACCAGAACGTGCACGAGGGCTACTACCACATCGACTCGGCCGAGGGCTCGTGGAACACCGGCCGGATCGAGACGGGCGGCAACCTCGGCTACAAGATCAGGCCCAAGGAAGGATACTTCCCGGTCCCGCCCGCCGACTCGCTGCAGGACATTCGCAGCGACATGATGCTCACGCTGGAGGCCATCGGGGTGCCTATCGAGGTTCAGCACCACGAGGTCGCTACGGCCGGACAGGCCGAGATCGACATGCGCTTCAACACCCTGCTCACCATGGCCGACAGCGTCCTCAAGTACAAGTACGTCGTCAAGAACACGGCGAAGAAGTACGGGAAGGTCGCGACCTTCATGCCCAAGCCCCTCTTCGGGGACAACGGCTCCGGCATGCACGTCCACTTCTCGCTCTGGAACGCCGGCAAGAACCCCTTCGTCGGGGACGGCTACGCGGGCCTGAGCCAGACCGCCCTCTGGGCCATCGGCGGCATCCTCAAGCACGCCCCGTCCATCCTCGGCTTTGCGACCCCGACCACCAACAGCTTCAAGCGGCTCGTCCCCGGATTCGAGGCCCCGGTCAACCTCGCCTACTCCAGGCGCAACCGCTCGGCCTCGGTCCGAATCCCGATGTATTCGACGAACCCCAAGGCCAAGCGCTTCGAGTTCAGGTGCCCCGACCCCAGCAGCAACCCCTACCTCACCTTCTCCGCGATGCTGATGGCGGCCCTCGACGGGATCGCGAACAAGGTCGACCCGGGGAAGCCCCTCGACAAGGACATCTACGACCTCCCGCCCGAGGAGCTCGCCGCCGTCCCCAAGACGCCGGGCTCGCTCCGCGAGGTCCTCAAGTGCCTCGAATCGGACCACGAGTACCTGCTCAAGGGCGATGTCTTCACCGAAGACGTGATCGAGACCTGGATCGATTACAAGATGAAGAACGAGGTCCTGCCGGTCGAGCTGAGGCCCCATCCCTGGGAGTACATGCTCTACTCGGACATCTAATAACATCGTCGGGGCAGGGGCGCGCGGCCAGTCGGGACATCCCGACGGCCGCGCGCCGAACCCCTGGCCTGAGCCGACGCGCTCGTCCATACTTCCTGATATGGCTGAGCTGGCCGAGCGAGTATCGGGTATCCTGCCCGAGCTAGAGGCGGGGCGGGTCGCGGAGCTCCTCGAGGGGCTAGGAGAGCGTTACCGGGAGCGCTTCCCCGCCGGGGAGATCGCGCTCCATTTCCAGGCGCTCGAGAGGCTTTCGCCGGATGAGCCGATCGCCTTGATATCGCGCGAAGGGCCGGGATCGCGTCTCGCTTGCGCGGTCGTGGCCTTCGACCATCCCTCGGAATTCGCCTACATCGCCGGCGTCTTCGCCTCCATGGGCTTCGAGGTGGCCGAGGGCGAGGCCTTCACCATCGGTCCCGGCCGCAGCGCCCATGGCCAGGCTCGAGGCGCGAGGCGAGAGCGCGCCAGGATCGTGGACTGCTTCGAGGGCTTCGTCCAGGAGGAGTTCAGGACCGAAGGCTGGGCCGAGGAGCTCGCCTCGAGGCTCAGGACGATGGCCCTCGCCCTGGAGCGAGGCGGAAAGGACGCTCACACTTTGACGAGGCGAGCCGTCGCCGAGCTCGCGGCCTCGGCCCTCGACCATGTGGCGCCCCCCTACCGATCGGCGCTCTACCCCGTCCTGATAGCGATCGAGCCGACGGCGACGGGCCTCGTGCGGATGCGGGTAGAGTCCCAGGACACGCCCTTCTTCCTCTTCGTGTTCGGCGCGGCGCTGTCGATCCAGGGCGTGACGATCGAGCGCGTGAGCATCAGGACCCGAGGCTCGCGGATCGAGGACGTCTTCGAGTTCGCGGATGTCGCCGGGCTGCCGCTGGACGAAAGCGCGCGCCTCGACGATATCAAGATCGCAGTCCTCCTGACCAAGCAATTCACCTCCTTCCTCGGGGCCGCCGGCGACCCTGGCGCCGCGATCCTCAGGTTCGAGGATCTTCTGGCCGAGGTGCTCGCCTCCCCGGAGAAGGGCGCAAGGCTCGCTCGGCTCACGGATGGGAAGGTCATGGAGGACCTCGCCCGCCTCCTCGGGGCCAGCGACTTCCTCTGGGAGGACTTTCTCCGAATCCAATACGAGACCCTTCTTCCGATGCTCGGCCGCGAAGCCGAGGGAGCGGGCTTCTCCGAGCCGGCCGAGACCCTCGCCCTCCGGTTGGACGCCGCGCTCCGCGCGGCGCCCGGCGCCGCCGAGGGGGAAGAAGAATTCATCTATGCCCTCAACGAGTTCAAGGACCGCGAGATACTCCACTACGACCTCGACCACATCCTCGGCCCGAGGGGCGACTTCCGAGCCCTGAGCCGGAGGCTGACGGCCCTGGCCGAGCTCGTGGTCGAGCGCTCGGCGGCCTTCGCCTACCGGACGCTGGTCGCGCGGCACGGCGAACCCAGGACGGCGGCGGGCATGAGCGCGAAGTACGCGGTCATGGGCCTCGGCAAGCTCGGGGGAGGGGAGCTCGGCTACGCCTCCGACATCGAGCTCCTCTTCGTCTACGACGACGCCGGAGAGACCGACGGGCCTCGGCCCGTCGAGAACAGGGAGTTCTTCGGCGAGCTCGTGCGCCTTGCCCAGTCGTGCGTCAGGGCCAGGCGCGAGGGCATCTTCCAGGTCGACCTGCGGCTGCGACCCCACGGCGCCTCGGGTCCCCTCGCGTGCAGCCTGGAGAGCCTCTGCACCTATTTCTCTCCGGACGGGCCGGCCCATTCCGCCGAGCGCCTCGCCCTCGTGCGGATGCGGGCGATAGCCGGAGACCGCGCGCTCGGGGAGCGAGTCGAGCGCCTACGAGACGAATGGATCTACGAGGGGGGCGGCTTCGACCTCTCCGAATTCCGGAATCTCAGAGAGCGGCAGCTGAGAGATAAGACGCGATCGGGGAGGCCCAACGCCAAGTTCGGCCCGGGCGCCCTGGTCGACCTGGAGTACTCGATTCAAATCCTCCAGGTACGGCATGGGCGCGGCGATCGTCGACTCCGCACTCCTAGGATGGACGAGGCCATCCGAGCCCTCGCGGCGGCCGGCATCTTGCCGGAGGGGGAGGAGAAGGAGCTCAAGGCGGCCTATGCCTTCTTCCGGACCCTGATAAACGGTCTGCGCATGCTCCGAGGCTCCGCCCTCGACTTGAGCCTCCCCGAAAAGGGCTCGGAGGAGATGGATCACCTGGCCCGACGGATCGGCTACGGGCCCGAGGGCAGCCTCGTCGGGGAGAAGAGGCTGGGCCTTGGGCCTGCGGAGAGGCTGAGTCTCGACTTCGAGGCGCGCACCGCCGCAATAAGCGCCTTCTCGGAGGCGCTCTTCGGCGGCGAGGGGCGGTATCGAGCGAGGCCGAGCGGAGTGGCGGATCTCGTCCTCGGCGGCATCGGAGACGAAGAAGGCGCGGCGATCCTCTCCTCGAAGGGCTTCGCGCATCCGGAGACCGCGCTCGTAAACCTGCGAGCCCTCGCGGGTGTCCGCGGTGGCGTCCGCGATGGCGTCCGCGAGCCGGAATCGGCGAGGCTCCTCGGCTTCGCGCGGCTCGCTTTGATCGCCTGCGACATGCTCTCGAGGAAGCCCGACCCCGACATGGCCATCAACAACTGGGAGCGCTTCGTCTCACACACGAGCGACCCTGCCGGCCATTTCGCGGAGATGCTGGCTCAGCCGAGGAAGCTCGAGATCCTCCTCGACATCATCTCGGCGAGCCAATTCCTGGCGGACCTGCTCGCGCGAGAACCGGGGCTGCTCGACTACGTCAGCGACCCGGCCTCGATGCGCGCCGCCAAGACAGAGGAGGAACTCTCCCGCGAGCTCGCCAGGGCCTCCGCAGCGGCCGGCGACTACCCGGAATGGCTGGGAGCGCTCCGCAGGTTTAGGCGGAGGGAGATGCTGAGGATCGGCGCGCGCGACCTCTGCCTGAAGGCGAGGACGGTGGTCGTCATGGAGGAGCTCTCCTCCCTCGCCGAGGTCTCGATCCGGGCGGCTCTCGACCATATCTGCGATGGTCCTCCGCGCTTCTGCGTGATCGCCTTCGGGAAGCTCGGCGGGCGCGAGCTCAACTACAGCTCCGATATCGACCTCCTCGGCATCTGGGAGCGAGGCGACTACTCTCCACAGAGCGATGAAGAGGCCGCCAGGCTCATGGAGAGGCTGAGGTCGGCTCTCTCCGACTACACGCCGGATGGCTATGCGTACAGAGTGGACCTCCGGCTCAGGCCCTATGGCTCCTCCGGGCAACTCGGGTCGGAGCTGGATGCCTTGATGCGCTACTATTCCGAGCAGGCCTCGCCCTGGGAACTGCAGGCCCTCATCAAGGCCCGCCCGGTCGCAGGGGATCTGGAGCTGGGCATGCGCTTCGTCGAGTCCTCTCGGGAGCTCATCGCCTCGCCTCGGGAAAGCGCGGACATCGCCTCGACCATAGTCGGCCTCAGGCGCGAGGCCATCCGCGCCCTGTCGCGAGGCTTGCCAGGAGGCCGGGACGTGAAGTCGGGCCTCGGCGGCATCCGCGACGTGGAGTTCCTGGTCCAAGGGCTCCAGATGGCCTACGCGCGCCTCGTTCCGGACCTGCTTCGGCAGAACACCCTGGAGAGCGTGGCGGCTCTATCCGAGGCCGGAATCCTGCCCGCGGAGCAGGCGGCCAGGCTGTCCGAGGACTACGTCTACCTCCGGCGCGTGGAGCATTTCCTGCAGATCTACGAGGACCGCCAAACCCACCGACTGCCCAAGGACCCGGACCAGTTCAGGGCGCTGGCTCGTCGGATGATGGGCGTCGAAGCGACTGAGGAGAAGTTCCGCGCGGAGCTCGACCAGAGATTCGAGCGCATCCAAGCCTTGTTTTCGCGCTTCGCCGGAGGCGAGTTCTTCTAGGGCTTAGTCGAAACCTGCGGCCCCTACCTGCTCGGGGTTCGGGAGGAGGTAGTTTTGCCAGCGGGATTCCGCCTATCCCCCCCGAGGATCGCCTCGAGGAGGGCAGGGTTGGCCTGGGCGAATTTGGCGAATGCGATCGGCTCGAGGGGCCTCCCTCCCATCCTCGAGGATGCGGCCTCGCGAAGCGGCGAGGACATCCACAGCAGGTCGTGCCAGGTTCCGAGCTTATACGCGGCTCCACGGACGCTGCAAAGCTCCGAAAAACCCATCCGCTCATGCAGGGCGATGCAGCGGGGATTCGGCAAGGTGATCGAGACGAAGACCCTGAGGTAGCCCAGCTCCCTGAGGAGATCGAGCAGGGCCTCCAAGAGTTCCCCTCCGAGCCCCCTGCCTCGCGCGCCCTCTCGAAGGTAGACCGAGTCCTCGACCGACCATCGAAATGGCGGGCTTTCGCGGATAGGCGCCGCGCGCGCGAAGCCGAGGATCTCGCCCTCCTCCTCGCAGACCAGGAAAGGGTAGATCGAGCCCATCCTACCGATCACGTGCGCCATCTCGGCCGCCGTCGGCGCCTGCTCTTCGAGTGCGACTGCGCTCCTCTCCACGAAGGGATCGAAGATCGAGGCCAGCTCCGGCCCATCGGCTATCCTAGCGACGCGGATCATAGGCCCTTCGTGCGAGGACGATTCGACTGATTGCCCATGAAAAATAAAAAAGCAACTTATGTGCCATTTAATACGTTCAGTGCCCGACGGGAGCGCCCCCCCTTAGATTCATTGGAAGTAATGGCCTAATCATGAGATCCATGGCAGGATCCTCGGCCTGTCCAATATCCAGCCCTCGGGCTCAGGGAAACGGCTGATAGATTAGTACATTCGCGTAGCCCAATACGACATGGATGCCGGAAATTAGGGGATATGCGGAACATTGACGAAAGGCCTCAGGTCGCTAAATAGGGATAATTTGACAAGGGCATTTTGCGTCCCTAGACTTTTTCATAAGTATATTCTGTCGCACCGCCATGAAAGTATGGCGCGATGCATGACGGCCAGAGACAGGGTTCGAGCATTCCAGCAGGAGGGCCAAGGTGAAAATTGGAGCCAAGCTCATCATCGGCTTTCTTTTCGTAGCGCTCATCGCGATGCTCGTTGGCGGATTGGGAGTCTCGGGGATTCAAAGGCTTGCATCAGCCGACGAGGATCTATACGCCAATGAAACTGTCCCTATCACCCATCTGACTCAGATGGGCGTCTCGATGCTGAGCGCATTCCTAGCAGCCAAGGATATGGCCGATTTCCAGGGAGCGTCGGGGGACGCTGCGCGAGAGTCGATCGATGGATTCATGAAGACATTCGACGACAACGCTGCCGCATATAAGGAAACCATCGGAGACGATCAAGATGATCAAAAAAATTTCGACCTTCTCATGTCGGAGTGGAAAGCGTTTGCGGAGCTCATCGGCCGCCTGACCGTCCTCGATAAGGCCAATAAGAACGCCGAGGAGCAAACGCTATTGGCTGGAGAAGGACAAAAGGACGGGACCGCGGTTCAAGGCACGATTCAAGCCATGATCAACCAGAACATGGGCACCGCGAAAGCAGCGATGGCGACGAATCAGGCCCTCGCCCGCCAGACCACGGTTCTCATGTTCATCGCCCTGGGGGTCGCGGCCATCTGGTCGGTCCTCTCGGGCCTGCTGCTTTCGAATTCCATAACACGGCCCTTGGGACAGGCAGTCGCTATCGCAAGCTCCATCGCCGACGGCGATCTCAGGAAGGAAGTGGACGAGAAGTATCGAGCCCGAAAAGACGAGGTCGGCGTCCTCGCCCACGCGCTGAGCGGAATGACGACGAGCCTCCGCGATATCGTCGAATCCGTTCTCTCCTCGGCCAGCTACGTGAACGCGGGCAGTCAGCAGATAAGCTCCACGGCGCAGCAGCTGTCCCAGGGCGCCACCGAGCAGGCCTCCTCCGCCGAGGAGGTCAGCGCCTCGGTCGAGGAGATGGGCGCTACTATCAAGCAAAATGCCGATTATGCCATGGCGGCCGAAAGCACGGCCCGCAAGAGCTCCACCGATGCCGCGCAAGGTGGCGCCTCCGTCTCCGATACAGTCAACGCGATGAAGGAGATCGCCGGAAAGATCGGAATCATCGAAGAGATAGCGCGCCAAACGAACCTCTTGGCTCTCAATGCGGCTATCGAAGCGGCGCGAGCGGGCGAGGCGGGCAAGGGCTTCGCTGTCGTGGCTTCCGAGGTCCGGAAACTCGCCGAGCGGTCTCAGGGCGCTTCCAAAGAGATATCCGATCTCTCGAGCAAGAGCGTCGCCGTGGCCGATCAAGCAGGCAAGCTGATCATGACGATCGTGCCGGACATCAGGCGGACCGCGGATGTCGTGCAAGAGATCACCTCGGCTAGCAAGGAGCAGAGTCTGGGCATAGATCAAATAAGCAAGGCTGTGCAACAGCTCGATTCCGTCATCCAGCAAAACGCCTCGGCCTCCGAGGAGCTAGCCTCCATGGCCGAGGAATTGAACGGGCAATCAATGCAACTTTCGCAGACCCTGGAATATTTCAAGCTTCCAGCCTCTGCAGATGGCAATAATATAACAAAAACTAGCCAAAAACCTGCCGTGAAAGCGCCCCATGAGGCGAGGCCCAAGTCCGAAACTATCGCGAGAAGTCCGGTCTCCGCGAAGAACGAGAAGGAGGCCAAGCCGTCCAAGGGCGGGCCCACGAAGGCAATAGTCCCCGCCAAGGACGTCCTTGACGACGAGTTCGAATCTTTCTAGGCCCGGTCATCGGCTCTGCCTTTTTAGGCATGTCTTTTTAATAACTTCTCACAGAAATACCTGCCGAGATAGACGCGAAAGCCGATGCCCCTGGATACGACGAGATCGCAAAGAAGCCTCAATGACCTTCGCCCCTCCCTCGGCCGAATCAATAGGTACCTCAGGATCGGCCTTCGTCCCGCGATCTTGCGAAAACAGCGCCGACTTCTGATCGCATGTCGCTGTCTCTCGATGTATTTCAGAAAGTCGCGCGCTCCAATGTCTCTCGATATGAAGGCTGCGGTCCTGGCCGCGGCCTCGCAGCAAAAATAGAGGCCTTCTCCCGTTATCGGGTCCACCGAGCCCGCCGCGTCGCCCAGCAAGAAAATCCCTTTTTTCAAGTCGACTACGCGTTTCGGCAAGCGACCGTACGGGACGAAAGACCCCATGATCCCATCGCGGGGAAGTCCGCGACTGGCAAGATAGGATTCCAGCTCCTGGCGGATCGCAGCCGAATCGGAGGGGCCAGAATAGGCTCCCCCGATCCCGATTACGCCTCCTCGTCGACCGGGGAATGACCACATATATCCCTGAATCGAGGGGCGGTAGTCGACCATGATCTCATCGCCTCTGCCATCGTCGCCCACGACCTCCAGACAGAATCCGTCCGGTCGATAATCCGGATCGAGCAAGCGACGTATCCTGCTGTTGACGCCGTCGGCTCCTATAAGAAAGTCGTATGAAAGCCGACGATCGGCCAACTGCACGGTCCTGGATTCGGCCTCGATATTGGCAGAGGCGATTCCAAGCCACGCCGTCCCTCCACATTCGCGGAAGGCATTCAGCAAATTCTCGTCGTAGATGGATCGATCGACAAAATCGAAGACAGCATCCGTGCGGAAACGCGAAACGGTCTCGCCCTCGACGAGAATCTCTACATCCTGAGACGAGGCTTGGACCGCTCGTCGGTAGACCGAAGGTTCGAGATATTTAAATAATGCCTCGCGCGTCTTTTCCGTTACCAATCCGCCACAGAGCTTGCCCCGCGGGAATTGGCTTTTGTCGATAATCGCGACCCTGAGACCGCGTCTTTGGAGCAGAATCCCGCATGAGGCGCCGGCCGGACCGGCGCCGAAGATCACTGCGTCATAAGGATCAACTCTGGTACTCACCATGGCGCGATCCATGGCCCGATCGCCCGGGGCCTGCGCCGCGTATATGTCCTCGCGGCGCTCCTACGGCCCGAAAGCCCAGACCTAGGCCATCAGCCCTTAGTTGAGTTACCCAACTGCGGCCCCGAAGTCCTGGACTTTCCGGGATGGAGAACTAGTAAAATATCGGTGTGCCGATAAGGGAAATGGACTGGATCACCGCGTTCCCGGTCGCGTCCGTGCTCATGGTAAAGACGATAGATGCTCCAGTAGCATAGAGCGTGGCCGAGTATATAGTCGCAGTGACCGTCTCCCCGCTCGTGCTTTTGTTCGAGAGTGTATAGGTATCGGAAGAAGGGAAAAAACTATTCCAATACGTTGCTGCCGAAGCCTCCGCATACAACTGCGAGCTACTATCGAGATTCGTGTAGATACTAGCCTGGTTGCCATTGAGGTCGCTCATGAAATTGCTGATGCATTGGTCGATGGTGGTCTTTGAGGTCGTTAAACTGCAGGTCGAGAAAAGGGCCATTACGGCGATCGCGGCCATCAGCATCCATAATTTCTTCATGCATTTCCTCCGTTAGCCCTAAATGTCAGCCTCTACGAGCTGAGGTACTATGCTCACTTCGAAGTCCTTGAGTATCCGCGTGTACACCTCGAGAAAACCGGCCATGGCCGGATCCGAGGTGTCGAGCGGGTGCCTCGTCTTCAGCTGCATGTACATACCGCCCAGGACGAAGCGGCGCAGCGAGAGCGCGGTGAGCGCGTAGTAGCGGATGTTGAGGACGAGGATGCCCTGGGACTGCATCAGAGGGAATACCGTGCCTTCCCGCATTGCCTTGGCCTGGGCGTCGTCCTTGGCGTCGACGAGGGCCTTGAGCTGGGCGTAGGCCGCGTCGTACTCGGCCTTCTGCTCCGCGAGCTGGGGAAGGAGGGCTTCCATGCTATCGCGGTATGAGGCGAGCTCCTCCTCGATCTTCTGCGCGGAAGCGACG
>Ga0181529_10008414_pt1 | contig 10049 bp, 4 predicted proteins | sample PEATcosm2014_Bin_36_FD_119763 | JGI IMG/M metagenome (GOLD analysis project Ga0181529, IMG submission 119763) | Peatland microbial communities from MTU Mesocosm Facility, Houghton, MI, USA - PEATcosm2014_Bin10_30_metaG | ecosystem: Environmental > Terrestrial > Soil > Wetlands > Peat | place... | reverse complement strand
TCTTCCTCGTTGACATAAAAATTGATGAAGCGGCGAATCTGTCCGTCCTCACTTCGCAGGTGCTTGCGCAGGGCCGGAAAACGGCCCTCAATCTCCGTAATCAGCTCAGGCAGATTGGCCGCGCTGCTGGCTATCTCGCGTGTATTGTTGGTGTGCTTCTGAAAGGCATTGGGCAATAGTACTCTAACGGCCATTGGATTCTCCTGCCAGCGCCAAATCCTGATTCAGTATTGGGCCGCTTTCGTTGTGTTCTTCGACAAAGGCTTCAAAATCGCTAAGCCGCGGACGAATGGCGTGGCTCCGGTCATAAGCGCCGTTCAGGCAATCAGTCGTCTTAAGGCCATTGCCCGTGATGCAGGTAACGGTCAGTTCATCGGGCTGGATGCGGCCATGAGCATAGAGCCGCGCGGTAACTGCGGTTGTCACGCCACCTGCCGTCTCAGTAAAGATGCCCTCGGTCTCAGCCAGTTCCTGCATGGCCGAAACTATCTCCACATCTGACACATCTTCGGCCCATCCGCCCGTAGCGCGGATGGCGCGCGCCGCATAAAGGCCGTCTGCCGGATTGCCAATGGCCAGCGATCGAGCGATTGTATTGGGCCGCTGCGGCTCAATCACATCTGTCCCGCTCTTGACAGCCTTGGCGATGGGCGAGCAGCCAGTAGCCTGCGCGCCGAAGAAGCGCACCGGCTTGTCCTCGACCAGACCGAGTGCAATCAGCTCATTGAAAGCTTTGCGAATCTTTGTAATTAACGATCCGCCGGCCATGGGGCAAACAAGATTGTCCGGCAGCTTCCAGCCCAGTTGCTCTGCGATCTCAAAGCCCATCGTCTTCGAGCCTTCGGCGTAGTAGGGTCGTAGATTCACGTTCACGAAGCCCCAGTTGTAACGATCGGCGATCTGCGACGAGAGGCGATTGACGTGGTCGTAGCTGCCCTCGACGCGCACCAGCGTAGCGCCATAGACCTGCGTATTGAGAATTTTGGCCGGCTCCAGATCGGCCGGGACCAGGATGAAGGTCTTCAGTCCCAGCCGTGCAGCCTGCGAAGCAACGGCATTGGCCAGGTTGCCGGTGGACGAGCAGCCGACCGTATCGAAGCCGAAGGCCTGCGCGTTGGCCAGGGCCACGGCGACTACGCGATCTTTGAAGCTAAGCGTAGGCAGGCAAACGGCGTCATTCTTGATGAAGAGATTGTGAGCGCCGATGTGCTCACCCAGACGGGGAGCCTTCATCAGCGGGGTAAACCCCACTGGAGTTTGCGGCACGTAACTGTCGGCTACCGGCAGCAGCGCGCGATAGCGCCACATATTCAGCGGTCCCTGTTGAATGGCTTCGCGGGTAAATCGGGTGCGGGCGTACTCGAGGTCGAAGACTACCTCGAGCGGAGAAAAACACTCGTCACAGATGGAAAGCGGCTGAATCCCGTAGGACCTGCCACATTCACGACAGCGCAAATCATAAGCAATCGTCACAGTTCCCTCGCTATGTACGAGAGGGACTGCGGATACACGAGCACGTGACCGGCTCAGAAAGAGCGAACGTGAAGTGACTCGAAGTACCGTGCGAGACGCCTCGGTCAAGAGTGCTGAGGCGACCCCCGAATCTCATGTTCCCCGTTACCGGGCGAGAGTTGACACCATACTCCTGGTTTGCCCAGGCAGGTTGTCGTGGCGTCACAGGGCTCGTCCCTCAGCCACTCTGCATGAAATCCAGGCTTGCCCTTTGGGGGCAAACTGGAATGTTTCGTTTGTACCACAGGGGAATTTTGAAATCAAGCCGGAAAGCATCAAACGGCGCCGAGCGGCGCTCCAACGGTCACCCGCGGCTACTGAAGCGGGAAATTGCTCAACACGATACGGCCGGCTCCAGATGCCAGCCCGATCAAAAAAATGGCAGACACAATATTGTGTCTGCCATCGGAGGTGGAGCAGAAATTCAGCGGCAATTCGCCGGAAAGCAAATAATCAGAAGGTAAAGCGTGCCCCTCCCTGGAATTGACGCGGCGAGTTGACGGTTGAGGTGATTTCTCCGAAAGGCGTACTCGAACTCGAGTAATACGGGTTCACGGCCGGTGCACCAAGCTGCGCCTTGTTGGCAACGTTGTAAGAGGTGAGATCAATGCGGATATTTCGCTCACCGCCCAGCTTGAAATTCTTGGAGAGTGTGAAATCGAAATCGTCAGCTCCCATGGTGCGGACGTGGTCAAGGTACGCTGGCGCATTTCCAGCGACATACGGAAGCGCGGGTGGTGCAAAGCAAGCAGAGCTGAACCACTCTGCTGCCGTATGTGGCGCGCCCTTGCTGGGATCGCAAGTGAGGTTAGTCCGCTGATTGAAGTAGTAGGTTGTCGGCGCTGACCCGACAGTTGGCGAATTAATCGGAATGCCAGTGCTCAGATAAAAAATTGCGTCCGTCGTCCAGTCTCCCAGGATGGCGTTCGCAACTCCGTGCAGATTTACCGCGCGGCCTTTGCCTATTGGAAGGTCGTACGATGCCTGCGCGGTGAATTGATACTTCACATCCTGCGGGCTAACGGAATGATCGAGGCTCAAGTTCCTCCAGTCCTGAACCGATCCGGCATGAGAACCGACAAAACCAAGCGGAGGATTGCCGTCATCCGTCATGATCTTGCCCCAGGTAAAGGATGCCAGCGTAGTGAAGTGGTGAGTTAGACGCTTCTGCACCTTGGTCTGCAGGGAGCTGTACTCGGAATCGCCGGCCGGATAGCCGTGCGCCATAACGCCGTTGTTCGCGCCTGTCGCGCTGATGCTGCCGTCGGTGAATTGCGGAAATGGCTCCGCAGCCACTATCTGCGAAGTACTATCGCCAGCAATCGCGAGCGTCGCAAGCGTACTCAGGGGGAGCTGGTTCAGATCGACAGTGGCAAACGGGAGGTAGAGGCCCCTGCTGCCCACGTACCCGGCACTAAGGACCAACTCGTGCGGGAATTCGTACTCTACGCCGAAATTGAAGTTGTAGACTCTCTGCGTAGGCTGCGAGTGCATCATGGTGCTCAAAGTAGAGCCGAGGTTGGTCGCCAATCCCTGCGTTGCCCCGGTCAGTTGAATAATTCCCGGAACTCCTCCCACCGTTGGGAAGGGATTGGTCAGCGAATAGATGCCCGTCGCGCTGGGCGCGGGGCCCGACGTTGCGCCGGCGCAAGCGCTGGTTCCGTTGTACACAGTATTGCCATCCGCGTTCAAGCAGGTTGCAGCCCAGATCGTTTGCGAAGAGAAGCCATCGCTATCCAGATTGGGACTGCCGACCATATGCGCGCTCGGTCCATAGTAGAATCCGGCGCCGCCGCGTACAACCACCCGCTTTTCAGGCTGCCATGAAATGCCGAGGCGCGGACCAATGTCATTCATGTTGGTGGTGAATGGAGTGCGGCTGCCGCTCTTGGCAAAAACCTCGCCGCCAGTGAGAGTTCCGGTGTAACCTGCAGCAGTATACGTTGCAGTCGGATCGAAGTACTCCAGGCGGTTATGCCGCTCAGTCTTGCCGCCGAAGACATCCCAGCGAAGCCCCCCGGTGATGGTCAGCGCGTGGTTCGGATGGTAAGTGTCTTCAACGAAGGCTGCGTAGTAGGGGCTCGATTCCGCGACAAAGAGATCCTTTGTGAAATTCGGGACGTCATTGCCTTCAGTAAGAGAGGCTCCCGCTTCCTCGCCCATGCCGAAGAGGAAGGATGCGAAGTCGCTTCCTCCGCCGCCGTTGGCTGTGCTCTGATCCGTAGCGGAAATATCGAAGGCGTACGCTCCAGAAGGCGCGGGCGGTTGGCCGTCATTCAGAAACCTCTTCATGTACTCAGCGCCGGCACTGATCTCGTGCTTGCCCCAGCTCTTTGTGAGGGTAGCGATCGCGTCGTGGTTCTCGCTGGCGTAGATAAATGTGTTGTAGTTCGCTGTGCCGCCGATCCCTCCGCCCAAGTCGTCGAAGTTCACGTAGGGAAGGGTTTTGTACACCTCGTCCGCTGCAGTAGGCGTTACAAATCCCAGAGTGGAAAGGCTGTCAATTGCGTTCTGACCAGGATCGCCACCCTGATTCTCATAGTGGCGCGTAAAGGAGTAGCGCAACTGCAACACCGTTGTGGGACTGATGGTGTAATCGTCCCCGATGATGAAATTGCGGCCGTTGGTAATGTTTTGGGCATAGTCCAGATCCCACGGGTTATTGAAAGCGTTGACACCCGAAGTAAACAGCCGGTCGAAGGAGAAGCGCCCGAAGATGCGCTGCTTTTCACCCGCGTAATAATCCATTCGGACGTCGAACTTCTGCTGGGTAGTGGGGTCCAGGCCCGGAACATAAAGGTTGTATTGGCCAACGCCGCCGTTCGTGGCTTGATCGCACGTGCTGGCGACGGGGTAATTGCACTTGGGAAATTCAGAGAGAAACTTCACTGCGATGGGATTGGGATTGGCAATCTTGTTCAGCGTGCCGCCGTTGCTCCCGACCTGCTGCCGTGTCCCGTCGGGGTTATCGGGTAGGGTCGGATCGTAGATAGCAAAACTGTCGGCGGAAAAATCACCGGCCCGTTCCGCTGTGGTGGGAACAGTAAACTGACTCGAGCCGTCAAAGGCTTGCTGCTGCGTGGCTTCATAATCGCCAAAGAAAAAGAGTTTCTTGTGCAAAATCGGCCCACCGATGGCGCCGCCCTCTTGATAGCGGTGATAGGCAGGCGTTGGATTGCCGGCTTGTTTGTTGAACCACTCGTTCGCGGCAAGCACATTGGGACGGAAGATTCCGAAAGCGTCGCCATGGAACTGGTCGCCTCCGGATTTGCTGGCCAGGCTGATGACGCCTGCGCCGCCGCTCAGATAGGTTGCCGGAGTGTTCTGGGTTTCAACCCGCGTCTCCTCTACGCCATCTTCGGGTATCTCCATTGCCGGAATAACGGCGGCAACGTTCTGCTCGGCGATACCCAGAGGGCTTCCGTCCAGCATGTAATAAACTGAGCCAACTATGGCCCCATTGATGGTGTACGACGAGACATCGACTCCTGGGCGCCCGCTCGAAATATTGATGATGGCATACGATGTGGATGAATTGGGAGCTCCATTGGCCGGAGTCACACCGGCGCTCAGTTGCACCAGATCAAAAACATTGCGTGTGAGCAGCGGAACGCGGTCAATCGTCTGCGAAGAGATGAGTTGGCCGACTGTGGAGTTGCTCGCCTCCACAAGGGATGTGGTCTCGGTCACTGTAACTACTTCGCTCACATTGCCCACTCGGAGCGTGATGTTGACGGTGCTGACCTGATCCACGGTTACGCTCACATTGTCCTGGGCAACGCTTTCAAAGCCCTTCAAGCTGGCCGTCACTTTATAAGCGCCTGGGTTGAGTGCCACAAAGCTGTAGAGGCCTGCTGTAGTTGTTACGGTATGCTGTGCAACTCCAGTTGCGTGGTTGACTAACGTGATTCTGGCGCCGGGAACAATGGCTCCGGTTGGGTCGGTGACCAGCCCGCTGATGCTGCCCCTGCCGGCCTGGGCGAGAGCGGCAGTAGCCGCGCAAAGAAAGACTACGCATACAAAAAGGAAGCAGCCCATCATTGTGGCGCTGGCTTTCCAGTTTTTCATAGTAAATTTCATGGACCGCCTCCAAAGAAACGTTGATATTCAAACGTTTGAAATTCCGAGAAAAATGTATGATATGCTTCCTCCACTGTCAAGCGAAAACTCTCGTGCTGCAATTAATTTCTGCACTTTGCGGCATTCCCAGCCTAGTTTACGCACCCTTGTCGACGCGCCGGATGCAGTCGATTGGGAGCAGTCGCAATAGCGTTGTAGATATCTTGCAATCAACAAGATGCGATCATCAACTCCCACGCGCCAGTGGACGCTGAAACTTGGTTCCGGCGGGAACATCTGGCCTGCAACCACAGGATACAAAATATACATCGCTCGAAACGCGGACCGGGTCGCTGTGGCAGAATAACGCTTGGCTACCGACCATGAGCGGTAACCCAGGTCGTTCGCAGCGCAAGGGGGAGAAGTGGTCCAACGAAAATCCGGACATGTCACGCTGCTCGACGTAGCCAAGGCCTGCGGGTTCTCCGTGTCCACCGTGTCAATTGTGCTCAGCGAGGCGCCGCTTTCGCAGAACATTGCAGCCGCCACGCGCCAGCAGGTCCGGGCCATGGCACAGCAGCTCGGATACCATCCCGACGCTTTTGCACGTTCTCTGCGCCGCCGCCGCTCGCAAACTATCGGAGTGCTGGCCTACGATCTCTCTGACCCGTACTGCATTCCCATCGTGCGCGGGATTCAGGCAGGTTTGCAGCCGGCCAGCTACCTTCCCCTCGTGATGGATGCGCAAACCAAGCGCGCGCTATTCGACAACTACCTTCAGATGATCCTGGAGCGACGCGCTGAGGGTGTGATCGTGATCGCCAGTTGGGTCTTTGACGAAACCAACCTGCTGAGTGACATCGAGAAAAACAATGTGCCAATCGTTATCATAAGCCGTGATTTGACTGAACACGGAGTCAGTTCCCTGCTGGTTGACAACGAAGTAGGAGGAGTATTGGCGATGCAACACCTGGTCGAACTGGGGCATCGCCATATCGCCGTCATTCGCGGTCCTGAAGAACTTTTCGACAGCGCGCCGCGCTGGGCGGGAGTGCGGCAGGCTGCTGCCGATGCCGGCATCAAGTTGGAAAAGCAACTGGTGATGCAACTGCCCAATCTGGTAGACCCGGCCTCCGGCTTTGAGGGAGGACTGGACTGCGCGCGGCGAATGTTGGCCTCGGGCCAACCTTTTACGGCGGTTCTCGCTTTCGACGATCTGACCGCCCTCGGCGTAGTGCGTGGCCTCACCGAGGCCGGTCTACGCGTACCAGAAGATTGTTCGGTACTGGGCTTTGACGACGTGCTCCCAGCTGCCGTGGCTACACCCGGCATTACCACCATCCGTCAGCCGTTGAAAGAGATGGGACTAATGGCGGCGGAATGGATGCTCGAGGCGCTGGAGGAACGGGAGCACGGAGGCCCTCAAAAACCAAAATTACACAAAGCGCAGCCCGAGTTGGTTAGACGGATGTCGACTGCCCGCGCGCCGAAAGAGCGAAGAAAAGAAGCGAAAGCGCGGAAGAATACTTGACAAAGCAGAGCAAGATGGAGAATATTTGCACTATTCAAACGATTGAAACGCGGGAAATCGTCTACGCGCGTCAATCGACACGCTTTTCTGTTGTGCTCTAAGGAGTTCCAGTGGTCATACAAAGGTTGCTTGCGCCTCTTTTCCTGCTGTCGCTTGCCTTGCCTGCTGCGCTCCAGGCTGAAACCGTAACTCCGCTTCGCGACGGATGGCGTCTACAGTCGGCCTGCTCGCTCCAAGCTCAGGGCGAATCGATTGTGTCGGAAGGATTTGCGACCGGGGATTGGTTGAAGGCTGCCGTTCCCAGTACTGTGCTGGCCGCGCAGGTCGCCGATGGCAAATTTCCTGATCCCTACTTCGGAATGAATCTGCGTCAGATTCCCGGCACAAGCTATCCTGTCGGCCATATCTTTTCTAACCTGCCCATGCCGCAGGACAGTCCATACCGATGCGGATGGTGGTACCGCAACGAGTTCTCCGCGCCGGCCGCATCGCAAAAAGACGAGCGATTCTGGCTGCATTTCGCGGGTATCAATTACCGCGCTGAAATCTGGCTCAACGGTCACAAAATCGCGGATTCGACACAGGTGGCCGGAGCCTATCGCACCTATGACTTCGATGTGACCGAGTTTCTGAAACCCGGCAAGACGAATGTGCTGGCCGTTGAGACTTTTGCGCCCACGGAAAAGGATCTGGGCATCAACTGGGTCGATTGGAATCCCGCCCCGCCAGACAAGGATATGGGCCTGTGGGGCGCTGTTGATCTTGTCGCATCAGGTGAGGTTACCTTGCGTTCTCCGCTGGCCGTCACTCACCTCACCGGGCCCGCGCTCGACACGGCCGACCTGACCGTCTACGCCGAATTGCATAACGCCACCGATCATGCGGTGAAGGGTCTGGCCGCAGGCACGGCTGCTGGAGTTCGCTTCGAACAACCGGTCGAACTGGCGCCGCATGAGGACCGCGAAGTGGTCTTCACGCCTGAGCAGTTTCCGCAGCTGCACATTCGCAATCCCCGGCTCTGGTGGCCTCGCCAGATGGGCGAGCCGCATTTGGAGCGCCTCACCATGAGCTTTAGTGTTGAGGGTAAAGCGACCGATGAGCAAAGCGTGGACTTCGGATTCCGCGAAGTCACATCCGAACTCACGGCCAACGGCGGCCGTCTCTTCCGCGTGAACGGCAAGCGTATTCTGATTCGCGGCGGCGGCTGGTCGCAGGATATGCTGCTGCGCACCGATGAAAACCGCCTGCGCGACCAGTTCCGCCTCGTGCGCGATTTAAATCTAAACACCATTCGCCTCGAGGGTAAGCTCGAAACCGATGAGTTCTTTCATATGGCAGACCAGCAAGGCATTCTGGTGATGCTCGGCTGGTGCTGCTGCGACCACTGGGAGCATTGGAAGGAATGGACCTCGGACGATCTGACCATCGCCACTGCCTCCTTGCGCGCGCAGATGCTGCGTCTGCGTCATCATGCCAGCCTGCTTGTGTGGCTCAACGGCAGCGACAATCCTCCTCCAGCCAACGTCGAGAGCGCCTACCTGGAGATTGAGTCCGAAACTCACTGGCCTAACCCCGTGCTGTCATCTGCCTCAGCCACACCCACCAGCGTTACCGGCGAAAGTGGCGTGAAGATGAGCGGGCCCTACGATTATGTCGCGCCAAGTTATTGGTATGTTGACCAGCAGCACGGCGGCGCTTTCGGATTCAACACTGAAACCAGCCCTGGACCGGCCATACCCTCGCTCGCCAGCAGGCAAAAGTTTCTGCCCGACCCGGAGGCATTTCCGCCATCTGCGACCTGGAGCTATCACGACGGCAGCGGTGAATTCGCCACCCTCAAGGTATTCGATGGGGCCATGGAAGCCGTCTACGCCAAGCCCCATTCAGCTGCCGAGTATGAGCGCCTGGCTGGAGCCATGGAGTACGACTCCGAACGCGCCATGTTCGAGGCCTACAGCAAGAATAAGTACACCTCAACCGGCGTTATTCAATGGATGCTTAACAATGCGTGGCCTTCCATGATCTGGCACCTATACGACTACTACCTCGATGCCGGAGCCGGATACTTCGGAACCAAAAAAGCCTGCGAGCCGTTGCACATCCAATATTCCTATGACGATCTTTCGGTAGCGGTGGTCAACAGCACCTATGAGCCCGTTGCCGGACTCCATGCCAGCATCCATGTACACAACCTGGCTTGGAAGGAGTTGTACAGTTCCGAGGCCACGCTCAGTGCAGGCGCCGACAGCGCACAGCGCGTCTTCTCTATACCGGAGAGCCTTTATGAGGGTGCCGATAGAATCTTTTTCATCGATTTAACCTTGTCGGATGCCACTGGAACCGTCGTGAGCCGCAATTTTTACTGGGTGCCCACCACACTCTCCACCTTCGACTGGCCGAAGACCGAATACACCCACACACCCGCCTTGCGCCACGAAGACATGACTGCACTGGCCAACTTGCCTCCTGCCAAGGTGACTGCTCGTGCGGAGATCGAGACGACACCGATCGGTCGCAAACTGACCGTGCATCTCGATAACAGTTCCGGAGTTCTAGCCTTTCAGATTAGCGCCGCCATCCGCACTCCGTCTGGCGGACTCATCGCGCCGGTCCTCTGGTCCGACAACTGGATTGAACTCGTTCCCGGAGAATCGCGCACCCTGACCGCGCTCTTGCCGGACTCTGCTCCCGGCGATACCATCGTGCAAATCGAAGGCTGGAACATCGCTTCGGAAACCATCACACCCGCGGCTGTCATCGGACCGCGCTAAGGACATTCATGGCGCCCGCCGCGGAAAATGCTCAACCAAAGGCCATCGGCCTTCATCGCACGCTTGGTCTTTGGAATCTCATCATCATCGGCATGGTCATCATCCAGCCGACCGCACCCATGGGCATCTACGGCGTCATCAGCAACAAGGCCCATGGCCACGTCGTCACCACCATC
>Ga0181529_10008411_pt1 | contig 10053 bp, 4 predicted proteins | sample PEATcosm2014_Bin_36_FD_119763 | JGI IMG/M metagenome (GOLD analysis project Ga0181529, IMG submission 119763) | Peatland microbial communities from MTU Mesocosm Facility, Houghton, MI, USA - PEATcosm2014_Bin10_30_metaG | ecosystem: Environmental > Terrestrial > Soil > Wetlands > Peat | place... | reverse complement strand
GGGATATCCCGCGGGGTTTTTTATTTTATGGACTTAAATTCAAAATTTAAAATTCAAAACCAAAAATTGAGGCTTAAGGCCGGAAAAAGTTTTCACGCTCAACCGCCGTTAATATTGAATTTATTATTGTAATTTTTGGTTTTGACTTTTGACTTTTAAATTTTCTTCGCAACCGCCGATATCTTTACCCGTTAATGTAATGTATATTAGGTGTATGTTAAAAACCGCTTATAAAAGGGAGCTTCCATGGAAAAAATTGCGCTCGTATTGCTGCTGTTGTTCGCCTGGTCCTCAATATACGCCGTCGACGACGAGATAAAGGTCGACCAGCTCGGATACCGTCCCATGGACAATAAATACGCCGTCGTGGCAATGGATAAAGCCTCTTATTTCAGGGTCTTAAGGGCCTCCGACAACAAGGAAATGTTCACGGGCCAGCTAAAGGACCCCGTAAAAGACGACGATTCGGGCGATACCTGTTTTATAGCGGATTTTTCGGAGCTAAAAACAGAAGGCTCATATTATATGGAGGTTGACAGGCAGTTCAAGTCATACCCCTTTAAGATCGGCAATGACGTTTATAACGATGCTTTTGCAAAATCACTGAAGGCATTCTATCTTGCGCGCTGCGGCACCGCGGTAAAAGACGGAGCTTTTTCGCACGATGCCTGCCATTTAAAACCGGCGCTTTACCACGTGACCGCGGGCAAGGGGCTTTCCGAGACCCGCGATGTTTCCGGTGGCTGGCATGACGCCGGCGATTACGGCAGGTATGTGGTAAACAGCGGCCTTTCCACGGCCACGCTCCTTTTTATGTTTGAAAGGTACAAGTCAAAACTTGAAAAATATTCAATGGCATTTCCCTATAAGAACGTGAAGTACCCGGACATACTCGAGGAGATAAAATGGAACCTCGACTGGATGCTTAAAATGCAAAGGGAAGACGGCGCGGTTTACCACAAGGTGACCCCGCTTATTTTTCCGGGTTTCATCATGCCCGACAAGGATACCAGCCAGGAATATGTCTTTGAAATATCCACATGCGCCACGGCGGATTTTGCGGCGGTAATGGCAATTGCCTCCAGGGTTTTTGCCCCTTATGACCCGGAATTTTCCAAACGCACGCTTGCCTGCGCCATTGACGCCTATAATTTCCTTTCAGCCCACCCTTCGATACTGCCGCCGGGGGGATTTAAGAATCCCGACGGCGCAAGGACCGGGCAGTACTCCGACGACAACGACACCGATGAAAGGGCCTGGGCGGCCGTTGAATTGTTCAACACCACCGGGGACAAGGATTACGAAAAGAACATAGAAATGCTCTTTTTGAACACCGACCCGGAGATAGATTCCGCGGCATGGTGGAGGGAAGTGCGTCCCGCAGCGGTGCTGTCATACCTTTACGGCACGCAAAAAGAGCGCTCACCCGAGCTCGTCAAAAGGATGACGACCGATCTAAAGAGGCACGCGGATGTTCTCTTGGGGCGCATCAGGGAAAGCGGTTACAGGCTCATGATGAAAGCCGACGATTATATATGGGGCTCAAACAATATTGTCCTGAATTACGCCATTAACCTGCTTGCCGCATCGGAGCTTTGCGGCGACGACACATACAGGCAGGGAGCCGAAGAGGCCCTGCATTACATATTCGGAAGGAACCCGTTCAACATGAGTTTTGTCACGGGTCTCGGGTCGTTTTATCCAACGCACATCCACCACAGGCCTTCGGCCGCATACGGCGGCGAGGAACCGTGGCCGGGATATATGGCCGGCGGGCCCAATAAGGGAAAGGGCGATAATATACTTAACGGTATGCCGTTTGACACTCCGGCCATGAAATATTACGAGGACAACAGGCAGTCTTATGCAAGCAACGAGGTGGCCATAAACTGGAACGCGCCTTTGTGCTATGTGCTGGCCGCTTTTTACAAGAATTAGGCGATATTTTTGTTTTGCATCATAAAACTCAAAAATTTTTGACCACAACTTAGTATTGTAAAAAATGTCATATATAGGATGATATTATTACGTTTAAATTTGAGCTGAAAGCCGGTGAACACTATTAAAACTTCGGTCCCGAAAACGGCATTCAGGATACCCCTTGCGGTTGCGGCCATCCTGATTACAACATTTTCATATTCTTTTGCGGCGCAGAACTACGCGGACGCGCTGTATAAATCCATATATTATTACGGCGCCCAGCGCTGCGGCGACACGAAATCATGGATACATGCAGCCTGCCACCTTGAGGACGGGCAGGTTAACGGCATAGACCTTACCGGCGGCTGGCATGACTGCGGCGACCACGTAAAATTCGGCCAGACAAACTCATACGCGGCGGCCCTTCTGCTTCTGGGCTACATTTATTTTTCCTCCGCATACGAGGACAGGTATTCGCAGGATTATTCCGCACCGCCACCCAACGGCATTCCGGATGTGCTTGACGAGGTAAAGATACACACCGATTATCTTTTAAAGGCCTACAACGGCGGAACCGTCTATTACCAGGTAGGGGACGGCACGGCGGATCACACCCATTTTGTGACACCCGACTACGAATCCACGGCTTATCCGGCCGCTCAGGGTGGAAATCCCAGGCCGGATTATTCCATTACATCCGGCGGGTCCAATGTGTGCGGGACCGCGGCGGCCGCGCTTGCCCTGATGTCGGTTGCCTACAAACCTTACAATTCGGCTTATGCGGCGCAGTGCCTCACCGCGGCGATAAATTATTATAATGTGGGAAAGACAAATCCGGGGGCCCTGTCCGCTCCGGGCGGGTTTTACAACGCTTCGCACTGGGCCGGGCATATGGCCTGGGGCGCGATTGAACTTTACAGGGCTACTGGCACGGCCTCATACCTCACGGATGCGGAGAATTTTGCGACGAACGGCGATTATTCCATGCCCACAAACTGGGTCCTTTGCTGGAACAACTGCGAGCCTGTAGCGGATGTGGAACTTTATAAAATGACGGGCACAACCACATATCTTACAAAACTTCAGTCCGAAGTTTCTTCCTATGAAAGCAAGCTGACAACATGCGGCATAGGGAAGTATGCCAGCGTAAATAGCTGGGGCAACCTGCGATATACCGGAAACATGGCTCTCGTCGGCGCATTCCTGGATTATTTGACCACGGGCGGCGACGCAAATGCCCTCTCGATGTGCAAGAACAGCGTTGATTTCATACTGGGAACACACGGCGCCATAACGTCCGACGGGTCGATGCCGGGGCCCGGCGCGGCGCAGGGCGAATCATTTATAGTGGGATACAATGACCCTGATTATCCTTCGGCAGGATGGGTCCTTCATCCGCATCACAGGGCGGCATTCGGCAAGACAACCACGGGTGACACTGATTTTGCAACTGAAAGCGCAAATCCCGGGACGGTTCCTTACGCTTACACACTCATAGGTTCTTTGCCCGGAGGCCCGGAGAATGGCTGCGGCAGTTTTGACGACAATATAGGGCAGTATTCGCAGACAGAAGGCGGGATAGATTACAACGCCGGGATAGTCGGGGCGCTCGCTTATGTAAAATTAAAGTACGGGCCGACACCTACGCCGACCCCGACGAACCAGCAGTCCACGGCCACCATTACAGGCACGTTTACCAGGACAAAAACTGCAACGCCCACGGATACAATGACCTTCACGTTTACATCAACGGCTACCAGGACTTTCACGGCAACTCTTATTAATACGGCGACTTTCACCGTTACATCGACGGTTACCAGGACTTTCACGGCAACGCCAACGTTTACCAATACAGTATCCAACAGCGCGACTTTTACACCAACGGTGACTTCCACTTTGACATCAACCGGCACACGCACTTTTACCGCGACATACACGGCAACGCCGACGTTTACCAATACCGTGTCCAACAGCGCGACTTTTACCCCGACGTTAACCGGGACGCCGACTTCCACGAGGACACTGACGGACACGCAGACCATTACGGTGACGGCATCGCCATCGGACACATCCACTTTTACGCAGACTTATACCGGCACACCCACCAATACCCGGACGTCCACGTGCACTTTCTCCCCGACAACCCAGCCTACATGGACAATAACCCAGACGCCGACCAATCCGCCGCCGGGCTCCACAAATACATACACGTATACCGTGACGCCGACCGTCACAGAAACATTGACTTCGACGCTCACATATACATTCACACGCACGGCGACACACACTTCGAGCGCGCCCCTTACGGACACGCCGACCTTTACAGTGACGGCGACAGCCACACAGACGTATACAATAACAATGACGGCGACAAACCCGCCTCCGGGATCCACAAATACATTTACCGCGACAATAACAATGACATATACAATAACGTCAAGCGAAACACCGACCTTTACGGTCACCCCCGATTTCACATCCACGGCGGTGGCACAGCCGACACTGACTTCCACGGCAACGCAGGAAACAACGACAGGCGTTTACCCGAACCCGTTTGACCCGGACAAAGAGGACCTACACGTGGCTTTTGGCGCGTCTGTAGACAGCACGGACGTAGAGCTAAAACTTTACACCGTATCCTTCAGGCTAATAAGGAACATAAGCCTGGGAGGGGCAAGCACGGGCGTCATGAACGACAAGACTGCGACAAGGAATAATTTCTTGGGGCTCGCAAGGGGGCTTTATTATTATATCCTTGAATTCAATACCACGAACGGAAAAAAATATTCGAAGATAAACGAATTGCTGATATTTTACTAAAGACGCTGAAAATATGGAAAAACATCCGTGATTTCTGCCGCTGGCCGGAAATAATTATAAAATCAAATTAAGCGCCCCTTTTTTCACATTAAAACGGGGTTGCACCATACACAACTTTTTCTTGCATATATTGTCATAATAATATATAAACAATTAACCGTTTAACTTGGCTAAAAACAGAGACTACGGAGAGATGTCATATGAAAAAAATAGCGGCGTTCCTGATCGTGATATCGTTGTTTTCATCCATAATATTTGGAGCCAGCACGAATGTGCGTTTGAATTCCATAGGCTTCCTTCCAAACAACGACAAGCACGCCACCATAAACGGAACATGTTCCGCATTTACGGTGGTAAATGTTATCAACGGCATGACGGCCTTTTCCGGGACAGCTTCCGGGCCTTATTCCGATACGGGCACAGGGGAAAACAACCTTTACACGGCGGATTTTTCCGCCCTGACAGCGCCCGGAACATATTATCTGAATGTAACCGGCATTGGGACCTCTGTTAATTTTACAATTGCCCCGGACGTTTATAATTCCTCATTCATCCCGATATTTAAGGCCATGTATCTCTGGCGCTGCGGAACGGCGGTCTCGGAAACATATAACGGGGATACCTTTACGCACCCAGCCTGCCACACAAATGACGCCAACAACAGCAAGGTCGGCGGCACTGGGACCATAGTTCCGTCTGAAAAAGGATGGCACGACGCCGGAGATTACAACAAATACACGGTAAACGCTGGAATAACGCTCGGTATGCTTTTTATGGCCTGGGAGCAGTTCAGCGCAAAGATAAACCTTTTGACCTACGGCCTGCCTAACACGGCTTCGGGATACCCGGAGTTCCTTGAAGAAATAAAATGGGAAACGGACTGGCTCCTTACAATGCAGCGCGCCGACGGCGCGGTTTATGACAAGGTAAGTGAGACGGGATTTGACGCTTTTGAGCAGCCGCAGAACGACACTGGGACAAGATATTTTTGGGGGTCCGGAAACGTCGGAACGGTTGAGACCGCCACATTCTGCGCCATGATGGCAATGGCTTCAAGGAACATGCAACCTTACGACGCAGCCTACGCTACAACGTGCCTGAACGCGGCAACCGCGGCTTACAATTACCTTATAGCGAATACCACCGATACGACGGCGAACCTTGCGGGCTGTTCCACCGGGGATTATTCCGGGAGCGACCCTGAAGAAGCGCGGGCCTGGGCGGCCGTTGAAATGTGGGTTACCACCGGGACAGGGGCTTATTTAACAGACGCGGAGACGAGGATAAATTCATACGCGCCAAATTATGTGGACGCAGATTTTGACTGGTCCAACGATAAAAATCTGGCCATGTATTCATATGCAATGGCAACCGGGGCCGGAAGGAACGCAACTCTGCTCGCCAATGTGAAAAACAACATAGTATCGACGGCAAATTCAATAGTTACGTCAAGGAACAACAGTCCCTACGGCAGGCCGCTTGGCACCAATTATTACTGGGGGTGCAACGGAGGCCAGGCCAGGCAGGCCATGATGCTTCAGATAGCAAATCAGATATCGCCGAATGCCAATTATTTAAATGCCGCCCTTGACACTATAGGATATCTATTCGGCAGGAACACCTGGGACAGGTCATTTGTTACGCAGATAGGGATAAATCCTCCCATGCATCCGCACCACAGGCCTTCGGAATCGGACGGAATAACAAACCCTTATCCGGGATACCTTGTTGGCGGATCTCCGGGAACAAATGCGGATGACTCGGTCCTTCAACTTTTGCCGAACAACCTGCCCGAAGCTGATTACTGGGCCGATTCCGTTTGGTCATATTCTTCCAATGAAGTTGCGATTAACTGGCAGGGGGCACTTATATACGCGGTTGCCGGGTTCCTTGGAACGGCCCAGACGCCGACCAATACGCCCACGTATTCAAGCACGGCAACGCCGACTTTTTCCGTGACGGGCACGCCGCCCACCCAGACGGTCACGCCGACAATAACGCAGACATTCACAAACACTCCCGTCCCGACGCCGGGCGTGGTGAACGCCGGGTGTTTCAGCAGGTCCGGCTTTACTCTCGACGGCAATTTAAATGATCCCATATGGTCCACCGGGACATGGACGTCCGTGACAAGGGTGACCGAAGGAACTCAGGGCGCCGTCAGCGCCGTATTCCAGGTCAAATGGGACGCCACCGGGATAGTGGTGGGTGTCAACGTCACGGACCCGGTGCTTTGCAATTCCAACACAAACTGGTATGAGGACGACGCCGTGGAAATATATATAGATGCCAATGACGCAAAGCCGGCAACATACGCGGCGGACGATTACCAGTTCAGCGTGCGTTACGGCGAGAACATATTGAGGGAAGAGAATGGGAAGACGGGCACGGTCACGGCCATGACCTATCAGACCGTGAACGGTTATTCCGCGGAATTCAACATCCCGTGGGCCGACATAACGGTCACCGGGACCGCCGGGACCATAATAGGATTTGACGTCGCAATCGACCACAACGAAACATGCGGCGCGACGCGCACCGGAGTGCTTATGTGGAACGGCAACGGGAATGACTGGGATAATGCAAGCGCATTCGGAAATTGCGCAATGTCGGCGTGCGCCGCCACCCCGACAGGGACGGGGACTGTTACCAGGACATATACCCCGACCTGCACGTCAACGCGGACCTTTACGCCGACACCGACTTGCACTTCCACGGCAAATAGTTCGCCAACTTTTACGGCGACATTTTCATATACGGCAACGCCCACATCGACGGGAACGCAGACCTTCACGCCTACGCAGACGCTTACAATAACCAGGACATTCACACCGAGCGTAACGCAGACAAATTCTTTTTCACCGACAATAACACTTTCGTGCACGGGGACGCCTCCTACTTTGACTTCGACGCCAACGGTGACGCGGACATCGACCGCGACATCCACCTATACGGAAACCGGCACTGCCGTCCCTACCTGGACCTTTACGAATACGCCTGCAATTACCGCCGCAAATACCCCTGCAAATACATCGACTTATACGGCGGTACAGACGGCCACTTCGGTAATATTCACGCCGACCTTTACTATAACAGTGCAACCGTCGCCCACCATGACCGTTACAATTATGGAGCCAAGTGCTACGCCGACGCAGGAACCACTGGAAGTGTCTGTTTGGCCCTGCCCGGTCAACCCTTTGACGCAGGACTTGAACGTGAGCTTTGACCTGTCGGAAGACGCTTCTTCTGTAAAGTTTATGGTGTATACGATGGGTTACAGGTTAATAAGGGAAGTTGAATTGGGCTCCTACCCGGCCGGAATGCAGGAAGGCAAGGTAAAAGGGAATTATCTTCTGGGGCTTGGCAACGGCATTTACCTTTATTATATCGACGCCTCGCTGGTTGACGGAACAAAACAAAGAGGCGGGATACGGGAATTTATATTGCTTAAATAAGGTGAAAAGGCGGGAAAAACGCCTTTTTTTTCGCATGGTTTGTTTAGCGCTAAACACGAAGCTGGATCGTCTAATTTATAGGAGAAAAAATATGGCTGTAACACTTGAAGATGTCGCAAAAAAGGCGGGCGTGTCGCACACGACGGTTTCACTTGTGCTAAAAGGCGACAATAAGATAAGCAAAAGGACGAGAGAAAAGGTCCTGCAGGCCGTTTCCGAGATGAATTATTATCCCAATTATCATGCCCGGTCGCTGGCCAACGGAAAGACGGGAACTATCGCCGTGGTGGCAACTTTCTTTTCCTCTTTTTTTGCCGCGGACATTATGAAGGGCATCGAGGATGAATCGCTTAGGACGGATTATAACATTTCCCAGTATTCGACAAAGGGGGACAGGAACCGGCAGGAGGCGCTGCTGAAGAACATATTATACGGACGCATGGCCGACGCGGTCATTGTGGTAAGCATAGAGCCTGAGCGCGCCATACTGGATGAATACATGCGCAAAGGAGTGCCTGTGATATTCATAGAACGCGCCGTTGAGGGATTTTGCGCGGCAAAGGTTGATAATGAAAAAGGCGCCTCGTTGGCCGCGGAATATATAATAAAAAGCGGCAGGAAAAACATAGCGATGCTTTATGGAAAGTATGAGGACGGCGACTGCTCGAACTCAAGGGAGCGCCTCACGGGGTTCCGCAGGACCCTTGACAGGGCGGGCATCGGCCTGCCCGACGGAAATATAATAAGGTCGGCGTATGAAATGTCGGACGGGGCCGGCGCGCTGGACGAGATACTGAAGATCGACAGGAAGATCGACGCGGTTTTCTGCGCCACCGGAGACATGACCGCGATTGGGCTGATGAAACAGGCGGCGTCGCTCGGGATAAAAGTGCCGCAGGACATTGCGGTGATAGGCTACGACGACATTCTCGTATCTTCCATAGTCAATCCGGCCCTTACCACGGTAAGGCAGCCGATAATTAAGCTCGGCAGGGAAGCGTTCAACATGGCCAGGTCCATGGCGCATGAACCGGACGGTGAGCCTGCAGTGACCGTGTTTGAACCGGAACTTATAATAAGAGAATCGGCATAGGACAATTGCCGAAAAAGAGGAGCCAAAATGAAAAAGCTTAAAAGCAACATTATTGCGCTGGCGATATTAATCTCTGCGGCCGCGTTTTTAAACGCCACCCCAGTATCCGTAAACGGAAGGCTTCATGTCAACGGCCTTCAGTTGACCAACTCGTGCGGCAACCCGGTACAGTTGAGGGGCGTGGACACCCACGGACTGCAGTGGCACTATGCCTGCTATACGGCCGCGGCAATGGATTTTATAGCTTACACAATGAACGCCGATGTCATAAGGATAGCCGTTTATGTTTATCAGAACGGCTACTTAAACGACCCGCCGGATACGATAAACGAAATCAATACCATAGCCGACATGGCCACGGCGCGGGGCATGTATGTTATTATAGACTGGCATGTGCTTTCCGACGGAACGAACGACGGTGACGGCGACCCGAATACAAACATAACCGACGCGGAAACGTTCTGGACCACCATGGCGACGCGTTACGCGAGTTATAACAATGTTTTTTACGAGATATGCAACGAACCCAGCGGAAATTCCACGGACGGGACGCCGGTAACCTGGGCGAAGATAACGACTTATGCCAATACAATAATACCTCTGATAAGGGGGATAGACCCCAATGCGGTAATAATAGTGGGGACGCCGAACTGGTCGCAGCTTGGCGCGGCAGTTTACCAGAACCAGCTGAGCTACCCGAACATAATGTACACGTTCCATTTTTACGCAGGGACGCACACGATCTCAATGCTTACGCCTTATATC
>Ga0181529_10008409_pt1 | contig 10054 bp, 10 predicted proteins | sample PEATcosm2014_Bin_36_FD_119763 | JGI IMG/M metagenome (GOLD analysis project Ga0181529, IMG submission 119763) | Peatland microbial communities from MTU Mesocosm Facility, Houghton, MI, USA - PEATcosm2014_Bin10_30_metaG | ecosystem: Environmental > Terrestrial > Soil > Wetlands > Peat | place... | reverse complement strand
TTATTGTTACTGCTTTTTCTTTGCTGTTTGGCTTCATTGAATAGTCCTTATTGCTTGCAATACAATAATTTACTATTCTTGGAACAAACAGCAACTTTTTTTTTAAGTTGACGCCTATGCGATGGATCGGGACGACATATAGAAACCTCAAATTATATTTTATAAAATTAAGTTGACGAGCTTATTTTTATTTGATCAGAAAAACCGTTCCTCCGGAGGTGAACATGTGAAAAGGTTGTCAAGTATAAGTTTTCTACCCGGCAGGCCATGACTTAAGAGGTTGTGTGAAAATTGGTTTTACATGAATAAATATACTAAAAGTATATTGTGTGTATTCTTAAAAAGCGGGTGGTAAACTGTTCCTCCAGAGGCGGACAGGTAAAACAGTTAAGAACAAGTTTCTTAATATCATTAACACCGCGATTAATCGCGGTGTTAATGATGCAGAGCTTATAAATTTCGAACCGTTTTAACGGTTTACCTTCAGCTATTGGTGAAATAATATAATAAATATAGTTCTAATTTTCACACAAGCTGTGAAGTTATGGGCTGCTTAAATAATAAAATAATTCTGTTTAAGAAAAGAGCAGTCAATCCAGTCAATATTATCACCCGTAATAAATATATACTCAATCAATAGGATTAACTCCTTTTTCATCCTCTTGCCCGATTGATTAACCCAGCGTCTTCCCATAGCTTGCACTGTGTCTGGAAAAGTATTTGAATAAAAAATAATTGCTAGTATTTCATAATAAAAAAAAAAGGAATGTACAATGAAACTATTTACTTTAATAACACTCATGCTACTGGGCTTCGCGCAGTTTATTACGGCGCAGGATACTGTTCAAACCCCAAGGTTAAATTCAATGTCGAATGTAGTAGGTATTTCTTTAGAAGGCGGAACAACATTTGGAATGACGGATTATAGAATTTCCAAAGTTGATTATACTGTCAGAGGAGACCTTGCATATTATCTACCCTCCACGGGTGATGGAAACCTTGGCTTAAAATTTTTCGCACAGACAGGATTTGTCGCGGGACGAGGCGCTCCGCCAAATGCAAATAATCCAACGGACGAATTTTCAACGAGAGTTGATCTAATCGGCGGTGCATTAACGTATCTTATTTCTTTAGATGATAAGGTATATATCTGGGCGTCTGCGGGCGCATCCAACGAGTGGTATTATCCTTATGACGGCAACAATAACAGATTGCCCAATGCGCCGGGAATGAGTGATAATTTTATGTTAGCTCTTAACGGTGATGCCGGTGTAAAAGTTATGGTAACGGAACACATAAGTATTGATTTAACAGCCGGAGTTGTTTTTGGGAAACAAGACTATCTGGATAATGTAAAATCAGGCTCAAATAACGATTCGTATTTTGACGGCCTTATTGGTGCATCTTATTACATAGGCAGGCCTGAAAATTTACGCCGTGAATATCCCTCCGGACTTCGATACAGACATGATACTGTAGTTGTTAATCACGAAAACACTCAAATTATTACCACGCATGATACCGTAGAAATTACAAATCCAGGTACAATACAAACAGTAGTTCTTAACGGCGATGCAAATTTTGAATTTAATAAATCGAATCTGCTGCCTAATGCTTATACCGTACTGGACACACTCATAAATACTATGAAAGCTCATCCAAATTACAAATGGGAAGTTGGCGGATATACAGATGCAATTGGAACAGATGAGTACAATTTAAAACTTTCACATCGAAGAGCACAGTCAGTTGTTGATTACTTTGTAAGCAAAGGTATTGATGCAAATAGTTTAACGGTAGTTGATTATGGTAAAGAACACCCAATAGCTACAAACGAAACTCTCGAAGGCAGATCAATGAACAGAAGAGTTGAGATTAAATTGCTATCAAGAGGCAGCCAGTAGATTTTAGAAAATTATAAATATTCCTGATGGAAGCGGTAAAATAATACCGCTTCTATCAATTAATAGCTTAATGACAAATTTATAGTAAAGGATACTCATATGTTATACACACTTGCAATTGTATTGATAGTATTATGGTTATTTGGAATGGTAACTGCCCATACTATGGGCGGATTTATTCACATTATGCTTGTGATTGCAATTATAATGGTCTTAGTAAGAGTTATCAGCGGACGACGCGTACTTTGAACGTATTTTATTTCCGGATCTAAAATCCAAAAAAAAATATAAACTCATAAGTTTATGATAGGAAAAATTACTTCTCCTCGCGGAATACACATTCTTACCGGTATGGCGGCTATTATAATAATTATCGCAGGGATTAATCTTGCACAATCGGTAGTTGTTCTAATCATTGTCTCGATTTTTCTTGCCCTGATCGGAACGCCTCCTGTACTTTGGCTTGAACGGAAACATATTCCTTCTATTGCATCCGTAGCAATAGTCGTAACTATTATGGTTATTGTTCTACTGATGATTGGTGTATTGGTTGGGGAATCACTTAAAAGTTTTTCAGATGCCCTTCCCCTTTATCAACTTCGCATTCAAGAGCAAATAACTGAATTAGAGACAATGTTGACGAGCAAGGGTGTAACAGGTACCGACAAGATTGTTTTAAAATATGTTAATCCTGAAACGGTAATGAGCCTTACTGCAAGTTTGCTTGCCGGATTGAGCTCGGCACTTTCCAACATTGTTTTAATTCTCCTCACAGTAATATTTATACTGCTAGAAGTATCGAGTTTCCCGGTTAAACTCCGAGAAGTTCTGGGTAATCCGGAAGCCGTATTTCCAAGGTTCTCCAAATTTGTAATTGATATCAGACACTATTTGGTTATCACAACGCTGATTAATCTTACTGCAGGAATATTAATTTGGTCGTGGCTGTCAATTCTCGGAGTACAATATCCCATTCTTTGGGGTTTCCTAGTATTTCTGCTTCACTACATACCCAATATCGGCGCTGTAATTGCAGCAATTCCCGCAGTTATTCTCGCCCTGATCCAAATGGGAGTTGGCAGCGCACTTTCTGTAGCTGCGGGTTATCTTTTGGTGGGATTTATACTTGGAAATATTATTCAGCCTAAGCTTATGGGGCGGAGTCTTGGCTTATCCACTTTGGTTGTCTTTATCTCATTATTATTTTGGGGAAACTTGCTTGGATTAGTCGGGGCGGTATTATGCATACCCCTTACTATGACTCTCAAATTTGCATTCGAAAGCAATGAGGGAACAAGGTGGATTGCTATTTTACTTGGCCCTGAAAAATCCCATACAGTTAAATTTTCTGTGCCTGACAAAAAGAAAAAAATAAATGAAAAGAACAAAGATTAAATATTTAAGACAAGTAATTTTGAAAAAGCCAATCCGGGAAAGACGAGTTCCTGCACACGGTAGAAAAGCGCTATACATAATTATTTCAGTAGTAATGATATTACTCCTTTTTGTATTCATTTTCCTTTTGTTTCCTCAAACTTACCTTGATGGATATATCAAGAACAGGGTAACTGATGCATTTGCAAAGGCATACCCGGAATATTCGATAAGGTTTGCAGATGTTAATTTAAATATTCTTAAAAATCGTATTGAATTCGATTCGATTTATATGACAAGGTTAGATTCTGCTTTTGAAGGCGGGATCAGTTCGTTTTCTATAGCCGGAATTAATTGGATAAAATTTCTCGGTAAGAAGAAATTTTCCTATAAAAGCTTTAACAGGGTTTCTTTAGATGTTGAAGGAATTGTCCTGAATTTTAATCAATCCCAAAATCAAATCAGATGCGGAAGGCTGCAATTGTCGGTGCCGGATTCCGAATTTGTCGCTTATGCGTTTGAATATCATCCATCAATAACCGATGAACAATTATTTGCAGAAAGCAAATTCAGAAATACCAGCTACCGGCTATATATATCCAGAATCGATATAAATGGTTTGGTATACTCCGGGTTACTTTATGGGAATAACTACAGTATACATTCAATTAATATCCGGGATGCTTTAATAGATATTCTTGTAAATATGGATAAGCCTTTCGATACTCAGTCGCCAAGCCCTTTGATGCCGGGTGAAGCACTAAATTCTATAAAAGATACAATATGTGTTGACAGCATAAAAGTTATAAATGGCAGCCTGAACTACAAGGAAAGGTATGAAGTTGGGGCAAAACCGGCTTTATTAACATTTAATAATATACAAGCTGTTGTATATAGGATTGCCAATCATACAAGGCTGCAAGATACCACAGTTATTCAGGCACAGGGAAACTTAATGAATCGAAGTAACATGAAGCTGCTTTTATCGATTCCAACCGGAACGCCGAAATTTTCGCTAAATTACAGCGGATCACTTCAAGAAATGGAAGTGAGCAGTCTTAATAAATTTCTTGAAATTTCCGAACATCAACGTATAAAATCAGGACTTCTCAAGTATTCATCATTCAACATCAATGTAAATTCAGGTTATGCTGCGGGATTGGTAAGTGCAGAGTATAATGATCTATCCATTGCCGCTCTTGATAAAAGTACCGGGAGTGAAAAAGGAGTTTTTAACAGGATATCATCTTTTATATCCAAAACATTTTTCTTAAAAGCGAACAATATGCCTGATAAATCAGGCTCCATTAGAATCGGAGTTATAAAATACAGGCGAAAACCAGATGATACGTTTTTTCAATTTGTTTGGTTTGCTCTTCGCGGCGGAATTCTTAATGTAATTGGATTTTAAATTGAAATTTACTTTGGACAGTAATGATTTTGTATTTTGAAATAGTGTGTAAAATAAGTTAAAACTATTTCAGCGGTTAAATCTGATTCCTCGCAAAAATTTTTTCGGAAATTAATGTTTAATCACCCAAACGGTTTAGTCCATTTTTCATCCCAATGGGTGATTGTTCGGCCATATTTTTCTTTATATAATTAGATTATGTTGATATACAAATCTATTTATATTATTCCACTGCTTCTTTTATTTGCCATTTTGAATGACTCTTCATCATCAAAAGAGAAAGCCGTTGTTAACTCAGACTCATACTTCCCCGTTAATAATAAAATAACTTTGGTTTATGAATCATCATTTGGCGATAGTTTCACAAAATACTCAAAGAAGGGTGAATTTACAGTCAGCTCGAGCGAGGCTGATAAATTCAAATATATACAGACATTAAAAATAAATGATGACGGCGTATATGTAACCGAAACATATCAATTCTTAAAAATATTCCTTTTTATAACTAAACAGGCGACTTTTACTTATGGTAAACCTTTACTGTTGTTTCCCATTCCCCTGCTGCCGGGTATGAAATGGGAATGGTACGGCGACGAATATTCGGACGGTAATACAAATAAAGTAAAGGTTACCGGGAAAGCGCTGGATAAAGAATTTGTAGTAACTAAAGCCGGAACATTTGATGCAATAAAATTAGAATCCGTAGTTGAAAGTTCTTCCAATAATAAAAATATAGTAACCGAATGGTATGTAAAAGGCATCGGGTTAATAAAAGCAAATATTGTAATTGAAGGCGGAGGATTGGAAGGAACTCTCAGAGATTTTTTGGGATACGGCAATATCGATTTTGAATTAAAAGAAATCAGAAATCAATAACCTGATAATTATTACATCTACAATTTCAGAAAATCATGCAAAAAATAAAAATACAATGCTTTATGATTTTCTGCATTCTAAGTTCATGGTGTGCACAGGCCCAGCAGAGATACCCTACCCTCATCCGGTCATCGCTCGAGGATGAAATCATAATACTTTCCGTTGATCAACCTGTTTATTTTCCCGGGGACACAGTTCGTTTAACAGTTCAGCGTAATGACAGCACTACGACTGTTGTTGTTACACCGATTTTGATCATAGAAGGTTCAACATTAAAATCCATAAACCGCAACATATACAGCTTTACAATACCCCAAGCCTGTACACCCGGCATGTACCGTGTGCGCCTTGGAGTTCAGGATGCCCAGGGACGGCGATTTGTTTATGAAACCGATTGCTCAATAGATGTGGAAGAACATCAGGTAATAGAACAGATAAGCAATTATGTGCGTATTGAACCCGCGGCCGGAAGTGAGGATGTTCGTTCACCAGTAACGCTAGACCGTAATGAGATAAGAAACCTCAGGGTAATATTCCAACGTGACAGCATCCCATTGGGTATGGGGCCCCAGTTTGTAACAATAAGAACAACTGTATTATTGCGGGACGGCACAACAGCACAAACCTTTGAACGGCGTGTACTAACCTTTAGAAGCGACACTAATTTAAACAGGGACCGTGCAATGTTAGTTCAATACCGGACAGCTTACGGTGCATACGCTGCAATACAGCCTGAGGAATTCTCTCAAGTAAGGATTCACGTAGACTCCCTGCCGGATTGGGCTATTATCAAAATAAACATTGAACCCGATTATACTATTAAAATCGGAGGTTATGACCGTGCAAATTCATACACGCGTTATTTTCGAATAAAGGGCCCGTTAATTGAAATAGGATTGTCCCTGGGGATACCTAAAATATTATTCGACACGCAAAAAAAAGATACAATAAACTATGGTAATTCAAGTGCAATGATACGCTTTTATTATGTAAATGAAATTTCGGGAGACCGGTTCCCTGTTAATTTGGGAGCCGGAACATTTGGTGTAAATTCGCCAATTGATGTCAGCAGAACAGGCGGTGGATTTGCAATATCGATATTCCTTGACGTGGCAGAGATAACCAGGATAATCGGAATCGATTTACTTAGAAAATTCACGGCTGGCCTGGAAGTAGCTCCCTTTTTTCCTTTGGAAAAGAGGGCCCGTTTATTAGTTGATGCTCAAGTAAGTATTTCACTATAAATTTTTATCCCGCATATTCATTACCAACTTTTAAAATCGCAAAATTATGATTTATAATTGCAGCACAAGGAAGATTGTTATACTTACGCCGACAGACATCCTGAATAACCGTAAAATAAACCCGCCAAAAAGATGTAGTCCCTTTTTCATCCTATTGAACTATTGATAAGTCAATCATTTTCCACTATCATTCTTAGCATTAATAAGCAAATTAAAAACGACTAATAACAAAAATATTTTTGTTATTTTGCAAATGATTGGGAGAAAATGTACGGCGAAAATTGGAATGATCTTAAAGAAAAGATTAAGTTAAATTACCCGGTAATATCCGAAGAAGACTTAGTATTAAACGACGGCGAGGAATTACTGGAAATACTGGCAAGGTTACAAATCAAATTTTCAAAAACTAATGAAGAAATTATTACAATGGTCGGTAAGCTATAATTGGATTGATATTATTTAAAATTCAAAAATTTCTTTAATACCAGGTATTGTTTCTAATGACAAAATATTAGTACACATTTTATTATGTATACATAGATTTTTTAGATTAAATAAGAATAAGTTAAGAATGCGCAAATATATATTTTTGTTTTTCATAATTTTATCAAACTATCTTATGGCCCAGGATGCAATAATCCCCTGGGGTATTTCTCAACCTGAGTATAGATCGAAGTTTGGAGATCAGTATAATACTTCTTACAAAGGGTTGGATTTATTAATATGCAATGATTCTATGCAGTGTGACCTGGGTTCATATAAAACACTTGAGATAAATGCTTTTGCAAGGCTTCGTTTTGTAAAAAGGATGGTAATGTTGTGGGAACAATATGGAAATGTAAAGGACAGCACAGCACTAAATAAATACTATATTGCTTTAGCAGATATATCTTATTGTTTAAACAGAGTGTACGGTAAAACCCATATGGAAAAAATATGGCTGAACACTTCTTATAAAAATAAAACAGACCAAGAATCATACTCAAAAGCAATGATATTAGGATATGTAAAGTACTACCAGGAGTGGATCAATAAAGATACAAAAGTAACATTAAGTATGGGATGCCCGAACGGGGATGGAGAAATAATATTTGTTATTCAATATTACAGCACAAGCTATAAAGATTTTTATACGCAGGCAATCACTCCGCCTGATGATTGGGGTATTTAAAGTGCGGCGGTTTTAATTATAAAATTTTCAGTGAATTCCTCAACTATTTAAACCAGATGTACAAAACATATATTGAATCAATCTTTAATAAGCAACCTCACAATCCCGACTGATCTAAAGATTTAGTTCCTTTTTCATTCTTTAGATCGATTGATCCGCTTTATAGATCTATATAAGTTATAATCGTATCAAGATGGATAAATTTTCTGTGTTATAGCATACGTGTTTTCATAGTATTCCTATATAATTTCAGAAAATTGGAGTTTTTAAAGTTCTGTTATTTTTGTTTTAAGCGGAGTAAAGAAACATAGTTGGCAGAAATATTACAGATGTAAGTTTAATATTATAACAGGTCAAAGAGAAGTAGTAAGGATATATATTTAGAAAGGCTGAAATATGATACAGGACATTCCGAATCCGATTATGGCTATAGCTGTAATGGTAGCTTTAGTTTTGGGAATAATTGCCGAGATAGCTTTGGTAACAGCTTTAATATACGGCATGGTAAACATAATTAAAGGTATTTTTATAAGACGAACACAGCAGGACCTTTTTGTATTGAGTGGTCAAAAAACACGTAAAGCAGATTATAAATAAGTTTGATGAAAAGGAAATATTCCGGCTATTCTCAAAGATTACAATGTTCAGATTTATCTCAACCGCTTTTTGATTTTGAAGCCTGAGATCAATAATGTAAAATTTAGAATATTGAAAACCATATGACCCAACCAACATCAGAAAAGCATTTTACGGCCAGTAATATAGTTCGTGACATCATTATAGGTATGTCCGATGGCTTGACAGTTCCATTTGCTTTAGCGGCCGGCCTTTCCGGCGCCGTCAGCCATACGACAATTATTCTTATTGCGGGGTTTTCAGAAATTGGGGCAGGCTGCATATCAATGGGATTGGGGGGTTATCTGGCTGCACAAAATGATTCCGAACATTATTACAGTGAGCAAAAAAGAGAATACGATGAAGTAAAAAATATTCCCAAGGCAGAAAAACAGGAGATAGTTGATATATTTAAATCTTACGGCTTAGCGGAAGAACAAATACAGCCGGTAATTAAAAACTTCGCAGCTAACCCGGACAAGTGGGTAGACTTTATGATGCGCAATGAACTTAATCTAGACAAACCCGATAAAACCCGTGCGCGCAACAGCGGCCTGACCATTGCACTTGCATACTTAATAGCCGGTTTTATTCCATTATCTCCATACATTTTTATTCAGTCGACACAAAACGCATTAATTGTTTCCGGAGGAGTCACTATTATCGCGCTTTTGGCCTTTGGTTTTATAAAGGCTAAATTAATAGGAAACAATCCGTGGCAAAGCGCCTGGCACACCGTTTTGATAGGAGGAGTAGCGGCCGGGGTAGCCTATTTAATTTCTAAAGCTATTGCATAAATCTAGAACAAGCAGATCATCTCTCAAACAGCGCCCCACATTAACCGTTGAAAAAACTAAACATTTTTCGCAGCAGATTAGACGTACCTTTAAAAATAACCGATAAAAATTTAAAACCCGATAATGGTCGATCTATAACAGCAGATATTATCTTAACTTAATTTTTTCCGGTTCTAACCCGTATAATAAAAAAATTATAAATACTAGTTTTCTTATTAACTAAAGCTTCGCAGATATTAAGAATATTATTGAGCAACCCAAAGTCCCAGACAAAATTATCAATATTTAAATTTAGGGGAATATTAAAGGCCGGGGCTTCTTTAAATATTATTTGCTTAACTTCAGTTATTAATAAATATCATTCAGATAGTACCAATGTTAGCAATACAAAATGTTGACTTAACTGAGAACTTTAAATCAATAAATACGGCCCGGAATAAAGATATTTTTATGCCTGTTTGAATAAATCAATTTGAATTGCTAAATTAAAGTTAATATTATATTTTACTTGAATGAATACCTCTAATTAACCCGAGTCAAATGGTTAAAATAAAGAAAATCTCAATACTAGTTGTTGAGGATAACCGCCTTTTGCGCGAAGGAATTACCGCAACGCTCAAAAAACAGCCCGATATGCATGTTGCAGCCTCCATTGGTAATGG
>Ga0181529_10008407_pt1 | contig 10055 bp, 8 predicted proteins | sample PEATcosm2014_Bin_36_FD_119763 | JGI IMG/M metagenome (GOLD analysis project Ga0181529, IMG submission 119763) | Peatland microbial communities from MTU Mesocosm Facility, Houghton, MI, USA - PEATcosm2014_Bin10_30_metaG | ecosystem: Environmental > Terrestrial > Soil > Wetlands > Peat | place... | reverse complement strand
GATCTCCGTGTCGAAAGCGACCGGGTAGTTCGCGAGCAGTCGCCGGGCCTCGGCGGATGTCGTCGCATCGAGGCGGCCGCGCCGCTCGTTGACGATCACCAAGTTGCGCGTCTCGAACCACCATAGACTCGGCGCGACGATCGCATCATCGTCGAGCCTTGCGAGAGCGGCGTCGGCGACGGGATGGCTCTCGTCGGCGAGAATCCAGCATGCGGCGACGGACGCGTCGACGACGAAGGGCATCAGTGCTTGTGGCCTTCGTGGCGCGCCGAGAGGATTTCTTCCACCGTGAGCTTCGGCGCCGTCTTCCGGAATTCCTCGATCTCGGCCTTGAGACGCGCGACCCTCGCGCGACGGTCGTCGGCGTCGGGGACAAGGCGGGCGATCGGCTTGCCGTGACGGGTGATGACGATGGTTTCGCCGCGCTCGACCTCGTCAAGCAGGCTGGACAAATGCGTTTTCGCCTCGGCGGCTTGGATGGAGCGCATGGCGGGCTCGATTTCGACTGGTTGAATCGACCGGTCGAAATATCGCGCCGAACCGGGTCGGGGTCAACCGGGGAGATGGACGTCTCTCTCCGGCAAGCGCCCGGACAAGGGCGGCCTATCCGCCGTCGCCGGGCGTCGGCAGGAGCCGTTTGGGGCCGCCGGGGGGCGGGCCATAGAGCACTCGCGGCGCGGGGCGCAGATCGTGGTCGCGCGGCGGCGGACCGTAGACCGGCGCGGGCGGCCGCGGCGAGGGCGAAGGCGCGGGGACCGGGCCGGGAGGAGGCCCGTAGACGGCGACCGGCGGCTCCTGCTGGCTGATGAGGATCTTGCCGGCGCCGGTCGCCGCGACCGCGCTCAGCGCCAGGGTCGCGTAGCGCGTCAGGAAATCGCGTCGGCTCTGTTCGTCCATGGCGGCTACTCCCAATATTCGCCGATCCGTTTCAAGCTGCAGGTCTCGATCGCCGCGTCGGCGGGGTCGAACAGGTGGCAGCCGCCGCCCTCGCATAGCTCCCAGTGCCGGCAGCTCGCGCACGCAGCGGCCGCCAGCGCGCGCCGCCCCTCGCGGAAGCGCGAGAAGCGATTGTCCCACAGGTCGAGGAACGACGACTCGCTTAAATTTCCCTCGACGAACCGGCGCGACACGCTCGGGCAGCCGGTCACCGCGCCGTCGCAAAGGATCGAGCCGATGCCGACGCCCGAGGCGCAGTAATGGAAGCCGTCGCGGACGCGGCATTCCCAGTTGGGGCCCCAGTAGCCTTCTTCGCTCAGCGTCACCACGATGTCGCGCCGCGTCGCCCGCTGAGCGGCGACGAAGGCGAGCAGCCGGCGCAACTGCGCGCCCGACAGCGCCAATCCCGATTCCGCGTTGGCGCGCCCGCGCGAGAAGATCGGCGTGAAGCGCGCTTGCGGAACGCCGAGCCTGGCGAGAAAGTCGACGAAGGGCTCGAGCCGGTCGATGTTGAGCGGGCTGACGCAGCAGATAACGTCGAAGCGCTGGTAGAACGGGTCGTCGACCAGCCGCTTGATCGCCGCGACCACCTTGCGGAACGCGCCGGGACAGCGGCGCAGCGCGTCGTGCTCGGCCGCGAGGCCGTCGAGGCTGACCGAGATCGTGCGCAACCCCGCCGCCTTGAGCGAAGCGAGGCGCGCCGGCTTCAACAGCATGGCGTTGGTGGTGACGCCCCAGACGTAGCCCAGCGCCGCGGCGTGCGCGCCGACCGCTTCGACGTCGCGGCGGATCAGCGGCTCGCCGCCGATGATGGCGAAGGTGATGGTCGTCGGGTCGTAGCGCCGGGCGATGTCGGAAAGCTCCTGGCAAATCCGTTCGGCCGGGAGCTCGCTCGCCGCGCTGGAGGCGTCGCGCCGGCAATCGCTGCCGCAGTGGCGGCATTCGAGATTGCAGCGCAGCGTGCATTCCCAGAACAGATAGGCGAGGCGATGCGCGTCGCGCGCGCTGTCCTTGGCGGCGATGAACGCTTCGAGCGCCGCGGCGTAGTCGCGCGCGTCGGGCGCCGCCGGCGCCGATTCTTCCGCTTGCGCGCCCATCTGAGCCTCGCCGCCGCCGCCCGCAAAGGCGGCGCGCTCCGAACAAGGTAGGTCGGCCCCGCGGCGTCGCGAAGTGCGGCGTGTCGTCGCTGGCCCGCGGCGGACGGACCGCTACGGAAAAATGGCCAAGATCAGATGATTATGGCGAAATAGGTCGGGGTGGGCGCGGCGCCGGCTCGAAAGCGGAACGCTAGTCGCGGGGTCGTTCGTCGCCCGGTTCGTCAGCGTCAGGCGACAAAGGCGGCGGCGGTGGCTCGCCGGCGCGGTGGAGGCGGGTCAAGAGGCCGTCGAGACAGCCTTTGAAGATCACGTAGAAGGCCAGGGCGAGATAGCCCCAGAACGCCAGCTCAACGAGCTGCAGCAGCCCGCCGTCGAACGCCGCCATCAGCCCATAGATCGCCAGCAGCCGCAAATTGGCGCGGAACAGCTCGACCAGATTGTAAGTGCACAGCGCGATGGCGCCGCTCGCAAGGCCCATGGCCAGGAACGTCAGCCACGCCGGCCCGTGAAAGAGCCGGCAGAGCAGCTTGGTCATGCGCGTCTCCATCGCCGCCGGTCGCCGCTCGCGCCGGGGAGGTCAGCCGCTGTTCCGCAACCCCGCCGAAATCCCGTTGATCGTCAGTTGGATGCCGGTCAGCACCTTGGCGCCGGCGGCGCGGTTGCGGTGGAGCTTCAGCAGCTCGACCTGCAGGTGGTTCAGCGGGTCGAGGTAGGGGAAGCGGTTGCGGATCGAGCGGGCGAGCAGCGGGTTGCTCTCCAGCAGGTTCTTCTGCTCCATGATCGCCGCGAGCGCGTCGACCGAATCGCGCCACTCGCGCGAGATGCGCGAGAAGATTTCCTGACGCAGCTTCACGTCGGGCACGAGCTGCGCGTAGCGCGAGCCGATGGCGAGGCTCGACTTGGCGAGCACCATGTCCATGTTCGACAGTTGCGTGCGGAAAAACGGCCACTCGCGATACATCGCCTTCAGCCGGTCGAGGCCATGCTCGGGGTCGGCGGCGACGAACGCCTTCACCGCCGAGCCGAAGCCGTACCAGCCCGGGAGCATCAGCCGGCACTGCGCCCAGGAGAACACCCAGGGAATCGCCCGCAGATCGGCGATCGCCATCGTCTTCTTGCGCGAGGCGGGACGCGAGCCGATGTTGAGGCTGGCGATTTCGGTGATCACCGTCGAGGACCAGAAATAGTTCTCGAAGCCTTCGGTCTCGTAGACTAGGCCGCGGTAGGCGCGGTAGGCCGCCTCGGACAGCGCCTCCATCGCCTCGAGATAGTCGGGGTCGGGCGCCGGCGCGGTCTCCTGCAACAGGCTCGCCTCCAGCGTGGCCGAGACCAGCGTCTCGAGGTTGCGCCGTCCCACTTCGCCGTTGGAGTACTTGCTGGCGATGATCTCGCCCTGCTCGGTGATGCGGATCTGCCCGCGCACGGCGCCGCCGGGCTGGGCGAGGATGGCCTCGTAGCTCGGCCCGCCGCCGCGGCCGACCGAGCCGCCGCGGCCGTGGAACAGGCGAATGCGCACGCCGTGGCGGCGGAACACCTCCACCAGGCCGATCTCGGCCTTGTAGAGCTCCCAGCCCGAGGTGACGAAGCCGCCGTCCTTGTTGGAGTCGGAGTAGCCGAGCATCACCTCCTGCTCGCCGCCGAGACTGTCGACCAGGCGGCGGTATTCGGCGAGCGACAACAGCCGGTCCATCACGCCGACGCAAGCGCGCAAGTCTTCGATGGTCTCGAACAGCGGGACGATGTTGACGCCCGCGCGGCCGCTCGCCGTGAGCAGCCCCACTTCCTTCAGCAGCAGCGCCAGCTCGAGCATGTCGGAGACGCCCCGCGTCATCGAGATGATGCTGGTGCGGATCGCCGCGTCGCCATAGGTTCGCCGGATGGCCGCGGCGGCGCGGAAGATCTGCAGCTCGGCCTCGGTCTCCTCGCTGTACTTGATGAACGGCGACACCAGCGGTCGCGGCGAGCGCAGCTCGGCCGCGAGCAGCGCGACCCGCGCCTCCTCGCTAAGCGAAGCATATTCGGTCCCCGGTGCCGCGGCGGCGAGCAGCTCGGCGATGGTGCGCTCGTGGACGCCGGAGTTCTGCCTCAGGTCGAGCGGCGCAAGATGGAAGCCGAACAGGTCGACGGCGCGGCGCAGCGCGCGCAGGCGGCCGCGCGCGACGATTCCGGCGCCGGTCGCTTCGAGCGAAGCGTCGATGGTCTCGAGATCGGCCGCGAACTCGGCGGCGCGCGCGTAGGGGATGGCCTCGATCAGCGGCTGGCGCAGCGCGACGACGTGGTCAAGCTCGCGCGCCGTCTTCGCCAGGCGCGAGTAGACGCCGGCGATGGCGCGCCGGTAGGGCTCGTTGCGGCGCGCTTCCGAATCGTCGGCCGAGCGCTCGGCGAGCGCGGCGAGCGCGTCGGTCACCTGCGCCAGCCCGAGGCTCATCGACAGTTCGCCGCCGAGCCGGTGCAGCTCTTCGAGGTAATAGCCGAGCGCGACGGCGCTCTGCATCCGCATCGCCTCGTTCAGCGCCTCGGCGGTGACGTTGGGATTGCCGTCGCGGTCGCCGCCGATCCACGAGCCGACCTGCAGGAATGAGGCGACGCGTCGGTTCGCGCCGGCGGGATCGCGGCGCGCAAGCTCGTCCTCGATTTCCGCGTAGAGGCGCGGCAGCTCGGGGAAGAAGGCGTAGTCATAATAGACGAGGCCGTTGTTGACCTCGTCGAGCACGTCAAGCCGCGATTGCCGCAGCATGTTGGTGCGCCAGAGGATGAGGATGGCGCGGCGGAGCTGCTCCTCGTTGCGCGCGAGCTCGACCTCGTCGCCCGCCAGGCGCTCGCGCGCGTCGAGCAGCTCGGCGATTTCGATTTCGCGCATCAGCGTGCTCCGGCGCCTTACCTCGGTCGGGTGGGCGGTGAGCACCGGGCTGATCAGGGCGTGGTCGAAGAAGTCGCGCAACGCCGCGACCTCGAGGCCAGCCTTGTCGGCGCGGTTGAAGGCGTAGGCGAGCGCGCCGGGACGCGGTTGCGACTTCATCCGCGTATGGACGCGATTGCGGCGGATGTGGTGCTGGTCCTCGGCGATGTTGGCCAGATGCGAGAAATAGCTGAAGGCGCGCACGATGCTCAGCGTCTGGTCGCCGTCGAGGCTGTCGATGGTCGCCTCGAGCTCGCGCCGGGCGCCGGCGTCGCCGTCGCGGTGGAAGCGGATCGAGGCCTGACGGATGCGCTCGACGATCTCGTAGACCTCGACGCCGTCCTGCTCGCGAACGGTGTCGCCGAGCAGGCGGCCGAGCAGGCGGATGTCGGCGCGCAGCGGCGCGTCCTTCTCCGCTTCGGCGGTTTGGCGCGCCACGGCGCGGTCCTTGACGGCGATCTGCATAGGCGACCCTCCGGCCGGCCGGTCGGCCCGACCGGCGCGCTTAAGACACTCGAGCATGCGTGGCGGCTTCCTATGTGTGGCGCCTTGGCGCGCCGCGCAAGCGGTTTGCGCGCCGCCGGGTGCTCTCGGCGCGCCGCGCGCGGCGCCTCAGTCCTCTTTTTCCGGGCCTTGCCGGGGAGAAGCGACCGCCGCGGCGAGCCGCGCGCCGAGCGCCGCCCGGTCCTTGAGCTCGCATTCGTAGATCACGAGCGCCCGCCAGCCCAGGGTGGCGAGCGCAGCGAGCGTCGCGGCGTCGCGGGCGCGGTTGCGGGCGATCTTGGCCTGCCAATAGTCGGCGTTGTCCTTGGGCATGCGCGCGCCGCGCCGGCAGTCGTGGCCGTGCCAGAAGCAGCCGTGGACGAAGATCGCCAGCTTCAGCCGCCCGTAGACGATGTCGGGCTTGCCGGGCAGGTCGGCGCGCTGCAGCCGGTAGCCGGGCGCGATCGCGCGCAGCGCTTTGCGCACGATTAGCTCCGGCCGGGTGTCGCGCGATTTCACCGCCCGCATCACCGCGGAGCGTTCGGGCGAGGGTTTGTGGGGGGCGATCATGCGCGGCGGAGGCGCTCGGCCTCGCTCCGCGCCGCGGCCAGCGGCTTGAGCAGATGGTCGCTCAAGAACCGCACCACCGGCGCGACGACGCCGTCGCCGAGCAGGCGGTAGGCCTCGTTGCGCGCTTTCGGCAGCCGGTAGCTGTCGGGCAGGCCCATCAGCCGCGCCGCCTCGCGCGCGCCGATCAGCCTCGCGCGCGTCCGCTCGCCAACCACCTCGACGAGAAACTGCCGGCTGGAGCCGCCTGCGGGCGTGCGCAGGCAGCCCGCCAGGCCGTCGAAACGCGCTTCGACCCGCACGCCGTCGGGGCGGGTGCGCTTGAACAGCGCGCCGACCTCGCGCGTTCCCGAGGCGCGCGCCGCCGCGACCGCCGCGAGCGAGGCTTTCGACATCGCCGCCACCAGCGCGCCGGTCGCTTCGGCGGCGAGCCACGGCGCTTCCTTGGGGTCGTCGTCGAGGCAGTCGACCAAGGCGCGGTTGGCGCGCGGCGGGGCGGGCAAGCGCCACCACAGCCAGCGCTGGGCGAGCGCCGGCGGGAGCGCGCTGGCGGCGCGGCGGAGCGCCGGCGCGGCGTAGGGCGCGACCGGTCCGTCCGCGGCAAGATGGGCCGGCGGCGAAAACGCCTCGTCGAGGGCGACGACGAACAGGCGGGGGCGCGATTGCGGCGTGAAATGCTGGGCGTCGATCGTTAGCGCGCCGAATCGGTAGCCGAGGCCGGCGAGCGCCCGGCACAGCGCGACGAAATCCGCGCCGCCCTTGGCGGCGAGGAGGCCGAGCACATTTTCTAGGGCGATGATCCTGGGCGCCCGCCCATGGCGGGCGAGATCGCCCATCAGCGCGTGGAAGCCCCAGAACGCGCCGGAGCGCGCGCCGGAAAGACCGGCGCCGGCGCCGGCGAGCGACAGGTCCTGGCAGGGGAAGGAGGCCCAGGCGAGATCTCCGCCGGCGGGCAGGTCGCGGGCGGAGAGCAGGGCGACGTCGGCCACGCGCAATTCCGCCGCGCCCCAGTTGTCGACGTAGGCGCGCGCCTTGCGTGGGTCGAAGTCGTTGGCGAATAGGCAGCGCCAGTCGCCGTCGAGCCCGGCGCGCGCCATGCCGCCGCCGCAGAAGAACTCGTAGAAGCCGGGACGGCGCGAGGTTGGCGAATCGGTCACGGGGCGCGAGCGTAGAGGATTTTCGCCGCCGCGGGGATGGGGTCCGCCGCCTGCGCTTTCCGCTTTCAGGCGGCGACGGTCTGGCGCGGCAGGCGGAGAACCCGGCGCTCGAACTCGCGCCGGCTCAGCGGCTTCGAGTAGAGATAGCCCTGGGCGACGCGGCAGCCCTGGTCGACCAGAATCTTCGCTTGCTCCGGCGTCTCGACGCCCTCGGCGATGATCTCCATCTGCAACGCGCGCGCCACCGAGACGATCGCCTTGATCAGCTCGCGGCTGCGCTCGCCGGTCTGCAAGTCGTTGATGAAGGAGCGGTCGATCTTCAAGACGTCGATCGGAAAGCGGCTGAGGTAGCTCAGCGCCGAGTAGCCGGTGCCGAAATCGTCGATGGCGATGCGCACCCCCGCCGCATGCAACATTTCCAGGATCTCCGGCACGTGGGGGAACTGGTCGACCAGCAGGCTTTCGGTGATCTCCACCTCGACCCAGGCGGGCGCGCAGTCGCGGCGATCCAGCGTCGCCATGAACTCCTCGAACAGGCGGGGATCTTCGAACTGGCGGTTGGAGAGGTTGATGGCGATGGGCGTCGGCTCGGCGCGCCCGCGGTTCCAGCGCGCGGCGGCGCCGACGGCCTGGTCGATGATCCAGCGGCCGATCGCCCCGATCTGCCCGGTCTCCTCGGCGACGGGGATGAATTTGCTCGGCGGCGTCGGTCCGAGCTCGCGGCTGTTCCAGCGCGCCAGCGCCTCCGCGCCGACCAGCCGGCGATCGACCATGTCGAACTGGGGCTGATAGTGCAGCTCGAGCTCGCAGCGATCGAGCGCGTGGCGCAGGACGCTCGCCAGCCGCATTCGCTCGACGGCGCGCGCGGTGATCTCCGAGGAAAAGAACTCGAGCTTGTTCTTGCCGCTGCATTTGGCCGCATGCATCGCCGCGTCGGCGCAGTTGATCAGGCCCGACACCGTCACGTCGTCGTGCGGGCAACGCGCCGCGCCGATGCTCGCCGCGACGCCGACCGCGCGGCCGGCGAAGCGGAAGGGCTCGGCGAGGCGCCCGACGATCCGGGCCGCGACCTTGCGCACGGCGTCGGGGTCGACGGCGCCCTTCAGCAGCACCGCGAACTCGTCGCCGCCTGCGCGCGCCGCAAGGCCCGCCTCGCCGACGCTCTGCGAAAGCCGCTGCGCCGCCTGGCGCAACAGCTCGTCGCCGAGCTCGTGGCCGAAGCTGTCGTTGACCTGCTTGAAATCGTCGAGGTCGAGATAGAGCAACGCGAACCCTCGCCCGCCCGCGGCATGGTCGCGGACCGCTTGCGCGAGCTCCTCGGCGAGGCGCAGGCGGTTGGGCAGGCCGGTCAGCGGATCGTGCTCGGTCAGGAAGCGCGCGTGCTCGTTGGCGTTCACCTGTTCGGTGAGGTCGCGCCCCATCGCCAGCACGCCGATCGCCGCGCCGGAGGCGTCGAACTCCGGCGTCATGAGGATGTTGTGATCGCGCATCTCGCCGGCGAGGTCGCGGATGGTGATCTCGAACTTCTGCGGCTGTTTCGCCTCCAGGCACCGGCGCAGGCGCCGCATGTATTCGGACGGATCGGCGGCGCAGGCGCCCTCGTCGATGCGCTCGCCCAGCGTCCGCGCGGGGGTCAGCAGAGCGCGAACGCCGGCCGGATTGCAGTAGGTGCGGCGCAGATCGCGATCATAGCGGACGACGATGTCCGGCACGGCTTCGAACAGGGACTCGAACCCCCGCGCCTTGGTCTCGGCGGCCTCCGCCGCGCGCTTGAGCGCGCTGACGTCGTGCGCCACGGCGAGGACGCCTTCGACCCGTCCGGCCGCGCCCCGCTCGGGATGGAGCGCGATCGACAGGTCGATCGGCCGGCCGTCGTCATCGACCACGCCGGACAGGCGAACCGCGAGCCGGGCCGGCTCGCCGGTCGTCAGCGCGCGGTCGAGCAGACGGTCGTAGGTCTGCGCTTCCTCGGGGGGAAAGACCAGCAACGGCGCGAGGGCGCCGTCGCGCCCGTTTGCGGGCGAAAAATAGCGGCGGCAGGCGGCGTTGACGCAGACCAGCCGTTTGTTGGCGTCGTAGCGCAGGACGGCGTCGGTCAACTCGTCGGCGAGCAGGCGAAAGCGGCGGCCCGGCGAAGCAGCCGCCGACGCGCGTCGCGTCTTCGGGACGAGCCGGCCCTGGCGCGCGCCCTCCGGACGCCGCGCGCCGTCAATTGAAGGTTCTCCACAGTCTTGCATCGCGGCGGGCCAATCCTACCGAATATTCATTCCCCGATAATCAAGCGTCCAAGCGATCGCCCCAGCGCGAACTCCTCAGCCTTCGAGCGTCCTGACATTCCAGCAGTAAATCGTTAAGGACGATTAAAGGTCAGAAGTTAGCGAGGGACTAATTCTCGCCCTCCGCTGCGGAGGTCGCGGCGACCTCGGCGGCCGACCGGCGCGCGAGCCGAAAGACCTCGCCCCGCCGGCGCTTTTGCGAGCGCGGCGCGCGTCCGGCGTGTTCCGCGCCGGCGCCGCCCCGCGTCGCCCGCGCCGACGCGACGTCCTTCGCCTTGACGACTGGCGCCGGATTCACGTTTATGCCGCGGTGAGCGATTTCGAGATTCCTTTTCCCGTGCTCGTCGGCGACATCGGCGGCACCAACGTGCGGCTGGCGCTGCAGGACGCGCCCGGCGCGCCGCTGGGCGCGGTGGTCCACCTCAAGACCAGGGACTATCCCGGTCTGGTCGAGGCGATCGAGGCGGGGCTGGAGCGTCTCGGCGGTCGGCCCCGTTCGGTCATTATCTGCGGCGCCGGGCCGGTGGAAGGACGCAGGCTGAAGCTCACCAACGCCCCCTGGACGATCGACGGGCCCGAGATCGCGCGCCGTCTCGGGCTGGCGCAGGGGCTGCTGTTCAACGATTTCGAGGCGCAGGCG
>Ga0181529_10008406_pt1 | contig 10056 bp, 5 predicted proteins | sample PEATcosm2014_Bin_36_FD_119763 | JGI IMG/M metagenome (GOLD analysis project Ga0181529, IMG submission 119763) | Peatland microbial communities from MTU Mesocosm Facility, Houghton, MI, USA - PEATcosm2014_Bin10_30_metaG | ecosystem: Environmental > Terrestrial > Soil > Wetlands > Peat | place... | reverse complement strand
GGACGCCGCCGGCGCGTGCTGGTGATGGTTTTTCGCGGGAAGGATGCGGTTCGCAAAGTGCGCGCGGTGGTTGGCAATTTGAGTCCCGACCGCCGCAGCGGCGAGACGATTCGCGACACTTACAGCGATTTGATCATGGACGACGACGGGCAGTCGGTGCGTTACTTCGAGCCGGCCGTGATGGCCGCGCCGAACGTGCTGGAAGCCGAGGCCAAATTGAAATTGTGGGCGCGGTTTTCCGATTCCGACGGCGGGATTTTGGAAGACGTCATCGTTTATCCGCCCGGACAGATGGGCGAGCGCACGCTGGTGCTCATCAAACCGGACAACTTCAAATTCCCGACCGGCCGCCCGGGCAATGTGATTGATTTCTTTTCAAGCACGGGACTTTACATCGTTGGCGTGAAAGTGCTGCACATGAGCCTGGCGCAGGCAATGGAATTTTACGGCCCCGTTCGCGAAGTGTTGCGCACCAAGCTCAAGGAAGGTGTCAGCGAGCGCGTCAAACTGCTGCTTGAAAAGGAGCTTGGCTTCATCATTCCGCGCGACGCGCAGCAGGCGCTCGGCGAAGTCCTCGGCCCGTTCCATGGCGACCACCAGTTTGAAAACATCATGCGGTTTATGACCGGGCATGCGCCCTCCGAGATCAAAACGGAGACGGAACGCCAGCAACCCGGCACGCAAAAGTGCATCGCGCTGGTTTACGAAGGCGTGAATGCCGTCCGCAAAATCCGCGACGTGCTTGGCCCAACCGACCCCTCTATGGCGCCGCCCGGCTCCATCCGCCGCGAATTCGGCTCGAACATCACGGTCAACGCCGCGCACGCGAGCGATTCGGTGGATAATGCCAAACGCGAGATGGCCATCGTCAATCCCGGCGAAAATAATTTCCGCCAGGTCGTTGAAGAAACCTTTGGGAAAATCTGAACCGCTCCGCTTCTTCACCGGCGGATGTGCCGGCCACACACTTCGCAGGTTTTGTTCGCTTGACCGAACCCATCACGAAATTCAGGTTTCATTTCGCCAGCTCGCCAATCAACGCGTCACGGGCTGGGAAGGCGGTGACCAGTTTTGCGAGTTCCAGCGCGTCGGCGCGTTTGCCGGCGGCGGCAAGCTGCCGCGCGACTTCGCCAATGGCGTCATCGCGGGCGGGAAAGGCGGTCATCTTTTGCAATGCGTCGCGGGCGTCTTCAAGATCGCCGTCGCGGGCGGCGTCCTTGGCGATGGCTGCCAGCACCGGATCACGGTCGGGAAAGGCGACGATGCCGGCGGCGGCCTTGATGCGCGACTTGATTTCCTCCGCCGGCTTCGTTTGCGAATTCTTCTGCATATTGAATTGACTCGAAGTGGATTCAACCGCGGGGTTGAGATTGGTGACAGGAAGTGTCGGCGCGGGCGAATGCGTTGCTCGTAAAGATGGCTCGCGCAAAACATGCGACCAAAGCACATACGTCCATCCCTCACGGTTTTTGATATGCGCGAATTCAGGTTTCGAACCTTCAGGTAATTGCGTCCATTGCCTGGCGTTTTGTTCCAATTCTTTCACGCCCGCCTGAATTTCGTTCTCGCTTAATTCTTCCGGCAATCTCCACACCAAAACATTCGGACTGTTCACACCCACCCATTTGGTTTGGCTGCCGTATTTCAACCAGAAATCCAAGGGGATGGATTCGCCGTTGGGTCCTGGCAAGGCAGTCTGCGTCACTTCAATACCGAGGCCGTAATTGGTGTCCCGCTCAAAATACAGTTCGAGGCGGTGCGAATCTTTGGGAACTTCAACCCGCAGGAATTTGAAATGGATGATGCCAGTCTTGATTGACCGGCTTGAATTATCCCCGCCATTTTGCACCAGCTTGTAGCGGATCTTCACGCCGCGCGGATTGTCGGTGAAGCCGGTGATTTGTAAAAGACCGATGCCACCTTCGCGAGTTTGAAAAGCGTAGGTCGCCGGGAAATTTGTCACCGGACTGAATTCAACAAACGCCTGAACGCGTGCAACCCCGATTTGCTTCTCGGTTTGTTGCGGACTCAAAGCGTCCCACATTGCGGCAGCAAGCGGCACGGCCTTCATATCCAGACCGAAGATGGTTTCAGGATTGTCTTGAACAATGTCCCATCCTTCCCGTTCGATACCTTTGATGTTGGCCAAAACTCTATTCATTCCACTTTCCATCAAGCCGTCGAGGGGCGCAGTCCCCGTTTTGCCCGAATCAAAATCAATCGCGTCATCCACCACCCGCTCGATCACCGGGCCAAAGGAAAGATTCGCGCTCGATGCCTGCTGTGCTGTCGCCGCCTGTGTGGCGCGTGCGTTCGCGGCGGTTTGCTCCATTTGTTGCTGGGCCATTTGCTCCTGTTGTGCCACCGATTGATGCCCAACAATCATATGCTGCTTGGCAGTCCGCACTCCAATGAACAAGACCGCCGCCAGCAAGAGGACAAGAAATCCGCACGCCACCAGCACGCCGCAGACGATGGCAATTGTTTTGCCGGTTGAATTCTTGCGCGCCGGTTCGTTGGCGGCTTTGGCGGGCGCGAAACCGGGCGCGACGGGCGGTGCGGCAGGCAGGATGCCCGCGCTACTTTTGTTCACCGCGCGCCAGACGGCGCGAACTATGAAGAAATCAATCAGGGCGCTGACTCCCCAAAAAATCAGTGAGCTTGGCGCGATGTGAAAGAGCTGGAATGCTTTGGTCAGTGCATCAACAATTATTCCATCCAGCAAGAGCAGCGGGAAAAACAATCCGTCAAACACGGCGAGCCACATTCCGTAGAGCTTTCCAGCCGAGCGGCGGATTTGTGAGACGGCGACCCAGCCGAGAATTGTCGTGCCGAATGGCGCAGGCATGCCGACCAGCGACAAAAGCAAATCGATCACCAATACAACATAATATATGGGGTTTGCTGAATATATGCGGCTCACTGAACCACTAACCGGTTCAAGCCCGGAAAACATTGAAGACATTGAAGACATCATTGAGGGGATTAAGGCCAGTGTAGAAAAGAAAGTGAAAAGTAAGCACGCCCAAAAGAAAACCGCCCAGCACGCGCCCACGATGGCTGTGCGAGAGAAGCGCGGCACTGAACTTGTAGCAGCCGACGTGAGCCGGCTCTCACCAGGTTTTCCGCTTTCAGTTTGAGCGGACTCACGTCCGCTGCTACCGACAATCGTCTCCACGCAGGTCTTCACTTGGCTGACCTGCTGGTAGCGGAGTTCGGGTTTCTGCTCCAGCGCGCGCAGGACAATTTCATCGAGGCGCACGTCAATCTGCACTTTCGACGATGGCGGCGCGATGTTTTTGCCGGGCAGTTCGCCGGTGAGCATCTGGTAAAACACCACACCCAACGCGTAAATGTCCGCGCGGTTGTCCACGTCGGCGGGATGCTCAATCTGCTCCGGCGCCATGTAATTCGGCGTGCCCATGACGTGGCCCGCGTCGGTGAGAGCGGCGTGTAGCGCAGGCTTCCCAGCCTGCGAGTTTACGGAGCCTCCCGGCTCCGTGGTTTCGGAACTGGCGGCGGGGACGCCGCCGGAACCCGCAGACGAGGACGTCTGCGCTACATTGCCGACAATCTTCGCCAGGCCGAAATCCGCCACTTTCACGCGGCCGCGGCGGTCCAGCAAAATGTTTTCCGGCTTGATGTCGCGGTGGACGATGCCCTGGTCGTGCGCGAATTGCAGCGCGTCGCAAATCTGCGGCACGATGGCCAGCGCCTCGCGCGGCGAGACGCGCCCGGCGTTGAGCAGTTGCCGCAGCGTCACGCCGTCCACAAATTCCATGAGAAAATAAAATAGTGGCACAGGCATCTTGCCTGTGTGTTTCTGATTGGCATCTCCTTCGATCCTCACAGGCGAGACGCCTGTGCCACTACCAACCTGCCCAAACTCATACAGCGTCACAATGCCGGGATGGTTGAGCTTGGCCAGCGCCTTGGCTTCGCGGGCAAAGCGCCCGGCGAACGCGGGGTCGCCGCCAATGCCGGGCGGCAGAATTTTCAGGGCGACAATCCGGTCCAGTTCCTTTTGGCGGACTTTATAAACCGCGCCCATGCCGCCCTGGCCGATGAATTCCAGAATTTCAAGCTGTGGAAATTGCCGGGCCAATTCCTCCGGCTTGGGCGGGACGAAGCGCGGCGGCTTTTCCGGCGCGCCGGCGTCCGCGCCGGTCGGGAACGCGCCTTTCATCAGGCACTCGGGACAGAGGCCCTTGGGCGCGTTGGACGGCAGCGGCTTGCCGCAGCTTGGACAGAGTGACGTTGTTTCCATGACCTGATTCTACCGGATTGGACGCAAAAGGTTACAGGCGCGCGGATTCGACTGCGATTATTTTTGCGACAGCGCGGTGAACAGATGGCGCATTTCTTCCTCAATGTCCTGCGACCGGGCGAGCGTGCCGGCGATTTCGTCGCGGATGAGTTCGCGGTAACGCCGGCGCAACCGGTGGACGGCCACCTTGATGGCGTTTTCATTCATGCCCAGTTTCGCGGCCAGTTCGGAATACGGCTGCGACTCGCGCGTGCCCATGAGCGTCTGCTTGAGCGCGGCGAACAAATCGCCCTTGCCTTCACGCCGGTATTCGGCCTCCAGCCGGTTCAACACTTCGCCGAGCAGCGTCAAGGCCCATTGCTTTTCAAAAAGTTTGTCGGGCGTGGAATTGTCCGCCGGCTCCAGATCGAACCGTTCCTCCGCCGCCGCGAGGTCGAGTGAAATGGTTTGCAAACCGCCGCCGCGTTTTTGGGCGCGCGCCTTCTGCCATTCGTTGACGAGAAAATAATTCATCGCGCCGAGCAGAAAGGAACGGAACCGCCCGCGTTCGGGATCGGCGTCGGCAAGCGACTGTCGCTCGAGCAATTGCGCGAAGAACGCCTGCGTCAAGTCCTGCGCGTCGTGCGCGGAATGGCCGCGCCGCCGGACGTAGGCGTAAAGCGGATACCAGTAGGTCTGGCAGAGCCGGGCCAGCGCGTCGCGGGCGCGCGTGGTATCGCTGCCGCCGGCAGAGAAAACGACCGACCAATGCGTGGTGACAAAGGCCGGCTGCCGAGCCGCCTTGCCTGGCGGCACGGGTTCAGTGGAATCCGTCCCGCTGGTTTTCGTGGAGTTCACAAAACACTGGTTGAATGATTTGCGCGACAAGTCAAGCCATTCCGGTGGTTGGCTTGCCGGGCGCGGAACAAAGATTATCCCCCATCCGCAGCGGCCGAACGGGCGGAAAGGCGGTGAGTTGGGACAACTCGCGCTCTGCCGGGAAAATCATATTGCACATTCGCGAAAATCATTTAGTCTCAAAGCACCATGAACAAAACACTTCAAAAACAAAAAGCACTTCAAATCGGCAGATTCTCTTTCGGCATGGGTGATCGCTTTGCTCATCAAGCCAAGGCGCAGCTTCAGGCGTGCATCCTCGCCGCCAAACAAGGCGTGGAGATTGTTCCGGTCTGGAACAAATCCAATCGCGAACACACGATCATCGGCTCCGAACCGCCCAGCGTCCGCGCCGCCGCCGCCAAGGCTGTCAAGGAACTTGGCTGGAAGAAAACGTGGCACATTGACGCCGACCACATCCGCCTCGAAACCGTGGACCGCTTTGTCGGTTCGTCCGATTTCTTCACCATTGATGTTGCCGACTCCATCGGCAAGCCCGCGCCGGCGGCGGACATTGCCGCGTTCGTCAAGCGCCATCCCGAACTCGTCGGCGAACTGGAAATTCCCGGCATCGTCCGCCCGATCAAAACGACCCGCGCCGAAGTGGAGCGCGTTGCCGCCAAATATCTTTTCGCCGTGCAGGACGCCGGGAAAATTTACCGCCACATCGCCAAGGCCAAGGGCGAGGGGAGTTTCATCACCGAAGTCTCGATGGACGAAACCGACAGCCCGCAGACGCCGCCCGAACTGCTCATCATTCTTGCGGCGATGGCCGACGAAAAAATTCCGCTCCAGACCATCGCGCCCAAGTTCACCGGCCGATTCAACAAGGGCGTGGATTACGTCGGCGACGTGGCGCAATTCGAGCGCGAGTTCAACGAAGACCTTGCCGTCATCGCGCACGCCGTCTTGAGATACGGTTTGCCGGAAAACCTCAAGTTGAGCGTCCACTCCGGCAGCGACAAGTTTTCCATTTATCCCGCCATCCGCGCCGCCGTGAAGAAATTCAATGCCGGTCTTCACATCAAGACCGCGGGAACCAACTGGCTGGAGGAGCTTATCGGACTGGCTGAGGCGGGCGGCGACGCCTTGGCGCTGGCCAAGGAAATTTATTGCGACGCGCTGGATCATTGCGCCGAATTATGCGCGCCTTACGCGACGGTCATTGACATTGACCCGAAGAAACTGCCCACGAAGGAGCAGGTTGCCAAATGGACTTCCGCGCAATACTGCGCCGCCCTCCGGCACGACCCGAAATGCAAGGATTACAACCAGCATTTCCGGCAACTGCTCCACGTCGGCTTCAAAATTGCGGCCAAGAAAGGTGACCGCTACCTCAAGATGCTGGAGGCCAACGAAGCCATCGTCGGGCGCAATGTGACGATGAACCTCTACGAACGGCACCTGAAACCGCTCGTCTTATAGCGCCGGGCTGACCGGCAAGTTGACACTGGTTTCCCCGCCGTGAATTGGTGACGGATCCAATGGTGATTTCGCTTGGATGGCCCATCATGCGAAATCACCGCGCATCGCGCTGCCAGAAGCTGGCTGTCTCCTGCCTGACTGTTCCTCGAACCACCCGAAATCATTGCCGAACGCCCCGGCCATGTTCCAGGCGGCCACCGAGTCCTTCAAGCGAATCATCCAGAGACATAATTTTGCGGGTGGTTTTTAGGTGGAGCGGAACTCATGTCCCGTGGCTACGGAAAAATTATTTCTGGAAAGCGGCAAATTTTTACGGCAAGCTGGCCGCCGGTATATTATGGATGTTAAACTTCCCAAGCTGGGCGAAGGCGCCGATTCCGGCGTTGTCGTCAACCTTTTCGTGAAGGAAGGCGACATGGTCGCCAAAGACCAGGCCATTCTGGAACTGGAGAATGAAAAGGCCGTGGCCTCGATTCCGTCCACGGGGGCTGGGGTTGTCGCGAAAATTTATGTGAAGCCAGGTGACCGCGTCGGCATTGGTCAGCGCATCCTGACGTTGAATGAATCCGGGCAGCCGACGAGTGCCGCCCCGGTGGCGGTGGCACCCGCCGCTGGTAGGGCGGGCAGTTCTCTGCCCGCCGGCGGCGCGCACGGAGTGACGCGCCCTGCCGAGAACGTCGAGGACGAGAACGCGGACGAACAGGTTTCCGCGGTGGTGCCGGTGGCTGTGCCGTCGGTGCGCAAAATGGCGCGGGAGTTGGGCATTGATTTACGGAAAGTTCGCGGCACTGAAGCGGGCGGGCGCGTCGGGCTGGCGGACTTGCGGAATTATATTCAGCGGCTGATCGCATCTGCGGCGAAAGGCAAGCCAGGCGGAGCGATGGCGGCTCCCGCCGAGCCGGTTGCCGAGCAGATTGATTTCTCCAAATGGGGTCCGGTCAGCAAGAAGCCGCTGTCGCCGTTGCGGCAGGTCATTGCGCGGCGGTTGGGCGAAAGCTGGAACGCCGTGCCGCGCGTGACGCAGTTTGACGAGGCGGATTTCACGCGGTTGAACGAGTTGCGGAACAAGTTCGCGCCTGAATACGACAAGCAGGGCGCGCGGCTGACGCTCACACCGCTGGTGCTCAAGGCGGTGGCCGAGACGCTGAAGAAGCATCTGCTGTTCAATTCCAGCCTCGACGAGGCGGCGAACGAAATCGTCCTCAAGGAGTATTATCACATCGGCGTCGCGGTGGACACGGAGCAGGGCTTGGTCGTCCCGGTCATCCGCGACGTGGACAAGAAATCCATTTTGGATCTGGCGAAGGAACTGGAACAGCTTGCGGCGAAGGCGCGCGACCGGAAGATTTCCGCCGAGGAACTCAAGGGCGGGACGTTCACGATTTCGAACCAGGGCGCGATTGGCGGGGCGCATTTCACGCCCATCGTCAACACGCCGGAGGTGGCCATCCTCGGCCTTGGCCGCGGCGCGCTGAAGCCGGTGGCGCGCGACGGGAAGGTGGTTATTCGCATGATGACTCCGCTGGGTTTGAGCTACGATCACCGGGTGATTGACGGCGGCGAGGCGGCGCGGTTCATGGTGGACCTGGTCGCGGCGTTGCAGGATTTCAAGGAAGTGGCGGTCAAACTTTAATTCATGGACTTCATCAAAACTGAAATTGTAGTTGTCGGCTCCGGGCCGGGCGGATACGCGGCGGCGTTTTACGCGGCGGATTTGGGCAAGAAGGTCATCATGGTCGAGCGCGAGAAGCGGCTCGGCGGCGTCTGCCTGAACCGCGGCTGCATCCCGTCCAAGGCGCTGCTTTATGCGACGCACCAGATTGTCAACGCGCGCGAATCGGCGCATCGCGGCATCACGTTTTCGGAACCGACGCTGGATCTGGCCAAGCTGCGGACCTGGAAGGAATCCATTTTGGACAAGCTCGGCGGCGGCGTGGCGACGCTGGCCAAGATGCGCAACGTGCAGGTAATGCAGGGGCGCGGTTATTTTGAAGGCTCTCAAAAATTGCGCGTTGAGACGGAACAGGGGCAGCAGTTCATCGAATACGATCAGGCGATCCTCGCGGTCGGCTCGCTTGCGGCGATGCCGAAGGCGTTCGACCTCGGCAATCCGCGCATCATGACCTCGACCGGCGCGCTCGAAGTGGAGGACATTCCCGAAAACCTGCTCGTCGTCGGCGGCGGTTACATCGGCATGGAACTTGGCACCGTTTATGCCGCGCTCGGCAGCAAGATTGTTCTCGTCGAGGCATTGGACAGCGTGCTCGCGGGCGCCGATCCGGATTTGGCGCGTTATGTCGTTGCGAATGCCAAGAAGGCGTTCAAGGAAATCCGGCTCAAGGCGCGTGTAACCAAAATGGCGACGGCGGGCAAACAGATCAAAGTGGCGATGGAATTTGACGGGAAGAAAATCGAGGAACTTTACGACCGCGTGCTGGTGGCCGTGGGACGTGTGCCGAACAGCGCCGACCTCGGCCTCGAAAACACCAAGGTCAAGCTCGACGAAAAGGGATTTGTCAAAGTCAACGACCGGCAGCAGACGGATGATCCGAACATTTACGCCATCGGTGACATCGCGGGCGGCATTTTGCTGGCGCACAAGGCGCACAAGGAGGCGCGCATCGCCGTCGAAAACATCCACAACGAGAACACGGTTTTTGAAAGCGTCATCCCGGCGGTGGTGTTCACCGACCCGGAACTGGCGTGGTGCGGCTTGACCGAGGCGGAGGCGAAAGAAAAAGCCGTGACGTATGAAGTCTCCAAATTCCCGTGGTCGGCCTCCGGGCGCGCCTTGTCATTCGACCGAGTGGACGGCATGACGAAGATGTTGATGGATCCGGAATCGGGCCGCGTGCTGGGCGTGGGCATCGTGGGCGCGGGCGCGGGCGAATTGATTGCCGAGGCGACGCTGGCCATGGAAATGGGCGCGACGGCGGAAGACATCGCATTGACGGTCCACGCGCATCCGACGCTGTCCGAGACGGTGATGGAATGCGCCGAGGCGTTTTACGGCCATGCGACCCACACGATTTCGAAGCAGCGCGCTGACCATCTTCGTGATTGAAAACGCGCTTGCACCGGATAAACTCTGCACTCCAATGGTTCGGGACGTAGCGTAGCTTGGTAGCGCGCTTGCTTGGGGTGCAAGAGGTCGTGAGTTCAAATCTCACCGTCCCGACCATTTTACTCAATAAAACCAATATATTTGACAAAATTCTATCATAGTTCTATCATGCAGGGAGATGAAAAGAACTCAGACCCTTTTCCGATCTAAGTTCGAAGTCACGCAGAACAATTACAGCGCGTCTGTAAAAAGTGGCGTCAGGCATTCTGCCGGACGTGGAGCCGGGCTTCCAGCCCGGCGGAACAGCCTTGAAACTTAAGAAACGCCGGAAAATCGGGCGTTGATCCGGGCGGCAAGATGCCGCCCTCCACGGCACCCGCGGATTTTTGATTTTTCAGATACGCTCTTGCATCGCCCACGACAG
>Ga0181529_10008405_pt1 | contig 10057 bp, 5 predicted proteins | sample PEATcosm2014_Bin_36_FD_119763 | JGI IMG/M metagenome (GOLD analysis project Ga0181529, IMG submission 119763) | Peatland microbial communities from MTU Mesocosm Facility, Houghton, MI, USA - PEATcosm2014_Bin10_30_metaG | ecosystem: Environmental > Terrestrial > Soil > Wetlands > Peat | place... | reverse complement strand
GCATCGACCTCGGGCAAGGCTTCCGGCGCCGCGCCCTCGTGGACCACGCCGCGATCGCCAAGCACGAAGCGCGCGGTGACGACCCGATCTTCGTCGGGCTCGACGGCTACCACGCGCAGTTCCGAGGAACGAGCCATCATCCAGGACGCTGCCACGCCGAAGCCGCAGCCGATATCGAGTATCGTGCCGCTCTCGGGAAGGAAGTCGCCCAGGCGAGGAAACATCGGATCCAGGCGCATCTTGAACCACGCGAACAGGCGCGGATAGGCACCAAGACGGCGAAAGCGCTTCATCACCCAGCGATCCGGGCGGTCGCGATCCGGCGGCGGCAGCGGCCGAGCCAAGTACATGTGGCGGAGGAGCGGCGGCAGAAACAGATACGCCCCGGCCACGCAATAGCCAATGGCCAGGGTCGCCATGATGCCCGCGCTGCGGGTCACGGCGTGCTGGGCGGTCGACATCGTCCCCATCCCGACCAAGGTCGCGCTGGCGGAAAGAAAGATGCTGGTTCTCACGGGACCGTGGGAGGCATGGTGCTCGTCGAGACAGCGCTGGTAGACGCGCACGAACGAAAACGAATAGTCGACACCCATGCCGAAGATGAGAACCGACAAAATGAGCCCGACGATGTCGATGGGCCGCCCGATGAGATGCAGGGTCGCGATGGTGAGAACGAAGGAAAAGGTCATGGGCGCGAGCGCGATGGCGGCCACGCGAATGTCGAGGAAGAACAAAAGCACCGCCCCGGCCACGAAACAAACCACCACCACGAACATGGACCGAAACGACTGGGCGAGAAAATCCGCCAAGGTCTGCGAGAAGTTTCCGCCGTCGAAAACGTAGAGGCCGGCCTCGTGCACCTGTTTGGCGAAGTCCGACGGCGCATACTTCGGACCGGGCACCACGCTGCCCAGCCAAACCACGCCATGACCGTCGCGACCGGGCCCCACCCCGTAAAGCGCACGGATACCTTCGGAAAGCGGTGGCGTGGCGACAGCGTGCGGCGCCAGTCGACTCAGAAACGGCGCGAATGCATCCGGGGCAAAACCAACACGCGCGGCTCCTTCCCGCAAAGCTGCCGATACCCGCGCCACGCGCTCGCCGGTCCAGAAGCGGAACCACGCCGCCGCATGCTCGGACGCCATGGCCGGTCCGGGACTCAGCGCGGAGGGCGAGAAGGCTCGCGCGAGCACACCCGCGGCTTTCTGCCGTTCGACGAGCGACAGCCAGACATCGGATTGGCGCCGAAAATCGGCATCGTTGTTGGCGTCGATGAGCACATACACGCGATGAAAAATGTCGCCCCAGACGGCGCGCACTCTCGCCTCATCCCGAGCGGTTTCCGCCCGGATGGTGTTCATGGCCTCGAGATCCACGACGAACGTGGGGCGCGCGAAGACCAGCGCAACGGCGAACAGCGCGACCCCAACCGCCAACGCGCGGAATCCACGACCCACCGTCAGCCGCCTCAGCCAGTTATCGACCGGCACCCACGCCGAGCGGGAGGCAGCCGGCACCGTCGGAAAGATATGCGGAAACACCAGGTGAACGAACAGGTAGGAAAACGCGATGCCGAGCGCGGCGAAAAGCCCGATCTGCCCCAGCACATGAAAACCGGTCAGTCGCAGCGAAAGAAACGAGCCGATATTGATGACCGTCGACAGCGAGCCAATCGAGAACACCTCGTGCGCGGCGCGATGACCGGCTGTCTTCTTCTGACGGTCGACGAAAAGCAAATACACCGCGCCCTGGTCCACGGTGATCGACACCAGCGCTCCGCCGAAGCCGAGCGCGAGCGCCGAAATATCGGACTCGATGAGGCTGTAGACAAACAGCGCGAGGCAGCCGCCTGCCAAGGCCGGAAGCAAGGCGAACAGGCCAAGCCACGGGCGCGGAAAGCAGGCGAGCAGCAGCAAGGCGATGCCGATGGTCGAAGCCAGCATGGCCAGATTGGCGTCGCGCATGACGAGGCTCTCGTTGTCGATTGCGGCGCGGTATCCACCCACCGAGGTCAGTACCACGCCCGCGCCGACTTCGCCCGGCTTGGCCGAGCCGAATCGGCGGGCAAGGGCCTGTATCGCGTCGTCGATGGCGTAGGAAGTTCGCGTGTCGCTGGTGGCCGCGCGCGGGGTGGCGGCCACGAGAAGGTTTTTTCCGTCGGTATCCAGAATATGTCCACGCTCGATGCGGCCCTGCTGCGACGGAACCAGATCCGCCAGGCGCGACAGCGCGACTTCGCCCAGACCGAGCGGATCCTCGGCCACGCGCTCGGCCGCGCCGATTCCCGCGAGATCCGAAACATCCGCGGCCAGGGCGTCAAGCCGAGCGCCGATGGCGGCCGTTTCCAGGCGTGGGACAACATCGCGCTCTAGATCCGAGTGAGAGAAAAGCAACGGAAGTTCCGACGGCACGTCGGCGTAGAGCGCCGTAATCCCACGCGCCGCCGCCGCCGTGCCCACGCCGGAAAAAAGCCCAGAACGATCGAGTTCCGCCACGACGACATCGCCCGCCGCGACGAGCGCGTCGGTGTCGGCGTGGCCGTCTCGAAACGACAGATTCACCACCAGTCGGTCGAGCGAAGGATGGCGGGCGAGAACCTGGCGGGCGCTGGCGAAGGCAATATTGCCGGTCGGAACCGCGGACGTGATGTCGGTATCGATGCGCAGACGGTACTGTCCGGCCCACGCAAGGAAGCCCGTCGCCACGCAGGCGACGATCAACACCGGCCAACGGATGGTCGACTCACGCGCCATGGTGGCTATCCTTTGAACGCGGCAGGAATCTGCTCGCAATCAGGCGTGTGAAAGTAGCGGCGTTGCGAACAAAATCGCGCCACGGCCGGAAGTGCGACACGCGTCCGCCCGGCGGATCGTAGGCCACGCCGACGGGAACCTCGCGAATCGGGATTCCGGCCCGGTGGGCGAGCACCAGCACTTCGACTTCAAACTCGAACCGGCGCGCACGCGTGGCCAGCGCCAGCGTCTCGGGCAACGGGTACACGCGAAAGCCAGTCTGCGAATCCGACACGAACGGTCCGCCCGATGCCCAAACCCAAAACCCAGAAAACCCGCGCCCAAAACGGCTGCTCCACGGCACCGCGCGCCCGCGCATGCCAGCCCGCGAACCGAGCACGAGACAGGGGGCAGCCTCGGCTTCAATCGCGACGAGCAGGTCGCGGGCGTCGTCGGGTCGATGCTGCCCGTCGGCATCCACCGTCACGGCGAAACGCGCGCCAATCGAGGGCGCAGCCGCCAGGGCCAGCCCGGTGAGTATCGCCGCGCCTTTTCCCTGATTGCGTTCGTGGCGCGCGATCGATGCGCCGGTGGTTTCGGCCAGCGCTCGTGCTGTGCCGTCGGTCGAGCCATCGTCGACGACGATCACCGGCGCGCCGCTCGCGACGGCCGCCAGAACGACGGACCGAACGTTGCGCGCGTGATTGTAGACCGGGATCACGAAAGCAAACGGCGCCCCGCGGTCGTTGAAGCGAGTGCGCAGAACGTCCCACGAAGGCACCGGGGTGGGCATCACGAAAGCGCGCGAAAGACGAGAGAGGTGTTGATCCCGCCAAAGGCGAAGTTGTTGTTCATGGCGATCTTGATTTCGGCCTGTCTGGGGCTGCCAAGCACGTGATCCAGCGGCGGAGTTTTGGGATCCGGCTCGTCGAGGTTCTTCGACACGGCCATGAATCCGTCCCTCATCATCAGAATGGTTGCAATCGACTCGATCGCGCCGCTCGCGCCCAGCGTGTGGCCGAGGTAGCCCTTGAGCGCGCTGATAGGAACCTTGGCGCCGAAGATGCGATGCATGGCCTCCGCCTCCGCGGCGTCGCCGATGTCGGTTCCCGTGGCGTGCGCGTTGACATGTTGGATGTCCGTTGCCGCCAACTCCGCGTCGCGGAGGGCCGCGCTTACCGCGATGCAGATCCCTTCGGGATCGGAATTGGTTGGGTGCGTGCCGTTGCAGCCGGAGCCATAGCCGATGATCTCGGCGTGGATGACGGCGCCGCGACGGCGTGCGTGTTCGAATTCCTCGAGCACGAGGCAACCCGCGCCTTCGCCGACGACCAGGCCGTCGCGCCGGCGGTCGAACGGACGCGGGGTTTGGTGGGGAGTCTCGGTGAAGCCAGCCGACGTTGCCCGCATGATGTCGAAGATCCCCGCGTGAAGGATGTGCAGTTCTTCCGCGCCGCCCGCGACACAAACGGGAACGCGACCAAAGCGCACCTGTTCGTAGCCGATTCCGATTCCCTGGGATCCCGAGGTGCACGCCGTGCACGAAGCGATGACTGGCCCTTTGCAGCCGAACATGAGAGCGATGTTGGCCGCGCAGGTGTGACTCATGAACTGCAAATAGGAGGATGCGAGCAGGCCGCGGATGGACTTGTCTTGAAGGATGGGCCGAAGAAAGTCCTCCTGAGCCGCGGACCCGCCCGCCGTCGATCCGAAGGCAACGCCGCACGATGGGGAAGCCACCAAGTCGGCGGACAGTCCGGCGTCGGCGATGGCGTCGCGCACGGAAAGCGCCGCCAGAATTCCAACCCGTCCCATGGTACGGCTGAACTTGCGTGGAATTTCGTTGGCATCGACGCCGTCGCAGGCCGCGCCCACGCGCGTGCGCAGGCCTTCGAGCCCCGCCCACTCGGGCATGGCGCGAACCCCGCTGCGTCCCTCAAGCAGCCCCGAGCGCAGGGCGCCCAGCGTGTGCCCGAGCGGCGAGCGCAAGCCGATTCCCGTAACCGCGACGCGATTTCCTCTGGTCATGTGCCCGCGCAGAATGCCAGGGGTTGGGTGCCCCTGTCACGCGCCTTGCGAAGGCTCGGGAAGGATGGCGAGCGCCCACGTGCCAGGCCCGGTGTGCGCCCCGGTCGTGAGCGACAACGCCGCGACCGCAATCTCCGCGTCTGGCAACGCCGCCCGCAGACGCGGCAACACATTCTCGACGACCCACGCGCGATTGTCGGTGTGCTCGACGAGCAAATAACCTCGACCGGCCGAAGCTTCGAGGGCGAGCTTGGCGCGCTCGCAGGCGAAAACGATCTTGTCTTCCTGCTTGCGCAGAAGCGCCACCTTGCGAGCGCCGTCTGGCATCGGCGAAACCACCGGCGCCAAGCGCAGGGCGTCGCCGAAAAAGGCCCCGGCCTTGGACATACGGCCGCCGCGCGCGAGATATTCCAGGCGTTCGAGAAAAATGTACTCCTCGGCGCGCGTCAGTGCCGAGCGGGCAAAATCCGCCAACGCTTCGACGGGCTTGCCACCGCGAGCCGCGTGCGCCGTGGCGCGCACCACCACCGCCAGCTTGCCGGACGCCGACCCCGAGTCGAGCAAGGTCATGCGCGCGCCCGCGGGGTGCGACGATCGCCAATCCAGTGCCACCGCGTGGTTTCCGGTGTAGACCGATCCAACGCACAAATAGAGAGCGCTTCTCCACTGTGACGCCACTCGTTCGTAGTGCTTATGGCGCTCGAAGGTCGACGCCTGCGAAGTCGACACGCGCACCCCCCTCCGCATGGCGCCGTACAAGTCTTCGGGCGCCAGGCGAGTTTCGGGCAGCGACAAGTCGCCCACATTGATATGACTGTCGAGCAAGGTGATTCCAAGCGATTCGGCATCGCGCCGGGACAGCGACGCCGCTCCGTCGGTCATGACATGGACGTCGTCGCTGTTGGCAGCGGCTGGCCGGATCGAAATCTGTTCGTGCAGGTCGTCCCACGACCACCGGACGATCTCGCCCAGCCCCCCGAGCGCGGCCCGCGCCACGTCCATGTCGGGTGCGTGTAGATGGATTTTCCAAAGATCGCCGTCGTGCAGAATCACGATCTCGCCGCCGATACGGGAAAGCGCGGCGTCCGACGGACGCGGGCCGCGCACGACCGCGTCCACACAGAACCCAGTTTCCGACTGTTCCGCCGCCGGCCCGCGCTCGAACGAGACCAAGGAACGAAATCGCCGGGCCAAATCCTCGCCTTCCTGGTCGACAGCGAAGTAGACACGCAACATCCCGTCGAGAAAAACCAGCATACCCAGCGCGCCGCTGTCCACCACGTTGGACAGCCGCAAGCTTGCTTGAGCATCGACTGTCTCGCTCACGACCCGCGCCAGGCGCGACACCAAATCGTTCACCCTGTCGCGCGAAAAGCAGGTTTCCGCGCCTTTCGCTAGCGCGTCGAGCACGGTGAGCATGGTGCCCGGCTGGGGAATGGCGACCGCCCGACGAGCAAGTTCAGCCCCGCGCACGCACCGCGCGGCCAGGTTTGCGCCGGCGGAACCGTCGAGCAAGGCGCGCACGAAGGCGCACGCGATGTTGCCGGAGTTTCCCCGCGCGGACAGCAGCAGACGTTCGGCGGTCGTGGCGACACTCGCCTCGCGATCGCGAAGCGGCGCCAGGCTGAGCACCATGTTTCGGCCCGTATCCCCGTCGGCGACGGGAAACACGTTAATGCGATCGAGAAGCTCCGCCCAGGCCGCCGTGTACGCATACCCGGCGCCCAGCGCCGCGCGCAAATCGCCTGCCATCTCCTCCCTATTCGTCATCGCGAGCACAGCCGAGCGCGCGTCGCATGGACTCGGGCAAGCGCAGTTCGAGCGTCCCGTCCGCGATGCGAACCGCCGCCTGTTCGGTGCGTCCCTTCGCGCAAAGCACGCCCGACGCCGCCTGCCGGACTTCAAAATCCACCACCAGGCGACATTCGGCTTCCGCCAACACGGCCGTGCAGTCGACCTCATCCCGCAGCCGCAGCGGGCGGATGTGCTTGGTCTGGGTCCGCGTGATGGGAAACACCAGTCCGGTATCCTCGAAGCCGCGGTACAGATCGATGCCAGCTTCGCGGAAAAGGCGATCCCTGGCGGCGTCGAAATACTTGAAGTAGTTGCCGTGCCAAACCACCTGCATCGCATCCACGTCGCAAAAAGGAATGCTCAGGCGCACGGTGGCGCGGCGACGCGCGTCCACTAGCGACCCTTCACGCCTGATTCTAGTTCCAGCCCAATCTCACCAGCAACTACCGCGCGATTCACGGCCTCGATGTCGACATCGAGGCAGCGGTCGTCTTCCAGCGCCGGACTCAACGCGCGCACCCTGCTTACCAAGGCCGCGACCGCTGGGCGCGCGCCCAGTCCACCGCGTAGCTCGCACGCTTGCGCGGCGGCAAGCAGATGTACCGCCACCGCGTGGCTGACCAGATCGCAAACCCGCAGCGCCTCGCGCGCGGCGATGGTCCCCATGCTGACCTTGTCTTGATTGTGCGATTCCGTCGAACGCGAGAACGAAGCCGCCGGCATGGATGCCTGCAGTGCTTCGGCCGTCAGAGCGGACAGCGTGATCTGCATCCCCTTGAACCCATGGCGCGGCGCGAGCCCCTGCGACGAAGGCACCGCCAGATGCGCCGGCAAGCCACGATTGAAGCGGGTATCCACGAGCAGCGCCGCCTGGCGATCGCACAGATCGGCGACCGAGGCCACCGCAGCCTTCACGGCGTCCATCGCGAATGCGATGTGCCCGCCGTAGAAATTTCCGCCCATGAGCGGCCGGCCGGACTCTGGATCGAAGAGCGGATTGTCGGTCGCCGAGCCGGCCTCGATTTCGACCCAGCGTTCGACCCATTCGAGCGCGTCGGCCAGCACGCCGAGCACATGCGGCGAGCACCGCAACGAGTAGGGATCCTGAAGCGACTCCGGAACCTCCGCTTCGGGCGCGGCGCCCTCGGAACGGAGCAGTGTCCGCAGATGCGTGGCAACCGCTTTCTGCCCTGGGAACGGCTTGGCGTCGAAAAGAGCGGGATGCAGGTGATGTTCGTGCCCGGCCATGGCGTGCACGGCCATGGCGGTCGCCCGCGTGGCCGCGGCCAGGATGCGCCGACACTGGTCGACCACGACGATGGCGACGCCGGTCATGATGGGCGTGCCATTGAGCATCGCGATGGGCTCTTTCACGGCGAACTCGAACGGAGCGAGACCGGCAAGATCGAGCGCACGCGCCGACGGCATCCGATCGTTCCGGTAGAAAACCTCGCGCTCGCCGGCCAACGCCGCGGCGACGTAGGACATGGGCGTAAGGTCGCCCGACGCGCCGACGGATCCTTGTGCCGGCACCACGGGCGTTATTCCGCGATTGAGGAAGTCGACGAGCCGCCGCACCAGAGCCGGCCGCACGCCTGAATAGCCGCGCATTAAACACAGCACACGACACAGCATCGCCCCGCGCACGGCTGGAACCGGCAGCGCGGGACCGGTTCCGCATCCGTGAAAGCGCAAGAGGCCCGCCCCAAGCGCCGCGATGTTTTCCGTCGAAATACGCGCGCCACAGTTGCTGCCGAACCCAGTTGTCACGGCATAGATTGGCGTGCCATTCGCCACCGCCTCGGCGAGGCGTTGCTCGCAAGCGACCATGCGCCGCCGCCAGTCGCCATCCTCGGATAGCCGTACGTCCGTCTCATGGACGGCCACTTGAATGAGCGAATCGATACCGATCGGGCCAGAGCCCACGACACAGGGTTCGGATGATTTGTACGACATGCGCCCGACGGGCGCCAGTTTGCACGGGCCACCACGGAAGCGCAAGCGGCCGGCGGCGACGCGCTCGACTCTGGCGCGCGGGCCCGGAAGCGGGCATTGTGACACCCAATTCGAGCTGCCTGTCGAAAGAGACCCTCCAAACGCCCGGGGCTGCCATGAAAAGAGTCATCTACCTCGTCAACCCTAGAAACCCCGAGAACTTTTGGGCCATGCGGGGGACGATTGACATCGTCGGCAAGCACAAGACGCTGATGCCGAACGCGGCTCTTCTCACGCTAATCGCCCTGACGCCACCCGAGGTCGACATCGAATATGTGTTCTGCGACGAAAATCTTGGCCCCATCGACTGGAATCAGCCCTGCGATCTGGTCGCCATCACGGGTTACACGCTGCAGGCGGAACGCCTGCGAACCATCGCGGCGAAGTTCCGCGAACGTGGAACGGCGGTTGCCATCGGAGGCATCTGGGCCACCATCAACCGGGAAAGCGCCAGCCCACTTGCGGACCATCTGTTTGTCGGCGAGGCCGAATATACCTGGCCGCGGTTCCTCCGCGAATGGATAGTTGGTCAGGCGAAGCCAGTCTATGAGCAGACCGGATTCACAGACATGAAGGACGTCCCCGCGCCCGCGCTATCCTACGTTCGCGCTCGCGACTATCTCTACTTCTCGGTCCAAACCACCCGTGGCTGCCCAAACAACTGCGACTTCTGCGACGTCGTTGGCGTGGCCGGACGCCAGCGCCGCAGCAAATCCATTCCGCAGATCCTGAACGAGGTAAAGGCCGCCCAAGTGGCCGGAGCCGAGACGGTGTTCTTTTCCGACGACAACTTTTTCATCAACAAGAACTTCACTCTCGAACTTTTAAGTGCCCTCATCGCCTACAATCGAGCCTTGGACCGTCCGCTGTCGTTCAGCACCCAGGCGACCGTCATGCTGGGGTCGGACGACGAGGTTCTCAGGCTACTCGCGGACGCGCGCTTCAGCGTCATCTTTCTCGGCGTCGAAACCATCCGCCGCGAGTGCCTGGACGAAGTGAACAAGGGTCAAATGGCGCGCTACGATCCCTTCGAGGTCCTGCCGCGCATTTCAAGTTACGGCATCGTGCCCTTCGTCGGCATGATTGTCGGTTTCGACCACGACACCCCCGCGGTATTCGGCGACATCGAGCGCTTCCTGGCTTCCACCGGCAGCCCCATCGCATCCATCAGCGTGCTCAACGCGCCCAAGAACACCGCGCTCTATCGCCGGATGCAGGACGAGCACCGTCTGGTCGAGGATTTTCGCGGCTTCTGGCACGACACCACCAACATCATTCCCAAGGGAATGAGCATGGAAGAGCTCCACCAAGGGCACCGCAAGCTGTTCAGGCGTCTCTACGAGCCGGCGCTGTTCGAGCCGCGCATGATCCAGTGGCTCGAGAACGTGCGCTATGTGTCCGACCTCTACTCCACACGCAAGAAGACCCTCTACCGCGTGTTCCTGCTGTTTCGCATCCTGCGCCACTTTCTCGTTCGCGTGCCGCGGCCGGTGCGCGGGATGTTTTTC
>Ga0181529_10008404_pt1 | contig 10057 bp, 10 predicted proteins | sample PEATcosm2014_Bin_36_FD_119763 | JGI IMG/M metagenome (GOLD analysis project Ga0181529, IMG submission 119763) | Peatland microbial communities from MTU Mesocosm Facility, Houghton, MI, USA - PEATcosm2014_Bin10_30_metaG | ecosystem: Environmental > Terrestrial > Soil > Wetlands > Peat | place... | reverse complement strand
CGCCCGTGAATGCCGTCGCGGGTGGGGCGGACGATTTCCGACATGTCCGTCCAGATCGAGTCGAAACCGGGCCCGTGAAACCGCCCGCGATAGCCTGCCCCGGAGACCGGGATCCTGCCGCTATCGGCCTGATTCCAGGTAGTCAGAATAATACCAGGCGTCCAGTACTCGTCGCCCATGTTCAGGAACTCGGGGTTGAGCGAAACATCCAGCAGCCCCTTGGTGCAGCCCTGGACGCATGAGAGGCAGGCTTTGCATTCGTCCAGGGTTTCGCCGGGCGCCATCGGGTCGCGGTTGAATGCCGACTCGTGCCGGTGGACGTCGTAAAGACAGCGAGGTTTGACGCAGTTGCTGCAGCGGGAGCAGTCTTCGCGCCAATCGACATTGGCGAACTTGCCGATCCGGCGGAACCATCCGGGCATCGCCGAGGTGTGTATGTGGTACCGATCGGGCATATCGGGCCTCGCCTAAGCCAATCCGGCCTTCTGGATCACAGTAGCGGCCGCCGATTCGCACCCGCCACAGAGGACGTGAATGCCGCGAATGCCGGGGATGGCTTTAAGTTGACCCGCCATTTCCACCGCTATCGCGATTCCCTCCTCGGCCGGATCGGAGGCGCCGCTCAGCCGGGCGACCACACTCTCCGGCACGGGTCCATAGGTGCGCCGCCGGTCGAGAAGCCTGGCCTGCTCCACGCCGGTCAGAGGCAGCACGCTGGCGATGATCGCCACCTGCCGGTCGAGCCCGGCTGCCCGAACGGCGTCCATCCATCTCTTGAAACCCGCCAGGTCGAACACCGCCTGTGTCAGCAGGAAACTGGCTCCCGCCGCGATTTTCTTCCGCAGGCGGAGCAGGTTCAGCTCCAGCGGCTGCTGATAAGGGTGGGCAGCCGCCCCGACCGGCAGTTCCGGCAGCGGGCCCTCGCGCATCCAACTCTTCAGTGCCTGGGTGAACTGGATGGAGTCGATGTCGTAGACGCCGGCCGCTTGCGGACAGACGCCCAGAGACTGATGGTCGCCGCTCAAACTGAAGATGGCCTCGACGCCGAGGGCCGCCGCGCCTCGGGCGTCGCTTTCCAGGGCGATACGGTTGCGATCCCGCGTCACCATGGACAGCACGGCGGGGCGGCCTTCGCCCGCCAGTATGGCCGCGCAGGCCAGGGCCGAGCCGTGAATCCCACCAGGGTTGTCCGCTACCACCACCCCGTCCAGGTTGGTTGGCAGGAGGGAGGAAAGCTTCTTCACCGCGCCCGCGTCGCCGCAGCGCGGCGGCAGGCATTCAGCCGTGAGGGCCAGCCGCCCGGAAGCCAGCGCCTGGGCAAGTCTACTGTTCGTTGTCGTCATTGCCGACCTCCACTTCCTCGTGGGAATTGTCGTCCGCCCTTGCCACGGGAGCTTTGTTCACAGGGCTGGGGGGCAGATGCCGCAGGGCCTCGACTACCTGAACGCGGATGGCCGCCGCCTGGGCGTCCGAAGCCGCGGCGGCAAGCGCGTCCACGGTTCTTCCGGACCCGAGGGCCATGTCTTCCGCTGCCGTGCCGGGCAGGCGGAAGAGCATCAAGCGCTCCCCGCCCAAGCCGATCTCCTCCAGGAGTGACCGGATGTGGGCCGCGCGGCGCGCGCACCGCTTGCTGCCTTGGACATGGTGGCAGTTATCGTCCTGGCAGGCGACCATGCAGACGGCCTCGGAGCCCGATTCGAAGGCTTTCAGAACGTGTTCGGGCTGAATCCGTCCGGTGCAGGGAACCAAAACTTGCCGCACCGGCCATGGCCAGTCAAAATCAGGCACCACCGGCCGCAGGTGGCTAGCCGAGGTGGCAGCCCGCGCTGGACGGGCGCAGTTGGCGCACAGAAAGACCGTAATCGCCCGCTGGGGCGGCGCCTGATCCTTCGCGCCCCGCGGCTGTACAGATATGCTTCCAGCGTCCAGATTCATAAGGGAAAACCCTCGACAAGGAGGGTAGGGATTAGGATATCAGACTTTCAGGTTTTAATGTATTGATATTCTCAAGTATCATTTTGGCTTATAATGTCGTGCGGTGACTCTCGACTACTTCAAGCTCTTCAGGGACGTGGCACTGGCCCGGAGTGTAAGCCGTGGGGCTGAGATCTGCGGAGTGAGCCAGTCCGCGGCCAGCCAGCAATTGCACGAGATGGAGCGCCTGCTGGGGGTCGATCTCCTGGACCGCAGCACGCGGCCTTTCGAACTGACCGAAGCCGGGCATCTGTACTACGAGTTTTGCCGCGACGTGCTGCGCCGCAAGGAGGAATTCGACCGCCAACTGGAAAAACTCAGAGGCCGGGTCCAAGGCATAGTCAGGGTTGCGGCGATCTACTCTGTAGGAATTTCCGATATGGCGCGCCTCGAGACGGAGGTGGGCGCGCGGATGCCGGAGGCGCAACTGCTGGTGGAGTACCTGCGGCCCGAGAAAGTCTACGACGCAGTGGTTACGGACCAGGCCGATCTGGGCCTGGTAAGCTACCCCGAATCAAACCGGGAGGTTACCGCGATTCCCTGGCGTGAGGACCAGATGATGGTTGCGGCCGCTCCGTCTCATCCGTTGGCGGCCGGGAAGAAACTGATCCCGTCCGACCTGGCGCAGCGGGACTTCGTGGCTTTCGACGACGATCTTCGTGTGGGCCGCGAAGTGAAACGCTATCTGCGCGATGCCGGAATCCAGGTGAACGTCGTCATGCACTTCGACAACACCCAGACGCTGAAAGAGGCCGTCATTTTGGGCGCCGGCCTCAGCATTCTGCCGGTGCGCGTTTTGCGTAATGACATCGAACAAGGCCGCCTGGTCGCGATGCCCATCGAGGGCTGCGCGCTCGTCCGGCCGCTGGGCATTATCCATCGCCGCCGCAAGACTTTCAACCTGGCCACGGAGGTGTTCCTGGAACTCTTGCGGCAGGAAGCCGCCGTTGAGCATTCAACGGCTGCCAAAGCCGTGGCGCGCTGATAACGGCGGCGGAGCGGCGGCGGAGGGCACGAAGGGCGACCGGACGGCGGAAGCCGGCACACCTGCTCCGCGCATGACAGGTCCGAGGCGCGCAGCGCGCCCAGGCTCCGACCCGCCGACAGCCCGCGCACCGCGGCGGTGATCCGAACCGCCGCATTCGTGCACGCGACGGCCTGCCGGCGCAGAATCCACGCTCGCGGCATTATTCGCTGCGCTGACCATAATCGTCCCGATGCCGGACTCCGGGGCCGCCAACGGAAACGCCGGTCATCTAACGCCAGGGGAATCGATTCGGCGCCGGTTTCGGAACGACGGTCTTCGAACTGGCTGCCTCTACTCAGGTTCCCGGCGAGCCTTCTTCCGGTTGCGCTTACGGGCCAACGCCTGCTTGACTCGGAGTTTCTGGCCCGGCTTCAAGTAAAAGGCGTGCCTTTTGACTTCCTTGATGATGTCCTCCTGCAAAACCTTCCTCTTGAAGCGACGGAGAGCGTTTTCCAGCGTCTCGCCTTCTTGGAGCCTTACCTCAGCCAAATGGCACCTCCGATATTGACCATGATTCCAATCCCTTCGTTTCTGTTCGCGGCCAGCCCTGGTTCTTGCGACGGCATCATGTGGCGTCTTTCAACTGCTGTTTTGTCATGTCTGTCTTGAGTTTAACCGTTTCTAGGGTCCAAAACCGCCGCCGGCCTGCCGGGGCATGACGGTGGAAGGATTCTCGGGTTGTCGCCATGGCGGTAATGGTACTGATCGTGAAGGGATTTTGCGGAGGAGGTCTGGCATTCGAGTCGCCACCGCCATCGACCAGCTCTACGGGAAAAAGGGCGCCGGGCGTGGGAGTGTACATCGGATCACCTCTTGGCCGGCCGCGCCAAAGTAGAATAAGTTCGACGGCCGGAGGTGCAAGATGGCCAGCGATGAAGGTTGGGACTCGCGACCAGCGAAGCCGGCGAATCCTCCACAAGCGGAGCGGCCGCGGCCCGCTCGCGTTAGCATCCTTTCGAAACTCTGCGTGGGTTTACTGCTTCTCATCCCTACGATTCTGAGGGCCCAGGGCCAGGACGATCCCAAGGAGTTACTCTTGCAGCTCAGGCAGAACGTCATGGAGACTGTCAAGAGGCTTCCGAGGTATGTCTGCACACAGACCGTCGATCGGTTTCGATACGAGCCGAGGAATCCCGAATACGCAACGACGAACAAACCTCGATCTTGCGATGAAGCCATCGCCATCGCGAACCGCCATGGGTCGCGGAGCTTATCATCTTCAGATCGCCTGCGGCTCGACGTCGCTGTGGGCCCCGACGTCGCAGGCATGGATGGTGAAATGTACTCCTGGGCAGGAGAGGACCGCTTTAGCGAACGCAATCTATTTGAGTTCGTTCGCGACGGGGCCATTTCGACAGGGAGCTTTTCCTCCATGCTTGCTTCGATTTTCGGCGGCGAGACAGCCCGATTCTCCTATAACGGCGACAGCTATATTGGAGGAAAACTGCTCTCGGAATTTGGGTTTGCGATCCCGCAGGAGAAGAGCCACTACATGTATGTACTCCGAAACGGCCCCAACGGCGAGGCGGCGGTTGCCTACGATGGCAAGATCTTCGTGGATCCCGAGACTTCAGATCTGGTTCAGCTCGTGGTCCGCACCGTTCAGTTGCCCAGTGAAACCGGGGCTTGCGAGCTTACACAGGTTCTCGACTATGGCCGGGTGCGGCTGAACGGCACGGATTTCCTTCTTCCGACGGAAGCGCGAGCCTCGCTCATTCATGCCGATGGGACCCAGGCGGAAAACCGAATTGAGTATTTCGCGTGTCATGAGTTCCGCGGCGAATCGAAGGTGCGGTTTAGTGCGCCTGGAGATGGGGAAGGCTCGGCCACCGGCAGGGATGCGCTACCACCAGCATTCGAATTACCCCCAGGACTGCCGTTCAAGGTAGCTTTCACGGATCGCATCGATCCAGCAACTGCCGCCGCCGGCGATTCCATCAAGGCCAAACTCAAAACGCCGATACGCGACGCTTCAAACAAGGTGGTGGTTCCGGAAGGTACTCCCATCAGGGCCCGTATTCTCAAGATCAGGCGCTTCTATGAAGTGTCGCGATCCGCGGAGCCTGGAGGCCGGAATACGGCTGGTCAGCAGCCGGCCTTGGTGGTTGACGTCAAGCTGGAAGCCTTAGACTTTGGGGGGACATCCCATCCCATCAAGGCGGCGTTCGATTCCGGGCGCCGGAGGTTCGTGAAGCAGAATGGCCCGCTTGAACGGCGCGTGGAAATCGGATCACTGGATCGGGCGGCAGATCCCCACGCCGACAGGGAGATCGGAACCTTCGAATTTTGGGAGACGAATCCAGACTACGCCGTGAAAAGCGGCTTTGAATCTGGCTGGGTGACAAGCGCGCCCTGACAGCCTTACCGGCCGTTTCAGTGCGTTCCGCAGCCGTCTTCCTGGCGCGCAGGTGCTAGCTTCGCTTCCGCGAATCGATAGCCGATGTGGCTGTCGGTCAGCAGGTATGCCGGATCGGAGGGGTCGTCTTCGATCTTCTTTCGTAACTGGCGCACGAAGGTACGCAGGTATTCCATTTCGCCTCCATACTGCGGACCCCACACCGCGTGCAGAAGGCGCGCGTGCGTGACCGGCAGGCCTGCATGCGCCATGAGATAGCGAAGGAGATCGAACTCTTTCGGAGTCAGGTGAACCGGCTCGCCGGCCTTGCGAACCAGCCTGCGAGCCGGGTCCAACTCGATGTTCCCGATGCAGACTACCGCATCGGGATCCGCCTGGGTAACGGACGAGCGCCGCACGGCGGCCCGTATGCGCGCCGCCAGTTCGCGGACGCCGAAGGGTTTGGTGATGTAATCGTCCGCACCGGCATCCAGCGCCGCGACCTTGTCGTCCTCGCTATCGCGCACGGTCAACATGAGAATTCCCAGGCGCGACGGGCTCTTCCGTAACTCGCGGCACGTTCGGATGCCTCCGATGCCCGGCATGTTGATGTCCAGCAGCACGACATCGTATGTGGAGTCGCGAACAAGGTTCAGGGCCGCTTCGCCGGAAGAGGCTTCATCGACATCGAACCCCATCCCGTGGAGCGTGTTGTGCAGCGCGCGCCGAATGGCATTCTCGTCGTCAACGATCAGAACCTTGCCGTGCGAATGACTCATATTGTCTCCTCAAGCCGCGGGGCAGAGCCAGAAAGAACGACGTGCCCGTGCCTTCTTCGCTGACTACCCAGGTGCGGCCTTCATGGGCTTCCGCGGCCTTCTTTACGATCGACAAGCCGAGTCCCGTTCCCGCCGCCCGATGCCGCGATTCCTCGGCCCGGTAGAATCGCTCGAAGATCCGCTCCCGGTCGGCGGGGCGAATAGGAGGGCCTTCATTGTGGACGGCGATAACAATCTCTCCCAGGTTCTCCTCGGCCGCCACGGAGATGGGAGATCCGGGCGTCGAATACTTGCACGCGTTATTGATGAACTGCTCCAGCGCGGCCGCCAAAATCTCGCGGTCGCCGTAGACTTCCAGGCCGGCCAAATCTCCAGCCAGGGCCACTTCCCGGCTTTGAAGCTGCTCGCGATACCTCGGCAGAACGTCTTCAACCAGAGTGAGCACCGATACGCGCTCCTGCCGGAGCCTGACTTCCTTGGCATCGATCCTCGCCATCTGCAGGAGCTCGGTGGTCAGGCGATTCAGATGCTCCGCCTGTTCGTCGATCAGCGCGGCCAGTTCGACGTCGTCCGTCGAAAGATGTCCGGCTTCAAGAAGTCCCGAGCTGGCCGTCCGTATCGCCGTCAGGGGTGTCTTGAAAGCATGGGCAAGCGCGTCGAGAACCGCCGTTCGAAGCTGTTCGGTCTGGCGCGCCGCGTCGGCCTGGCTCTCCTTTTCGAACGAGCGCGCACGCTCCAGCGCGATTGCCGCCAGCGATGCGATTGGCGGGATCGCGGCCGGGCGCATTTCCGGGCTGCGCAGAGCGATCGCTCCGACGGGCTTTGACCCCAGCCGCAGCACGTCCGCGCACGTGTGCGCGTCGGCGCTTGCCAAGGCCCTGTCCTGGAAATAGGCGTTTCGCGCGATCTCTTCGATCTCGACGGCCCCGGAACCGGTCGCATCCAGGCGCGCCGGACTGGCGTCGAACAGGGCGACGGACTCCGCCCGAAAGATCTCCTGAATGACGGACACGATCTGCGGCCCGATGGTCTGGCGGCGGTCGAGAAGGAGAATGCGACGGCTCAACTCATAGAGCTTCTCGACCTGCACACGCTGGCGCGCCTCCGCTCTGGCCTGCCCCTGCGCGAGCGTGGACAGGCGGCTCACGGTCAGCGCGGTTATCTCGAAGGTGGCAAGGGCAACCCAGTTCTGCGGATCCGAAACGCTCCAGGTAAGCACCGGCGGGACAAAGAAGTAGTTGAGGCAATTGACCGCGATCAGCGATGTAATGGTGGCTTCCCAGAAACCCCAGAAAGCCGAGACCGTCAAGACAATCAGGAAATAGAGAGAACCGGAAGCCGAGAGGTTCAGGTGCAGACGGAACGCAATGAATGTGACCGCGGCGACGGCCGCCAACCCGGCGAAGCATCCGCGCAGAATCCCTAGTCGGGACCGGACGGCCTCCAGTGTCTTCTCGTTCATGTCTGCTGCCGAACGGCAACAACGTTCATCTCAATTATGCACCCTGCCGCCGCGCGAGGGTTCGCACCGGCGGTCACTCGGGGCGATAACCGGCGCGGGCATAGGCCCGCATTCCGGAGCCTGCGACGGAGACCTTGATCCTGCGCCAACGGCCGCTGGGGCCGTCGCCGCGAGGGACGTACCCGATGGTGTACTGATTCCTCAGAGCCTCACCGATGCTGGAGGTGGCGCGCGCGATGTCCGCCCGGCCGCGGACGATGAAGCTCATCCCCCCAGTCCTCGCGGCGAGCTCATCGAGAAACAGGAGTCCGCTCTTTTCTTCCGTCAGTGCGATGGGCTTGTATTGCGGCTGCGCCGAGGTCGCGGTCGCGATGGTGTAGATCTGTGCGTCGGATTCCACCGCCAGATTCATCAGCTCTTCTCTCGAATGCCGGCTGTGATTGTCCATTCCGTCCGAGATGACCAGCAGCGCCTTTCGGGGATGGACACCGGAGCGCAACTGTCTCAAGCTGCCGTAGACCGTATCGATCAGGGCCGTGTCTCCGGCGGCGCCCTCGAATGCAACCTGGCTCAGGATTCCATCGAAATCGTCCGTAAAGCCGGAGAACGCCCGCGGACGTGTCGAGACGGCATTAAGGAACGCTTCGTCCCCGGGATTGGCGTCCTTCATCAGGTTCCGTAGAGACTCTTTGGCTGCGCCCAGAACCCCTTTCATACTGCCGCTCAGGTCGAGGACGATTCCAATAGAGACCGGCGCATCCTCCGCGCTGAACGAGCGTATTTCTTGCGCCACCCCGTCCTCGGTCAGCGTGAATGCGCCGCTTGCCAACCCGTTGACCATGGCCCCGTGGTGGTCCACTACGGTGACCGGCACCAGGACCAGCGTGGTGTCGGAGCGGAAAGCCGGCCTTTCCGGCCCGGCGTCCGCCGCCGCGTCCGCGGCCCATCCGGTAGCGACGACGGTAAGGGCGAGGAAACTCGCCGCCAGGTAGCATTTCCCCTTATGCAGCCGCATGAGACACCTCCTCCTTTGCCGCCAGCCCATGTTGAACGTTGCCCGCGCGCCTCCGAAGCATTGTGGGCAAACGATCGGGAACGGTCCCCAATTCGGCGCCGGCGCGGCAGCACGCCGCGAACGCCACCGGGTCGATGACGCCGACGTAACCAAGCGCCCAGGCCCGCACGGACCAGCCGTTCAGGATCTGCCAGATCCGGTGTTTGGGGACATTGAACCGCGCCGCGATATCCGCGGAGCGCCAGCCGCGAACAAAGAAAAGGGTCACCACGCGCCACGGCATGTCGCTTCCGGGGTCCTTCAGCAGGGCCGGGATCCGCGACGGGAAAGACACGATGTTCAGGCGGAGTGCCCGGCGCAGAACCGCGCAGCCCGGATGGACCGGAGTTTTGAGACGCACTTCGTTGTTCATATCCGCACCATTGCGAGATCAACCTCGCGCCACATAGAGAAGTCTAGGCCGGCAGGCATGAAGATCGCATAAGTGCCCTATAAGTAAATGTCTCGATCTCCGGGATGTTTGTGACAGTACTAATTCGTTACTTATTCATCGGGAAGGACATTCGGCAAATAAGAAACACAACGCCAACCGATAAAATCTTTCCATGCTAGGGTCAACTCCAGGCGAGAGGACTAGTTACTGAACGCAGACACACACATGTGATGGAATCGGCCGGATCTTCATGCTTTCCTCATGAGGGTTCTTGCAGAATTGTTTAGACGTTACTCATGAGCTCGCGATGAAACGAGGTCCCATCGCCGGCCAGGGAACACCGTAATGAGTCCGAAACTCGAACAGCCGCTATCCGTTCCCGACGACAGCAGAAAAGGAAAGCTGCTGGTCGTGGACGACGAGACTGCAATCCGCTGGGCCCTGCAGAAGACGCTTCAGCGTATGAATTTCGAGATCGTCGAGGCTGAAAGCGGCGAGCAGGCAATTGCGCTGGTACGCACAATTCGTTTCGATGCCGTGTTGCTCGACATCGGAATGCCAGGCATGGGTGGCATCGAGGCCTGTAAGAGGATCCGTGCGCTCATGCCGCTGCTCGGAATTGTGATGCTGACCGTGAAAAACACGGAAGAGGACAAGATTCAGGCGCTCGATGCCGGCGCGGACGACTATATAACGAAGCCGTTCCACGTCGGAGAGTTGGCTGCGCGGCTGCGCGCCGCCGTGCGCCGCACCCATGCATCCCAGACCGACCAGGCGTCTCCGATCAGAATCGGAGAGATCGAGCTCGACCCGGCGCGGCGCTTGGTCAAGAGAGCGGGGACCGCAATCCATCTGACGCCTAAGGAATTCGAGCTACTGCACTTTCTCATGGGGCACGCCGGACTTCCGCTTACCCACGCGCGCATTCTTGCGGCGGTCTGGGGGCCCGAATATGGCGGCGAACTAGAATACCTCCGCACCTTTGTCCGGCAGCTCCGAAGAAAGCTCGGCGATGACGCCGCTGCTCCCAGG
>Ga0181529_10008402_pt1 | contig 10057 bp, 8 predicted proteins | sample PEATcosm2014_Bin_36_FD_119763 | JGI IMG/M metagenome (GOLD analysis project Ga0181529, IMG submission 119763) | Peatland microbial communities from MTU Mesocosm Facility, Houghton, MI, USA - PEATcosm2014_Bin10_30_metaG | ecosystem: Environmental > Terrestrial > Soil > Wetlands > Peat | place... | reverse complement strand
CCATTCTTTTATCATCGGGAATGGATTGCACCGGTGTACCGAAAGCTTTCCGGGTCTCACGGTACGGGCTTGATTTGCGAAGGAGCGGGAGCACGACTTGCATTTGGTCTAAGTAATCCGACGTCCGCTGGTTCCAGAGCCCGCGGTTGATGAGCCAGAAATTGCGCATCGGATAAGCTTGGAACCAGTCCAATTCGATGGGTCGGCTGCTCTCCATTGCCCAGAGGAATCCGTCCATCCGTTCTTGAAGGGCAAGCTCGGTGTCCAAGGCGTTGCGGACCGCCTTCGAAACTGGACCGGTATGCAGCGTTAGATTGACGGCGTCGTTTGCGGTGCCCTGCAGAGTGATAGCAATCAGGTACGGCACTAGCCCCGGATTACGCTCGTAGAGACGGCCAAGCCGAGAGATCACCAAAGCCGTCCGCACGGCCTCGTCGTAATTCCCCTCGGCTGCGAGCAAATACGCACGGAATTGCAGCATATCCCCGCTGCGGCGGAATACCTGATTGCCGGGAAGCGTCCTCACGATAAACGTTCCGGGGGAACACGTGTAGTCGAATCCTGCATCGTAGTCCGGGCAGGCGGCAGCCTGTTCGAGAAGCAGAATAGTCTTGGGATGGGCTGTCAGAGCTTTGCGGACAGCCTTTATGCCGTTGGGCGGAAGCGGTAGCCCGAATTGTCCCCCGTTCCACACTTTGCCCCAACCGTGGAGGTAATCAGGATCGCAGTACACTTCATTGTTAATCGCCTCAACCTCCGCCTCGGCCTGGCGAAGATACGTGGCGGCGTTCTTTTCCGGCGGGATCGGCTTGTGGGCCAAGTCGGCCAGCGTTATCGGCTCGCCGGCCGCACGGATTTCGGCCAGTTGCCGCTCAAGCCGTATATCGGTAATCCATACGAAGCAGGCGTTGGCAACCAGACCGATCGCCACCAGCCCGACCAGGACGATCCCGGTCCATTTGAGGATCTTTTTGAGGTGCTTCATGGTAAGAACCCTTCGACACGGCTTCGAATTCGTGGATGAGTTGTTGTAGGGCGGCGTAGCGCTTCGCCAACGCGTCCCTATCGCCGGGCTGACCTGGCCCGGCAAGCCAGAGGCTGCTCTCCGACGTCCGGTCTGAGCCCGGCTGGCCGAAGATCTGTGCCAAACGCCGATGGGAACGGTCGTTTACCCAAACGTTCATGCCGATGCCCAACACGAGCAAGGCTACCACGGCCAGAGCCGATCGCCGCAGCCAAGGCGAAGCCGGCTCCGCCTGTAATTGGTCGGTCACCGCCGCCAACACCTGGGGACGCAATTCCGGACGGACGCCGCGGGGCGTCAGCCGGCCCAGCAGTTGTTCGATGTCGTCGTTCATGACGTTTGCCTCCCCAACCATGCCTGCATCTTCGGGCATGGTGCCACCGACGAAACGAGCTGAGATCGTGTGCCACTGGCTTTGCCAGTGCTTCCGGTGGGCTTACGTTCGAACGTGTTGTGGACAGTGGTAGGGAACCGAACATCGAAAGATGGTGTGACATTTTCACGAGGCACACGAAGCACTGGCAGAGCCAGTGGCACACGAGGCCCCAGCAGTTGTTCGATGTCGTCGGTCATGACCGTTGTCTCCCAAACCATTCCTGCATCTTCGCCACGGCCGAGCGGTAGCGAGTGGCCACGGTCCCTTGTGGCAGCCCGGTCACCTGGCCGATCTGCTGAAAGGTCAGGCCCGCATAGGTCTTCAGTTCTACGACCTCGCGCAGGTCCACATTCAAGCTCTCCAGCGCTCGGGCCACGGTTTCGGCAGCCTCTTGCATCCTGTCGGCGCTCGGGGAGCAATGAAAAAGCTCTTCGCCGCTCAGCGGCACGTGCTGCCGCCGGGCTTTACGGGCCGCCAGCCGCGCGGCCTCGTTGCGGGCGACGGTGAACACGTAGGCAACAAGGTTCTCCACTTTCGCCAACTTTTTCCGCAGGCGGACCAGTCGCAGAAACGTTTCCTGCAAGGCGTCATCGGCATCCTCGCGCGAGCCGAGGCGAACCACAAGATAATGCCCGACGCGGTCGGCGCAATCGTCGTAAAGCTCGGCAAACGCGGCCGGGTCGCCTCGGGCCAATCTCTCCTGGGGGGATGGCATTACGCGTTTCTTGCCTCTGGACAGGTCCCCAGCTAAAAGACCCCCGCGGCGGGAGAATTTATTGGAAAATCGGGGCGGTTCAAGGATTAAGACGCGCTCCCCAGCCGATTACGCCAACACGTCCCGATATAACTCCACGTGCCGCTCGACCATTTTCTCGATGCTGAACTCGCTTTGCACGCGTTGGCGGGCAGCGGCGGCCAACTGGCCGGCCAGCGCCGCGTCTTTGAGCAAGCGTTCGGTCCACCTGGCAAAAGAAGCCCGATCGCCGACGCGCACCAGACAGCCGGTAACGCCGGGGACCACCAACTCCCGCGTGCCGGGAATGTCAGTGGCCACGACGGGCACGCCCGCCGCCATCGCTTCCAGGATCACGTTGGATTGGCCCTCGTAACCGCTGGTGGACCAGAGCACGTCGCAATGCGGCAAAATCAGCGGCACGTCGCCCCGTTGACCGAGGAAGTGTACCTTGTCGCGGATGAGGCACTGATCGCGGTAACGATGCAGGCGATCGCGTTGCGGGCCGTCGCCGATCACCAGCAGATGGACGTCGTCGCGGATCACTTTCAGCAGGTCGGCTGCCCAAATGGCGTCTTTCACCCGTTTCTGCGGCCAGAGGCGTCCGATCAGGGCCACGAGCCGGCTGCCGGCGGGCAGTTCCAGATCGGCGAGCACCTGACGCCGCGTGGCGGTAGACGGCTTCGGCAGCGCCACGCCGTTGGCAATCACCCGCACCCGTTCCGCCGGCGTGCCGTGGCGCACATAGAAATCTCGCACACCTTCGCTGTTGACCACCACCCGGCGGCAACGCCGGGCCAGCGCGCTGTCGATGGCCAATTGCAACCGGCTCTTCCACGGATCGACGCACCGCTGCCCGGCCACGACATTCGTCACTCCACAGAGCCGCGCGGCCGCGAACCCGTACGTGTTGGCGGCGAACATCCAGGTATGGATCAGATCGGGCTGCAGATGGGCCACGTGTTCTTTCAGCCGCCAGAAGGCTTGCGGATCGAGCTTCCAACGCTTGCCGATGGGCACCAGCGGAATGCCAGCCTTGACCAGCCGAGCTGCCAAGGGTCCGCTGCGCGTCAGCGCGCAGACGTGGACGTCGAACTCGTTGCGGGGCAGCCCCTCGGCCAGCAGGCACAATTGCTTTTCCGCGCCGCCGCGATCCAGGGTGGGAATAATCTGCAAAATCCGTTTTGTCATGACCGCAACCCTTGAAACAATGTGAGATGCCTTCCGACCATGTTGGCCAACGAATAATCGGCGGCCTTTTGCCGCGCGGCCTGGCCCAAGCGCGCGGCGAACTCCGGCTCCTTGAACAAGCGGCCGATCGCCGCCGTCCACGAGGCAGCCTCGGCCGGCGCCAGCAGCCCGTCATGGCCGTCCTGGACGCAGTCACGATGGCCGGCAATGTCAGAGGCGATTACCGGCAGGCCCGCAGCGAAAGCCTCGAGCAGTGCCAGGCCGGTGCCGGCCTCGGACGTCGGCCGCAGGAAAACGTCGGCGGCCGCCAACAAGGCATCGACCTGATCGAACACGCCCACCAACAAGACGCGATCTCCCAGATTCAAGTACTCGATTTGCCGGCGCAGGGCCCCGCGCAACGAACCCTCGCCTATCAACCATAGCCGCGCGTTGGGGTGGCGGCGCGAGATTGTTTCCCAGGCCTCGATAAGCCGCTCTAAACCACAATTCGGCTCCAACCGGCCAAGGTACACGGCCAGCAGCGCTGCGTCGGGCAATTGCAACTCCTGATTTGCCTCGGTCAGCATTGCGCGGGCCGCCAACCGCGTCTGGCGGGCACGCGGCGGGGCATCGGATATGCCATTGGGAAGGTAGTGGATGATCGACGGTGAATAGCCGGCCGCCAGCAGTTCCCGGCCCACCTCCGTGCAGGGTGCGATCACCGCCGCTGCCTGGCGGCATTGTTCGGCGATCCGCCCTCCGCAAGAGACGTCGCGCTGCCATTGGCAGTCGCCGCCCTGGCCGGGGCGCTCCGCCCGCAGAACGACCGGCGTCTGCTGGCCCACCGCGCGTATGGCCGCGTAGGCCTCGTGCCTTAGTTGCGACACATAAACGAGGTCGTAGCGATGTCGGTTGCCGCGCAGCCAGCCGGCCAACCGGCGCAGGTAGCGGAAGTTTCCCCAACCGTGCTCGGCCGGAGGAGCCAGCCGGATCACTGGCACGCTGTGGAGCGAGATTTCGGCGGGCCAGTTCGGCTGCCAACGGGCGGTGAGCACCATGGTGGGGCAGCCGCGCGCGGAAAGTTCCGCGGCCAGATTGGCCAGCACTTTTTCCGGTCCGCCCACCAGGGGCCAGAACCGCCGCGCCACGATTACCACCCGCCAGCGATTCACCGGCCCGACTCCTCGGCGAGTTCCGCCGGTTCCAGCGCCGCCACGTAGGGTAAATTGCGATAGCGGTCGCGAAAATCCATCCCGTAACCGACGACGAACTCGTCGGGAATCGAGAAGCCCACGAAATCGGGTTTCAGGTCCACCTGGCTCTGGCCTTGCTTGGCCAAGAGCACGGCGCTGCGAACGCTGGTGGCGCCGAGGTCATCGATCTGGGGAATCAACTCCCAAAGCGTGCGACCGGTGTGGAAGATGTCGTCGACCAAAAGGACGTCGCGGCCGCGCACGGCGAACGAAAGGAGGTCCTCATCGATTGCCAGCGGTCCCGGCCGAGGACTGTTGCCGCGCGCATTGCGCGCCTGCACCATTTCCGCCCGCAACGGAATACTCAGCAGTCGGATCAGATCGCTCATCAGCACGAGGCTGCCGATCAGCACGCCGACAATGGTCAGCGGGTGACCCTCGTAATGTTTCTGAATCTCGCCGGCCATGCGGCGAACCCCGTCGCGAAGCTGTTCCTCGGAAACGAGAGTTTTCATAGGAAAAATCCCTTGCTGGTAATGTCCTATTCTAATGTTTTGCCGCGGAAACGCCCATATACCGGTAAAGGGTTGCGGGGGGGGCGCGGGCAACGAGCCCCCATGGGGCCGCCCCGGCCAAATAGCGATCAAACCGCCCGCCCGTCTCGACCAAGGCATAGTGAAAGCCGTACTGCTGCCGCCAACGATCGAGTTGGGCCGGATTCTCGCGGCGGGCGCGATCGTAGGCCTGGAGAAAATCGGTGCCGTAGAGCGCGCAGCGGTCATCGATAAAAATCGGCAGCCGCGGCGTGTGATAGATCAGGAAACCCCCGAAATTCAAATCGTTGAAGATGCGGGGGCCTTCACCGGCGGATCGATCGATCTCTTCCAACTGGGGCAACAGTCCCACGGGGCAGCGGGCCGGATCGAATCGTGCCCAGCCATGCCCGATGACAGGCACGCCGATGCCGGCCACTTGAAGGACGAGCGCCGTCAGGACCATGAGCAGCGGCCAGACGGTCGGCCGCCAGCCGATCGACGGGCGCGGCGCGGTGAGCATATCGCGATCCGCGAGCCACCCACCCACCCATGAATTGGGGAGCATGTCGGCGAGCGCGATCGCGGCCACCACGGCCATCAAGGGAGCATTACGAACCCGACCAAGGGCCAGCACGAACCAAAGCAGCGGTACCAGCCAGGTCACCCGTGGCCGCCGGGGGAAGACGCCGACGAGCACGATCAGATAGCCGGCCGCCAACAACACGGTGGCCCAGGCGGTGGGCTCGGTAAAGTCTAACGGTCTGTGTTCGTCGATGATGCCGGGCAGCGGCATGGCGAGGGTTTTTAGCCACTCCCGCGGCAGTTCCAGCCCATAGGGATTGACCAGGGTTGCGGCCGCCAGAGCCGCCAGCAGGACGAGCAGTTCGATGGCGCTACCGAGGTGGCGGACCGGGAAGCCGATGGTTGGTGCGGCTGGCGAGGAGGTTGCGGCGACAGAAGAATCCCCCTCATTGCAATGGGGGGATGTTTGCACGCTGCGGAAACTTGCGGAGAAGCACTCGAACACCCACGCCAGACACCATCCGGCCACGCAGAAGCCCACGGTTCCGATGCCGGCGAGTACGCCGCCATGAAGGTTCGCCCAGAGAACCACCAGCGGCACGAGCCACCAAAGCTGACGGAGCGATTTCTTGCCGGCGTCCACGTCGACGAGCCAGGCGAAGCTAACGGCCAACAGGCCGATCGTCACCACCAATGGGCGGACGTGGAACTGCGGCGATCCGATCAACAGGATTAGTGCCAGCAGCAGCCCGGCGGGCAGCCAGTGCCATCCGCTGCGGAGCAGCCGCAGGGCAATCCAAGTGTAAATGGCAGCTAAAATGGTTGCCGCCAACAGCAGCAGCCCGTCCCAGCCAGCCAGCCGGTGCATGGCGGCCATGCCGCATTCGGCCAGCCATTGATCGGCAACCCAGGGATGGCCGGCGAAGGTGAAGCTGAACGGGTCGTGGCGGATGACGTGCCCGGTGGAGAGCATTTTCTGGCCGGCGACGACGTGCCAGAAGCTGCCCGGATCGCGGAGCATGGCGCTGCGTCCGGCGAACAACAAAAACAGCCAGACCGCCACGAACAGCCATGCGGACGGAGGAAAGACGGCCCACTTGGCCGGGAATCGGCCGCACGCTTCATCTTTCATCCTTCATTCCTCGTCGTTGGCCGATCAGCGTTTTCGATTCTCGCCAGGGGGTAGCGTGATTTCCAGCGATTGCGCTCCGCTGGCGCTCCCCATCCGGTTGGTCGTGGGGTGGTAGTAGATGGTCTGCGCGGCTTGGTGGTCGCGCTCGGCGCCGACTTGCAATTGGCGAAACAACTCGGCGTTACGCCCCTCGCCCGAAAGGATCAGCAGGTCTTTCTGCGAGTTATACGTGATCCGTTGCGCAAGCGCGGTAAAGGTGTTGTTCTCCACCACGGTATTGCCGACGGCTTCCACCTCAAAGGACCGGCGGCCTCCCATGGGGAGCAACATTTCAGCAACGGTGAGTTGATTGCAGCGCACCGTCACGCCGCGCGGCCCGAGCTGGTCGAGATTGTCGGCCGCGAGCACGGCGTCCCAGTTGTCGACGGGGGCATAAGCCGTCCGCACCTGATCGGCAAACGTCAGACGGTGGGAAAAAAGAAGGTTGCCGGTAATCGACTTTTGGAATCGCACGTGCAAGCAGTTGAGCGTGTCTTGTGTCGGCGGTTGCGCGACGGCGGGTCCTCCGCCCACCAGGGCACCCATCGGGCCGCCCAACGGGTTGTCAGAGCCGCGGCGTACGCTATTCAGCCAGCCTGGTCCGCCAATCACTACGCCCGTGATATGGTTCAGAACTAAGTCGCTGACTTGGAGTTGGTCGTGGGAAACGAGTTGCCGCTGCGGATCGAACGTGCGGTTCTCCAGCCACACGCCGTCCAGGCAGCGGATTTGCTCGACGTCGGGCTTGTCCTGCCCGTTCGGCTCCGAAAAACGGACCGGTCGCAGCAGTTTGACTTCCATGGTCTCGGTGCGCATCTGCTGTTGGACCGTGGTGGCAACGACAGCCTGTTCGAAGCGCGCCGTCAGACCGTCGAAGTGCATCGAGCGCTGCCAGTCGACCGTCAGCACGCCGGGCGCCGCGGGCGTCTGGCCGGGCGAGCTTTCCAGGGGCGCGTCCATTTGCCCCGGGCCGTCAATCCAGAGACGGTTCGCGCCCCGATCGAGGTTGATGTTGGAGCCGGTCATTCCCAAACCGCGGCCCTCGAAATGCGCCGGTTGGCCGGTGATCGTCAAGACCGTGTTGCTGGCGGTCACGCCGGCCCCTACCAGCCTGTCGCCGCGGATCATGATCGGTCGTTCGCCCGGCAGAGCGGTTTGCGTTTCGCGGAATTGGACGCCGTCCTCGATGGTCAAATTGGACACCGTGGCCTGTTGCTGGCCGAGAGCCACCCGAGCCTGGAGCAAGCGGCCAAGGACCTCGAAGCGTTGCGCGGCCGGTGGTTGGGACGATGCCGGGGCTGGCTGTGGTGCGGGAGCGGTTGCGCCGACGGGCAGCGTCGGCACGGCTGGCGGTTGCACGGCCAATCCAATCGGTTGTGCAATTGGCCCCCCCGGCCCCGGACTCGTGGCCCCGTCCTCGAACCACACCCGCAAGTCTTCCACCTTGCCGGAAAGCTGCGGCGAGTTCATGTGGACGTCATGCTGGGCCAACATGCGATCGGGCCGCAGTGTCGGCGGCTGGTTCCTGGCTGCGGGCGGCCCTTGCCGGAGCCAGAAAAAGATTTCTCGCGCCTGCAGTTGGCCCATTCCCGGGAATCTCAGCTCCGCACCGCCGGTCAGGGAGATTAGCTGGTTTTGCTCGTCCGGAGCGACGCGCAACTGGTCTTTCCACAGGGCTTCCAACTGCTGATCCGGCCGCTCGGGATGTTGGGCGTGCAGCCAACCGGGCCCCTGGGCGACCACGCGGCCCAAACTCGCCAGACCCGCGGCGGAAGATTCGTAGTAGAGGTTGCGGGCATGGATTTCGTTCGGACCTTGTTGCAGAAAGACCTCTTGGCCGCCGTCCAGTGCCAGGGAGTTGGCCTGCACGTTGTACTCCAGCCGCTCCGCGCGCGCGAGAAGATTCTTTTGGCTGGGTGCGGTGAGCACGGCCGGATTGCCGCGGGCTTCGATCCGCTGCACCGTCAGGTCGAGCGAGTCGGCGGCTTTCGCGTCGGGCTTGGCAGCAACGGGCGCCGCTGGATTCTTCGGCCGCTCGACGAAGTGCAAGGACAGCAGTTCGCATGAAAGCTGATCGGACGGGCCGGCCGGATTCGCTTTCATCACTTCCACGTGATCGCGAAAGGTGGCTACGTGCTCAACCACGTCAAAGCAAAAGGGGCCGCGGCAACTGATCTCGACCGGCACGCTACCCGGCTTGCCGGTCGGCGCCGGCGCCGTCTGCCCCAAGTCGAGATGCAGCCGCTCGACATGACGCAGTTCGAACGATTCGATGCCGGCGATATTCGGTCCCGGGTCTCCCTTGCCCGGGTGCGGCTGGCCGGCCAAGAGCTTGATGACCATGTCTTGACCGCGGCCGGAGTGTGGGCCCCAGCGGAACTCGACCGGACTCGGCGTGGAGATGGTTTGCTCGGTGAGTTGCAGGTCGCCGAACGCCGTGACCAGCAAGTCGTCTTCCGGACCGGGCTCCTTCCAATCGCTGCGAATGGTGACGGGGCCTTTCAGTTGCCCACTCTTCAGCCGGCCGAGGGCGGTCCCGTTGAGATCCAGCGGTTGGTCAAACTTGAGCAGCGCACCCTGGGGGACTTCGAGAATGATCGACTGGCGGCGGCGTTGGGCTTCATCGGCAGCCGGCCCCGGGGGACCGAAGACGACGGTGCAGCGAGGAATCGCTATCTGGCCGTCGGGCCGGTTTTCGTACTTTTCCAACAACAGTTTGGCATTGTTGGTTTCACTTTCAAAAATTTTGGGGTTCTTCAACTCCCAGGCGTCTGGGCTAAACAGCCCTTGCAGTTGCGCCAACTGCTTCTCGACCAACTTTCTGCCCGCGGCGCGCTGGTCGAGGGTGATGCTCTGGGTATTGTTCGGGTCGACGGACGGTTCGATCCAGCGCACGACCAACAGCGCATACATCCAGTAGGCGATCACCACGATCGCAAGACTGCCGGCGATGCGAATTACGCGCTGCATGGGAAAAGGGATTGGAGATTAGAGGTTAGGGATTGGAATCACGAAATGGAATCGGTTGACAACTTCGAATCCCTAATCCCCAATCCCTACTTACCGGTACGCCTGAATCAAATCCTCCCAACGAGATTGGGCCTTGAAGATCAGTTCGATCGTCTCGCGTACGGCGCCCGCTCCACCCGGCAGCGACGTTACGTAATGCGCCACCTGGCGAAGTTCCGCGCATGCATCGGCCACCGCCACACCGAAGCCAACCGCGCGCACCACGGGCAGATCGGGCAGGTCGTCGCCGATGTAGCACACCTGGGCGGGCGACAACTGCAATTCAGCGAGGATTCCCCGCATGGCCATCAGCTTGTTGT
>Ga0181529_10008401_pt1 | contig 10058 bp, 9 predicted proteins | sample PEATcosm2014_Bin_36_FD_119763 | JGI IMG/M metagenome (GOLD analysis project Ga0181529, IMG submission 119763) | Peatland microbial communities from MTU Mesocosm Facility, Houghton, MI, USA - PEATcosm2014_Bin10_30_metaG | ecosystem: Environmental > Terrestrial > Soil > Wetlands > Peat | place... | reverse complement strand
TTTTTCGATCTCCCTCATGATGTCATACCCTGATTTCTCACCCTTATCAAGCGAGTGGAGCACAAAGAGTGCAAGAAGGCTGCGTGCCCTCCCGCTCTTCGTTGCAAACTGTAAGAGGCTGGTCATGGGTATAGTCCGGATCCGATATAGTTCGGTTTCGTACTATCCAGGTTGGGTGAAGCCATATATAAATATTGGGGATCTGCCGGATGGAGTGCAGGGGCGTGCCTGTACCTTATGAACCTGTACAGGCAAATGATAAAGCAGAACCCGCCGCTCTTGTAAAGGCAGGAGGATGTTTTTGAACCAAATCTATTGCTTCGGCCACCGCCAGCCCGATACGGACAGCATCGCGAGCGCGATCGGGTACGCGGATTTCAAAAACCGGTCCGAGCCTGGACGGTACGTTCCGGCCCGGTGCGGGGATATCAATAATGAGTCCCGGTTCATGCTCGAACGGTTCGGCATCGCAGAGCCGGTCTTTGTACCGTCGGTCGAGCCCCGCCTCTCCGATATCGAGTACAAGCCGGTCTTTGCGCTGCCGCAGGATGTCCCGACCGTGGATGTCGCCGTCCTCATGGCACACGAAGGGATCAGGAACGTCGTCATCACGGACGCTGCCGGAAAACCCGTCGGGATGATCGGCGAGCATGCGCTTGCAAATGCGTATATCGGGACCCTTCATCTTGCCGAGCTCGCGGTGATACCAGTCCCTATCGGGACGCTTGCCCGGGTCCTGAGCGCGGAGATCATTGTCCCGGCCCATACCATCCTTGAAGGACGGGTCTACATTGCGATCGACGCACTGCACGTCACGCTCGCGAAGATGACCGCAAAGGACATCGCGGTCGTTGGTGACAACGAGCCGGCCCAGCTTGCGCTCGTCTCGGCCGGGATTGCGGCCCTTATCATCGCGGAAGGGGCACCGGTCGGCGACCGGGTCATTGCCGCTGCAAAGCAGCGCGGGGTCTCCGTCCTCTCCACAAAACTGGATGCATTCGGGGTCGGGAAGATGATCAATCTCTCGCTTCCTGCGAGAGAGCTCATGGAGACCAATGTCCCGGTCCTTACGTTCTCTGACACCCTCGCCCATGCCCGGCAGGTCGTTGCCGGTTCGAAGTTCCGGGCCGCGTGCGTTGTCACGGGAGACGGGACACTCGCCGGCGTCCTTACAAGAACGACGCTGCTTGACGATGTCCGACGTTCTGTCGTCCTGCTCGATCACAACGAGGCCTCGCAGGCAGTCCCCGGGATCGAGGAAGCAGACGTGGTCGAGATCATCGACCATCACCGGCTCGGGGCGATTACGACCTTAAAGCCGATCCGGTTCTTCAACGATCCGGTGGGAGCGACCTCGACGATCATTGCCATGAAGTTCATGGAGTCCGGCCTCTCTCCCACAAAGGGGGTTGCCGGTGTCCTCCTCTGCGGCATTCTCTCTGATACGCTCTCCTTACGGATGTCGACGACAACGCACCTGGACAGGCAGGCAGTAAAGTACCTCGTCCCCATCGCCGGTGAAGACCCGGAGAAACTTGGCATCGCGCTTCTCGAACGGGGCATGGATCTCTCGGGGATATCGCTCGATGCACTCCTCGCCCGGGACACCAAGATGTTTGCCCTCTCGGAAAAAACGGTGCAGATTGCGCAGGTGATGGTGCCCTCCTTTGAATGGAACCGGGAGCGTGACGCTGCAATAAAGGCCGGGCTTGAAAAAAGCCGTGCCGGCTCCAGCGCCGATCTTTCGCTTGCGCTTTTCACCAATGTTCTTGAAAATGCAAGCGACCTCTACGGGGCCGGTGACGCAGCGCTCCTTTCTGATCTCTTTAGTGAGGATCTCCCGGCCCGGCTTTGTGGCGTGATGTCACGGAAAAAGGATTTCCTCCCGTGGCTGGGGGAGAAACTCCGCAAACAGGGCCGGGTGTAACGCACCCCCTCCCCATTCCTTTTTGCCTTTTATCGTCTCTCTCAAAAACAGTTTCGTGCACCCGCACAAAACCTGTCATTTTTATCTGTCATGGGAGGAGATGTGTAAAATATAAAAGGTGTCTTCAATCCCGATCTTTCACACGGCTCCTGACCCCGGCAGTCTGACCGGCCAGCGCATCATCGTAGCCACGGTGTCCCTCGCATCCCTGATGGGGGCACTTGACATGAGCATTGTCAATATCACCCTCCCATCGATTATCAGGGCGTGGCAGATCCCGATCGGTGAGGGGTCGCTCGTTATCATCGCCTACATGCTCACCATCACGGCCCTCATTCTTTTTATGGGAAAACTGGGCGACCGGTACGGTTTTCGTTCACTTTTCCTTATCGGTCTTGCGCTCTTTGGCCTTGGTTCGTTTTTGTGCGGTGTGGCCCCGGACATTACCAGCCTCATCGCGTTCCGGGTTCTCCAGGGAGCCGGTGCAGCGATGTTCTCTGCCATCGGGCCGGCGGTCATCACGACCTACCTCCCCTCATCGGTCCGGGGAAAGTCGCTTGGTTTTCTCATCGCCATGTCTGCCGTTGGTTATGCAGTCGGCCCCGGGCTGGGCGGTTTTATCTCTCAGTTTGCCGGCTGGCGCTGGGTATTTTTCATCAACCTGCCGATCGTCATCGCCGCGCTTTTTATGAGCTGGTACTGCCTCCCCTCTGCCACGGGGACGACCGAACAAAAACCCCTGAACTTTGTCAGCCCGGCACTCTTTGTCATCTCCCTCGTCCTCCTTCTTGCCGCATTCTCGTTCTACCAGGTGGCGGGTACACCGGATATTGACCTGCTGCTGCTCCTCGTCTTCGGGCTCGTTGTCGGGGCGATCTTTGTCCTGCGGGAACACAACAACCTGGATCCCCTGATCAGCCCGGCCCTGATCCGGAACCGGGATTTCCAGTTCGGCATTATCACCTGCCTGATTATTACGACGCTCTTTTCCGGGGTCACCTACCTGATGCCCCTGTACCTGATCAATTCGCGTCACCTCGACCCGTTCCTGGCAGGGCTGATCATGACGGTGCCGGCGCTGCTTTCGATCATTGTCGCTCCCGCAGCCGGCAGCCTCGCCGACCGGCACGGAAGTCTTACCATCTCCATCATCGCCGTAGGTCTGGCGGCGGCCGGGTTTTTGATCTTCTTTACGTTCAATCCTATGACGCTCGTTGTCGTTATCGTTGCCGGGATGATTGTCACCCGGGTCTCCACGGCCGCCTTTTTCGGCCCGAACGCCCGGTTGATCATGGGCCATTGTCCGCAGGATGCTGTCGGTGACGGGTCGGGTGTCATGATGACGGTGCGGCACGTTGGGATGGTTATCGGGATTGCATTTTTCCAGAGCGTTTTTGCGATCAGGATGTACATGGCCGGCATCCCCCGGGACGGGACGCCGCTTGTGTCGAAGCTGACGCCGGCGCTCTCCGTGCTCGGGTACCAGGCGGTCTACCTGACCTCGTTTGTACTTTGCATCATTGTCATCTTCCTTATAAGGAGGACGCACGACGTGCCAAGCCCCGGGGACGGTGCGGAGCCGGAAGGGCTGCTGGTTGACACGCCGGGGTAGTCGCTGGAACGTGACTATTCCCGATTTATTTTTTAATTCCACAAGTCGCGAGCTGGCAGTTCCAAAAAAAGATCGATCACGCTGTTTGAGGATTTGCAAAAATGATCGCATCGCAAGCTGAAGATTTTCAAAAAAAGTTCGACTCAGCAGATGAGGATTTGCAAAAAAGATCGGATCGTGAGCTTGAGAATTCCGGAAAAAGAACGACCCGGCAATTTTCAAAAAAGATCGACCCCCCCCGCCGCCCGCTTTACGTTCCGCAAAAAATAAAGCCGGAACCCCTCCTTGCGTTTTTTCCGTCGTAGGATATTCTCCCCGTATATTTGTCCATTGGTAAATCCGGGCCAGAAATATCGCCCGATTTATCTATCCAAAATTTCGTGCCCCCATAGCCCTCCATTTGTAAAAATACGCCCAAATTGAACTCCATATAATGCCTCTCAAAGCCCCATATTCGCGTTCCGGCAGCGGTCATTTTCCCCATCAACAGAAAACACGATCGGGTCAGGAAAATGGCCTCAAAACGCGTTTATGAGGACGTTTTATTTCGTCCGATTGCCAAAATACGGCTTATTTGGGCTTATTTTTAAACGGAGCCCGATACGGGCTTCTTTTTGATCTAAAACTGGGTAATCGGAGGCCATATTGGGCCCGGATTAGATACAGTCTTGGGGAGGGGTTCAAGGGGTTAAACCCGTATTCATGATGACTGGGATTGATGCCACCATATCTGTAAAGTGAAAATTACTACTGTGCCCCGGGAGGATCACTGCTTAAAACCGTAGTTGCATTGCAGATGGATCAGATGTGATGTTGTAAGAAAGTCGGGGAGCATCGGCGATTTTATTTTTTATTAAGGAGTTTCTTCAGATCCTCAAGGCCTGATTGGATCCCGCTCTCCAGTGTTGCGATCTTTTCTATAATTACTTCCGGCTTTTCGTACTGCACTTCCGCGTACTCGATCTCCTTGTAACGCGAGATGGAGAGGTCGTACCCGTTCTCTTTGATCTCGCTAATGGGCACAAAGAAGCACCTGGCTTTCCGGTCCGTTGGATTCTCTTTCTTCCGGTTGCGGTAGTGCCGGATGATATCCGGAATATCTCCTTTGCCATCGATGAACGTCCGCTTGTCATCGAGCGAGTACCCGTCCGCCTCCATATCATAGAACCAGACTTTCTCCGTGGACCCGCCTTTGGTGAAAATGAGTACGGCGGTTGAGACACCGGCGTAGGGTTTGAAGATACCGGAGGGCATGGAGACGATCCCTTCAAGCTGGCACTGTTCAAGCAGGATTTGCCGGAGTTTTTTGTGGGCATTGGAGCTGCCGAAGAGTACCCCATCAGGGACGATGACTGCGCACTTCCCGCCAATCTGGAGGAGGTGCATCATCCGCTCGACAAAGAGCAGTTCGGTCTTCGTTGTCTGGAGGGTGAGGGCATCGTTGATATCGCTCTTGTCGATGCTCCCTTTAAACGGCGGGTTTGCGAGGACAACGGTGTACTGATCGTTTTCCGTGAAACTTTTGGAGAGCGTGTCCCGCTGGGCAACCTGTGGCGCCTTGATCCCGTGAAGCACCATGTTCATGAGGGAGATCCGGACCATCGTGTTATCGAAATCGTACCCGTAAAATGTCTCGTTCCAGAGTTTGTCCCAGTGTTTCGGGTTTGTGATCCTGTCGCCGAGAATATTATGGTATTCTCCGTCCGCATCCACTTCAACTTTGTCCGGACTCGTATATTTTTTGAGAATATGCTCGTAGGAATTGACGAGGAAACCGGCCGTACCGCAGGCAGGGTCGCAGATCCGGTCGTTGATATCCGGGTCCACGAGCTCGACCATCATCCGGATGATGTGCCGGGGTGTGCGGAACTGCCCGTTTTTGCCTGCGGTTGAGAGCTGGGAGAGGAGGTACTCGTAGATGTCGCCCTGGGTGTCCCGGTTCTGGGCGGATATCTTCATCTCATCGATGATGGTGACTGCTTCCTGCAGGAGGGAGGGTTTGGGAATTAAAAAGACGGCATCTTTCATATGCCGGGCAAAGAGTGTTTTCTCGCCGTCGTGGATGTTCTTGATGAACGGGAACGCCTCGTCCCGGACATGGATGAGCATCTTCTCGGCCGGGTAATGCTTCCAGTGGGACCACCGGCAATCCATCTGTCCCTCATAGATGGAAGTGTACGAGAGTCCCTGAGCCTGCGCTTTCTTCTCTTCGAAGGTGTCCATTGCTTCGAGCCGGTTCATGAAGATGAGGTAGGACATCTGCTCGATGGACTGAAGGGGATTGCTCATGCCTCCGCTCCAGAACTTGTCCCAGAGGGATTTGATCTTGGATTTGAGTTCGGGGGCGAGGCGCATGGTGAAAGAATCCTGTTAGTGATTGGGTGGGAAACTGATTAAGAGATGTCGATTTTTCCCCGGCACCAAAAGATGAATGACCGGAACAAAAAGGCTATTGAACACACAGAATAAAGATCTGGATAGTGCTATGGTCTACAAGGTTGCAGCCAAATCCAAGGTTCGGGAAAATCCCCGGGGTACTATCCTTGGGGTGAGGGGAATTCCCTATCCTATCGGGGGCGTAAGCGAGTCCTCGCTGCCGGCCCGGGTCACGGATCGGAGTGTTGAGCAGATGCTCTCCGATATTGTAACCCGCCTTGAACGTATTGAAGAGAAGATCGATGAGAGTGTCTATCCTCCCGAATCGGCAATCAAACCGGAATTCATCAGACAAGTGAAAAAAGCCGAGGCGGACATTAAAAAGGGCAAAGGAAAGACGTACGAATCGATGGGCGCTTTTATCAAGGCCATCTCTGAATGACGTACACGATTGTCGCGGGTCCTGATGTTGAGGCGACATTCAGGAAGATGAAGACAAAAGATGCTGCCCGCTTTGAGCAGGTGGTGAAGAAGCTCCAGGAGATTGGTGAGAACCCGGAGATCGGAAAGCCGCTCCACCGGCCGATGCAGGGACGGTGGCGCGTTCATATCGGGCACTATGTCCTCATCTATAAATTTGAAAAGAAGAAAGGGCTGATCACCCTGGTAAAATATGCTCATCACGATGAGGCGTATAATTAGGATCTGATCTTACTTTTTTCTTTAAGATAGGTTCCGGGCCGGCTTGCAACACAGGGCACAGTATCATCAGAAGTGTCGTGTCGGAACTGGATCTTTTTTACTCCCTGCCCAATGGATGGCTTGGGGGTGGGCGCAGGTACGGGTTTTTCCGGTGCATCGCGCATCTTTTTGAATTCCGCAGGCCCGACCATTGATTCGATGAGCGAGTTGTCGAAGTCCTCAAGGCGCTTCACCAGCGGAGATTCTTCATTGATGGAATAAAGGGGAGTTCTTCCCTCTTTCCGGATTTTCACCATGTCTCGCTCCGCGAACTTGTTCATCGCTTTTGCAATGGACTGCCGGGTGAGCCCGATCTCTTCGACCAGTTCGACCATATCGAATTCAATGCCATACATCGGCAGGAGGAACTGGAGGAGCCGGGTCTCGCAGGTGTCCCCCAGTAATCCCTCGAATGGCGGTTTCATGAGAATGTCCTGTTCAGATGTTGGCAAACAGGGTATAAAAGTGTTGTTAAAAAAAGTTAACAGAACATGCGGTATCAGTCAAGATGCTGGAGCTCGACAGATGTTGTGCCGGGTTTAAGATGGGAGAGCCCCCCGGCCCATGCCAGATTGAACTTCTTTGCCGCAGGTTTTTTCGTCCTGCGGGCGAGCTCTTCGATATAGTGGATCGCTTCTTGTCGGAGGTCAGCGGGGAGCTCGTCAATCATCCGGTGCACGGATTCTGAAGTGGTCATGCAGGTTCCCCTAATGTACTCTTGATACTTGGTATTCCCCATGCAATAATATATAGTTCTTCTCAAATTTTCCCTGTCGATAACTCGCCAGAGAATGCCATCAGCATCCGCCCCTCGCACACCCCCTCGATCTCCTTACCCGATGCCACTTGCTGCTCACGAATCCGCTCCACATACTGTACGATGCGGGGAGAACGGTTGTAATCAGATTCACACTTCGGTGCATAGATTGATTATTCAGAATAATAATGAGTTTACTTAATGAAGTGAAAATCTGATGGAATCTTCTTTCGAAAGAAAAATGCAAGCGAATAATCTTCGCAAATCCGGAAATTATCAAGAAGCTTTGGCTCTCTACAAAGAACTCCATCAGGAAAATTCAGACCAATATACTTGTGCCGGATATCTGCATTGCCTCAGAAAAATGAAACAATTTAAGGAAGCATTGCCTTTGGCGGATTCCTTAGTTGGAAAATTTCCCGGATTCGATTGGGTAACAACAGAGATTGTCTGGACATATATTGAGGGCTTGCTCAACCAAATGCCTGAAGAAGAATCTCTATCTGCGGTCATCAGTGTCGCTCATAAAATTCTCCAGCAACGACCGAATCAACTCGCTTCGAATGTAGTCATCATGCGAGTTTGTAAGATCGCGAAAGACGAAAAAAACTGGAAAATACTGAACGAATGGATTCAGAAAATTGATCCGGCATCCCTCGATGCAAAACCGCTTCAATTGCAGGATGGACGGGAAGGATGGAGCCAGCAGGGACTCTGGTATCTGTACCGGATAACTGCGTTTGTAGAGAATGGGGAAAGTAATGACGCTTTTCCCTTACTTGAATTCGCTCTTGAACATTTTCCTAAACACCGTAAATTATTCCTCCGCCTCAGAGCACAGGCAAATGCGGAAACCGGGAGAAAAGAGGAGGCAATTGCAGACTACAGAACTCTCTGCGAGGTCCGTCGGCCAGACTGGTGGATGTTGAAGGAATATGCTGATGTCCTGACTTCACTCAATCGAAATGACGAAGCACTTGATCTTATGTATCATGCTGCGCAAGACCGTCAGGATCCCGGAATGATGGTGGGTCTTTTCGAATCCATGGGAGATTTGTTGTATTCCCGTGGAGAAAGGGAACCGGCAGCACTCCATTACCAGTTAACAAAATTAATCCGGGAAGAGCGGGGGTGGAAGATACCAGATCCCCTAATCGGAAAAGTATCTGAACTGACTTCTGCCGGGATTACTGTTCCCCAATCATACGATGATACTTTTCACGAGTGCAAAAAAATCTGGCGTTCCAAGACAGAGATACCAGATAATACACAGACCCGGCAGTCGTTTGATAATATAAGAAGAGATGTGAAAGGTAAAATCTCTCTTGGAAGACCGGACCAACCATATTGTTTCATCAGTCTTGAGGATGGCGAATCAGTCTTCTGTTACAAGGATATCCTGCCCCCCGGAATAAATCACGGGGATGTGGTTATTCTGGATGCCCGGCCATCGTGGGACCAGAAGAAAAACAGACAGGGATGGAAAGCCCAGAATGTCCGTTTTAAAAATGGTTGAGTGGCAAACCTATTTTGAGGGGTTCACATTTTTAAAATGAATTTTTGCTACGTTGGGTAATATCGCCCGATCAACCAAATCGGGGGACATTTTTCGTAAGTCAATCTTGTATTTTTCATTCAGCTTGTCTACTTCCGTCTCAAAGGTATATTTTGCGATGATACTCGCAGCAGCAACCGGGATTTCAGATTCTCCCTTGGATTTCTGGATGATTTCGACATTGGTCCGATCAACGGTCTCCAACCTGAATTCCGTCTTTTCGAAATCGAACTTATCGATGACGACTTTGATTTTTTTTGCCTGTACATATTTTAGCATTGCCTTGATCACTGCGGAATGAGCCCAAGCCAGCATATCGTTCAGAGACTTCCCCTCTTTTTCAAAATTCGCGTACATCTGGTTGTACTTCTCCGGTGTAAGGGTGATAGTAAACCGGGCAAAATCCATTTTGAATAATTGTTCGGCGAGTTTTATGAGTTCTGCTTTTTTTATTGTTTTGCTATCTCGGACTCCGAGCTTCCTTAACTCGATTATCTGTTCCGGAGTAAGTGCTGTAGCGGTAACAACGAGTGGGCCAAACCATTCCCCTTTTCCTGTTTCATCTGAGCCAAAAATAAAATCATAGATTTCCTCTCTTTTAAGAATTTCATGAAGAACTTTTTCGGATTCTTCACTCCCATTATGAACAACTTTCCCCGATTTGTATACAACAATCATCACTTTCCCGTCTTTTATCCGCAATAATTCGTATTCACTCGTTGTGGGAACACGTTTCAGATTGGTTTTGAGAATATATCCTTTCAGTTTCTGGAGTTCCTTTTCGGATATCGTCAGGGAAGCAGGGCTCATACAAAATCCTATTAGTGTTTAATATATATTGTAATGCATGACGGGCATTAATATTATCTGGGATATTTCTTCCATAGTCGAAGACGATGCAATAAAGGAAGTTCTCCATCGATTTGGTTGCAACGACGGCGCAACCACCGATCAACATCAAAAATGGGTGTGTAAGGGATCGAGTATCACGGTGATTCGATTTGAAAAGAAACTTGTCTTTCAGGGAAGCGAAAGCGAACTTACTCTGGAGATGATGCAGGAATTAGCAAAGGTCAAGGGGCTGCATCTT
>Ga0181529_10008397_pt1 | contig 10062 bp, 6 predicted proteins | sample PEATcosm2014_Bin_36_FD_119763 | JGI IMG/M metagenome (GOLD analysis project Ga0181529, IMG submission 119763) | Peatland microbial communities from MTU Mesocosm Facility, Houghton, MI, USA - PEATcosm2014_Bin10_30_metaG | ecosystem: Environmental > Terrestrial > Soil > Wetlands > Peat | place... | reverse complement strand
TTTCTCATTCGCATGATTGCCGTCGTCATGGAAAAAACCATGGGCGCCAGCGGTGCCGAGTCTCTCGATGTTGCCGCCTCCATCGTCATGGGCCAAACCGAGGCTCCGCTCACCATTCGCCCCTTTTTGCCGAACCTCACGCAGTCTGAACTCATGGTCGTTATGACCGCAGGCATGGCGCACGTCTCCGGCAGCATCATGGCCGCCTACATCGCCACCGGCGTTGCCCCTGAGCATTTGTTGGCCGCCGTCATCATGACCGCACCCGGAACCCTCACGGTAGCAAAAATGCTGGTGCCGGAAACCGAAGTTCCCGAGACCGCTGGCGGAGCCAAGGTGCCCGAGTCAGAGCGCGCCAGCAATGTGCTGGAAGCCGCAGCCAAGGGAACCAGTGACGGACTCGGGCTCGCCCTGAACGTTGCCGCCATGCTGATTTCGTTCCTGGCTATCATCTTTCTCATCAACTCCCTGCTCGGCGGCACTCACAATTTTCTTGCCGCCCATGGCTTCGCCTGGTTCCCGGCTAGCCTTGAGAGAATTTTCGGCATACTCTTTGCCCCGATTGCCTTTATCATCGGAGTACCGTGGCATGATTGCATGGCTATCGGTAATCTACTGGGCACGCGCATGGTACTGAACGAGCTGGTTGCCTTCACCATCCTGGGCGGTCAGAAAGCAGTGCTCGATCCGCGTTCTTTCACCATCGCCACATTTGCCCTCTGTGGTTTTGCGAACTTCAGTTCGATCGGCATTCAAATTGGCGGTCTCGGGGCATTGGCGCCTTCGCGCCGCGGTGACCTTGCCCGGCTGGGTTTCAAAGCTATGATCGCCGGAACCATGGCGAACCTGATGTCGGCCTGCATTGTGGGAGTCCTGTTATGAGTACGCACGCAGATGTAAAGCATATGGCGATGGATGAGTTCACCCGCGCCGAATCCGCCGCAATGGTCATCCGCATGCAACTCTCTCAGAAGCCGCGCCTCGGAACACCCTGGATCGCGGTCGTCCTGGGTTCAGGCCTCGGTGCCTTCGCCGACGACCTGCAAGACTCCGTCGTCATTCCCTACGGGGACATTCCAAACTTTCCGCGCCCCACCGCCATCGGCCACGCCGGACGCCTTGTCGTTGGAAAGATCGGCGATCTCACCGTTGCCGCCATGCAGGGCCGTGTCCATCAGTACGAGGGATACAGCAGCCGTGAAGCTGCGTTTCCCGTGCGCGTACTTCGCCGCCTCGGCGTAAAGAGCTTGGTGATCACCAACGCCGCCGGAGGCATCAACTCCGCCTACAGCCAGGGCGGGTTGGTCGTGCTCAGCGATCACATCAATTTGCAGGGTAACAATCCGCTCAACGGACCCAACGACGAGCGCTTCGGCACGCGCTTCCCAGACATGAGCGAGGCCTACAGCCGCAACTATCGCCGCCTCGCCCTGGACGCCGCTCGCGATCTTGGCATCGACCTGAAAGAAGGCGTCTACGCCGCGCTTCCCGGCCCAAGCTACGAGACCCCGGCGGAGATTCGCTTCCTCCGCACCATCGGCGCCGATCTGGTCGGCATGTCCACCGTGCCCGAAGTCATCGTCGCGCGCCACATGGGCATCGACGTTCTTGCGATCTCCTGCGTCACCAACATGGCTGCCGGACTCTCCGCCGGTGAGATCCATCACGAGGAAGTTCTCGCAACCGGCGAACGCGTGCGCGCAACCTTCCTTGCTCTCCTCACCGCAATCCTCCCCCGGCTCAAGGCCGAAGGAAAATAACGCGATGGGCGAATGGCCCAGGCAAATGCGGAGAAACTGAAATCTAGAAATCCCCTGAGCGTACCCCGTTCAAGCCTTCCTTTGGCTGGGCGGTTTTTTTGATTTTGCTCCTGTCCTCAGAGTCGGGCCGGTGTTCTTACCTAGGAATTCAAGCATTTACCCATGACTTACTATGTGCAAATACCCCGTAGCAGAGAAGGTAATCCTTCCGAATTCCGCGCAACCATATACCATTCAGCCACCTCCGCCCTCGAAACGATTATCACAATCGTCAATCGTGGGTGGGGGTGGCTGTAGCCATTCAAAACTGCTTCACGCCAGATGTTTGGTCGCGCGCTACTTCGCGTGCCCGGTTGGGATCAGGTAAATCGGACTGATATCCGCAGGAAGCGATGCGGCCTGAGCAGCTTGCTTCGGGTCAATTCCGCCGACGGTAACGCATGCGAGCTTGAGGGCTGTTGCCTCAAGAACCAGATTCTCGGCCGCGTGCCCTGCTTCAAGATTGACAAGACGTTGACCTGTTTCGACGCCGCCTAGACTAGCAGCGCGGCCGTACTCACCAGCGACCACAAATACGATCGGCGCAGACTTCACAGACGGCTGTGGGGAAAGCGTGGCGCGAATATCTTTATCGGAGAGTTTCTGCAGCGCGTGGCCAGCGGGAATGTACTCGAAGAAGCCATCAGGCTGGGCAACATAGAGATGAAGAAAGTACCCGCCATGAGCGGAGGGCGCAGTGCGATGTCCCTGATTGTCTGTGATGCCCTGCGCCGCCCAGAGTAGCTGCGACAGCTCCGCCATTGTGAGCTTGGTGGCTTGGAAGGCGCGCACAGAGCGGCGATGAGCCAACGTATCGTTGAGCGTCATGCCACCCGTAACTGCAGGGGCCGGAAGCGCGATGCGAGTGCTGGCCGGAGCCGCGGCAGGTTGAGCCGAAACCAGCGGCACGGACAACAGCACCAGAAGAGTGCAGAGGAATGAGTTGCGCATAAATTCTCCTTGCCGTGAATTCAAACACAACCGCGTGCGGATTGGGAGAGTTTTCCGAGGAAAAAAATCCCGTGGTTTAGAAGTGGAAGCGCAGACCCAACTGTATTTCGCGCTCGCGGTAGATGGTGTTGCCCGCCGCGGTTGGCGTGTTGAAGTTGGAGTCGTATTCCAGAGTGTTTTGGTAGACGGTGTAGAGCGTGTCGCTGCGGTTGGTAATGATCTGGTGATTGAAGAGGTTGAATGCTTCGGCGAGGAATTCCATGTCCTCGCGTTCGCCTAAGTGAACACGGCGGGCCACGCGAAGATCAACGTTGTAGAGGTTGCCGTAGCGAAAACTGTTGCGTCCGAGAAAGGGCAAACGGTACTGGCCGCCGGTTCCCATGAAGCCGTCGCATCCGGCACACGTGGTGATGGGCGCATCGCCGCTGATGTAATCGCTGAAGGGTTTGCCGGTGGCGATCTGCATAGTAGGCGCGAGGGTCCAATGATCGAAAGCCGCGTGCACAAATCCATGCGAGTGCCTGAAGGTGCGTGGAGACCAGAAGAGGCTTCCCGTAAGGCGCTGGCGGATATCGTAGTTCGAGTTGCCGTAATCGGGACGAGCCACAAAATGCGGCGCGCCATCGAACAGATATGTGAATGGGATGGGACTCAGCGTGTTGTTGTAGGTGGTGAATGTCGTTGAGTTCTGACCGTAGTCAAGAGCGTGCGACCAAGTGTAATGGAACTTGTAACCGAGTGCGTGACTAGAGCTGTGATTGAGCTGCAATACCAGAGCGTTGTAGGAGGAGTTCACGTCGGACCGAATTTGGGTGATGGTCTCGAAGTTCGGGTTGATGGGGGCAGTGTAAACCGGGACGGTCAGGGTGTGCCCGAGGTAAGGTCCGGCAGCATTGGTGTAGTGGTCAGAGTTAAACGTATAGGTGACGTTGGTGCGGCTGTTGGGATCGAGATTGATGTCGAGGAAATTGGGCAGCTCACGTCCAAGGCTGAGGAGGTAAGAAGCAGTAAACACGGTGTTGTGAGCGACCTGACGCTCGAGGATCAAATCGGCCTGATGAATTTGCGGAGTCCGCATATTGTGGGCGAACACCGCAACGTTTCCGCCCTGCATCGCGGTATAAGGATCGGAGCTTATGGCAGGAAACACGGGACCTTCCAGGCAGTTTGTAGCGAACATATAGCAACCTTTGAAATAGTAACTGCGCTGCGAGGACTGGGTTCCGGTGTCTGCAATTGCCGAGGAGATGGTGGAGTTGCTGATGCGTCCGTAGTAGATGCCGTAACCACCGCGAAGCGCAGTTTTGCCATCCGCGGTGAGAGCCAAGGCAAACCCTACGCGAGGACCAAGATTATTCATGTCAGATGGAAACGACTGTGTGGCAGCAAGCAGTGGGTTGGGATTCTGCGGATTGGGCAAGAGCTCGAACTCGTAACGCAGTCCGAAGTTGAGGGTAAGCCGCCGCAGGACGCGCCAGTCGTCTTGCACAAAGAATGCGCCGTCAAAAGTATTAAAAGCAAAGGCGGGACTGCCAAAGCCTTGAGTAAAGCTGCTATAGCCGTGGTAGAGGGTTCCGGTGCTGTTCTGCCATTGGTAGAGATCGGCCATGAAGTTATCACGATAGGTGTAGTTGTAGCTGCCGGCCACGGCATAGAGATTGTTGATCTCGTCATGCACAAGGTTGGCGTCAAGGCCGAACTTGAGAGCGTGACGGCCATGAATCCAGCTCATGGTTTCAGCAAGCTGATTGCGATACTCGTCAGGGAGGGCGCGGCGCGGCTGGCTGGTGGGGGTTCCAAAAGTAAAGCCGGAGGAACCAGCCAGCACTGAGACTGAGGGAGCTAGACCGCTGGGACCGGCCGGTTCGCCGGGAGCAGGTGCTTGCGGCATTTGGTATTCAAGGTCGCGACTCCAGGAGTAGCGCAGCTCATTGGTAGCGCGGTGACCGAGGATAGAAGTGAGACGCGCCATAAGAGTATCGACCTTCACGCCATCGAAGCCAAAGCTGTGGGTGCCAAGTTCGACGACCGGTTCGGTTTGTACGCCGCCGGGCGAACTCCAGCGCAGGCGGTTATAGCTGAGTGCAAATCGATTGTGCGGGTTGATGTGGTAGTCGATCTTGCCAAAACCGATCTGGTGGTTGGCCGTGCGGGGAACCGCTCCGAGCAAACTAGCCAGATAGTTGACACCGGAGTGGAAAGCAGCGATGGCCGCGGAGTCCGAGCTGTAGAGAGGCATAACGTTGCGCGTCAGCGTGTATAGCTCGTCGTCAGAGTTGTCGGTCCCGCAGACCTGCACCTGTGCCCGATTGGCGGCACTCATCCCAGCGTAGTGTAAAGGAATGACACAGGGCGCAGCGAAGAGGCTGGCCGGGTCGGCAGCCGCAGCTACTGCGGGATAGTCACGTCGCTGCGCGTCGAAGGTTAGGAAGTAGAAGAGTTTGTCTTTTAGGATGGGACCTCCAAGGGTTGCGCCGAACTGCTGGCGTCGATCGAGCGGCTTGGTTTTTTCGGTGGTCCAGTCACCATTGGACTGCTGCATCGGGACAACGGTGAAAGCGTTGGTGGCGCCGAGCGCGTTGTCGCGCAGGTAGTAGAAAAGCTGGCCGTGCAGATGGTTTCCGCCGCTACGGGTGACGGCGTTGACCACGGCACCGGCAGCACGACCGTACTGTGCGGAGTAGTTGGAGGTGTTGACCTGGAACTCCTGCACAGATGCCTGGCTGATGACATAGCTGATACGGCTGCGTCCGCGCTCTTCGCTGAAGAATGCCTGGTTGTTGTCGGCTCCATCGACGGTGCTGTTGTTCAGTAGCCCGCTGATACCGCGAAAACTGATCAGGCCAAAGTCGCCGTCGAGAGTAGCTCCAGGGGTGAGCAGGGCGAAGTTGGACCAGCGTCGACCATTGATTGGGAGATTGTCGATGAACGCGAGATCGATGTTGGTGGCGAAATCTGGCTGGGAGGTGTTGACCGCCGGAGCTTCATCGCGCACTTCGACAGACTCATGGGCGCCTGCGACGGCAAAGGCTATCTCGACTTCAGTGATGCGCCCGACCTCGACGGTGACGTGCGCGTTGAAGTCAGCAAAGCCACTTTGAGCGGCGTGGAGCGAGTAATTACCGGGCTTGAGCTCGACCATGCGAAATGTGCCGTCTGCTCCAGTGAAGGCATCGAAGCGTTCCGCGGTGTCCGCATTCCGCAGAGTGATCTGCGCTCCGGTAACGGCGGCGTGGTGGGCGTCCGAGGCCGAGCCTGCAACAGCGCCGGAGAGAGATGTTTGCGCGATAACGAAGGATGGAAAAAAGAAGGCAAGAAACAGGAACCCGAAAAGGAAGAAATGGAAACGACTCTTTGACATGCAGACTGTCTCACTAAGACATTGCCCGTGCAATGGGGGGAACATTGCTGACGAAGGGAATGGCAGAAATTGGTATCAAGAAAGACGGGCTGATTACAACATCGTTTAGGAACAAAGTCACGATGAAAAACATTGCTGCTAGCTATTGTGGATAGATTCTGGCATGAAACTCCAGTGCCACGGAAACGGGCTGATCGAAGCAAACCCGCTAAATCCGCGACGACGGCTCGTGATAGCCTTACCTATGCACGAGGGCCTCGTGGCGACGTTACTTTTGTACCGCCGCGGGCAAAAAGCGCAGCATTTCAATGGGCCGCATTCACGTTCTGTCCGAACATGTCGCGAACAAAATCGCCGCCGGCGAAGTGGTGGAGCGCCCGGCTTCGGTGGTCAAAGAGCTGATCGAGAACTCTCTGGACGCCGGGGCTACGCGCGTCCGGATTGACATTGAGGCCGGAGGGCGCAAGCTCATCCAGGTGACCGACAACGGATGCGGCATGGTGCGCGACGACGCGATGCTGGCCTTTGAACGCCACGCCACCAGCAAACTGACCCACGACGATGACCTGCTCTCGATTGCAACTCTGGGCTTCCGCGGTGAGGCTCTGCCTTCTATTGCAGCCGTGTGCCGGCTGCGTATGGAGACGCGCGAGGAGAGTGAAGCCAGCGGCACGGTGGTGGAGATTGCCGGAGGACGCATTCTGACGGTGGAGGAAGCGGGGCTGCCGGCCGGAACCTCAATGAGCATTCGCGATTTATTCTTCAATACACCGGCGCGGCGGAAGTTTCTAAAGGCTGAGTCCACGGAGCTTTCGCACATCGCTTCGCTGGTGACCCATTATGCGCTTGCTCATCCGGAGATGCATTGGGAGTTGCACTCGGCAACCAACGCAATGCTGATGGCTCCCCCGGTCGCCAGCCACTCCGAACGGATCTATCAGGTGTTCGGCAAAGAGACGCTCGATGAACTGATTCCGCTGGCCGCGCAGCTTCCGTTGGAGCGGGTTGGGCTGCCGGAGCCGCCACCATGGCGCCGCCAGCCGGATTACGAAGCGCCAACTCCCGGGGAGTTGCGGCTGCACGGCTTTACCAGCAAGCCGGAGATACAGAAGCTGAACCGCAACTCGATCTTCATCTTCGTCAATGGGCGGTTGATTCGCGACAAGGTCGTGATGCACGGCATTCTGGAGGGATACCGCAACATCATTCCACCGACGGTGTATCCGGTGGTGCTGCTATTTCTGGAGATGCCATGCACAGAAGTCGATGTAAATGTGCATCCCTCCAAGACCGAGGTGCGATTCCGGCAACAGAGTTTTGTGCATGACTTTGTTCGCGACGCAGTGCGTTCGGCGTTGATGTCGGCGCGCCCTGCTCCAGCCTTCGCCAACGAGATTCATAGCGGCCCTTCGGCGCGGGTTGCGCTGACGCCGCCACTGCCGGGCAGCGCGGAAGAAGCGTTCCGGGCATTGGCCGGAACTGCGCAACAGAATGATTCTGTGGCAGAGGAGTTCAGTGTCTTCTCGTTAATTCCACTCACGAACGTGCCGCGCAATGAGTCGCTGCCGTTTACCGGCTCGATGAACGTTGAGGGCAACGCTGCGGCAAGCGCTGTGAGGATTGCACCGCAGAGTTTTGGGGCGCCAGTCCCTGGCGGGCCAGCCGCGGCGCAGTACCCAGCCGAAGAAGCCGTCCCGGAGACGCGAAGCTCTTGCGCACTGCCGCTGGACGGCATCGACGACGCGATGGATCTCTCGATGCTGGGGACGCTGAAGCCGCTTGGTCAAATTCGCGACTCATTCATTCTTGCCACTAATCCGCAGGGGCTTTGGATCATCGATCAGCACGTGGCGCATGAGCGTGTGCTGTTCGAGAAGATTCTGCAAGAGCGCGGCGCACGCAAGGTGGAAGCGCAGCGCCTGCTGATGCCGATCATCGTCGAGTTGCGGCCCGCACAGCAGGCCATCTTCACCGAGATAGCGGAGGAACTGGAACACAATGGATTCGAGGCTGAGCCGTTCGGCATCCGGACCATCGCCATTCAGAGCGCTCCGGCGGGAATCACCGGTGGCGAGGTGGCGGAGATGCTGGAGGAGTTGCTGGAACAGTTTGAGCGCGAGGAGCAGGCGCTGAATCTGGAAAAGATCCGGACACGGATCGCAGCCTCCATCGCCTGCCACGCGGCGATCAAGGTAAACATGCCGCTGGATACCGCCAAAATGGAGTGGCTACTGGCCAAGCTGGCAAAAACGAAGTATCCGATGAGCTGTCCGCACGGCAGACCGGTCGTGCTGCGGTATTCTGTAAAGGACATACAGAAAGCTTTTAAGCGAATTTGAGCGATTTGCGCGGCTCGGTTCACGGGCATTGCGTGAGTCGCATCTCCTCAGCAGGTAGCAATGACAGAGCAGGAATTGCAAGAGCAACGCGACGCCATGTGGCGCACCAACGGGCAGCCTATCCGCACCCAGGATGATGCGCGCGAATTCATTGAGAGCGTGGGCTTTTGCCTGATGTACCCGCTACGCCCCCCCGTGCTGGTGCCAACGTTTATCGGAGCATGGGCCGGGAACCATGACAACCTTCCAACCTGGCAACATGCCTTTGCCGATCCCAGGGCCAAGGAAGCGACCGAAGTGATGGTGCGGACCCTGCGCCAGAAGTTTGCCTTCGAGGCTCCATTATTCGGAGACACGGACTTCTTGGTCTCGGCCTCGGTCTTTCCGTACTTCTACGGACTGGTGGGCGACCGCAATCCTCGAGCAGCAATCAAGACCGGGAACCGCTCGGAGTACTCGCCGCTGGCGGCTCACGTCTTCCAGGTGATCCAGAAGGATGGGCCGATCACCAAGAACCGGATGCGCGAGATTCTTGGCGGAGAACTCTCCGAAGCCGCCATTGACCGCGCGCTGGCAGAGCTTTCGCTCAAGTTGCGCATCACCCGGGTGGACTACCGGGCCGAGCAAGGGGCCTATTGGGACGTGCTGCTGCGCTGGTGTCCGGACGAGGTGCGCGAAGGCATGAACATGTCGATTGCCGAAGCGCTGACCGCGCTGGTCTCCAAGTACCTGGAGTGCGTGGTAGCCGCCGAACAGCTGGAGGTAGAGGAGTTCTTCAGTACCTTCATTGGCCGCGGCCGTGTGCGTGAGGCGATCAACGCGCTGCTGGCGGCGCGCGAGTTTCAGTTTACGCACGTGGGAACGCGCTCCATGTTGCACATTCCTCCACCCAAACCCACGATGGCGACTCCGAGAAGACTGGTACGCCCGGGACAGCCTATCGCACGCCGGCCACGCCGGGCCATCGGCACTCATCCGCCGCTGCGGACGATCCCCAAAACATCGCCAGAGCCCGACTCTAGCCAAGGCGGGACAACCAACTTACCGGATTCCGAAAAAGAATGAGCAAAGTTACTCCCAAACTTGTGATTGCAATCGATGGACCAGCCGGAGCAGGCAAGAGCACCATTGCCTCCCGGCTGGCTAAGACACTGGGCTATGTAAATCTGGAATCCGGCGCCATGTACCGCGCCCTCGGATTGAAGTCGATTGAAGCTGGAGTCCCTGCGGAGGATGGAGTGGCACTGCTGGCGCTAGCCAATTGCTCCACCATCGAACTGGAACCTGAACCGGAGGGCAATCGAGTTCTGCTGGATGGACGGGATGTGTCTTCACGGATTCGCGAGCGCGATGTGACCGACGCCGCCTCCCGGGTTTCGACCCATCCGGAGGTGCGGGAATGGATGGTGAGAAGGCAGCGCGAGATGGGAGCACAAGGGGGAGTGATCATGGAGGGCCGCGACATCGGCACGGTGGTCTTTCCCAATGCCGAGGTAAAGATCTTCCTTGATGCGGACTCGAGCGTTCGCGAAGGCCGCCGGGTGAGCCAGGCCAACGCTCAAAACGAACCTGAGCGGGCTGAGAAATTGAGGCGCGAGTTGCGCGAGCGTGA
>Ga0181529_10008396_pt1 | contig 10063 bp, 5 predicted proteins | sample PEATcosm2014_Bin_36_FD_119763 | JGI IMG/M metagenome (GOLD analysis project Ga0181529, IMG submission 119763) | Peatland microbial communities from MTU Mesocosm Facility, Houghton, MI, USA - PEATcosm2014_Bin10_30_metaG | ecosystem: Environmental > Terrestrial > Soil > Wetlands > Peat | place... | reverse complement strand
TCCACCTACCCGGCCATCCTCAAGAACATCATCACCCGCAACTACATCGACGATTCCCAAAAGATATTGCGGGCCACAGACCTAGGCATCTTGCTCATCGACGCGCTGAAAGGTCACTTCGCCTTCCTTGAATACGCCTACACGCGCTCTCTTGAGCAGCAACTCGACGATATTGCCGAAGGCAAGGCCCAATACCTCAACGTGGTTTCCAGCATCGACGACCAGCTCAAGAAAGAGCTGGCTCAACTACACATCGTTCCGCAACCTGCTCTGACGTCAAAAGGTTCTACGCCGGCAAAGACAGAAACTACCCCGCCACCCGGATTGCTCGTGTGCCCTAAATGCAAGCAAGGCATCGTCAAAAAGCCCAATGGGCAGAACTTCTACGGTTGCAACCGCTACCGCGAGGGCTGCAACTTCATCCTCAACGAAACCATTGCGAAGAAAACCCTCACCCCGAAACAAATCGAGATGCTCTGCACCAAAGGCAAGACCGCCTTACTCAAAGGCTTCATTTCCAAACAGGGCAAGCGCTTCGAGGCATACTTGACCTTGAGCAAAGAGACAGACTGGAAAGCACAATTTCGTTTCAGCTCCGGCAACTGATATTCGGAACCCAACACAAGGCCCGTCAGCGGGTAGCTTAGGCGTTGCGTCGATTCTAGAATCGTTCAGGTCAACACCGCGCCCTTGGGCCAGCGTCCGAATTATTTGCCCGAATGTGGATGGCAGCATGGGCGCCTACGAGGATCAGTCCTTCCGGCCTTTGTCGTGACAGAAGTGCTTTTGATCGTAACCCATTGAAACTATGGGCACTGATGGCAAACAAAAGCACTCTAAGTCCTTATAAAAATCGGTAGGCAAACTCTCAGCACCCTCTCCAGCACCCTCGCCGACCTCTGCTTTTTGGTTACAGACCTCTGCCCTTTACAGGCAGAGGTCTGGGCCAAAATGCCTTGCGTGTGACAATTCTTGCTAGGCCAAATCTCCCACCTCATGGGCATTTTACCAGCACCAATCAGAGGACTCTCTCATGGGAAACGAAAGACGCCTCTGTGGTTCTCCGTAGAATGGCTCCGATCTACTGCGTGCTCAGAACGGGACGGCCTGATAAGTCAGTCTTTCTCCCATGTGTTCTCGCTTCTCTCTGCGGATCAAGCTCTCAATTTCCTGTATTCGCTCTTCGACCTCGCTCGAATCTAGAGAGCTGATTTCGGAATCTTTATTCACCCCAAGCTGATTGAAAGAAGTTCCAATTCGAATACCATCTCGTTGCGTCAGCCACCATCTGTCATGGATCGGAAGATCGCCCGCATTATTGCCGATTATTACAATCTCGCAATCCAATGGGTCTTGGTCACTGAAGTTCTGTCTCCAGTACTGTCGGTATGCTTCATCGAGTCCGAGGTTCAGCTTTCCAAGGTCCTGTTCCTGCTTCCGTCTACTCGTCAGGACACGAACGCGCAATCGGGGATTGACACGCAAAGCGAGGTGGATGGCCTCCATCTCTTTTCTGCCAAAGTACGGGTCACAGATATATAGCACATTTGTTTCATGACTTCCGAGCCAGCCAGTGAGGAACTCCAGTGCGTTCTCGCGGTGACCTGCTTTGACAAGATAGCCGTCCTTGCTTGGTGAATACTGAATTGTGGTCATCGTATGACCAGCTGCACGAGCGATCACGGCAGCACCCAACTCACTCGCAGTCAGGAGCGCTTCGAAGACCCCCCGAAGCAGTGATTCAGCTTCTCCGGATGCTGCTCTTTTCTTAATGAGGTTCTCCAATGCCCAGCTAAAGGTACCAAACTGATCGTGAAGCGCCATTCCATGCACGTGACTCAGTGTACTAATGCAAGACTTGAAGCTGCGAGGTGGTACGCGCCCTGCATTCAGACTTCCCAAGAGATCCCAAGCAATTCCATCCAAACGCTCACGCCCACTCGCCGATTCCAATTCAATCTCTTCCTCTTCCTGTTTCCACTTGTCCTTGAGCTTCTGATATGCAAGCCTAGAGCGAGCGACTTGCCGACCTTTATCTTGATCGAGTGCAGACGTGAGCGAAGACGCAAAATCCGGATCAATTTGATATGCGAGATCGACGAGGTTTCGGCATATCTCCTCTGTTCCATCCTCAGGTTTTCCCTGCAAGACCTCTACTGCTTCTGAAATTAACGCCTTAGCTTGAGCCGGATCGTATTGCTGAACTATTCCAGCCAGCAGGTTGAGATGCTCCACCCGATCGCGAGTGGACGGAATTGCGAGGCTTGCGGCGTGGGCCTCATCATTTAATGTATTTCGTATATCAGTAAGACCGCTGTGGAGAACATCTGCTAGATGCATCAAGACAAACGCGCGGTCCGCCTCGTTTCGAAGATTGCGACTTCTATCTATCAACGGCGTCCAGTTCGCCTGCTTTTCGCGAACCAAACGCACAGCTTGCGCTTCAGCGAGAATTGCAAAACCATCATGCGTAATGCAACGTGGGTTTGGAAACTTTCGCAGGCTTAACTCCCGGATCATTCTCCCTAGCTCATTCTTCTGCTCCTGGCTGAGAGGGTACCGGTTATGCTGCCATCGTGCTGCTTCGGCCACAATAGCAATATACTTGTATACCAAATAGTCGATGTCAACATTCTCCGCTACCTTGAGAATTTCGGCACATTTATCAAATCCAAGATCGTAGCCAGCTGCCCCGCCCTTATTGAACGGTTCGCCAGGCGGCACTTCCGTCCATAAATAGCGAAGCACATTGTTGTATGCCCAGTCCTGTGAGTGTTCTGGAAGACGATCCAGATAAGTTCCAATGGTTACTGGGGAGAATACGTAAAGAGCTGGTGCCGCAAATACCATTGCCGAGCACCATTCGTGTATGCAGCTTCCCCTCAGAGAGTCGAGAGCTGGGAGTATTCTCTTACGAACAATCTCCCTTGAAATGTCTCTATGTTTCTCTCGATCACTCCGAAGAGCAATATCTGTCCATAAAAATATGCGAGAGACTGTCTGTGGAACTCTTTCGACCAGACTTGTGATGCGCTCAAGATCGTTTGGAACTTCAAGTCGCTGCGGTAAGAGACCCGAATATGATCGGATCAACAGCCTTAAACAGGATGTAAATGCAGAATTCGACAGATCAGAATATCCAGTCTTCTCTAAATCTGTTCGACGAAGGTACTCTTTTGCAAGTTCCCGGTCTGAATCAGCAAGCCCGGCTGCGATCTGGTACCCCGTGCGCAATTTAACGGCAGGATCTCCTATCGACTTCCAAGCCGATTCCAACGCGGCAATCATTTTGGACTGGAGCGCAAGGTCCTTGATCTCTGACCGAGTATAGAGTGCCAACGAGCTACTTAGCATTCGGCACTGCAACCACGGATTCGTGGTTCGTAGGGCTCTCTCTATAATTTGAGCAACTTGATCCCAATGAAGGCGCAGGACCTCGCTTTTCTCGATCCTGCTAATCGCGGCGATTATGTCATCAATCGCGTCGTCCTCGACCTCAGTATCTTTCCATCGTCCAATCAATGAGTTCAATTCTTGGATAGCGATTGCTTCCGGTGGGCACCTCAGTAAAACCCGGCACAAAACGGACAATGCAGCATCTCTTCGTGATTCATAGTTGATTTGCTGGATTACCTTAATAGCTAAATCGGGCCGGGACCGTCCAAGCGAGTTAATGATGGGACGCGATATCTCAGAGTGATCAGCAGTTGACGCGAGGAGACTCGACACAGCCCTTTCGAATTCCTGCTCTGCATCATCGCGTATCAGTGGGGTTTCGTCAAATGCTCCACTGGAATCAATTTTTGGGAGCGCAGCCACGATCAGCCCAAGGCAAACTGTTTTGACATCTAGCTCTTTAAGCGAGGTGACGTAGTCATAGATCTCGAACAACCGCTGTCCAGATCGAACAGAGCTGATCCTGTCTTCAGCTTCAGCTATGAGCAGCTGCCATTGCACGTAATCTTGTGTCGGTCCAGCAGAACGTGCAGCTTCCTTCTGGATGTCAAGGGAAGTAATGAGGGATGCAATATTGTCTACATTACTAAGAAGGGGTAATGGCTCTGAAAACGCTCTGAAATCGCCTGCGCTCGGACGATATTCAGTTGTACGAATCGCGAGATGTACTGCGTAATCCAAGACAGGTGCGGCTGTCTCTGGATGTCTGCAATGGCTACACCACTCTCTAAGAAGAAAGAGTTGGTCACCTGGGCTTCCGACAGTCTTCACCTGATTGAGCAACTCGTGCGGAGTAAGATCAACAACCAATATTGATAACGTCTTCGCAAAACGACGAGCGGTGGGGTTGTGTATTTTGGATTGGATATCCTCTAATGCAGATGACATGCCCGCATCTGCAGTTGCTTTATCCGCCGCGATTGTAGTCAGATGCAAAAGCGCGAGATCCACATCCTTTCTGTCGATTACGTCTGGTGTTAGCCGGGAAACAAATGAGAGAGCAAGGTTCGCATCAACATACATTAGGTCGGATGCAACAGACTCCAAGTCGTCTCCGAATTCTTTTGGTTCTACCTGCTGAACGAGTATTTCCACCGCCTGAATAAGTGTAGGTTCAGGAACAAGCCCGTCCGACTTCTGTACGCGTGCGATCGCGGCCATCAGCTGCAATCTATGTCTTTTCAGACTCGCCGTTTGAGCAATTCTTAGGGCGTTTTTGTAATCATCAAGAGAGAGACGAGCTACAACTTCAGCCTCCGCGAATTCAAACCGAGAGATATCCGCAGCAACCGCGCTTTGAAGTTGAAACCGAAGAGACTCGTCGTAACGCTTCAAGGCCAAGGCAGTCTTCAGCCCTAGTTCACAGCGATCCTGAAGAGGAAGGAATGATTCTGACTGTTGCGCCAGCGCAACCAGCGCAGCTGGATTCAGTACGTTTAATAGTTCCTTTTGACGTCCAGCTTTTTCCAAATATACCGGTAATGAATCAAGGGGCACCTTTTCTTTAGATCTTGAGTAGTAGTCAGCCAACAGCGCCCAAGTTTGGTGTTCCTGGTCTTCCAAGTGTACGACGGCAAATCGCCGGGACGATTCCGACACATAAGTGGCAGAGGATTCTCCTGCGGTCGTCTCTAAAAAGCTGCAACGCTTTATCGTAGATTCCACATTGAGCAATGGAACGCCCAATATATCCGAAAGGTCGGCTGAGCTGTGGGGGTTGGTATCGTACGCAATGATCGCAAGTAGCTTCCGGCAGAAGTTGTCATCGCACACTTGCGCATTCCATTCAACAGCGAACGATTCCTTTAAGTCGTCAGAAAGTCTTTCGATCAAATCATCAGGAGCGATGCCGCTTTGGAGTAATCTGCGTGCGCTACCTAGGTACCCTGGGACTCCCCTCCCGGAAGTCTTGTAGATATCCTCAACCTGCCGAGGTGAGAGATCAAGGCCTTCCAGGAAATAGGACGTCTCAAGGAATGAAAAGCCAGTGAGAGACAGCGTCTTCCGAAGATTGTTGGGCAAAGTCGCAAGGGGAATATAGCTTGCACTTCCGCCGCATACAAATCGGAACTGCTTGTATTCAGTTGGAAGAACACGCAGCACACATGAAAGAAAATGACCGGAGGCGGGGGCTACTTCATCTACACCATCGAGAATTAGATAAAAGAGCTGATTCTCACGCCTACCTTTTCGCTGAAGTTCAAAAGAAAGAGTCCGAACAGCTTTTTCATCTGCGACGAAAGAAGACGGTGGTTCTTCGCGATGAAGTGCCCAATGCATTTGCGCTGCAAGGTCGTTATATAGAAAACTCGGATCTTGTAAGTACCAGGAGTCAGGGCGAATGAAGAGACTGATGGCGTTGTTTGGATGGCGTCTTACAAACTGTGACAGAACCTGCGTCTTCCCGATGTCAACTTTGCCTTCGAGCCGAATCAAAATGAACCGATCTGCGAGAAGCTCGTCCATTTGGTTAAGAAGAGCGTCCCGAGAAACCTCGCGTTCAAGTGACTGAGGGAAAGTATTACAAAAGGCTTGGCAGGAAAGAAGAACTCCAGGTGTTGGCATTCGTTTTGCCCCCAGAAAATATGGTAAGGATTCGGTGAATCAGGATAGCACCAAAAAGATCCGATTCACGTTTGCTCTACCGCATTGAAATAATCGTCGAAGATAACAGTATATATATCTGCCATTTACGCGGAGATGGCGATAAATGTGTCCGGATCTGATGGTGTGAGAGTTTAGCTCTCCATTCAGATCCTCTCAAGTCAGCACCGCCATCAATTTTTCGGCAAGCGACACTCAGTTCAGCACCCTTTTGAGCACCCTCAATTGCCCTAATGCCTGGGATTCTGGCCAAGACCTTTGCCGTGCAAAAGCAAAGGTCACGCCAATTTGTAACGAGAATCGGCTAGTGGTCAGCGATTTTTCGGACCGCACGTTATCCAGGTGCTCGGGCGGCTGCAACATTACGCCAATTGCAAACACGCGTCGGCAACTGGTGCCACTCGCGGATTTCGGCCGCGAGGCCGGCCACGCTGGCCCGACCTCTGTGCGCCGAAAGTCGCCCAAACTGCGCTATTCACCAAGGTGTTCACAGAGCATCCGCGCGACTGAGCCACCTCCTGGACCGCAGTCCACGCCGAGGTAAATACGCCAACCTGCATTGCATGGACCCGGCTGCAATCGACATCGAGCAATTCCACATCACCAAGGTTCACTTGGTCCAGAGCCTCACGGACGCGAATCGACAAGTCGCCGTGCCTCTTCCAGCGCCGCCGCAGGCATCGATCGACTTTTTCATCGAACCGGACGTTGCGATACACAATCTCCATGATGGGCTCCTATTGGCCAGCCTCAGTATCCGTATACGGCTCCCCGAACGCAATGTCGCGATTCACGCGCACATTGAACCGATAGCCTGGACGAATCTTCACTGTAGGTTGGATATTCAGGTTCTTTCGCGATATCTCAATCCCCAGCTGTCCAAACTGCTGGCCGAGAGCTTGAGTGGCTTCCGCGCTCGGCGACAAAATGCCCGACGCCGAGGTCGTCTGAGGCTGGGACATTTCAATACCGGCAGTGAACGCACTGAGCATCAAGGCCATAGAGACAAGCCGTACATAATGGTTATCGACCTGGTCGTGAAAACCTCCAGCGCCCGAAGCATCGTGTCCCACCATCCCATCGAGATCCACGCTGGACCCATCCGGAAAGATCAGCCGCGACCAGATCACGATTGCGCGACTCTGGCCGTATGAAACCCGGTTGTCGTACTGACCGATCAGGCGCGATCCTTGCGGAATCAGCAAATACTTGCCGGTCGCCGTGTCGTAGACATTCTCACGCACAACAGCCTTTACCTCGCCCGGAAGGTCGGTGTTCACCCCGCTCTCAAGCGTCGCCGGTATGTCCCATCCAGCCTTGATTTCATACTTTGACAGGGCTGGCGCTCGCGTCGCGGACGAATAATCCCGCTCTTCGCGGCTCTCCCTCGCCTTCTCAATGAAGTTCTCCTTATGCTGTTGAAGATTCGCATCGCTATCGTTTCCAGAACCTGCGTTTGCAACCATGACCGACGGGCTCGGTCCTCCAGCATTTCCACCTGACCCGGCTTTCGGATATTCGCCGAGAAGCTGCTGAAGAACCGAACCGACGCCCCCGGAAGGCAGCGCAGCCCCCAGGGAACTCAAAGCTGCCAACCCTTTGCCGCTCGAAATCGAAGTTCCCGCAGTGCGCGCTTCGAGATCGTTCTTGTACATCTCTTCACGCCACTCGTCCGCTGGGCTTCGTACCGCAGGCGCCCCTCCTTGAGGGCCCGCCTGCTGCTGATTCAACGCAGCCCTGCCCTCCGTGAGCACTCCCTTCACCGGCCGTCCAGATGCGGCAATCTGCCGAGCCTCAAGAGGGGGAACGAGCGCATCCTTCGAGTATTGGGAAGAAGCTACAAGTTCAACCGGAACACCGGCGCTCTGGACCCGCTCCTGCAGCGCGTCAGGCGTACTCCCGCTGGCTTGCGCCTGCGCTTCTTTCCTGGAGTCGATCTTCCGCTGGTCTTCGAGATCTGCCCAGACCTTTGTCCCAGTCGATTGCGCATCTGAAACCGATTGCTCGTCCTTGGCCTTTTCGGCGGCTGTCTTCTTTCCGCCCCGAGCTATTACCCCATAGACAATCAGCCCCAAGAATCCCAGGACGGCGACGAACAACATCCCCCTCACAGCCGGATTCAGATGCTTGCCGTCTGTGGGCCAGAAATGCAACTTCAAAGGTTGCTTGCTGCGTGTCGGGCTGTCGCCCTCCTGCTTTGAAGTCAACACAACCTCCTCGCGGCCGCTCCCATCGACCTTGCCTTCGTCCGCCATCACTTCGCCTCCGTATGCGGCGTGAGCGCATCCTTGCGCACGATCTCTACAAACTCCTGATGCTTCCCAACGCCAAGCAACAGGGCTGCCTTCACAAAGAGACGGTCCACCACGAAGGTCGTGCCCTTTACGCGGAAATTGACCATCTCATTGCCCTCGGGGCCTTCGATCACCAACGTCGGCAGTTCCTGAAACGCGGTCACACTCGGCATCTCGATATAGGTCTTTTCTCCGTCATCGAGGACCCGCGTTGGCCGAATGGAACCAGATCCCGACTTCACCTTGAACGTGTAATCGAAATACAGCTTGTCAACCACGTCGTTGCCGGTTTGCGAGATGCGCGAAGCGTCTACATGATCTTTGTGCTCTTTCGCCTGCTGCTCCAGGAAGAGCTTCCACTGCAACGGCTGATCGTCGGAATAGAGAAACGCGACCCGCGTCACGTAATCACCAGACTTTGAAACCAGGCGGAGGTAATACGTTCTCCTGTCCGTGGCGACAATCATGGTCGTATCGAGGCCCGCCATCTTCGGCTTCACGACCAGAATCGGCGTAGCAGCGTCCCCGGACCCCGACGAGATCGGCGTCACAACCCATCGCACCGAGTCCCCGATCTGCGGCTCGCCCAGAATCTTTTCGCCCGCCTGCAACTCGATCGAACTGACGCGAAGCGGCGTGGTCACCAACGTCGGTTGCCCAACGCCAAAGGTGTAAACCACCCGCCCGTCCGGGCCGGAGACCGGATTGTTCTGCTCGTTTGAGAGCTTTGCGGACAGGGCAACGGCCTCTCGCGCCGTCTCCGAGAGCGCCACATCCTTGGACGGCTCCCAGCCGGGAGGAACCTTCACCCCAAGTCCGACGCTCGCAGCTGCCGACTCAATACCCGTGCCGGGACCTTGCTCCAGGGCCTTCTGAATCGCTGCAAACGGATACTTGTCCGCGGGAACGATCTCCGGCTTTGCCGAAGCGGCCTTCGTCCGATTCAGCACCACCGCGCCATCGGCCGGTGCACCCGCACTCGGGGCAACCTCTTGCGCGAACCCGCAGAAGGCGCTCACACCCATCGCAATCAACACCATCACTCGTACTGTCTTCATACTCTCGCCTTCCTTGGTGAATTAAAGAACCTTCGACCAGCTCACATTCGTGACATAGATCCCCAGAGGATTTACGCGCGCCAAACCTTCATCCTCGGGCGGATGAATGGAGATTGTAATGACCCCCTTGTAGGTCTGAGTTCCGATCTGTTCCCCCTTCAAGTCGAATGTCGTCTCCGTCCACTCGACCTCATAGGAATCCTTCGAGGATGCATAAAGAGAGCGCACATTGACGGAGACCGTCTCCGTTTGTGCCAGCTTCAGTGGCGACCCATCGCGATACGCATTGCTGATCCGGGTCGCCGCAGGCGTACCGTTGCCGATCTGTGCATATACCCGCTCGATCGCGTTCTTCTCGACCGTCGCGTCCGACGAGACCATCCGCCAATCCTGGACCCAGGACCACAACGCCGCGCGTTTCAAACGGTCGTCGGCAACCGGGGCTTGAACCGCCGTACCCTGGCCGACCACCTTGCCCAGGTTGTCCACCGCCACGATGTAGGGAATGACCTTGGGTTTCGCCCCGATCACAATCAAGCCCAAGACCGCGACGAGCGCAACCATGCTCGATGTCACGGCCAGAAGCCGCCAATTGCGCGCAGCGACGATTAGATCCCGATATCGCTCGTTCCACTCGTCGCGAGCTGCCAG
>Ga0181529_10008395_pt1 | contig 10063 bp, 10 predicted proteins | sample PEATcosm2014_Bin_36_FD_119763 | JGI IMG/M metagenome (GOLD analysis project Ga0181529, IMG submission 119763) | Peatland microbial communities from MTU Mesocosm Facility, Houghton, MI, USA - PEATcosm2014_Bin10_30_metaG | ecosystem: Environmental > Terrestrial > Soil > Wetlands > Peat | place... | reverse complement strand
GCAACCGCGGCGCGTTTGTCCCGCTCCGCGGCGGTCTGGCCGTTGCGCACTGCGGACTCCATCTCCGCCCAGCGCTCACGGCGGCGATAGAAACCGGCCAGCGGCATCCACTGGAGCGCCGGATGCGGCGACTTCGCAATCGCGGCCTTGAACTCCCGCTCGGCCGTTCCGTAGTCCTTGCTCTGCTCGGCCATTTCGCCCCGCAGTTCGATGGCGCGGACCGGGTCGAACTTGTCCAGTTGCGCGGCCACTCCGTCGGCCTTCGACATGCCTCCACCCACCGCTCCCGGCGCTTGATAGTAGAAATGCCCCAGGTCGGCCAGCGCCGCTCCATTCTTTGGATTCAGCCGGGCCGCCTCTTCAAACTCGATTCGAACCCGCTTGGCCAGCGAATAAGCGCTCAGAAAGGACGCCCGGCTTGCCTTTTCTCCCAGCGTGCGAGCCAGCCACATATGATCATCCGAGTTCTGCCCGTCCCGCTTGACCGCATCTTCGCAGTCGTTGGCCGCGCGATCCCATTGCTCCAGCGCGAACTCGACACGGCACCTGAGGTTGTAAGCTTCGGCGCCGCCTCCCGCCGTGATCAGCCCATTCAGCACCGTCAGTGCCTTGTCCGCCTCGCCGGCCTGCAAAGCTGTGTTGGCCTGCGCAAGTTGTGCGCTCTGGCCGGCTTGAGCGAACGAATAAACACCCGCGGCTGCCGCCAGGCCCAGCCCCGCCAGAGTAAGCCTCGCCGGTGTCCTCACCGCATAACCTTGATGGCAATGCCCTCTTGCAAGGGCTGTCCGCTGGATGTACCGGTTGCCACCAAATCTCCCTCTTCAACGCCTGAGAGAATGGCCACCTGTGTCAGGTTGATGGTTCCGATGGTCACGTAGCATCTCTGCAAACTGGCATTCACCACTTTGTAAACATAGGTTTTGCCGTTCTCAGAGTGCAGTGCCTCGCGCGGTATGCTGAGCACGTTTGGATCGCTCGACAACGTCACCGTCACCGTTACGTTGGTGTCCGGCAGCAGCCCGCCGTCCGCATCGTCGATCTTCACCAGCACCTCGCCCACGCTGCGCGTACCCAGGTTGATCACAGTGACGGGCGTCCGTTCGATGTGTCCGTTCCAGATGCGGCCCGGCTTGGCGTCCCACTTGATCTGAATCTTCTGGCCCACCGCCAGCCGCCCGATCTCCGGCTCGTCAAAGTACGCCCGAATGCGCTCGCGGTGCAGGTCGGCCAGTTGCAGAAGCAGTTTGCCCTCTTCAACAAACTCCGTTCGTCCGGCATCGAGGCTATAAACCGTCCCCGCCGCCGGAGCATGAACCTCGGTCTGTGTCACGATCTGCTGGGCGGCAGTCAAGTTGGCCTCAGCGTCGGCCAGGGCTGCCCGCGCGCGCTCCACCTCGGCCGGCGAATAGCGGCTCGTTGCCGTCTGATCCAATGCGTGAAGACTTGCTTGCGCCGTCTCGAGCCGCTCGCGCGCCGACTCGACCTCGCTGTTTGAAGCCGCTCCGGCCGAGTTGAGTTTGATCAGCGCATCCAGGCTGCGGCGCGCTTCGTCGCGTTCCAGCCGCGCACGCACCTCATCGGCTGCCGTCATCTGCCGTTCCAACTGGCTTCCGTTGTGGGTCGCTGCTTCCAGTGCTGCTTGTGCGGCCTTTACGCCGCTCTCGGCCGTGGCCTCGCGGGCTCGCGCCTGTGTGTCGTCCAAAACCAGCAACAGCTTGCCCGCAGCCACCTCGTCCCCCGGCTGAACATTCACCGACTTGACGGTGGTTGCAATCGGGCTGTGGACCTCGTAATTCACCTCTGGCTCAACCCGGCCATTGGTGCTGATTGTGCTGATCAGAGACAGATGAGCTGCCGCAGCCACGCGAACCGGCAGACGATCCCGGGTCAACGACCGCACCGAGAAAAACACTGCAATCGTCAGGAGCAAAGCGCCAATCCAGAGCCAGCGCCGATCAAATTGCTTTCTTTCTTGAGTCATTCAGGCAACCAGAGTCAGTATATAGGACTCAGTCACATGGCCTGGGGACGCGGAAAACGGCGCCCCTGTGAATCTGGCTAGCCACTGCCGATCCTCGTACAATCGGACTATGCCCGTAGAACCAGACCTAACCCCGCGCTACACCGACGACCATGCCAAAGCCGGCCTCGATTTTCCCTTTCCCGCCATCGAAACCTGGCCCAACCAGTTTCCCGGCTACGAGATTCAGATCGACGATCCGGAACTGACCTCGGTTTGCCCCAAGACCGGCCTTCCCGACTTCGGAACTCTAACGATCCGATACATGCCGCGCGAGCGCTGCCTCGAACTGAAGTCGCTCAAAGAGTACCTCTTCAGCTATCGCAACCTGGGAATCTTCCAGGAAAACATCGTCAACCAGGTGCTGGAAGACGTAGTCAAAGCCAGCGACCCTGTCTGGGCGGTCGTCAAAGGCGAGTTCCGCCCCCGCGGCGGCATCGGCACGACCATTGAAGCCCGCTGGCCAAGACCAGCAGCACCGGTTACCCCATAAGTGTCCGGGTGCCCCACCCTCGCCGCGTCTTTGTTTTTGCGGCTAGGGTGGGGAAGCCACGAATTCTTCGACAAGCATGGGCTTATTGAGGGCCCGTGTGATATTCGTGTGGAGTCCGGCAACGAAGCGAAACCGACCCCCTTGGCAACGACCTCCAGCACCCTTCGACTCCGCATCTCCCCCGCCCAGGGGACGCTCGTGCTGCTCATCGGCCTCAACCTGCTCAACTACATCGACCGCTATATTCTCCCCGGCGAAGTCTCCCTGATCCAGCACGAGTTTCACGCGACCGACCAGCAGATGGGCGCCCTGACCACCGCGCTTTTCATCTTTTACATGTTTGCTGCGCCGCTCACCGGCTGGCTGGGAGACTGGTTCCCGCGCAAGCCGCTGATCATCGCCGGAGCGGTGCTCTGGAGCCTTGCCACATTGGCCACCGCCTGGGTGCACGACTACACCACCCTCTACATTCGTCATGCGCTGGTGGGCGTGGGCGAGGCCACTTTTGGCATCTTCGCTCCCGCGGTGCTCGCAGACTTCTATCCCGAACGCGACCGCAATCGTATTCTATCCATCTTTTATTTGGCAATCCCGGTCGGCGCGGCTCTCGGCTATCTGGCCGGAGGACAATTAGGCCCTCTCTGGGGCTGGCGTGCTCCCTTCTTTCTATGCGCCATTCCCGGACTCGTCATCGCCGCGCTTTATGGCCTTTGGGGTCGCGAGCCGGAGCGGGGAGCCTCTGACCGCGTCAGGCCCATCCGAAAAGAGACGACCTTCTGGAGATCCGTTGTCGAATTCATTCGGAAGGTTCTAAAGCTCTTCACCAACCCTGCCTATCTCACAGCTACCTTCGGCCTGGCGACTCTTACCTTTGCCATGGGCGGGATCTCGGCCTGGGTTCCCGAATTCCTGCGCCGGTCTGTTGGTCTCACTGTGGGAGCCTCCAGCCAGGTCGTCGGCGCTATTACTGTCATCGACGGCATCGCCGGAACTCTAATCGGCGGCTGGATCGCCCAGCGCTGGCTGCGTACAAATCACCGCGCTCTCTATTTACTGTCCTTTTGGAGCGTCGCCCTGACCTTGCCTTGCGGTATCCTGATCTTCTTCGGCCCGGCTGCCTGGGCTATTCCCGCACTCTTCGCCGCCGAATTCTTCCTCTTCCTCAACACCGGCCCGCTCAATACCGCCATCGTCAATTCGGTCTCCGGCCCCATCCGCGCAACGGCCATTGCCTGCAATCTCTTCATCATTCATTGCTTCGGAGACACCTTCTCGCCGCAGATCATCGGCTTCATCTCCGACCGCGCCGGCAGCCTGCGCCTGGCCCTCGGAGCAACCCTCATCGCTCTGGTCGTCTCCAGCGTCATTCTCCGTGCCGGCGCCCGCTTCGCCCCGCCGCTGGAAGATACAGCTTCTGGCTTTTAGCTTCCAGCCTTTAGCTTTTTTCGTGTGGCGAATTCTCATAAACGCGTCAAAGCTCTATCACGCGGAAAAAGGGCTAGAAGTTAAAAGCTAGTAGCTAGCAGCCGTCGTTACTTCCCCGGTGTCGTCTCTTTATCCCGCGTATTCATGAATGCCCGCCCACCGCCCTGCGAGCGCAGATTGGGATCGTTGACTGCCGGCCGGGTCTGATCGGCGTTGAAGCCCCGCGCCAACTTCGGATTGGGCCTGAACTTCGGCGGCCCGCCATAGAACTGCCGCGCGTGGCTCACCACCATCCCCGCCCGCCCGTGCATGGGCCGCACAATCCCTCTCACGTGCACATTCATATCGCGGTACTTGCTCAGTTCGCCCACTTCCTCGTGGTCCTCCCACAGGCTCACGATGGTGAACCGGCACTGATCGTCCGGCGTCTGCGGCGCGCAAACGTCAAGAAACCGCGTCCCGTCCGGCAGCTCAACCACGTCATAGATATGCGCAGAGATGCAGACATCTTTGTCGACGAGTTTGGTGGCTTCATCGGCGGTTACGCAGGGCTTCGCCTTGGCGGCCAAAGCCATTCCCGGCGCAATCAAACACAAGAGCACAAACCAGCTAAATCGCCGCAGCGCCAAGCCAAGCCTCCAAAGATGAATGTCGCAATCGTACAGCGATTCCGCTAGGAAAGGGAAGCGAAACCTGACGCAATCCCCGCCCATGCCGATTTACAGTAAGAGGGGACCAGATGGAGGCAGACAATGAACATCGGATAACGCGGAAGTGGTCTGGCGATCCGAATTCCTTCCTCGGTTGTGAAAGAACTCAATTTGAACGCCGGCGAGGAAATGGAGATCGCTGTAGCTGGAGAGCATCGGTTCGAGGTGAGTCGTGACAGAAAGCGACTGGAAGCCCTCGAAAAGATGCGCAAGATGCGTTTTGTTCTTCCCGACGACTATGTGTTCAACCGCGATGAGATCTGCGACCGGCAATGAACTTCAGAAAAGAATGAAAGAACGGATGCGGTACTGGTCTATACTCGCGACTTCTCACGCTGAGATTGGATCAGCTGGTACACATTTCGCGCATCACTTATATCGAAAAAAACCAACCGCGAAAGGTTGATGTCCATCTGGTTCCTGCGCTTGTAGCCAGAGCTTGAGCCCCACGAGGATTGTGATTCGGGCTCCGGCGCAAATTCAATTGTCCCGATCCCATCCGGTCGAGTCGTCAGGGAGACAGAATCAAGATTGGAGAGAAAGGCATCCGTAACTCGACGGTTGTTGCCTGAATTCAAGACCAGAACACGTTTACTGGTAACGCCATAGAAAGTCCGAGTCTTCTTCCATCCGGTGTAGAGGAAACGCCCCCAGATGAAATACTGCCCCATAACAACAAACGGGATTCCCCAAAGGGCAAAGAAACTCGGGGCTGCATGTGAGCTTCCGGGGTCACCCCAAAGTCCGGTGGCGCCCATCTCCCAGAATATGGCGAAACCGCCCCAAATCAGGCTAAATGGAATTGCAAACCAGTCTTGCTGGTGAAAGATCACCTTCTGTTGAGGTTGACCCGACCACAGCAACGACTCTCCAGCGCTCAATTCACTCTGGAATTCAGTCGTAATGTTGTAATAATTGGTGCCGGAAAATGCTCCCACGTTCGCCTCGACGTTCAACAAGGTGGCGGGCATCCCGGCAACGAAAGAAGCTTCGATTGCCCGAGCCGTCCACGATCAATCCTACCGCACCCCCACCAATTCCGAGCTCTTGGCCCCCTGGCCGTAGTGGCTCTCCACATACTTATCCAATATCTGTTTGAACTCCTCCACAATCGTCTCCCCGCGCAGTGTCGTATAGAGCTTCCCATCCACATAGACCGGCGCTTTCGGTTCTTCAAAAGTCCCAGGCAAACTGATCCCGAGATTCGCGTGCTTCGATTCGCCGGGCCCGTTGACCACGCAACCCATTACGGCCAGTTTCAACTCCTCCACGCCGGGATATTTCTTGCGCCACTCCGGCATCGAGACGCGCAGATAGCTCTGAATCTGCTCGGCCAACTCCTGAAAGTAAGTGCTCGTAGTCCGCCCGCACCCAGGGCAGCTCGTTACCTGCGGTGAAAAGCTGCGAATCGAGAGCGACTGCAAGACCTGTTGAGCGGCCAGGACCTCCTCCGTCCGGTCGCCGCCCGGCTTGGGCGTCAGGCTCACGCGAATCGTGTCACCAATCCCGGCCAGCAGCAGCGGCGCAAGGCCTGCCGTCGAGGCGATCAACCCCTTCGATCCCATGCCTGCCTCGGTAAGCCCGAGGTGCAGCGGATAATCGCAGCGCGAGGCCAGATTGGTGTAGACATCGATCAGGTCGCGCACGCCGCTGACCTTCGCCGACAAGATAATCTGATCGTGTCCCAGCCCGTAGCGCTCGGCGGCCGCGGCAGAATCGAGCGCGCTGCGGACCATCGCCTCCATCATCACTTCGCGTGCCGGCACGGGCTGCGGTAGACGGCTGTTCTCGTCCATCAGACGCGTCAATAATTGCTGATCCAGCGAGCCCCAGTTGACGCCGATGCGGACTGGTTTCTGGTTCTCGATCGCGCACTCAATCATCACCTGAAAGTTGTCGTTATCCTTTTTCCCAATCGATGCGTTGCCGGGATTAATGCGGTACTTGGCCAGCGCCCGCGCCGTCTCAGGAAATTTCTTCAGCAGCAAGTGCCCGTTATAGTGGAAGTCGCCCACGATGGGCACGCGAAGGCCTCGCTTGTCGAGCCCCTCGACGATGACCGGGACCGCCGCCGCAGCCTCTTCGTTGTTCACCGTCACGCGCACGATCTCAGAGCCCGCGAGCGCCAGAGCCGCAACCTGTTCGATCGTTCCCGCAACGTCCGCCGTGTCGGTATTGGTCATCGACTGCACGACGACCGGAACCTCCCAGCCCACGCGAACCTGCCCGATTTTGACCGTTCCCGTTTTTCTGCGCCGAATCTCCGCCATGGCTCTAGTTTACCGAAATTACCGGAATTTAGACTCCGAAGCAATTTGAACCCCAGCGGCTGAAGCCCGCGTTGATTTTGCGGCACTTGCGGCACGACTGAAGTCGTGCCCTTTCAAAACCAAGTAATAAAGCAGCTTCTGCCTTTTCACTACTCGTCGACTTGGCCGGCCTTGATGAGGATGCGCTCGAAGATCCTCCATGGCAGCAGCGTTCGCAACGCGAGAACCAATCTCGCGTCCCTCCCCACGACGTTACGCAGGCTCGGGTGACGCAGATCAAGAATCTTCGCGATGCGGTCGGCGACCCGCTGCGGGTCGGCTGTGGGCTTGGCGGCTTCGAGGCGCTTGCGCCAGCGGGCGACTCGGGCGGCGTTGGGCGAGTTCGGATCCTGCGTTCCGGCGGAGATCGTTGCGCTCGTCCAGATATCGGTGGCGAAGGAGCCGGGCTCGACCAGGGCCACCTGAATCCCCAGCGGCTTCATCTCCAGGCGCAGCGACTCGGTCCATCCTTCCAGTGCAAACTTTGAAGCCACATAGCTGCCGAGTCCGGGGAATGCGGTGCGTCCGGAGACGGACGTGACCATGACAATGTGGCCTGCGCCTTGCCGGCGAAGCTGAGGCAGAAAGGCTCGCGTCACAGCCGCAGCGCCAAAGAAGTTAGTGTCGAACTGCTGGCGCAGCTCGGCGTCGCTCACGTCGTCGGTGAAGCCTGCGACGGCGATGCCAGCATTGTTGACGATTGCATCGAGCCGGGACGGACGGGCGCCAATCGAGGCGGCCAGTTTGGCAATCTGCTGGTTGTCGGTGACGTCGAGCGCAAGGAATTCGATGCGGTCGAGGACGCCGGCCGCACGGGCTGCGTCTTCCAGCCGTTGACGGCGCGAGAGATCGCGCATTGTAGCCAGCACGCGCCATCCACGCCGCGCCAGAGTGACGGCAGTCAGCAGCCCAAAGCCGCTGGATGCGCCGGTAATAAGGGCGATTCGTGCTGTGTCTTGATTGCGTTTCTGCATGACGCCCTAGCTGATGCCGAAAACAGCATTGTGAGTAGAGCAGCTATTAAGGAACAGTCAGATGTTGGATCATTCCCGCTGCTTCAGCTCTATTCCGTCGATGCCAGATTTCCACTCGCTATCGATGAACGTTTCTATTGCAGTATCCGCTTCATTGAAGGTCTCAACACGACGTTCTGCCATCGCGAACGGATCCCATGGGTAGGCCCGCTCCCATGTGATTTGCACTCCCGATGAGATTTGGACAAGAGTAGCGCCTTCATAGACGCTCTTTGCTCCACGGTGATCCGGAAAAACTCCATTCAGGCATAGTAGCAACTTCACCATTTCTGAAACTTCCTGCCTGCTAACTACCCCGAGAGCTTGCCTCTCAGAGACATCAACGTGGCGATTCACTACGAGCTTCTTCAGGAGTTCTGCTCTTTCGCCCATCTTTTCACCTTCTCGATTAGAAGCTCTTGCGGCGTTACCTTTTTGCTTTCAGCCCCAGCGGGTTCTTGGCTCAGATCAGTTCCACGCCCCACAGATCATGCAGGTGCAGCACGCCTTCGACGATCCCCTCGGCGTCGACCACGACCAGCGAGGTGATCTTCCGCTCCTCGAGAATCGCCAGCGCCGTCGCGGCCAGCTCTCCCACTGCAATCGTCCGCGGATGCGCATTCATCGCCTCGCCCGCCGTTCGGCAGAGCGCCGCGCCGCCCTCGCGCTCCAACAGTCTTCGCAGATCGCCGTCGCTGATTACGCCTTGCAACAGGCCCTGTTCTTGTACCGTCGTGATGCCCAGCTTTTTCGACGACATCTCGTAGATCACGTCGCTCATCGGCGTCGCCATCGTCACCACCGGCACAGCTTCGCCCGCGTGCATCAGGTCGCGCACCTTGGCCAGCCGCTTGCCCAGCTTGCCGCCGGGATGCAGTTCGGCAAAATCCTCGGCCTTGAATCCTTTGCGCAGGCTGACCGCGATGGCCAGCGCGTCGCCCAGCGCCAGCATGGTGGTTGTCGAAGCCGTCGGCGCCAGATTGAGCCCGCAGGCCTCGCGCTCCACGCAGCAGTCGAGAGCCACGTCGCTGGCACCGGCCAGAGTCGAGTCCAGATTGCACGTAAAGCTGATCAGAGCCCCGCCCTTGCGCTTGAGCATCGCCAGCAGGCGCAGGATCTCTTCCGTCTCGCCACTCGCCGAAAGCGCCACAACCACGTCGCCCGCCATCAGCACGCCCAGGTCGCCATGCACCGCCTCAGCCGGATGCAAAAACAGCGCGGGCGAGCCGGTCGAGCTAAGCGTGGCGGCGATCTTCTGCGCGATGATTCCGCTCTTGCCCATGCCGGTGACGACAACCCTGCCCCGCTCCTCGCCGCAGTGCAAGATCAGCTCGACGGCACGATCAAATGCCGCCGCCATGGGCCCTTCCAGGCGCGTGGCCAGAGCCTCAAGAGCTGCCGCTTCGGTGCGCACCAAAGCCGCCGGTTCGGGGCCGCAGTCTTCAGGGCTGGACTGTTTTCTTTCTTCGCTCATCGGTTATTGATCGTATCAGTTCCGCCGTCCACACTGTGGTCGCGCAAGCGGCGACTGGCCCCACCCCAGGTGGCGCAGGCGGTCGTACAATAGCGATGAGAGGTCTTATTCCCCGTGAAGCGCAACGCTTTAGTCATCTCTGCCGTTCTGTTTATCCTGGCCGGCTTTGCCTGGGCTGGATGGGCCAACTTCGAGTATCGGAAGCAAGCTTCCGAGCGCCTGCTTGCCTCCGTCGCGAAGGGCGAATTCGTAACCGACCCCAGCAGCGGCGAGCCCCAATATGTCTCCCCCCTCCAGGGAAAACCCGCTCCCGAGTTCACTCTCGAAGACCTCAACGGAAAGAAACTCTCGCTGTCGAACTACAAGGGCAAGGCTCTGCTAATCAACTTCTGGGCCACCTGGTGCGCTCCGTGCAAGATCGAAACCCCCTGGCTGGTCGAGCTCCGCAACCAGTACGCCGCGCAAGGCTTTGAAATCCTGGGCATCTCCATGGACGACATCGACCGCGACGCCCCGGAAAAGCTGAGCGGCGAAAAGAAGGAGATCGCGCGCTTTGTCCAGCAACAACAGATGCCTTACCCCGTGCTGATCGACGGTGACTCGATCAGCAAGCCCTATG